>Ga0207992_1000031_pt1 | contig 89767 bp, 88 predicted proteins | sample ETN02SmetaG_FD_185788 | JGI IMG/M metagenome (GOLD analysis project Ga0207992, IMG submission 185788) | Marine microbial and viral communities from oxygen minimum zone, Eastern Pacific Ocean - ETNP2014F10-02SV255 (SPAdes) (version 2) | ecosystem: Environmental > Aquatic > Marine > Oceanic ...
CACCTACTGCATGGCCATTCTTTTATGTGGTTATACCGGGCGTTCTAAACGTAGCCCAAACGGTAATGGGCACGCAAATGTTTGGTTCAAGAACTCAATACAACATTGTGACTAACTCTAACGATGCTTTCTTTGCTGAAGGCACTTACGTGATAAACGATAAAACAGATATAACCGTTGGTGTAAGAAGAACTGAAGACGATAGAAAATACACTAGAGGCCAATATTTGTATGCGGGCGATAATGGCAATAATGTGAAAGGACCATTTGACCCTGGTAATAATTGCCCTGGAAACATAGACCCTGCAACGATGATGGCTAAATCTGAAACTTGCTATAAAGAAGTTGATTACAGTGAAACCACTTCTAGAGTTATTGTAAGTCATGCTACTACAGAAAATGTAATGACTTATGCCAGTTACAGTAAAGGTTATTCATCCGGTGGTTTCAATCAAGCTATCGACATGAAGGCTTTCCTTCCTGAAGTATCTGATAACTACGAGGTAGGCTTTAAGGGCACTTTCAGAGATGGAACTATGAGACTGAATGGTACTTACTTCCATAACATTTATGAAAATCAACAAATAACGGTTGGAAGGGTTATCGATGGACAACCTACAGCTGACATAATTAATGCTGAAGAAGCAAAAATTCAAGGTTTAGAGCTAGAGCTGCTTGCACAATTATCTGATAGCTGGGCAATGACCATGACTTACGGTTTGATGGATGGAATGTATAACAGCTTTACTGTTGATGACTATTCTTATGATCCTGCTACTTTCGTAACAAGCATTACTACGAGAGACCTAAGCGACACTCCATTTGGGTATTCTGGTGATAACGGAAAAAGTCATACATTTGATATGTCTTTTATACACACGCAATCATTATCTTCAGGCGCTAATGTTGTAAGTCAGCTTGGATTAACTAAGCGTGATAATTCTTGGGGAACCTTAAGGCACACACCAGGATCTAATACGCCTGGTTACAGCCTAATTGATGGAAGAATTACTTACTCTCTTCCTGATGGCGTAACTACCTTAACTTTCTGGGGTACAAACCTCACAGACAAAGAATATATGTCTGGTCAGTTATGGCAAGGTGGAGATCCTGAAATAGGTGATCCTTCACTAGGAATGGTTGCAGATTATTGGGGCCAACCAAGAAGATTTGGAATAGAGTGGCGTAGAGACTTTTAAATTAGCCTAATGCCTCAAGGTATTGCCGAAGTAAACGACATCAGTATCTGGTGGGAAGACTTCGGCGATTCTTCCAATCCCACAGTCCTTCTAATTATGGGTGCAAACGCCAACTGCATGCAGTGGCCTTTGGAGTTTATTAATCCTTTAGTTAAAAAGGGTTTCCATGTCGTTCGATTTGATAACCGAGATGTTGGTAAAAGCACTTGGCTTTATAAAGAAAGTTTAATTTCTAAGATAGCCAAACTTCTTCCCTTAAGCATTTCTAAGAACCTAATCAACTATGTTTTCAATATTTTCTCTGATGAGGAAGGAAATTTCACTGCAGCAGAACAATCAACAAACGCAAAATACGATCTTAATGATATGGCCAAAGATGCTATTTCCTTAATGGATCATTTAAATATTGATAAAGCTCATATAGTTGGAGCTTCCATGGGAGGAATGATTACTCAAGTTATTGGATTAGATCATGCAGAAAGAGCTCTATCTTTAACCCCAATCATGTCTAGTCCTGGCATCGGCGACCCTGATTTGTCTGTAATGACACCTGCACTAATTGAAGGAATAAAAGAATCCTTTTTGTTAAATATTCAAGGCAAATATGAAGATGGGGTTGTAAGAATATACAGAGAGTTGACTGGTTCTAGATTCCCTTTCAACGAGCAAAAATTTAGAGAGAAAATGAAACCATCAATGGAGCATGGCCATAATCCACATGCAGGTCATGGAGACGCAGTAGGCGCGAGCGCTAATAGAAGGTCAAGGCTTCATGAAATCAAGCTACCAACTTTGGTTATTCATGGAACAGAAGATGCAATCCTTCCTTTTGATCATGGACAAGCGTTAGCTGACGGTATTCCTAATGCTGACTTAATGACTCTAGAAGGGGTAGGGCATGAACTTCCTGAAGAATTAAACGATGAAGTTATATCTAGACTAGTAGAGCACTTTAATAAGGTTTAATTCTTTAATTTCACTACCCTTATTAATAATAGATAGTTAAAATTGCAATCCCGAATTCCGGAGAGGTGGCTGAGTGGTTGAAAGCGCTCCCCTGCTAAGGGAGTATAGGATAATCTCCTATCGAGGGTTCGAATCCCTCTCTCTCCGCCAGCGGCTTAGCTTTCAAGGCTCTTTAATGATATTCTTATGCTCAACAAGAGGAATTTTTATGTTTAAGAAAGCTATTTTTACTTTATTTATTTTTTGCAGTTTTTCTTTAGCCAGCAATCCTATTTGCTCGATAAACCAGGAATTAAATAAAGATACTTTATCTAAACTAGATAAATATAGACCACAAACTCTTCAGACTTGTTTGGATTGCAATGATGGCACTTGCGCTATGAAAGCGTGGCCCGTTGAGAAGAAGGCAGACGCAGCAATTTGTAAGCTCTTATTTTGCACTCCAGCTTACGTCTCTAAAGTCTTTAAAAAACCAGAAGGAGCAAAATCTGGAAAGACTAAAATTAATTTCACTTACGTTGTTAATGGCGAAGGAAAAATTAAGAATCTTGATATAACGGAAGCAAAAGGGGCAATGAACTCAAGAGAGTCTTATAAATATTTACAAAGCTTTACTAAGAAAACTCAATATAAACCATTGATGGTGAATGGAACACCGACAAGCATCTCATTACAAGGAGAGCATATTGCATACACAGGTAAGTATGAAGATCCAGATAAAACGATGCCAGCTCGTTCAGATACTTGGAGGAACTAAGTTTTAATTCCAAGGATGAGCAATCTCCTTAATGCCGATAAATTACTTCAAGGTCTAAATCTAGACTTAGGAGAGGATGATTATGAAGAGCCTCTTAATGTTCTTATAGAGTCCTTAAATAATGAAGCTAATTTAACTTACTTTGGAAAGTTGGCTTTTGAATATCAAATAAAGAAACATCTTACTGTTAGAGGTCAAATTTTTCAAAAGTCTAGAAGCCTTCCAAATCAAACTATATCAAGACCGGTTTTCGTCATTGGATTGCCAAGATCAGGAACAACCTTTTTATTCAACTTATTAAGTTTAGATCCAGATCACCGCAGCCCTCTATTTTGGGAAATGATGAACCCACTCCCATCGTGTAAACAAGGATCTTTTAGTGAAAAAATGAGAGTAATGAGGTCAAGATCTATTTTATTTTCTAAAAATAGATTTATTTCAAAATTGGATGATGTGCATGCAATAACGGCAACAAGTCCGGAAGAGTGTTTGTTAATAAAAGTCTTTGCCTTAAAGAGTATATTATATTTTTATATGGCTAATACCCCTTCTTATCTAAGTTATTTAGAGGATTCTGACAGAACAGTAAGCTACTTATGGCACAGAAGGTTTCTTAAGGTACTTCAAAGTAGATACAAACCAAAACGTTGGCTGCTTAAGGACCCAAGTCACTTAGGCAATCTCGACGAAATTCTATCTATATATCCCGACGCTTGTTTCATTCACATACATCGTGATCCAGTAGAAACTATTCCTTCAATCTGCAGCTTAACTTCTCAAGTTAGGAAAGGTTTTACCGATTCCGTAAATCTTAATGAACTGGGGTCAAGAACCTTAGATTTTTGGGAGAATTCGAAGAAAAGGAATGAAGCACAAAAGACTAATTTAAATGATGATCAATATATGGATATCTATTATGAAGATTTTATAAATGACCCTTCAAAGACTATAGAGAATATTTATACAAAATTTAACTTCTCTTTTGATAAAAAAAATAAAGAGTTAACAGAATCTTATATAGAAAAAAGTGTTAAAACACAAAAAGAAAAACACATTTATACATTAGAAGAGTATGGACTGGATAAGAAAGAAGTTCATAATAGGCTCCAATAATTTAACAAAAAACATAAAGAAATGAAGATTTTGGTAATGGGATTACCTGGCAGCGGAAAAACTTATCTGGCAGAAAGATTGCAGCCTTTACTAGAAGCAGCTTGGTTTAATGCTGATAAAGTTAGGAGTATGGCAGGGGATTGGGATTTTAGTGAAGAAGCTAGGACAAGACAGAGTCTAAGAATGAAATCTATTGCTGATTTTGAATCTTCTCATGGAAGAATGGTGATATGTGATTTTGTTTGCCCTACTAAAGAAACAAGGGATATATTTTCGGCCGATGTTTTGATTTGGATGGATACGATTGAAGAAGGTAGATTCGAAGACACCAATGCATTATTTGAAAATCCTGAAAAGGTAGATTTCCATATTAAAGAATGGAACGATCATAATCATAATGATATAGCTGAAGAGATAAAGAAGAATGTTTGATTGGAAAAAACCTACCGTTCAAATGTTAGGAAGGTGGCAACCATGGCACGACGGCCATCAAGAGCTATTTAAAAGAGCGATAAAGAAAACTGGACAAGTAGTCATTCAAGTTAGAGATGTTCACGGAGCTTCTGGAGGAGATGGACAAGAAGATAACCCCTTTAATTGGGAAGATGTCTGTAAGAATATTTCTGAAGGGTTAAGTAAAGATGATTTTGTTAGGGGTGAGCATTACGAAATCATGATGGTCCCCAATATAGTAAATATCACTTATGGAAGAGGAGTTGGATATGTGTTTGAAGAAGAAACCTTTGAAGACTCTATTAATGACATAAGCGCCACTAAAATTAGAAAGAAGATGCGCGAAGAAGGCGATCTCACTTAGTTTATGAAGATTTGTATTAGCAAGTCTACTTATGATTCCTTTAAATCAGATTTCGACAACAATTGCCAAGGTGATGAGTTTATCTTATTAGATTCTGACGGTGAGATAGATTCGGGAGATGGCAAGCCAGACATTGCTTTTATCTCTTATGAGCTAATGTTTAAGTCGATAAGAAGTACAGAATTCTTTAATAAATATCTAGACCTGATAAATGGATCTAGTTTTGTTCAGGGCTCATGGGCTGGGATAGAGACTGAAGAGGCGCTAACGTTAATTAAAAATTCAGGGTCTTTTTGCCATGGAGGAGGAATTCATGCAATCCCTATTGCAACATATGTTTTTGCTCAAATGCTAAGATCCATCAAATCAATTGATGAACATATAGATCTTCAAAAAAATAAAGATTGGACACAAATGACATCAGTTGGGGAATTGACTGAGATGACAATAGGTATAACCGGTTTTGGAGGGATCGGTCAAGAAGTTGCAAGGATAGCAAAAGCTTTTAGGATGAAAGTTTTAGCGACAAAGAGAACACCAGTATCTTCAGATAATCTTGATAGGCTTTTTAGACCTACTGAATTAAATGAAATGATAGTTGATTGTGATTTTGTGGTTAATTGTCTACCTGCTTCCGATGAAACCTTTAAAGTTTTTTCAGATGAGCAGTTTAAATTGATGAAAGAGTCAGCTATGTTTATTAACGTTGGGAGAGGGGAATCAGTTGATGAAATAAGTTTAGCTTTGGCGCTAAAGAATAATGAGATTAAATGCGCTGCGCTAGATACAACAGACCCAGAACCTTTAGATGAGAATTCACCTTTATGGACTTTGAAGAATTGTTTTATAACCCCTCATGATTCTGCTTGGGGACCCAGAGCTCCTCAGAGAGCAGTAGATTTATTTATTGAAAATTACAAACGCTTTAAATCTGGAGAAAAATTAATAAATCAAGTATAAAAAAGGCCGCAAGACCGGCCTTTTTTAGTGTTAATGACTTTAGTCAGCGTAACCAACTACAGCTTTAGTTTCTAGGAATTCTTCAAATCCAAAAGGACCCCATTCCTTTCCGTTTCCTGACTGTTTGTAGCCTCCAAAAGGTGCAGTAAAGTCTGCTGCAGCGCCATTAATTGCAATACTACCCGCTCTAATTCGATTTGCTACCTTTTTGGCGTGCTCTACATCACCGGAAGATACATAACCGTAAAGACCATATTCAGTGTCATTAGCTATTTTGACCGCTTCTTCTTCATCTTTATAAGGAAGAATAGACAAAACAGGACCAAATATTTCTTCTCTGGCTATAGTCATGTCATTATTAACATTAGCAAAAACAGTCGGACGAACGTAATAACCAGCATTTAGACCTTCAGGTTTTCCAGGTCCTCCAGAAACCAGTTCAGCACCTTCTTCAATTCCTTTTTCAATAAGACCTTGAATCTTATTGAATTGAACTTCACTAACAACGGGACCAATTCCTGTATCTTCAGCAAAAGGATCTCCAACTTTAGTAGTCTCTGCAGCTTGCTTAGCAATTTCTTTCGCTTCGTCATGCCTTGATTCAGGTACCAACATTCTAGTTGGCGCATTACATGACTGCCCACTGTTATTGAAACAATGCCTAGCACCACCAGTAATCGCTGATTCAAAATCAGCATCATCTAGAATGATATTTGCTGATTTTCCTCCTAGTTCTTGAGCAACTCTTTTAACAGTATCAGCCGAACCTTTAGCAACAGCTATTCCGGCTCTTGTAGATCCTGTAAAGGACATCATGTCTATTTTCGGATGACAAGACATAGCTTCTCCAACGGTTGGTCCATCTCCATTAACTAGATTAAAAACTCCAGCAGGAACACCGGCTTCATGTATTACTTCTGTAAAAAGCATAGCATTTAAGGGAGCTATTTCAGTTGGTTTGAGAACCATGGTACATCCAGCAGCTATTGCAGGAGCAACTTTGCAAGAAATTTGGTTAATTGGCCAGTTCCACGGAGTGATCATACCCACAACGCCTATAGGTTCTTTTCTTAGTAATGTTTTACCTTTTGTCTCTTCCCATTCGAAACCTTGTAAAATTTCAATCGCTTGAGCAAAGTGTCCAAGTCCAGTAGCTGCCTGAGCTGCTTTAGATAAAGACAAAGGCGCTCCCATTTCCATAGAAATGGTTTCAGCTATCTCGTCATATCTAGACTGATAAACCTCAACTATTTTCCCAAGGATTGCTAGTCTTTCTTCAACACTTGTCTGACTGAATGAATCAAAAGCATTAGAAGCAGCTTCGACTGCTTTATCTACATCAGCTGCACTACCCATAGCAATACTACCTATTACTTCTTCATTCGCTGGATTTAGTACATCAAAAGAATTAACGCCTTCTGCAGGGTCAACCCATTCTCCATTTATATAAAATTGTTCATATGTTTTCATTTTCCATACTCCTTCTTTATGAAAGATAAGTATATATTAGGTTTCAGGAAAGTTAAGTTATTTTATAACTAAGAATTGTCTTTAACTATGGAAGCTTTAAGTTGCTGTTGAATTCTCTCAGCCCATAAAGATATATACTTTCTTGTCTCTCTAGGGTCGATGATCTCATGGACAGAAAAGGCTTCAGCTCTTGGAAAAGGGTTCTGGTTCTTCGCCATCTTACTTTCTAACTCTTTTCTTTTTGCTTCAGAGTCTTTAGCTTCTGCAATTTCTTTCTTAAAAGCTACTGCAACACCTCCCTCTAAAGGAAGGGGACCAGATTCAGAAGATGGCCATGCTAAAACATATCCATCAGGGCCATAATGAGCTGCTGCCGCAACTCCAAAGGATTTTCTTATCATAACTGTAGTCCAAGGCACTGTTGATTCTGTACAAGCTAAGACTGCTTGAGTGCCATGGAGGATGGTCCCATCTTTCTCAGCATCTGGACCTATAAGAAATCCTGGTTCATCAACCAAACTTACTATAGGGATATTAAAGGTATCGCATAATTTGATAAATCTTGTAGTCTTTTGAGCTCCTTCTGCAGACATTGAGCCAGCATAAAAGTTTGAGTCATTAGCAAAAATAGCAACTGCAAAACCGTTTATTCTCGCAAAACCTGTAATAATTCCTTTACCGAAGAATTTAGTCATTTCAAAGAAAGAGCCTTTATCAAAAACTAAATCAACAATATCTCTCATTTCATATGATTTTTGTCTTTCTTTGGGGATTATTGAGATTAAGCCTTCTTCCTCTCTATCGTACGGATCATCTGTCTCTATTCTCGCCGTTAGCTCGTATACATTTTGAGGAAAGTAAGATAAAAATTTAGAGATTTGATTAAAAGCGTCTTCTTCAGTCTCTGCAACATTATCTGTTACTCCATTAAGTTTATGGATCTGAGAACCGCCTAGTTCTTCTTTAGTCATTTTTATTCCAAAAGCTCTTTCAACAACAGCTGGACCAGCTACTAAGATTTGTGCAGTTTCTTTGGTCATGACCCTAAAATGAGAAGCAACAAATCTAGCTGCAGGCATTCCAGCTACTGGACCTAGCGCCGCAGAAACTACTGGGATTTCTCTTAGAGTATCGGCAACTGATTTAAATCTAGATTTAGAGAAAACAGGGTCTCCCCCATATCCCTTACTTTTTTTCCCTGGTCCCGCAACAGATCCGCCACCACCTTCATGAAGTCTTATTAAAGGAACTTTGTACTTAAGAGCTAATTCTTCTGTGTAAACGCTTTTTCTTAAACCCGCTGGATTTGGTGAGCCACCTTTAACAGTAAAGTCTTCTCCACCCACCACAACTTGTTTTCCGTTGATCTTTCCAAAACCTAAAATAAAATTTGCCGGGGTCAAGGATTCTATTTCTCCTTTCTCATTGGTTTCAGAGCCACCAGCAATTTCTCCTTGTTCTTGAAAAGAACCTTTATCTAGTAATCTTTCTATTCTTTCTCTTAAAGTAAGCCGCCCTTTCGAATGCTGAATATCAATAGCTTCATCACCCCCTTGCTGTTTAGCAAGAGCTCTTCTTTTTTTTAATTCTACTGTCTCTTTCTTCCAATTCATTTTTCTGGTGCCCCGTACAGGATTTGAACCTATGGCCTCTGGATTAGGAATCCAGCGCTCTATCCGGCTGAGCTAACGGGGCCTTTTAAAGTATTCTAACAATTTTTATTGATTTATTATTTTCTTTGTTTATTATTGCGTCCGCACCGATTTGACCAGCTTGCGGGTGCTTTATAAATACAGCTAAACAGGATTTCTAAAATCTCTTTAGTCAAAGCGGACTAAGTTTATTAAAGCATCAAGAGTAGAGTTTTCTCTCGCCAACCTGTGACCCTATAAGGTGGTTTAGAATGCGGCTTGCAGCAAAAGGGTAATTTTTTTTTCTCTAGTTGATATTAGTCAAATAACTTAGGTTATTAAAAACTTAAAATTTATCTAGGAGATAATTATGAAAAAATTAAACATAAGAGCTTTAGGATTCTTTGCGTCTATTCTTATTCTAGCAGCTCCTTTACATGCAATTGAGAAAGGTGATTGGATTATCAGGGCAGGTTATACGAACATAGACCCTGTTTCTGATAACGGCGATATTGTATCTGTGCATGACAAGTCAAACTTAACTGCTACATTTGCTTATTTAGTTTCTGACAATGTAGGCATAGAAGTTTTAGCCGGTTTGCCATTTGAACACGATATTTATGATAAGGCCTTAAATACTGGGCTAAAGATAGGTTCAGGAAAGCATTTACCGCCTACTGTTTCGCTCCAATATTACTTTACTCCAAAAGCAAAAATTAGACCTTATATAGGTTTGGGGCTGAATTATACTTTTTTCTTTAAAGAAGAAACTAGCGGTCCTCTCTCGGGAGCCTCTCTAGACCTAGGGTCTTCTACCGGTTTGGTTTATCAATTTGGAATAGATTGGCAACTAGAAAATAATGTTACCTTCAATTTAGACGTTAGAAAATTTAACCTTGAGACAAAAGCTAATGTAACTAATATTGATAATTCTTCATTGGTGGATGTATTGCCTGCAACTTTGAGTTTTGATACTCCACTAGATCCTGTAACTATTGGGATCGGCCTAACTTGGGTATTTTAGTAAATGACAGCAATATTAATTTCCACTTTTCTTTTCTTTATTTTTACAGTTGTATTAATTGGATTGAGAAGTAAAGATTTGCATTAAGTGAAATTAGTTATATAATTTTCGTCAGCACCGATTTGACCCAGCTTGCGGGTGCTTTATAAATACTGCTAAATAAGGATCTCTTAAGGATTAACCTGTTTAGCGAAAGTTGGCAGGTTTTTTTTTAGGAGAAATAAAATGAGTTACGAAGGTAAAAATTTAGAAACAATAGCATTGCATGCCGGATGGAGATCAGATGAAACAACAGGTTCCGTAGCGGTACCCATTCATCAAACCACAAGTTATTTGTTCGAAAACACTGAAAAGGCAGCTAATCTATTTGGTTTGGCTGAGCTAGGAAATATCTATACAAGAATAATGAATCCCACAAATGCTGTTTTAGAAGAAAGAATGGCAGCGATTGATGGAGGAGCCGCTGGCTTAGCTGTTTCTTCAGGTCAGACTGCTTCATGTTATTCGATACAAAATCTTGCAAGAACTGGAGACAATATCGTTTCTTCATCGCACTTGTATGGAGGAACATACAATCAATTCAAGAACAATCTTTCAGAAATGGGAATTGAAGTTAGATTTGTTGACCCTACTGATCCAGAAAATTTTGCTAAAGCAACTGATAATAAAACTAGAGCTTATTTCGGTGAAACTTTACCTAATCCTAAATTACAAGTTTTTCCAATTCAAGAAGTCTCAGATGTTGGAAGGCCATTTGGCATACCTTTAATCGTTGATAACACGGCTGCACCTATTTTTTGTAGGCCTTTTGATCATGGTGCAGCTATAACGACTTACTCAACAACTAAATATATAGGAGGTCATGGAACTTCAATAGGAGGTTTAATTCTTGATGGAGGGAACTTTGATTGGGAAGGTGCAGGTGCGGAAAGACAGCCAAATCTAAACACACCTGACCCATGTTATAACGGAATAGTTTGGACTGAAGCTATAAAGCCCTTGGGTCCAATTGCCTATATTATGAAAGCTAGGACTACTTTGCTGAGGGATCTAGGTGGTGCTATGAGCCCCTTTAATGCTTGGTCATTTATTCAAGGTCTAGAGACTTTGCCTTTAAGAATGAAAGAACATGGAAAAAATGCTCTTAAAGTAGCTGAGTATCTTAATTCTAATCAAAAGGTAGCTTCAGTTACTTATCCCGGATTAGCTGAAGGCTTAAAAAGAGAAAGAGCTGATAAATACTTATCAGGTGGTTACGGCGCTCTGATTGGTTTTGAATTACCAGGAGGATTGGAATCGGGACAGAAATTCATAGATTCTCTCGAATTGTTGTATCACGTTGCAAATATCGGTGATTCAAGATCATTAGCTATACATCCTGCCTCAACCACCCATAGTCAGCTTTCTCCTGAAGAACAATTGTCAGCCGGTGTAACTCCAGGTTATGTGAGATTATCTATAGGTATAGAGAATACAGAAGATATTATTGCGGATATTGAGCAGGCTCTATTTGCAGCCAGCTAGTTACAGTTTTGTAGGGTTTTCTGATCCTGGATAAACAATTTCAGGATCAAAGACCTTTTCATCTTCCGTGAACTCTAATTCAACCCCATCTTCTGTTACGTTTTGAAGAGACCTATAAAAACAAGATTTATATCCAACGTGGCAACTTGCTCCTAATCCTTTTATAGAAACTTTTAGCAACAAAGAGTCTTGATCATCATCAATTAAAATTTCGTCTACTTTATGAATCATCCCGCTTGAATCACCTTTTTTCCATAAGACCTCTCTGCTTCGACTCCAATAATGGGCTTCTTTGGTTTCTATGGTCTTTGTTAAAGATTCTTCATTCATATAGCCCAGCATTAATACCTCTCCAGATGAAGTTTCAGTGACAACTGCCGGTATGATTCCATCAGAATCAAATTTAGGAGCAAGGATTTTCCCTTCTTCAACCTGCTCTACGCTTTCCCTTTTAGCAAAAATTACTTTATTCACAGTTTCCTTAAAATTTAAGAAGAGCATTTTATCAGAAGTACATTCTTACTAAACACTAATTCCTAACATTCAGTTCAACTCAAATATTTGATAAAATAGGAATCTCAAATGCTTCCAAAGTTAAAAGTTTCAAACCTGTCTTGCAGTCGTGCAGATAATCAACTATTTGATGATTTAAATTTCGAAGTATATCCTGGTCAAAATATAGAAATTATTGGATCAAATGGCTCTGGAAAGACCACTTTATTAAGGATTTTGCTTGGCTTAATTGATATAGGTGATGGCGAGATGGAGTGGCTAGATAATGAAAATAATTATAATAATTTCAGGTCTATAGATTGTTTTTATCAAGGACATTCCTTGGGGATTAAAAATTTATTAAGCGCTCAAGAGAATCTAAGATTATCAAGTTATTCTTTTGGGGTTTCTGAAGAAAAGATTCTTTCTTCACTAAATAGAGTTGGGATTAACAATTATTCTTCGTTTGCTTCTGAAATGTCAGTTGGTCAGAAGAAAAGAATTTCAATAGCTAGATGGCTATTAAAGGATTTCGGAATTTATTTCATTGATGAACCATTTTCTGCACTTGATGACCAGGCCTCAAGTTTAATTGTGGAAATCATTAAAGAATTAAATGCTAAAGGAGCTTCTTTTGTTATAACTGGACATAGACCTTCCGAAATTATATCTAATCAAATTACTTTAGATCATGAAGTCTAATATTTATAATTGGTTCTTTTTAATCTTAAGAAGAGATTTACTTATGGCCTTTAGGAGGTCTTCAACTTACATCACTCCACTGATCTTCTTTTTAATAGTAATAAGCTTTTTCCCTATAGCTTTAAGCCCTGATCAGGACTTTCTGAGGTCGTTAGCCCCTGGAGTAATCTGGATAGCAGCCTTACTGTCTTCTTTATTGGCTATAGAAACTATATTTAGCGAAGACTTTAGGGATGGAACTTTAGATGAGTTTTTCATTTCGAATGATCCATCTTTTGTTTTGGTTTTTGCAAAAGTGCTTTGTCATTGGTTGGTTACGGGATTCCCTATCTTATTAGCTTCATTAATAAGTTCTTTAATATTGTATTTGCCAGTAAGTAGTCTTTTACCAATGATCTGTAGTCTGATTCTAGGAACTTTCTTTATGAGCCTATTAGGTGCCATCGGAGCAGCTCTTTCTTTGGGTAAATCAGCAATATTGAGTGCGATTATTGTTTTACCTTTCTCTATTCCTACTTTGTTAATGGGAACGGCCGCAGTTTCTTCTGCAATCGATTATCAAGATTATTCAGGTTTTTTATTGATCATGGGAGCGATGTTAGCAATCGGCGTACCTGGGCTATGCTTATTAACTGTTGAGGCAATACTTTTAAACTATGAATAAGATTTGGAATTACATTAAAGACTGGTTTATAGAAATGGGGTCGCCACCTTTATTTTTTAAATGGTCCTCAAAAATACTACCTTGGCTTTTATTTATATCGATCACTGTTTTTATTGTAGGGCTTTTGTGGGGACTTTTTTACTCACCTACTGACTATAAGCAAGGAGATGTTTATCGTATTATTTATATTCATGTTCCTTCGGCAATATTAGGCCAATCTATTTTTATGTTCATGGCGATATGTGGCTTTATAACTATGGTTTGGAGAGTCAAGATTTCTGGTATGTTGTTAAAATCGGCTGCACCTATAGGAGCTAGTTTCACGTTAATTGCTTTATTAACAGGCTCTATTTGGGGAAAGCCTACTTGGGGAACTTGGTGGGTTTGGGATGCAAGATTAACCTCAACTCTCATTTTATTTTTTATCTACGCAGCTATCATCGGACTGCATTCTTCAATCGATGATAAGACAAAAGCTGATCGTGCTATTTCAATACTTTCTTTAGTAGGCATAGCTATCATTCCAATAATTAAGAAATCTGTGGATTGGTGGCAAACTTTGCATCAGCCTTCTACTTTCTCTTTAACTTCTGCACCAAGCATGACTCCGGACATGTACCAACCTCTTTTACTTTGTTTTTTAGGCTTCTATTTAATTTTTGCTTTATTGTTAACGATGAACCTAAGAGCTGAAGTAGTTATTAGAGAAAAAAATAGATCTTGGGTTTCTAAGCAATTTCTTAATTTAGAAAGATGATAGAACAGATATCTACAATTATTAGCATGGATGGAAATGGTTTATATGTATGGTCATGCCTATTTATATTATTTTTTATAATAGGTATAAATATCTATTTACCAAACAGAAAGCTAAACAGGATATACAAAGAAAATAAAACTAAAGCTCAATGAACCCTATAAGGAAGCAACGAATATATGCTCTTACAGCTATCGTAGTAGGATCTATTTTGGCTGTTTATCTTGTTGTTTCTGCCTTATCAAAGAATTTAAATTTATTTTATTCCCCTACTGATTTGTTAAATAATGACCTTTCTCCGGAAACATTAATTAGAGCAGGCGGTATGGTTAGGGAGGGGTCAATAAAGAGAAGCGATACTTCTTTAAGTATTGAATTTATAGTGACTGATTTTAAGAACGATTTAAAAATACAGTATTCTGGAATCTTACCCGATTTGTTTTCTGAAAAAGCTGGGGTTGTAGTTCAAGGGTATCTTGAAAAGGAAGGTACTTTTAGGGCTATAGAAGTTTTGGCTAAACACGATGAAAATTACATGCCGCCCGAGGTTGCAAAGTTAATGGAACAGACAGAATGATTCCTGAAATAGGACATATATTCTTAATATCGTCATTGGTTTTAAGCCTTGTAGGGGGCCTTGGTCCTTTTATTTTTAATAAAGAACTACCTATACGGAAGATGGCTTTATTGATGTTTTTATTGGTATTTGGTTCTTTTATTACATTAATTTACTCTTTTGTAGTTGATGACTTTTCAGTTGCTTACGTTGCTCAGAATTCCAATATAAATTTACCAATCTATTATAAATTTGCAGCTACCTGGGGAGCACATGAAGGCTCCTTGATTTTATGGATTTTATCGATGAATATTTGGTTACTAGCATTTATATCTTTTGATAAAAATAGAAATACTAATTTCTCTAATATTGTTTTTGGAGTTTGTAGTTTAGTTATTTTTTCTTTCCTGTTATTTACAATATTTACTTCAAATCCTTTTGAAAGGATATTGCCTATTCCACCTTTAAACGGGGCTGATCTAAACCCTTCTTTACAAGATTTTGCTTTCACAGTTCACCCCCCTCTGCTTTATTTTGGCTATTCAGGTTTGTTATTACCTTTTGCTATATCAATCTCGGCTATGTTAAGCGGTCAATCAAATAAAGATTGGGCATCCAGCTCTAGGCCATGGACGCTTTTGGCGTGCAGCTTTCTAACAGTTGGAATAGGCCTTGGAAGTTGGTGGGCTTATTACGAATTAGGATGGGGAGGTTGGTGGTTTTGGGATCCTGTTGAGAATGCAGCTTTTGTTCCTTGGCTTTTAACGGTTGCTTTAGTCCATTCACTTATTGTTACAGAAAACAGGAACTTATTCGTCAGCTGGTCATTGTTGTTATCTATCTTTGCCTTTGCTGCTAGTTTGCTAGGAACTTTTTTAGTCCGTTCCGGAATCTTAACTTCTGTTCACGCTTTTGCGTTGGACCCTGAAAGAGGGCTATTCATGCTTGGAATCTTTTCATTCTTTGTTCTTGGAGGCCTTGCTATTTTTGCGTTTAAGAATTCAACAGAGAATAAGACTTCTTTTTATTCATTAAATTCAAAAGAATTTGGATTACTTTTAAACAATGTGTTGTTGGTAGTTTTAGCAGTTTCTATTCTTTTTGGAACTTTATACCCGCTAATTTACGAAGCTTACACTGGAGGTAAACAAATTTCTGTGGGTGCTCCTTATTTTGAATTCATCATATTTCCTTTTTCCATTTTGCTTGGTTTGCTTCAGGGAATAGCTTTATATTTATCTTGGGGGAGTACAAAGTCATTTAATTTTTTAACCAAATTAATATTAGAGTCCCTATCGATATTTCTTTTAACCCTTGTTTTGCTTTTTGTTTTATTTGATGAACTTATCCCTGCTTCCTTTTTTACAATCTTCATATTTTCTTGGTTAATTGTTGGATCTTTATTAATTAATTTCTCTTTTAAATCTTTTAATAAATATTTAGATTTCCTTAATAGAAGAATAGGAGTTTTATTGTCTCACACGGGCATGGCCTTGCTGGTCTTGGGTGTTGGGGTAGTGTCCTCTTATTCTAATGACATAGAGCTGATATTAGACACTGGAGAAAAAATAGAATTTCTTAACAAAGATGTAGAATTATTAGATATTAAAGATATAAATGGTCCAAATTTCATTTCGAAAACAGCAAACATTAAAGTTTTAGATAGTGGCAGAACTTTTAATCTTCAAACGGAAAAAAGGACTTATTTTCCTTCAGGTCAAGTAACCACTGAAGCTGCTATAGATACTGGAATTTTTAGAGATTTTTATATCTCAATGGGAGATAATTTTAAAGGAGACTCTTGGTCATTTAAGCTGCAAAGCAAACCTTTTATTAGATGGATTTGGTTGGGTGCTTTGTTGATAACTTTAGGCACATTTATTTCTAGCATAAACATTCTAAGAAGGAAGTCATGAAAAGAATATTAAATTTAATGCCCTTGGTTGTTTTTGGAATTCTTGTCGTGGTTTTATATTCTTTTTTAACTCAAGAAAACGAGCAATTGGAGTCTGTACTTGTAGATCAGTCAGTCCCAGAATTTAAATTACCTGCTCTTGAAAATCCGAACAATATTCTTTCTAAGAGTAGCGTAAATAAACTTCCTGCCTTGATTAATGTATGGGCTACATGGTGCATAGCATGCAGAGTAGAGCACCCATTTCTAATGCAGTTAAAGAATAAATCTACCTTAACAGTCTATGGTCTTAATTATAAAGATGATAGGAAAAAGGCTCTAGATCTTTTAGAGAATGAAGGTAATCCATTTGAATTCAGCATTTTTGATCAACAAGGAAAGCTAGCGATTGATTTAGGTGTTTACGGAGCTCCAGAGACATTTTTTGTTGATAAAGAAGGTATTATTAGAGAAAGGCACGTAGGCGCATTGACTCAAAAAGTGTGGAAAGAGAAATTCGAGAAATTTTTAAATGAGGACAATGATGTTTAAGAAGTTCTTTTCTCTAATGCTTATAACTATTATCTATAGCCTAGTTTCAGCTAATGAACCTAAAGTAATTTATCCATTTGAAGATAGTGTCCATGAAGAGAGATTTTTATCTCTATTAAATGAACTTAGGTGCCCTAAATGCCAAGGATCAAATTTAGCTGGTTCAAATGCTCCTATAGCTAATGACTTAAAAAGAGAGGTTTATAAGCTAGTTAAGTCAGGAAAGACCGAGGAAGAAGTAAAGACCTATCTGATAGATAGATACGGAAATTTTATTGTTTATGATCCTCCTTTTAGGCCAGATACATACGCATTATGGCTTGGACCTTTTTTTATTTTTCTAATTACACTTTTCATAATACTCGTAATACTATTAACAAGATTTTCTAATTCAAAAGGGAATCAATAGGTAAAGATCTTTTTAAATGATTTATTTTTATTTATTTGTCCCGCTTTTTGCTTTGTTTTATTTTGCTCTAAGGGGTTTTATTAGATTAGATTTAAAGATCTCTCTAGTTGTAATTTCTTTGTTATGCACTTCAATCACTCTGTTTATATATAAAGGCCTAGAGGGAGAAGAAAATTATAAATTGATCAATGATAAGGAAATTCTAAATAGATTTATTGCTGATCAATCACCCAATAGAGAACAAGACACTCTAGAGGTTGATCGAATAATCTTAGAAATAGCAAGTAGAGACGGAGTTCAGGCTGGAGAAATTTACTTATTAGCTAAAAGATTAAAAGGTATAAACGAGAACACTTTAGCTGGTCAAGCTTTTGACCATTTATATAGGAAATTTCCTAATGAATTAGGCGGAAGTGTTTTAGCTGAATACGCTCAAACAATGTTCTTAATAGAGGAAAGAACCTTTAATAGCAAGATTGAGGTAGTTTTAGATGAAGCTTTATTGAAAAGCCCAGACAACCCTTCAGCTTTAACCCTACAAGGGCTGAAAGAGCTAGAAAATAAGAACATAGATTTGACTATTAAACTTTGGACAAAAGCTCTTAATTTCCTTAAAAATGAAAGAGATATTTCCGAACTAAAGACCTTAATAGAGACAGTAAAAAAACTAAAAAATCAGTAGTTTCTGGGCGATATATAGAATAGACTTTGCATGTAAATGAAGGTTAATTCTGTTTCATTAATGCTTCTTTCTGAAGCAATGGATTCTTACCCCCCAATAAAATACAAATTATGAGATTAAACTCTGTAAAGCTATCTGGTTTTAAATCTTTTGTTGATTCAACAACAGTAACTTTCCCTTCATCCATGTCATGCATAGTAGGACCAAATGGTTGTGGAAAATCAAATGTAATAGATGCCGTGAGGTGGGTACTAGGTGAAAGTTCTGCAAAGAATTTAAGAAGTGATTCAATGTCAGATGTAGTTTTCAATGGTTCTTCATCTAGGAAACCAGTCTCAAAAGCTTCTGTAGAACTTTTCTTTGATAATAAAGATGGAAGAATAGGTGGAGAATTTTCTAGTTACAGTGAAATTTCCGTAAGAAGAAGTCTTGAATTGGATGGACAGTCTAATTATTACCTAAATGGAACAAGTTGTAGGAAGAGAGACATAACTGACGTGTTCCTAGGAACGGGTTTAGGCCCTAGATCTTATGCAATCATAGAGCAAGGGATGATTTCTCAATTGGTAAGTGCAAAACCAGAAGAGATGCGTGGCTATATAGAAGAAGTAGCAGGTATTTCAAGATACTTAGAAAGAAAAAAAGAAACTGAATCAAGAATTAAAAGAACAAGAGAGAATCTCTCCAGGTTGGAGGATTTAAGAGAAGAGATATCAAGACTTTTGCATAAACTTCAAAGACAAGCTAAAGCTGCAGAGAAATATTCACAACTTAGAAAAGATGAAAATAAAGCTCATCAATTACTTCTTACCTCCAAGTGGCTTGATATTTCTAAGATCGTTAAAGTAAAAGAAAAAGAAGTAAAAGACCAAGAACTAAAGGTTGAGGAAGTAAATTCGGCTAAAAATACTTCTGACAGTGAGGTCATTGAACTAAGGGCCAACCAAATTGAGTTGCAGTCGGAAATGGATAAGGTCCAGCAAGAGTTTTATAGTTTTGGTGCTGATATTTCTAGAACAGAACAAGAACTGGCTATTAAGAAGGAAAGAGTTAGAGAGATTGAAGAAAAATTGAACACTAATAATTTACAGATAGATTCAAGAAGAGAGGGGTTGCAGGCATTAAATAAATCAAAAGACCAAGTTCAATCAAATATTAATTCCATTAATTCTGAATTACAAAAAATCAAAGAGGGAAATGTAGAAGATTTAAATTTAGAAGAATCTGAAAAGATTGAGAATTTGTGGTTAGCATTTATTTCTCAATCAAAGTCTATTATTTCAAAGTTAGAAATGAACATAGGATCTCTTTTAGAGAATTTAAATAAAAAGAGCTCTCTTGAAATAATAAAAGAGCTCGAGTTTGAAGCTATTGAGTTAAAAAGTGAGATAGAGTCTTTAAAAGAAGAGCCATCAAAATTAACTAAGCTAACTCAAGATTTCCTATCCGACTCTTCAGAAGACGCAAAACAACAGAGAATTAACTTAATTGATAAGACTAATAAATTTGCTGACCTACAGGCTAAATTTGCTTCTTTACGATCGGAAGATAAGCATGTAAATACTCAACTTAATGATCTTGAGTCAGAGAATTTATCTTTAGTTGAAGAATCCAATCTTTTAAACGAGCCTATTTCAGACATACAAGCCAATCTTGACAAGTTACTATCTGAAAGATTACTTGTTGAAAATAAATTATTAAACTCCAGAAAGGCTATCGAAGAGTGTAATGAATCTATACATAAGATAGAGAGAGAAAAAATAGAAAAAGAACAAATGGCAATCAGTCTTCGAGAAGCTTTAGAGAAGTTTAGACTAGAAAGGCAGGCATCCAAGATAGAGGGAGATAATTTAGTTAAACAAATTAAAGATTTAGATGGAGATTTAGAAAGTCTTTTAAATGAGCTGGATGAATCTAAATCTTCAGATAACTTCGCTTCAGATCTAGAATCAATTGAATTAAAGATTTCAAGATTAGGAGCTATTAACTTAGCTGCAATGGAAGAATTTGAACAAGAAGAAAAAAGAAAAGAACTACTTGATAGCCAACATCAAGAACTGATGGATGCGCTAGAGACTCTTCAAAATGCAATCAATAAAATTGATAAAGAAACCAGAACAACTTTTAAAGATACTTTTGATAAATTAAATCTAAGCTTAGCTAATTCTTTTCCTAAACTTTTTGGGGGAGGGCATGCTGAGCTTATAATGCTAGGAGATGATTTGTTGAGTTGTGGTGTGGGTATCTCAGCAAGACCTCCAGGAAAGAAAAATGCAAGCGTCTCTCAATTGTCGGGTGGAGAGAAAGCCTTAACTGCTATAGCTACTGTTTTTGCTTTCTTTGAATTAAACCCGGCTCCTTTCTGCATGCTAGACGAAGTAGATGCTCCTTTAGATGACTTGAATACTATGCGTTTTATAGATTTAGTTGAAGAAATGTCTAAACAAGTTCAATTTGTATATATTTCACACAATAAAATTTCTATGGAGAAAAGTAAACATTTAATGGGCGTTACAATGCAAGAACCAGGCGTATCTAGAATGGTTGCTGTAGATGTAGATCAAGCGGTGGAATTAGCCGCTAGTTAACATGTTCAACTTACCTGAAATATTAACTATAGTTATTGGAGCTCTTTTAGCTTTAGTGTTTATTGATGGTATTCGTAGAGCAATAAGGATAAAAAGAAGCTCAATAAAAGTAGATCTTATAGACACTGAAGAATATGTAAGTAAAGACTTCGAAAAAGAATGGATGCAAGGGTTTAGTGACGAACCTTCTGAACAAGAATTTGAAGATATAGAAGAAGAGACATTATTAGATATTAAACCTTCGGGCTCACTCCTTATTTTGCACTTAAGTAGCCAAAGAAAAGATCAGTTTTCGAAGGACTCTATTACAGAAGCAATAAATGATTTAAATTATGTTTATGATGAAAAAGGCTTATTTACAATTTTAGATGAAAAAAGAAATATAGCTTTCAACATCTTAAACGGAAAAAAACCAGGGACTTTCTTAGAAGATAATGTTTCCGATGATTTAGCACTGGTATTAGACCCTACTAACTTATCAAGTCCTTTAGAATCTTTTGATCTGTTAATTGATGTCTCACAATCTTTAAAAGAAAACTTTAAATGCGAGGTTCTGGATGAAGATAGAAATCTACTTACTAAGCAAATGATTGAACACATGAGACAACAAGTCCTTGAATATAGAAGACAATTCTTGGCAAGCGCTGGTTAACTTAATATTTGATGAAAGTTGATTCAGAAGTTAAAACTCGAGTACTCGAGCTTCACAAGATAATTAATGAACATTCATATAATTACCATTCTTTAGATAATCCTACTATCGAGGATTCTGAATACGATGTATTCTTTAATGAACTCTTAGAATTAGAAACTAAGTATCCTAGCCTTAGTTATAGCTATTCTCCCACTCAAAGAGTAGGTTCGGAACCTTTAGAAGGATTTAATAAGGTAGATCATTTAACACCTATGCTTTCTCTTGAAAATGCTTTTAATACTAAGGATTTAGAAGATTTTAACAAACGAATACAGGAAAGGCTTATATCAGAAACAAAAGTCAACTTTTCCTGCGAACCAAAATTAGACGGAATAGCCGTTAATCTAATTTATAAGAAAGGTTTCTTGCATCAAGCAACCACGAGAGGAGACGGAAAAACAGGTGAAGACATAACTCATAACATTAGAACTATATCTTCAATACCTTTATCTTTTAGAGAATCCAAAATTAAGGCACCTAACTTGATAGAGATAAGAGGAGAAGTCTTTATTGATACCAAAGATTTTAAGGAGATAAATAATAAAGCAAAGTTTAACCTTGAGAAGATTTTTGCTAATCCAAGAAATGCTGCGGCAGGAAGTTTAAGGCAATTAGATCCTAGGGTTGCAGCTTCGAGACCTTTAAAGTTTTTTGCGCACGGCATGGGAAGCATAGATTTTGGTAAGGGCACTTCACCTAAAACTCAAAAGGAAGTTTTTGATTCCTATGCTTCATGGGGCTTACCAATCAATCCTTTAGCTGAACAAGTAAATGACTTAAATGAATGTATCTCTTATTTTAAAAAAATAGAAGGTTTAAGGGAGCAACTTCCTTATGAGATAGATGGCGTGGTCTTTAAAGTGAATAGTTTTAAGATGCAAGAATCTCTAGGCCAGGTTTCCAGGGCACCAAGGTGGGCTATAGCAAGGAAATTCCCTGCAGAAGTGGGTTCGACGAAAGTTAAGTCTATTACTGTCCAGGTAGGAAGAGTGGGAAGCATTACACCAGTTGCAGAATTTGAGCCACTTAACATTGGAGGAGTGGTAGTTTCCCACGCAAGTATCCATAACTTCGATGAAATAGAACGTCTTGATGTGAGAGAAGGAGATACGGTACAAATTAAGAGAGCAGGCGATGTAATTCCACAAATTATCAAAGTTGACTTATCCAAAAGAAAAAAAGACTCTCATAAAGTTGAGACTCCGAATGCTTGCCCTTCCTGTAATAGCAAATTAGTTAAATTAGAAAGTGAAGCTATATTAAGGTGCAATGCTGGGACAAATTGCCCGGCTCAGAAAACCGAGTCAATCAGGCATTATGTTTCTAGAAATGCACTCAACATAGATGGTCTGGGTGAAAGGATCATTGAACTTTTAGTACAAAAGGAACTTATTTCTGATTTCTCAGATTTATACACTTTAAAAAAGAAAGATTTATTAGGATTAGAAGGTTTTGCAGAGAAATCTGCTTCGAAGCTTCTAACTTCAATCGAAAACAGTAAAGAAACTACGCTTTCAAGATTTATTTACGCTTTAGGAATTAGAGAAGTTGGAGAAGCTACCGCTTTGAATCTTTCTTTAAACTTTCAGCATATTGATAAATTCTCGCTTGCATCAAAAGAAGAATTAATTGAAATAAACGACATAGGTCCAATTGCTGCTGATCATATTTTTAATTATTTATCCAAAAAAGATAATCAGAATCAAATAAAAAAATTACTTAAGTTGGGGGTTCAATTACAAGAGGTTAAAATTCAGTCAGATAATTTATTTAGCTCCAAAGTGGTTGTTATAACTGGGTCTTTTAACAACATAGCCAGAAGCCAACTAAAAGAAGAGCTAATAAGATCTGGTGCAAGAGTATCTAGCAGCGTTTCTAGTCGAACAGATTTTCTTGTAGCGGGTGAAAAACCTGGTTCAAAACTAAAAAAGGCTCTTGATCTGGGAATAGAAGTTTTGGAAGAAGATAACGTTCTAAGAATTCTTAAACAGTAATGATAAGAAAATTATTTTTATTATTTAGTTTGCTTATTTTAACGATTAGTTGTGCTTCAAATAGCCCTCCTTCTACCACTACTGATGTCTGTAAGATCTTTAAAGAGAGATACAGCTGGTATAAGGCTGCAAAAAAAACTGAAAAAAGATGGAAAGTGCCTGTTTATGTTTCGATGGCAATTATTAAGCAAGAATCTAGTTTTATAGCTGATGCAAGGCCAGGAAGAACTAAACTTCTGGGCTTCATACCTTGGAAAAGAGTAACTAGCGCAAGAGGGTATGCGCAAGCAGTTGATGGTACTTGGGAAATGTATTTAGACGATAGAGGAGGTTGGTTTGTGAGCAGAAACGATTTTGAAGACTCTGTAGATTTTGTTGGTTGGTATAACTATACAACCCATAAACAATTAGGAATTTCTTTAACCAATGCAAGAGCTTTATATCTAGCTTATCATGAAGGAAGAGGAGGCTATAAAAGAGGTAGTTATAGAACTAAGCCATGGCTACTATCTGTTGCTGATAAAGTCCAAAGACAATCAGATAGATATAAGGTTCAATATGAAGGTTGTAAAAAAAGGTTAGGAAAAAGGTTTATTTTTTTCTAATTATTAATATCATCTAATGATTATGATAAAAAACATTATCCTTCTATCGGCATTATCCTTAATGGCAGCTTGTGCCAGTTCTCCTTATATCCAAACTGACTCAGATAGAAATTATGATCTCTCTTCTTATAAGACATTTAAAGTTCAATCGCCTGACATAGAAGACACTCCTGAATTAGTCAGCATAAATCCTATTCTTATTCAAAGAATAGATAGAGCAATAGAATCCTCTTTAGAGGGTAAAGGCCTTAATATTTCTGAGAAACCTGATTTAGTTATTAGGTTCTATTTAGGAACAAAAAGAGAAATTGATAGATCGTCTGATTTAGGAGGTTACGGATATTATGGTAGATACTTTGATTCTAGAGATCAAAGGTATATTAGATCTGATAAAGATGAAATTTCAATAAGGTTCCATGATGCGAAAAGTGAAGAGGTTGTTTGGTATGCTTTTACAAGATTTAAAAGATCAAATAATCAAAATGATCAGGAAGCAATCAACGTACTTATTAAAGAGGCTGTTTCAGGTTTTAATTAAACCTATTTGCATCTAAAGCTATCACCACTTCATGATCTGCAGGCAATGGTCTTCCGTCTATAAGATCTGCAATAATCTCAGCACATAAAGGGGAGCTTGTTGAGCCCCTTGAACCGTGTCCTATGTTTACATATATTCCTTTATTAATACCTATTAGAGGCATTCTATCTTTTGTTACAGCTCTAAAACCCACTTTTCCATCAAGTATCTTTACTTTAAAGTCATGAATGGCCTTTAATTTGTTCTTGTTGTCTGCATGCTCATCTTCAAGAACAATATCATTCTCTACGTCGCTGTAAGAAGATCCTAGAACATGGGACCCTTGAACTTTAGGAGAAAAATATCCGCTGGCGCAGATAGGAAATTTTAGGTTCTCAAAATCTTTAGAGCTATCTACATATGATATCTGTCCCCTTTTTGGGCTTAGTCCAGGTAAATCAAGTAAATCTTCGGAAGCATGTCCAGTACATAGGCATACCTCTTTATACTCATAAACTTCTTCCTTAACAAAAATTCTATGATTATCTATATCTGTTTTTATCTTCTCGATTTTAGAAGATAAGATTAAATTAATATTGCTATGACTGAGCAAATCTTGGCATAGGGCTTTAGTCTCAATAAAACCACCTTTCTCAAAGAAAATACCTCCATGGTTTAATTTTATCCCGGCTCTTTCGCTTGCTTCTTCGAGATTTAATTCTTCAAATAGTGTTTTATCAGGCCTAGCATTTAGAAGAGAGTTTTGTCTTTTAAGAGAAGAATCATCATGATTCATTATGAATACTCCTGATTTATGCCATGCATCTGTCTTAAGACGATCATAAAAAGATGAAGCATAGAGAAAAGAATGTAAGCAGAATCTAGCATAAGGAGAATCGAATGCGGACAATCTAGGATAAGTGATTAATATTCCATTGCCTGATGCACCTAAACAGATCTCGTCATTTTGTTCATACACATCAACCTTATGGCCTCTTTGCGCTAGTTTATATGCAAGGATACATCCTGCTATTCCAGAACCGATGACTGCTATCTTTTTTTCTTTAGAGGTTTTTTTAATGTTAACGGCATGGACTCTCCCTTTTAACATGTGACGTTTATTAGCATAGCCTTCAGCTAATTCATAAATAAGTTCACAACTTTCTATATTATCTTTAACTAATCTTGCCGATGTGTAAGTTGAAAATGTTGAATCTCGGTGACTTGAGAGACGCAACTGGTTAAAAATCTCTCTAGACCACATATCAGGGTTTTTGTCAGGCGAGAACCCATCTAAAAACCAAACATCTATATCTGTAGCATTAGTTAAATAAGAAAGAGAGCTTTTAATATCTCCAAGTATTAGAGTGAGCGAAATTCTGCCGTTATAAAAAGAGACTCTTTGGGTTCCAGCTATGTTTGCTGGATAGTTTTTTATATAAACTTCAGAAAGCTCCTTTAACTCAGGGTATTGTTTAATTGTTTTTTTGAACTCTTCAATGCTGAATAAAGTTTTGTCAAAAGCTACATAATCTAAGAACTTATTACTTTTATCTTCTTTAAGCCACTCTTTACATGTAGCTAGGAAATTTATTCCAGCTCCAAATCCTATTTCAACAACACTAAAAGTAGCACTAACTCCTAAATTAAGGAATTTTTCTTTTAAGGAGTTACCTTCGATGAAGACATGTTTTGCTTCCTCGTATGCACCATTATTTGAAGAATAAAGGTCTCCGAAGGATTTAGAGAAAGGAGCGTTATCTTTCCAAGAAAGATCAGCAAACTCAAGATTTAAGAAAGAGCTTGCTGATTGATTTTCTTTTACAGAGTTATTTATTTCCTGTTGGTATTTCGTTGAATGGTATGCCTTTATCGGCTCTCATATCTTGAGGCATTCCTAAAACTTGTTCTGAAATGATATTTTTAAGTATCTCATCAGTTCCACCGGCTATTCTTATGCCTGCAGCCCCGTAAAATCCATATTGATACATAGATTGCTCTGCACCTTCTTCATCAGTTCTGATTATTCCTGCAGAGTCGAGAATATCTAATCCAAAATTAGCAACTTCTTGCAGTTTATTGCCACTTACAATCTTTGTTATCGAAGATTGTGGGCCAGGAGTTTCACCTCTTGATAGAGCTGAGATATTTCTGTATTTAGCATACTTTAGACCACTTTGTTGGCAATACCAATCTGCTAGCTTCTCTCTTACTGCATCATTCTCAATTGCAAGTTTTCCATTTAAATCTTGACCTCTTGCAAGAGAGAAGGCTTCTTCAAAGTCTGGTCCAGATGCATCACCTACTGCAAGTCTTTCATTCATCAAGGTTGTTAGAGACACTTTCCAACCATCTCCGACCGCTCCTAGTCTTTGACTGTCTGGTATTTTTACGTCTGTAAAATAAACCTCATTAAAGTTCGCTCCGCCAGATATTTGTTTAATTGGTTTAACTTCAATACCTGGAGATTTCATGTCTACAAAAAAGAAAGTTAAGCCTTTGTGCTTTGGTGCTGAAGGATCGCTTCGAGTAACTAATATTCCGTAATCACTAAAATGAGCTCCCGAAGTCCAAACCTTTTGTCCATTTATTGTCCAAGTATCACCTTCTAATTCTGCTTTAGTCTTGATACCAGCAACGTCTGATCCAGCTGCAGGCTCACTAAAAAGTTGACACCATATTTCTTCACCCGTAGCTAAAGGAGGTAGGTATCTTTCTTTTTGTTCTTCGGTTGCGTACATCATCATCACAGGGCCTGCCATTCCTTGACCAATTTCAAGGTAGCCGCCAGGAACTTTAAATTTTGACACTTCCTGTCCCCATATAACTCTCTCAATAGGGGTTGATTCGCGTCCACCGTAAGCTTTTGGCCAATGCATACAAGCCCAACCTTCCTCGTGTAATTTCTTTTGCCAAACTTTAACCTCTTTCAGACCTTCTTCTTCAGAAGCTGCTCTCCAGCCATCTTTAGGCCCTTCTTTTAAGGAAGCATTGGCTTTTAGCCATTCATAAGCTTCTTTTCTAAATTTAGCTTCTTCTGGAGTATCGTTAAAATCCATAATTTTCTCCTATATTTGATTAGCTCTTTCCAGGGAGCTTATTAGTTTATCTTTCCAAATAGATTGGCTTCCTATATTCGCAGCTAATTGTCTACATCTTCTGTAATAAAGGTGACAATCAAATTCCCAAGTGAAACCCATTCCGCCATGTGTTTGTATGTTTTCTTTAGAACATTCATGATAAGCCTGGCTGGCACTAACTCTGCATGTAGCTGCGGCAGTAGGTAGTTCTGGAGCATCGGTACTTAAAGCCCAGGCTCCGTAATAACAGTTTGATCTAGCAAGCTCTACAGCAATAAACATATCAGCTAATTTATGTTTTATAGCTTGAAAAGAAGCTATAGATCTACCAAAAGCATATCTACCCATTGCGTATTCTTTTGCCATATTCATGCAAGCTTCAGCTCCACCCAATTGTTCAAATGAAAATAGAACTGCTGCTCTATCAAGTAGCGTGGTTATGTTTGACCATCCTGAATCCAATGCTTCAGCTTTCGCATTCTTAAATGTTATAGCAGCATGAGATCTAGAAGGATCAAGGGTAGGTTGGCTAGCTATTTCAACTCCATCCGCAGAAGATTCAACTAGGAAGAGTCCGACTTCAGATCCAGACTTAGCAGATACTATAAAAAAATCTGCTACATCTCCATCAGTTACTGCAATCTTAGAGCCATTTAAAGAACCATCTTTAAATTCGCATGTAATATTTTCCTCAGTTGGAGAGGTGGTCGATTCCGTGTGAGCAAAAGCACCTATCTTTTCTCCACTGGCTAAAGAAGGAAGGTTCGCTTGTTTAAGTGAATCTGAACCAAATTGAAGAATAGATTCCGTAGCCAAGTAAACACTTGATGAAAAAGGCGTTGGAGCTAGACTTCTTCCTAACTCTTCTGCTATTACGCAAAGTTCTAAATATCCTAACCCTAAACCCCCGTATTCTTCCGGAATAGCTGTAGCAGTAAAGCCCATCTCAGCTACTTGAGACCAAAGATCTTTATCATAGGATTCTTCACCCTCTAAAATAGTTCTAGCTCTCTTTACAGTCTCTTCTTTTTCTAAAAATTTCCTAGCAATGTCTTTCAATTGCATTTGGTCCGCTGAAAATTCAAAATTCATCTTTTTCCTCTTTAAATAAATCTAATCCTAATTGTTAAAATTTTAATATAAACTTCTATTGTATCTACGATCTAATAGAATGAAAGACTAAAATATACCTAATAATGAACAAATCTAAAGAAGAAAATAACCAAGACATTAAGCCAGTTCGCTCTGAAGCTGTTTCAAATAGAGGACAAAGAAGAGTTAAGGGTGGGTCAATGCTATTTTCTTCAACAATAACAATAGTGAACACTATTGGAATAGTCTTATTAGGACTTTGGTTTTTTAATACTTCAGGTAGTCAACAGCAAGCCGGGAAAAGTTTTATTGAAAGGATTAGTATGCTTGAAGAGAATATCTCTATTCAGTCAAGTAAGGTTGATGATCTCACAGAAACAAACTCCCAAGACTTGAAATTTATCAATAAAGAGATCAGGAAGTTATGGGATTTAAGCAATAAGAAGAACAGAAAGAGTATTTCCCAAAACCTAAACTCTATAGAGTCGATTGAGGAGACGTTAGGAGCTTTAGATAAAGAATATAAAACATTATCAGCCAAACAAAGATCATTAAATTTGGAGCTAGCTAAACTTGAGAAAATGCAAGAAAAATTAAATGAGTCTTTAGACATTGAAAGTACTTCTTCTGAAGGCGAAGATATTGAAGCTAGATTAGCTGATCTAGAAGAGGCAACTAAGTCGATGGATCTTTATAGAACTCAGGTAAATCAATCAATATTATCTCTTAAAGAGAAATTAAATGATTTAGAGTTAGAAATTACAAATTTTAGTTCCCAAGAGGCGACATCAAACGAGTAGAAGCCTATAATACCCGCCACTTGCGGATGTGGTGGAATTGGTAGACACGCCAGATTTAGGTTCTGGTGCCGAAAGGTGTGGAGGTTCGAGTCCTCTCATCCGCACCATCTAATTATCCTGAATTAAACCATAAGTTTTTAGCATTAATTCCCTCATCCATTTATTTGAAGGGTCAGAATCTTTAGATTCATGCCAGTATAGATGCAAAACAATAGGATCAATTTTAAAGGGTAGTTCCATTACTTCTAGCCCTCTATGTTTAGCAAAACCTCTAGTTGTAGTAATAACTAGATCAGATCTCTCAACAACAAAAGGGGCAACTAAGAAATTCTGAGACCTGAGAGAGATTTTTCTTAAATGACCCAATCTATTTAAGGCCATATCAACCAGTCCAATACCAGATTTTCTATTTGAAACGTGCATATGAGAAAGAGATAAGTAATCATCGATGTTAATTTTTTTCTTTTTCATTATAGGATTTCCTTTTCTCGCAATAAGCACGTAATCATCTTCGTAAATCTTTTGATGTCTTAGAAAAGAATCTGTATGTACAGGAGGGTCTATGCAGAAGTCTACATTTCCTGCTGATAATTCTTTCGGGGTTTCTTTTCTGGGAATCAGAAAACTTTCTACAGCTATATTCGGAGCTTCTTTTGCTAACTCTTTAAGTAGTATTGGTAAAAGCCTATATTCTGAGCTATCTCCAATCGAAATCTTAAAAGTAACCTCGGAAGTAGCTGGTTCAAAAGAGTCTGTTTGAGATATGGTTTTATTCATCAACCCTAATGCTTCTCTAACATCTCCAATGATATCTTGAGCAACTGGAGTTGGCAGCATGCCTTTAGAAGACCTTATAAAAAGATCATCATTAAACATCTCTCTAAGTCTGGATAGCGCATTGCTAACAGCAGGTTGTGTTATTCCTAAGATTTGACCGGCTTTGGTTAGATTCTTTTCAGTATAGATAACGTCAAAGGCCTTGAATAAGTTTAGATCTGCTTGTTTTAAGTTCATGAAATTTTAAATACTTTTTTTTAGATAACAAATATCAACCTAGACTAACTTAATGTATAGCACTATGATCGGTACTTAAATTAATATTAGATATAAGTAAAACTTATATTACATAATAACAGTAATACATATCAATTATAAGGAGAAGTTAGATGGGATTTCATTTTTCAGATAGATCACAAGAACTTCAGTTAAGGATTATAAAGTTCTTAGATGATCATATTTATCCAGCTGAAGAAGTATATGCACAACAAATGCAAGAATTTACGGAGCAAGGTGATAGATGGCAAATACCTCAAATTATTGAAGATAAGAAGGAAATAGCTAAAGAAGAGGGTCTTTGGAATTTGTTTTTACCGGAAAACCCAATGGGCGAAAGTATGAGCAACCTAGATTATGCTCCTTTAGCAGAGCTTATGGGTAGATCAGGAATAGCTTCTGAAATCTTTAATTGTTCTGCTCCAGACACTGGCAATATGGAAGTATTAGCAAGATACGCTAATGAAGAACAACAAGAGAGATGGTTAAAGCCTCTTTTAAACGGTGAAATTAGATCTGCGTTTGCAATGACAGAGCCTGCAGTAGCTTCTTCCGATGCAACAAACATTTGTACAACTGCCGTTCTGGAAGGCGATGAATACGTAATAAACGGTGAGAAGTGGTGGACTTCTGGAGCTGGTGATCCCAGGTGTAAAGTTTTAATTTTCATGTGTATGACTAACCCTGATAATCCAAAGCATCAACGTCAGTCACAGATTATCGTTCCAATGGATTCTCCTGGAATAAAGATTGAGAAAATGATGCATGTATTTGGATATGATGATGCTCCCCATGGACATGGCAGGGTTTCATTCAAGGATGTAAGAGTGCCTAAAGAAAATCTTCTTTTAGGAGAAGGAAGAGGATTTGAGATTGCTCAAGGAAGGTTAGGACCTGGAAGAATTCACCATTGCATGAGAACAATCGGAGTCATGGAAAGAGCCCTTGAGTTGATGTGTAAAAGATCAGAAGAACGAATTGCTTTCGGTAAGAAAATATCGAGTCTTGGAGCAAATTATGACTATATAGCTGAAAGTAGGATAGACATAGAAACTTCAAGATTACTGACTCTAAATGCAGCAAACTTAATGGATACAGTAGGCAATAAGGTAGCTAGGAGCGAAATTGCTCAAATAAAAGTACACGTGCCCATAGTAGCCTGTAGGCTTGTAGATAGAGCTATCCAAATGCATGGAGGCGGTGGAGTTAGCCAAGATTTTCCTCTGGCAAGTATGTACGCACATATGAGAACCTTGAGGATAGCAGACGGACCTGATGAAGTTCACAGAAGAACTGTTGCTAGAGAAGAGCTTGGTAAATACGGAGGAGGCCAGAGCTCCGAAATTGTAGTAACAAGAGATTAATCATTACTATTAAGAAAAAGGCCCTTTTAGGGCCTTTTTACTATATGAACGAAAAGAATACCCTTCCTATGTTGAAGCAAGGGAACTTAGTTAGGTCTTAATTTTTTCCTGACATACAATTTATAAGAGATTTATTTCATGTAATCGTTGTTGGAGAAAATCTTCAGACATAATACTCTTTGGAAAAAGATCGGGGTGCTTTTCATCAATACAAGAAGGTAAGGTCTTAATAACCCAGTCCGGATTAGGGTGAACAAAGAATGGTATCGCATAGCGAGGACTATCAGTTATTTTTGTAGGGCCTTTTGTAACTCTATGTATTAAAGCTGGTATGCGATTATTGGTAAATCTTTCAAACATTTCTTCAATGTTACAAAGAATTACATTTCGTTCTATATTGACAGGCACCCACTCACCATTAAGAAGAATTTCTAATCCAGGCGCGCTACCTCCTATAAGAAGAGTAAATAAATTAATATCCTTATGTGCTCCGGAGCGTTCTCCTACTTCTTTCGATTCTACAGGAGGGTAGTGAATAACTCTTAGTATGCTATTACCCTTGTTTATGAAACGATCAAAATAATGCTTATCTAATTCTAAGTAAAGAGCTATAGCCTGCATAAGCTGTTTAGCAAATAAGTCATATGCATCGTATAGCTTTTTCAGCTTTTTATTAAATCCAGGAATTTCTGTTACATAGACATTTTCAAACATATACTTCTTAAGTGAGTGGTTCTTAGGAAGTTCTCTTCCTATTTGCCAAAATTCTTTTAAATCTGGCTCGTTACTTCCTTGTGGAGTTTCTATCTTATATGGGGTGTATCCTCTTGCTCCTCCTAAACCCTCATCAAAATACTTCATCTTAATGTCTTCTGGGAGGGCAAAGAATTCAGACATCATTTTAATGCAGCTATTAACTAGATCTGGCTCAATAGGGTGATCCTTGATAGCGCAAAATCCAGTCGACTTATGATTCTTTCCTAATAGCTCTACAAATTGATCAGGGTCTTCTTCCCATAGCTTAAAGCTTAATGTTTTAATTAAATCAGACAAAAGGGTCTCCGTTTTTAAATTTCAATCTTAATTAAACATTTATTTCATAATTATTATCTTGATAATAATCAAATTCTGAGCAGGTCCTTTTTTGTGTTTAGACTTGGGCATTTAAGAATATTTATCAGATTCTTGTCATTTCTCATACCTCAAGTTATCGACACAATGGTATGATTAATGTTAGAGGTAGAAACAATGAGTAATAATGAATCTCTAGGCATAATCAAGCAATTAGATGGACAATATGTCGCAACTTTAGAGAGAGAAATAGAGCACAAAGTAGAGAATGTATGGTCTATGTTGGTAGATTCATCTCATTTATTGGAGTGGTTAGCCCCTGGAACAATTGAATTACGTGTAGGCGGATCAGCAAAACTAGATTTTGTAGACAGTGGAATTATTATTGATAGCAAGGTATCTGCTTTTGAAGAAGAAAAAATCCTAGAATATTCTTGGAGTGGGCCTGGAGAGCCAGAAAGACCCGTTCGATGGGAATTACAATCTGAAGGAGGAGCTACAAGACTTACCCTTAGATTATCATGCCCTATAAACGAAGATATAGCTCGATCTTGTGCGGGATGGGAAGCTCACCTAATGATGCTGCTTGCGGCTATTGAAGGAGTGCCGATTAAATTTCCTTTTGAACGTTTTCAAGAAACAAGAGAAGTTTATAAAGATATGATTCTTGAGTAACTGGCTTCTCGGCTTAACTAAGATTATTCATTTAACCTTGGAGCCAATAGATGAATGGTGAGCAAGCAAGATCTTATTTTCTATCTTTTCCTGAAGCTGTAGAAGACTTTCCTTTTGGGCCTGAACCTCCTGTTTTTAAGGTCAAGAAGAAGATGTTTGGTTTTCTGAGATTTAAAGAGGGCATTGGTTATATTAATCTAAAATGCAAGCCTGATGAGGTAGCTGTAATGCGAGATATATTTGAATCAGTTATCCCAGGTTATCACATGAATAAAGAGCACTGGAATACAGTAATATTAGATGGAACAATGCCTGAAGAAGAGATAAAAAGTATGATTGATACTTCATATTCTTTAGTTGTTCAAAATTTAAAAAAGCCTGATCGGCTTACCTTAGAAATTAAATATGGAAAACATAAGATTTATAAAAGTTAATGACTAACTTTTATCTTCAATTTTTACCCAAATTTACGCCTTTATTTCTTTAGTTTGTTAGTTATATAAAAATTTTTTACAATTTCAACAACTAAACTGGGCCTAAAAAAAGGTGACCCGTGGCCAGTCATTTCCATAATTTCTAACTTACTAACAGGTAAGATTTTTGAAATCCTTTTTGCTTCACTTAAATTCATATCTTGCCTACCACAAGCCACCAAGGTTGGTTTAGAAATCATAGAGAGTTTTTCCGTTATGTCAGTATCCTTTTCATGAGCCGTATGATGTTTTAAAGCCGCATCTCTGTTTTCATAAAATCTCCAATATTTCTTTATGTCTATTTCTTTTTTACCTGCCTCCTTTAACAGGCGTCTTGCTTCTTTTGCAAGCTTTCGCTGCTCTTTTTGTTCAACAGGAGGGGTAAGGGACACATCGAATAAAGCCAATAAATCTAATCTATCCAGATGACGAAGAGCAAAATGTGCAGCGGTTCTAGCCCCATAAGCTACTCCTAGCACAAAAGCTTTACTTATAGACAGCTTGTCCATTAAAGAAGCTAAATCATCTGCGTATTGAGGAAAACTAAAATTTTCGTCCTTATCCCAGCCGCTCTTGCCGGTTCCTCTAAGATCAAACCTTAAAACCTGGAAAGTATCAAGAAAGTCTTCATATAAGCCTTCCCAGCAAGTTAAGTTGTGACTTGCCATGTTTATTAAAACTAAATAAGGCTTATTTTTTTGTCCTTCCAAAGAATAATGGATGTTAATCCCATTAACTCTTATAATTTCACTACCATTTTCGTAAGAATTCATGTTTATTAATGTAATATTCAGCTATATAAACACGATTATTCTCAGCTTTAAATATCTAAATTTATTTAAAAGACAATAGCAGAATTAAACTAGCTAAAATCTTTTAGCATCTTTTTAAGTTCAAGTTGATGTTGTTCCTCTTGACCTATTAAACCCCTAGCATATTCTCAAGCAAACTTTCTTCAGAGGTACTTGGGTAAGGGTAGCTATGAGTTTCTTATTTAGGGATATAAATATCTGGTATACATCCAATTTAGCTAGTGATGTATAAGCACTACAATATATATAGGGGGGTGGCATGGCGTTCCTGCCTACCCCCAAAGAGAGATGAAACTAGACTACCTGTTGATTAAATAGTGTTAGAATTTGGAAAAATGGAGAATGATATAGGGCAGAAATAGGTAATTCTAGAGGTGTTTTGCAGTACATATGCAGTACCAGAAATATATAATGCTCTGAAACTCAGTAGACACGTAGCTCAGTCTGGTTAGAGCACCACCTTGACATGGTGGGGGTCGGTGGTTCGAGTCCACTCGTGTCTACCATCTCTCTAAACACTTTCTTCATATGTTATTCTTATCTATGCATGATCAAAGTATATAAAGCTAAGTCCATTATTACGATGAACCCATCTCTTCCGCGTACTGAAGCGGTGGCCGTTAGGGATAGTCTTATTCTTGAAACAGGTTCTTTAGATTCCATGAAACCTTGGCTGGAAAATAATGATTATGAGATAGATGAGCAGTTTAGAGATTCGATTATTGTTCCAGGCTTAATAGATCCTCACTTACATCCTTCGATGGCAGCTGTTTTGCTTCCTACTTTCTTTATTACGGCAATGGAATGGAGATTTCCTTGGGGAGACACACCGGCAACAACCTCACCAGAAGATTATGATAAAAGGCTAAAAGAAGCATTAACTAATCCGACTCATAAAGATATTTTCATAACTTGGGGTCATCATGATTTATGGCACGGACCTATGTCTAGGTCTCGTTTAAATAAAATAGAATCAAATAAACCAATAGTGGTTTGGAATAGATCATTCCATGAATTGTGCATGAACGATGGGGCTTTAGACTACTTAGGCATTACTGAGGATAATGTAAAGGGCGCTAGTCAGATAGATTTTAAAAGAGGGAGATTCTTTGAGCTAGGTTTGGGATACGCTATACAAAAATTGAATCCTTATATTCTAGACCCTGATAAATTTAAAGAAGGGTTACTTAAGCTGAAAGAGGTTGTCCATTATGGGGGGCAAACAACCATAGCAGATATGGCGGTAGGACTCTTCGACTTTGATAATGAATTGAATACTCAATTTGCACTATATGAGAACGACGATAACCCCTTTAGAGTTGAACTAATTGCTCATGCTGCGGCCTTGATTCAGCATGCAGGAGGATCGAATATAGAAGCAGAAAAGCTAATTTCTAAGTTACCTGCAAGAAACACACATAGATTAAACTTTAGGAAGAGGGTTAAATTATTCACTGATGGAGCCTTCTTTGCTCAAGTTGCTCAATTAATGGAACCAGGCTATATAGACGGACACGAAGGAGAGTGGTTGAGCACGCCAGAGCAGTTTGAAGAAGTAGCACGAATATACTGGAATAAAGGTTATGCCATACACGTTCACGTGACTGGTGATTTAGGTCTTGAGCTTGCAATCGACACTTTAGAAAAACTCCAATTTGAGAAACCCAGATTTAACCACGGGTTTACTCTAGAACATTTTGGATTATCTAATCCTGAACAGGTTCATAGATTGTCTAAATTAGGAGCCAGCGTATCTGCTAACGCCTATTATGTGCATGAATTATCTGATTTATATGCAAACCACACTGTAGGATTTGAAAGAGCTTCTTCAATGTCGAGAATAGGCTCTTGTTTTAGAGAAGGAGTTACCACTAGCTTACACTCAGATTTCACTATGGCTCCTGCACAACCTTTGATGAGTATGTGGGTGGCAGTAAATAGAATAAATGAGAAAGGTATTTTAATGTCACCAGAAGAAAGAATAAGTCCTCAGCAAGGAATGGAAGCTATAACTATCAACGCAGCAAGAATATTAGGGTTAGATCATGAAATAGGAAGCATTAGAGCAGGAAAAAAAGCAGACTTTACGGTTTTAGCTCAAGATCCATTAGAGGTAGACCCCATGACGATAAAAGATATAAAAATTGAAGCCACCTTATTTGAAGGTAAGGTTTTTCCAATCTCTAATAGATGATCCCATTAACTATTATTTCGGGTTACCTGGGTTCTGGAAAGACAACTCTAATCAATCAATTGTTAAAAGAAGCCAAGCAACCTATTGGAGTCTTGGTTAATGATTTTGGAGAGTTAAATATAGATGAAGAGCTTATAAACAATGAAGACTCTTTAACGATTTCGTTAAGTAATGGCTGCGTTTGTTGTAAGTTAAATGACGACTTAGGGGTTTCTCTAGAGCAGATGAAAGAATTGAATGTTGAAGCAGTGGTTATAGAGGCTAGCGGAGTAGCCATCCCTATAAAAATAGCTAATTACGGACTGTCATGGCCCGGATTCCGTCTGCTAGGGATCTTAAGCTTGGTAAAGGGAAAAAGTTTAAAGCATTTATTATCAGATAAGTTTGTTTCGAAAACAGTAAAAGCCCAAATTACGCAAGCTGATCGAGTCTTACTAAATCGATTTGAACAAGAAGAGAAAGACGTGCTTTCAGAATTAACTGAAGATTATTTGACGGAGGAAGAAGTGGGGAGTTATTGGAATCTATTGTTTAAACAGGTGGCAGCTTCAAGTAGACCAGAAATTACTGAAGATAATCATCATTCAATTTTTCAATCATTTGTACTAGAAACTGAAAAACTAATAAATATAGAGCGCCTGGAAAGCTATCTTAATAATAATTCTTCAATAGAAAGAGCTAAGGGATGGATTCGTGATGAACAAGGGAAAACCTGGCTATTACAGATGACTAGGAATGACTGTAATTTTAGTATTTCAAATTACGAGACAGCCACCAGGATGGTTCTTGTTCATACTAAAGATTTAGATATTAAAAGCTTAGAACCTGTATATGCCTAATCCTCTTCCTCTTCATCGTCCTCTTCATCATCATCTCTTGTTACAGCTTTCCCTATAACCTTTATAGGGACTTCAATAATTTTCGCAGCTGTTGAAACAGCTGTGCTGGCTAGACTTGCTACAGAGCAACCTGACAATAAAGCAAAAAGAAATAAGGTTAAAAATATTTTCATAAATTACCTATAATTTAATTGAGTCATCTACAATAATAGACTAATTACTTTACAAATATATATAAGATTATGATCACTTTATTTTACGCAGGGGGCTTATCAATTTTAGCTCTATTTTTAGGTGTTAAGACCGGCCAGAAGAGGCACTCTAAAGAAGGAAATATTACTTTAGGAGTAGGGGATAATTTTGAACTGCTCCAAATAACTAGAGCACATGGTAATTTAATAGAAAATGTTATTTTCTTTTTAGTTTTATCAGCTTTGTTAGAGATGATTGGAGAAATACCAATCTTAGCCATTTATATACTAGGAGATATTTTTCTTTTATCTAGAATTTCTCACGCTTACGGTATAACTAGACCTGGAGCAGAAAGTATATTTAGGATGTTAGGAGCTACGGGCACTTTTTTGGTATTAGCAACACAATCAATTTGGGCTCTTAAAATATCAATTTCTTGGTTGATGTTAAATAATTGGGGTTTCTAAATTAATACAATGAGGTTTTTTTCTATATTAATGCTTGTTTTTCTTAGCATTAATTTAGCTTCGGAAAACAATCAATCTACTTCTCATTTAGAAAAGATTGTCCTGGGATCTGGATGTTTCTGGGGTGCGGAAAAGGGTTATGAAGAATTGCCTGGAGTTATTGATGCTGTCTCGGGATACGCAGACGGTTATGGAATCCGTCCTTCTTATAGAGAAATAACCAAATTCATAAATAAATTCAACCCTAATAATTATGCCGAGGTTGTTGAGGTAACTTACAACAAAAATATTATTTCTACAGAGGAGTTATTGCAACATTATTTTGAGTCTCACGACCCTACTCAATTGAATCAACAAGGAAATGATATAGGTACTCAATATAGGTCTATAGTTTTATACACTAATAAAGAACAACAAAGAATAGTCGAAAACCTTGTTTTTGAATTTCAACAATTACTTACCGATTCTGGATACGGCCAAATTGCTACTATTATTAAATCTTTAGATGAATTCTTTCAGGCTGAAAATTATCACCAGGACTATATTGCTAAGAACCCTAATGGGTATTGTCCTGATCATTCAACAGGAATTAGGTTTTCGAAGAATAATTTAGTCGAACAAAAAGACAACAGTGAGCTTCTAGAGGGAAAGAGCGTTCTTGTCATTGAACCACAAAGTTATTGCCCTTATTGCGAAAAATTTAAATCTTTAGTTGTTGAAAAATATAAAGGGAATATACCCATTAATTTTAGATTAGCTCTGCAATTAGATGGCATTCAATTAGAAACACCTACTTGGGCAACGCCCACTATCATATTTTTAGAACAAGGTAAGGAGGTTTTTGGGCACCAGGGGTATATGTCACCTCAAGAGTTCTATAAAGCTCTTGGTTTTTTTAAATTAGGTGGTTCGGAAGCCTACAGGGTAGCTTTCGAAGAAGGAACAGATTCAAGGTTTTGTAAAGAGTACGAGATTTTCAAAAACACTCCGGATGGGATATTTATTGATAAGCTGAGTGGGGCACATCTTTTTGATACAAGAGATAGGTTTAACTCGGGAACAGGTTGGTTATCTTTTACTAAGCCAGTAGATGGATCTGTTTACAGAAGGGCAGATAATAGTTACGGTATGCGCAGAATAGAGATACGGTCAAAGACCTCTGACATACATCTTGGTCATGTTTTCCCTGATGGACCAAATGGACTACCTAGGTATTGCATCAATGCAACCGTACTTGAATTCAAGAACAGAAAAGAAATAGATAAAAGTTAATTAAAATTAAGGAGACAGTATGAAAGGAAAAATAGCTAAATACGTTACAGTTGGAACCAATGACCTCAATAGAGCAAAAGAGTTTTATGATGCACTATTTTCTGATCTAGGAGTCACAAGTTTTGGTCCAAATGAAAGAAGTTTCTTCTGGACTATACCAGGGGACGATACAAACTTTGCGGTCTTTGTGCCGTACGATGGAGAAGAGGCAACCGTAGGTAATGGAAGTATGGTTGGAATCACTCTCGAGACAACTGATGATGTTGATGCTCTTTATAAAAAAGCTATAGAGTTAGGCGCTACAGATGAAGGAGAGCCAGGACAAAGAGTTCCTACCTTTTATGGAGCCTATGTAAGAGACTTAGATGGAAACAAATTAACCTTTTGTAAATTTGGTTAAGGATCTTCCTTAGAATTTCTATTTACTAGCTGAGACCACCCAAGTAGCGCTTGGGAAAACTAGTCCGTCTCCTTTATGAAATTCTGAAAAGGCTTCTTTTAGAGACTCAACAATCTCTGCTTTTAGATCATCCGGCGAGTCTTTAAGCATTTCCGTGACAACAGGGTTGATAGCTAGATAATCTTCAGAAGCCTCTTGTAAGGACTTTCCTGAAAACATAGTAATATCCTCTTGATTATCATCAAAACTGATATTAGAGAATCCAGATTGTTCTAGAATTTCTTTCACGTAATCATTTTCATGAAAAGCAAATGGCCCAGGACTTCTTGGAGGAGGGGATGGCATGTCTAGGTACCCTCTAATCACTTGGACAGATAAACTTTGCCAAGGATTTAAAGATGGGTCTTGCCAACATACAAAGCTCAATTCACCACCTTCCTTAATTGAAGAAAATATGTTTTTGAAAGCTTCATACGGGTCATCAAAAAACATAACCCCAAATCTAGAATATACGTAATCGTATTTTTCACTAGCCAGTTGATCCACTTGGACATCTATAACTTTAAAATCAACATTTGCTATACCTTGAATACTTGCCTCGGATTCTGCTTTGCCCAACATAGGAACTGAAATATCTAAACCAGTTACTGTTCCTTCAGAGACTTTCTTGGCGATTTCAAGAGTTGTTGCTCCACAGCCACAACCTATATCTAAAACTTCTGAATTACTTTTTAAATCTAATTTAGCTAAAGCCTTTTTTCCTAAGGGGTTAAGCATAATGTCCATTTCGCTCTGCTTTTCTACCCAGTAATCTCCGCCTTTGCCAGACCAGAAATCTTTTTGTTTAGCGTTTTTATCTTCCATAAATCTCCTTAATTTTTTTTATATATTATTATAGAAAATTAGAGCGTCAATAAGTCTCTAAATATTTCTAAAGTAACTTTTGAAAGCTATACTGTCGGCTATATGGATATTAATAATTCTTTACTAAATTTAATTGGAAATACTCCAATGCTTAAGCTCTCATCTGTGGACACAGGGGTTTGTGAATTATTTGTTAAATTAGAATCTCAAAATCCTGGTGGTTCAATTAAAGATCGTATAGGTTTATCAATAATTGAACAAGCAGAAGAATCTGGTGAGCTTAAAGAAGGTGGGACAATAATTGAAGCTACAGCTGGAAATACAGGAATAGGTCTAGCTTTAGTGGCAGCTCTAAAAGGTTATAAGATTATTTTAGTTATACCTGACAAGATGAGTAGAGAGAAGATACTGCACCTTGAAGGTTTAGGAGCAGAAATTGTGTTGACTAGATCAGATGTTTCAGAAAGTCATCCAGAATATTACCATCACGTAGCACGAAAGATTGCTAACGAAACCCCAGGTAGCTTCCTGGCTAACCAATTCTCTAACCCTGCCAACCCTTTTGCCCACAAAACTACAACTGCCCCAGAGATTTGGGACCAAATGGAAGGAGATCTAGACGCTGTAGTGGCGGGAGTGGGTTCTGGAGGAACCATAACTGGTTTAGCGGAGTTTTTTAAAGAAAAAGATGATTCTATAAGTATAGTAGCCGCTGACCCTGAAAACTCAATCGTCGCTGATGCTGTTATTAAAGGTAGCTACTCTTATGATGGAGGTAGTTGGTTGGTTGAAGGAGTTGGAGAAGATTTTATTCCAGATAATCTAAATTTGTCTTTAATAGACGATGCAGTAACGGTTACAGATAAAGAAGCTTTTGAAGTTCTACAAGTCTTACTTCAAGAAGAAGGAATTTTAGGCGGTTCTTCTACGGGAACTCTTGTTGCTGGAGCTATTAAATGGTGTCAGAAACAAACAGAACCTAAGAAAGTTGTTACTTTTATTTGCGATACTGGAAATAAGTACCTTTCAAAGGCATTCAATAAATCTTGGCTTCGTGACAATAATTTATTAGACCTAGAGAAAGAAGGTAACTTGAGTGATTTAATCAATAGAAGGGCGGATAAAGGAGAGATGATTACAGTCTCTCCAAGTAATACGCTCTTAATTGCTTATAACAGAATGCGTTCAACAGATATTTCGCAAATACCTGTTTTAGATGGGCAAGAGTTACTAGGTATTTTGGATGAAGAAGACCTACTTCTTAGTGTAGCTAAAGATAAAGCGACATTTTCTATTCCTGTTACTGAAATCATGACTGATAAACTTGATGTCTTGCAAGTTAATGCTACTGATGAAGAACTTTTAGAAGTTCTATCTGAAGGAAAAGTAGCTATTATTTACGATAAAGATAAATTTATTGGATTTATTACAAAAGTTGATTTAATTAATCATTATAGAAATAAATTAAATCAGAACTAAATATGGCAGATAAGAAGAATAAACAAGGGTTTGACACTAGAGCTATACATGCTGGGCAAGAACCTGACCCGACCACTGGTGCAATAATGACGCCGATATATACCAGTTCAACTTATGTTCAAGAAAGCCCTGGAGTTCACAAAGGTTATGATTACTCTAGAAGTATAAATCCTACTAGGAAGGCTTTAGAGGTTTGTATCGCAGATCTAGAAGGTAGCTCTTTCGGATACGCTTTCTCTTCAGGAATGGCAGCATGTTCAACTGTGTTAGAGGTGCTTAATTCTGGGGATCATGTACTAGCTATGGATGATTTGTATGGCGGAACATATCGATTATTTGAAGATGTAAGAAAAAGATCTGCAGGACTTGAATTTACTTTTTCTGATTTAAGTGATTTATCCACTCTTAAGTCATCAATTACATCTAATACAAAAATGATATGGGTAGAGACACCTACAAACCCATTATTAAAAATAGTAGATTTATTAGAAATAGCTAAATTTGCAAAAGAAAACAATCTCATCTCAGTATGTGACAACACTTTTTGTTCACCTTACTTGCAAAACCCTTTAGAACTTGGATTTGATATCGTCGTTCATTCTGCTACTAAATACTTAAACGGACATTCAGATTTAATTGGAGGGGTGGTGATTTGTTCTAACCAAAGACCTGAATTAGCCGATCAAATTCTTTTTTTACAAAATGCAGTTGGGTCAATCATGAGTCCGTTTGATTCTTTCTTGCTTTTAAGGAGTTTAAAAACTTTAGCTGTAAGGATGGAAAGGCACTGTGAGAACGCTATGAAAATAGCTTCCTTTTTAGAGAATCATAAAGCAATTGAAAAGGTTATATATCCAGGTTTGAAGAGCCACCCCCACCATGAACTTGCCAGTAAACAAATGCAAGGGTATGGAGGAATGATAACCTTAATATTGAAAGGAGGCCTTGATTCCGCCAAATCATTTCTTGAGAGAACAGAGATATTTTCTTTGGCAGAGAGTTTGGGTGGAGTCGAGAGTCTAATTGAACATCCTGCAATTATGACGCATGCTTCTATTCCTCCTGAAATTAGAGAAGAAATTGGTATCAGTGATGGGTTGGTAAGGCTTTCTGTAGGAATTGAATCTTTAGATGATTTAATTCAAGATTTAGAAGTTTCCCTTAAAGGTCTCGGTTAATCTTCCAATTAACCGGCTTAGAATACTCATCCACTTGATCTTCGACGTCTAATACCAAAGCAAATAAGGCCATTCTTATAACAACCCCGTTATCAGCCTGCCTGAATATCGCAAGATTAGGATTTTCATAAAGATCTGAATCAAGTTCATTGGCGTCACTTCTCGAATCTCTAGGAAGAGGGTGCATAATTACTGTGTTAGGCTCACAATTCGCAGTATATATGGATTGGTTTAGTGTCATCAGGCCTTTATATTTCTTTGCGTCTTTTTTATCTTTAAATCTTTCTTCTTGGATCCTTGTTACATAGATAATATCAACTTCAGAAATACCTTCTTCTAGGTTCTCAGTTTCATGCAGATTAATATTTGATTTAGCTAGTTGCTTGACTAGATTTTCAGGAAGCTTTAATTCTTTTGGGGAGATTAGATTTATTGTAATGTCTGAATATAGAGAGAGTATTTTACAAAGTGAATGAACTGCTCGACCAAATTTAAGGTCTCCTACTAAGGCTATTCTCAACCCATCTATAGATTTCTTATTTTGAGATAGTTCTTTGCCTATTGTGTATAGATCTAGCAAGGCTTGAGAAGGGTGTTCATTTGCCCCATCTCCGCCGTTTATTACTGGAACTCTACTAGCTTCAGCAAATTTTTGGACCGAACCCTCTTCCGGGTGCCTCATTACAATTATGTCACTGTATCCACTTAATACTTTAGCTGTATCAATCAAAGACTCTCCTTTTGCAAGAGATGAAGAACTTACTTCAGTTATTTCTCTTACATTCCCGCCCAGTAGATTAAAAGAGGCGCCAAAACTAATTCTTGTTCTTGTGCTAGGTTCAAAGAACATATTGCCTAAGATTGCACCCTCAAGTACACGAGTAACTTTATTTTTTGAAGAGTAGGGTTCTAAACTATCAGCTATAGCAAATAATTTCTCGACATCAGAGCGACTGAATTGATCTATGGAAAGAATATGACTACCGCTAAAATCCATGTAGTTTTTCTTGCTTCACGAAGCGCATCATAACATTAATACATAGACATTGGATGAGTTAGGAAAATAGGAGAAGACCAAGCCCTTTCCCCAACAGGCGCTAAGCAATCATCATTTGGGTCAAAATCAGGACCGCTGGAATAGCAAGGTCTGATTTTAATACATTCACCTGATTCATTAAGTTCACACCTTAAAGGGTCGCCTCCAACCATATTAGTTGGTTCTTGTATGGCTCTAGCGTAGTACAAAGAGCTCTTATTATTTAAAACATATTCATCATCAAAGAAATTAGCAGAACAACCTTCTCCTTTGTCATTGCAAGTAAATACTTTCCAAGGGTCTTGTATATTGTTAGAAATAGAATCTAGCTCAGTAGTTGGAGTGATTTTAACTATCTCAATTCTATCAATCTTATTTCTTTCGTTACTCGGGTTATAACATTCATTCAAGCATAATCTTGAGATTTCTTCGGCGCTCATAGCTGTGTGAACATACTCAGGACAACCTGGCTTTTGCTTAAAGGAACCGATTGCTGTAACTTCAAATTGAGGCTTCTGAGATATATTTCTTTCTCTTCCCATTGGAGTTATTCCATTTTCGCTATCCAGTAAGTTAAACCAAAGCAATATGCGTTCTCCTGAAGTGGCATACACCTCCCTCTGATAAAGAGAATTGTATATTGCATTCCTTTCAAGCTTCGGTGCATGAACGGCTACTAAACCTCCAGTTGAATAGAATGAAGCTCCTCTTTCTGGAGGTAATAGCCAAGTTAAATTATCTTTTGCTCCCCAAGAATCTCCCATTGCTTTCCTCGCAAATTCTTTATAGCCTGAACCAGCTCTAGCTTTATGATTGTCTGTTGAGCCGATAAGACCTAATTTGAAAGAATTAAATACACCTTTTTCTTCTATTTTAGAAGCAAGAGCTGCTTGAGCACTCATTCCGGGTCTGTAAGTATATGCTGGTAAGAATTCATTCTTAAGTTGACCACATTGCATCCAATCTTCTGGAGAAGTGTCTTCAACTAACCCAAATCTTAAAAGTCCAGAAACGTTGTTAGCAAAGTCTTTTTTTACTTTTTCAACTTCAGCTAAGCAAGATTCTTCATTTTCGTTTTCACATCTTTGCTTAACAATTTCTCCAGCTCTCCAACAACAAGGTTCAAAATCATCATTTGGATCCGGACATATATACGAACCATCGCTAATCTTCTTGGCGTGCTTAAAATCCTTAAAAATTTCTGAATTACCGTGGCCAGAATATACTTCTATTAACCTCTGCTTTTCAGGATCATGTTGGTCATCCAATAATTGAAGACTTAAGTTAGAATCCGCAGGTGAGTGAATACCCCATGTAGTTCCGTGAGGTATAACCAAAGCTTCTAGATTTAGTTTATCGAGTTGCTTGAACAGTTGTTTTGGATTTTCTGCTTTTTCTTTGCAATTAATATCTTTTTCATCTTTAAGATCAGCACAAAATGGTTCTGAGTAAGTCGTGCTTCTATACTTTAAAAAATCTAAGTCTATCTGTTCTGGTGGGAAATCAATTATTAAAGGGAGAAGGGGTGCTGCATTATGTTTTATCATTAAATCCAACCCAGTTAAACCTGCACCTATTGGTCTTTCTGGTAAGTTATCTAAGTCTCTCAGAATAACATTCTTATGCCCATAGTGTGTTTCAGGAGTTGAAGCCATCTGCGTCCATTCCCACCCTGCGAAAGCTATAAGATCTTTTTGGTCATCATTAGATACAACGTCACAATTTTTGATGGATTTTATTGTATCTTCCCACATCTGCTTAGTAAGTCCTTCAGCATGATCTGTAATAGAAAAGAAATCGAGAGAAGAACAGAATCTTGCAAAATTACAAGCATCTGCCGGAGGATGCGCACCTTCACCCTGAACTACAGGAAGGCTAAATAAGAAGGCATCTTGTGAGAAAGTTGTATGTACGTGTAAATCTCCAAAGAAGATTTGATTAATATTTTCAGAATCTTTTATTTGAGGTCGAGGCGATTCAATCACTTCATAGTCTTGAGGCAACTTGCCAACCAACCCTGATGAAAAGATTAGAACATATCCAATAATTAAAAATATAAACAGAAGTAGGTAGCCAAATACTTTTAGAATTTTACTCATGAATTAGGCCTTTGCCTCTAACAGAAATCCATTCATTGGTTGGACTATCTACTTCACCAAAATGTGTGCCTGTTTCAGCAAAATGATAGACCATAGCAGTTCTTCTTTCTGAAGATTTATTGTCATACGATTTGTGCATTAAGAAGCTATGAAATATCAACACGTCACCTTTATCTAGAAGCATTGGGATTTCTTTAGAAAAATCATGGTCTTTAATTTCAGTATAACCATAGTTAGAATTTTTCCTCTCATCAGGTAAATGTTCATGAAGTGGCTCTAGATGAGATTTAGGAAGTACCACGAGGCAGCCATTTTCTAAAGTAGCTTTGCTAGTAGCTATCCAAACCCCTACTTGAGGTTCTTTATCAAAGGGAAAATAAGAGGAGTCTTGATGCCAAGGTTGGCCCCATGCACCAGGATTCTTGAATATAAACTGACTTAAAAAACAATCAATGTCACTTCCTAATAAATCTTCCAATATATCTAACAAGTCTTGCCTAAAAATGAAGTCTTTAAATATACCAGTTGAATGAATTCTGAATAATTTCGAAATTTCATCTTCTATATTTATTGCACCTTTGTTGGGTTTCATTTCTCTTATAGCCAAGTGACCATTTCCAGCATAAGCATGACTAAATCCATCTTCTTCTTTAATAATAGAATGTATGATTTCAATGACTTCTTGATTTAAATCATCGCAAAATTTTTCAGAGCAAAAACCTTTAAGAAGAATAAAACCTTGATCATTCCAGGACTTTTTTTGTTCAGTTGAAATAAATGAAGTTTCATTTACGAGCCTTTTAGAAACTCTTCCTGTTTGTTTATTAACCGCAGAAGAGAATTCTTCTTTTGACTTTCGATCAATGTCATCTCTTCCTTCAGTGCCAAATTTCTCCATATCAAGCTTATTCTAGGATTAATTTTTAATTTTCCCTAGTTTAATAGTAGTAATTTTGAGAAGATTAGATAAGATTAATCATAGGACGAATAAATATGGCAACTTTCGAAGAACTAAAAACTGGTCTTGAGACAGCTTTTGACTCAGATGGCGCTAAAGGCGTTGAAGCAACAATTCAAATTAATATTGAAGATTTAACAAACTTTTTTATTGATATTAATGATGGTTCATTAAGCGTAGAAGAAGGCGAACATGATAATCCAGGTTTGTCTTTAACTTTTGACAGTGAAGAGACAATGGAAAAAGTGTTCTCGGGAGATCAGCAAGCAGCAATGGGTGCTTTTATGCAAGGAAAAGTTAAGTTCTCAGGTGATATGTCCTTAGGTCAAAAACTAGGATCTGTATTTAAACCTCCAGAATAAAGAATCTATCCAGCGTATTTTACTGAACACCCGTATGGTTTGGTTATAGGGTCAGATACCCTTTTTCCTTGGTTTAATTCCTTAATAGCCTTCTTTACGTAGTTATTAGCTTCTAGCAGGTCTTTAAACATAAAACCTCTTCCTCCCGCATCATCAATTGCACCTTGGTATTTGAGAAGGCCTTCTTCATTGATGACATACATATGAGGTGTTGTTTTTGCGTTATATAAAATTCCTGCTTTACCAGTAGGATCAAGTAAGACATGTGCTGGAGATGCCCCTCGAGTAGTTGTTAATTTATTTGCTTCTTCTTTGGTAACGTATCCTTGAGTGCCTGGAGCTGAAGAAATGATACTCAACCACACAACATCTTCACTTTTTGCTAATTCTTGAGTAGATTGCATATTGTTGGTCTTGTAATGCTTCGCCACAAATGGACATCCATGATTTGTCCATTCAAGGACTACTTTCTTGCCTTTAAAAGACTTTAACGAAACTTTATTCCCATAAGTATCTGTAAGTTCAAAGTTAGGCGCGTCTGTATCTATTTGGATAAAAGCGAAACCTGCTTGAGCAAATATAAATAAAATTGTTATTAAAAAATTTTTCATGTTAATGAACCTCAGTTAAGTACGATAACAATATATCTTCAGTAAGTATTTCAGGCAAGATTAAGGGATCGCCTTTAGAGGGGAACAAAAGGTATAAGGGCAATCCAGTTCTTCCGTACTGTTCCAAAGTAGATGAAATAATTGGATCTTTCCTGGTCCAGTCAGCTTCCATATAAGTTATATTCTTATCCGCTATTAATTTACTTACTTTCGAGGTCTTCAAAGCCACTGCTTCATTGACTTTGCAAGTTATGCACCAGTCGGCAGTGAAGTTAAGAAAAACTAGAGAATTTTTTTCTCTTAAATCTTTAAGTAGTTGAGGTGTGTAGGCTAGTTGATCTTGCTTTGATTCATCCAAGTCACTGTAAGACGTAGGAATTAACCATAAAGAAAAAATAAATAACAATAAAAACGGAAGACGCATTAACCACCTTACCCAATCCCTTTCTGAGTTATTTTTTTCAATTAGCCATAGACCTGTTGTAATCAACAAAGCCCCTAATAAGACCTGTATCACTTCTTGATTATTCACTTGACTGCTAAGGACCCATAAAAGCCAGAGTGCTGAAGCCCACATGGGGAAAGCCATAAACTGTTTAAAAGTTTCCATCCATTGACCTGGTTTAGGAAGAAAACTAAGCAAGGAAGGTTTTGCACTTAAGATTAAGTAAGGAAGTGAGAATCCTATACCAAGACCTAGGAAGATTAAAATAGAATAAAAACTAGGTTGTAAAAGTGCAAAGCCTATTGCAGAACCCATAAATGGAGCTGTGCAGGGAGAGGCAACAATTACAGCCAAAACTCCAGTTAGAAAAGATTCAAGAGAGTCACTTTTATTTAAAGATATTGAGCTTAATCTAGCCAAACCACTTCCTAACACTATATTGCTCATGAAAATGAAACCTAAGACTACGAACAAATAAAACAATAACGAAACAACGACAGGAGACTGTAGTTGATAGCCCCATCCTATGGATTCTCCTCCAGATTTCAATGCGATTAATAAAGCCGCAATTGTTAAAAAGCTAAATATTACTCCAAGAGAGAAAAGTAAACCTTGTTGCAGGGTCTTATAGGTTGAATCTCTACTTTGCTCAACAAATCTTAATATCTTTATCGAGAGTATCGGGAATACGCAAGGCATTACATTTAAGATTAGGCCTCCCAAGAACGCGAAGACAATTAAAGTTAAGATATTGAATTCTTGAGATGTATCTTTTGTTACCAAGGGGTAATCAATTTCAATAAAGGTTATTTCTTCGTTCTTATTTACAGCTACAACTCCCTCAAAAGATTTATTTTCAATTTCTATTTCTGAAGCCTTTATTTGGAGACTAAAGCTATCTTTATTTATCTCGTAGAATTGATTTTCAGTGTAGTTTGTTAAACCGTAGTATTTAGGAAAGAAATACATAGAGTCATACTGATCCATATTTTCAAGTTCGCCCTGAAGAACGTACGAATCATCAAGCTTTCGAACTCTATAAATGCCATTAAACTGCTCAGGTATCTGCTCTAGAGTCTGTTCTAAAAGATCTTTCGAAGTAGAAGAAGTTTTATTACCGAGATTTATAGGGATGCTAACTTCAGCTTCTTGAGGTATACATATTTCTTTACAGGTGTACCAACTAACCCGAGCATTTAAAGTTACAGGAATAGTTGTAGTCTCCGAAGTGTATATTTTGGTAAGCAGCACTACTTCATTTTCATAACCAAAAGTCATTAAAGGCTCAACTGGGATTCTTTCAGGTCCAGGCCATAAGATTTCCGAGGCTTTTACGTCATTCGGTAAATTCCATTTTATTGAGGCTCCTTCTCCTGCATCTCCAGGGTTTTCCCAATAAGTATGCCATCCTGGATTCAAAGTAAATTTAAACCCTACAAGGAGCCCATCTCCTGGCTTCATTGAATTAGACTCAGCAAGCATCTCAATTCTTGAATCACTTGCATCAACTATAGTTTCTGAAAACGCATCGGTTGAAATTATAGATGCACAGAATAATAGAAATAGTTTTATACTATTCTTATATTTAACCATTTTTAGTTTTCTGAGCATGCGTAAAGACTTAATAAAAAAATTTAAAGAAAAAGGTTCCGTGACTGTTCCCAATATTTTTAGCTTATCAGAAATGGAATTTTACAGAGAAGTCCTTAAAGATGCCATCAAGGAAAGAAAACGAAATGATTTAAGGTCTTTGAAGGATAAGAGCGAGTATGAACAATCTTTTATCCAGTGCCAAAATTTGTGGGAAGATTATCCTGTCATAAGAGAACTAACCTTTGATCAAAGGTTAGGTGAAATTGCTTCTGCTTTATTAGGGGTTAGTAAGTTGAGAGTCTGGCACGATCAAACTTTAGTCAAAGAAGCGGGAGGAAGGGAGACTGATACTCATCAAGACCATGCTTATTGGCCTATTAAAGAAACCAATACTATTACTGCATGGATTCCTTTTTGTGATGTGTCGGAAAAGAATGGTCAATTGGGCTTTTATCCTGGATCTCATAAAGTAAAAGAGAGCCAATTTATAAATATCTTTTCAGGAAAAGTTGATGATTCAGAGCTTAGAGATATTCCTCAAATAAAAGACATAGAAGTTGATTATCAGAGTCTCAAACTAGGAGATGTGTCTTTTCATCACGGTTTAACTTTCCATAGAGCTAAATCAAACGATTCAAGTGAAGATAGGGTGGTACATACAGTTATCTTCTTTGAGGATGGAAGTAAGAGGAGTGATGATAAATTTCACTTTAGTGTGGATAGGCCGGGTATAGAAGTAGGTCAAGTTATTAAGAGTGATGTAACACCATTAGCGTACCCTATTGAATCAGTTCCAAGTGCTCCTAAGAATAAGATATCTGATGATTTCTTAGGTTATAAGATGTTAGGTCTTCTACCTAAAGATTAAAGGTTTTCTATCTGAGGTCTCACTAACTTTGTCCAAATCTCATAGCCTTTTCCATTTATATGAAGACCGTCTTCGACAAATAATGCTGGGTTTGGCTTTCCTTCATGTGTAAGCATTGGGTCCCAAACGCTTACGTAAGTTAATAGATCTTCTTCAGAAGCAAGAATAGAGATTAAATTATTAAATTCCTTCTCTTCTTGAATTAGATATTCCCTTGCAATTGTGGGCTTAACACCAATAACGATCAATTTAGTTCCAGGTAATTCCTTTTTTACCATTGAGTAAAATGTTTTAAAGTCACTAAAAGTTTCAGAAGGAGATTTTAGTGCTGCCAAGTCGTTCGTGCCACAAAAGAAGACAATGGCTTTAGGCTTATACGGTTTTACCACTTCATTAAAGTGATAATTGACGTGTGCTATATGCGCTCCACCAAATCCTCTATTTAAAACGGTGTGAGGGGCCATGTCTTCCTTAAGACTGCTCCAGAATCTAATACTAGAACTTCCTGTAAATAGAATTAAGTCATCAGGAGGGGGTGTGGCTTTATCTACTTCTTTAAATTCATCTATAGCGTCTTGATAAAAATCTTTTTTACTCCAGGTATCTAAATAAATAGCAGTTTTCTTTATTTCCGCATAAGACATTTCTACATTATTTTTAGCTGCTTGAGTTTCTATTTTGTCTTCTAAATCACTAATAGAGCTTGAGCAACTTATCGTCGCAAAGAAAATAAGTAATAAAGTGCTTTTCATTTTAATCATTTAAGCATTTCCAAAATCTGGACTAATCATCCTAACATCATAGCCCACAAATTTAGATAGCTCTTCCATCTGTTTACTTGGGTCTGTGTTAAAAATAACATCTTTATTTTCAGGAATAACCACCCATGCATTCTCTATTAGTTCAGTCTCTAGTTGATTAACACCCCAACCGGAATAACCTAAAGTCATTAGATAGCTCTCAGGTCCTTCACAATTAGCAATAGATTGAATGGCATCTTCTGAAGTACTTAAAGAGATGTCTTTTGATACTTCCATTGTTGAGTCCCATTTTTTTTCAGAAGAATGCAGAATAAAAATAGCTCCTGGGTTAACTGGACCACCCATATAAACATTTCCTTCTGCTTTTGAGTCTTCAACGATTTTCATGCTATTGAATAGATCTTTGAGCTTAAGATTTAAAGGTCTATTAATGATTAGTCCAAGTGCTCCCAAATCACCATGATCACAAATATATAAGAGAGAATCGGTAAAATAGGAAGGTCCCTGCTCGCTGGGAGAAAAATATAAAAGGTTTCCTTTTACCGAGTCTTGAGAAGGTTCTGTCATTACCAAATAGAGTATAAAACTTTAATGCCCCTTTGATAAATATTGGTTATAGAAATAAAAGGCACAAATTACCAAAGCGTGTTCAATTTCTCCTTTTTCAATTAATGAAGGAATCTCATCAATATGTCTTTTTAAGATCTCTATATCTTCCATACCATCTAATTTCTGTTCATCAGTTTGAGATACATTTAAAGCTAGATAGGAATATGTGTGGTTAGACATCAGGGCAGGGTTGGATTCTACTCTACCAATTTCAATAACCTCTGAGCTGGCGTAGCCGGTTTCTTCAGAAAGTTCTCTGATTGCAGCAGTCATGGGATCTTCTCCTTCATCTACCATTCCTCCTGGAATCTCTAACGAAAGTTGCTCAGTTCCAAATCTATGTTGATTAACTAGAATAACTTCATTGTTTTCTGTAATAGGGATGATATTTACCCAATTAGGGGTATCTATAACCCATACAGGGTGTTCAGATTCTTTCTTTGGCGAAATAACTCGATCTTCTCTTAATTTAAAGATCTTGTTTTCTATTAAAAATTTTGAGGAAACCTTGTCCCAATTCTTGATCATAAACTTGTATTTGTCTTTTCAGAAATAGATAATATCACCATAATATTAATCTTTTATAGGATAAAAAATGTCAAAACATCAAGCATTAGATACATTTGGTAGATCAGGTAATCCGGTAATAGGAAATAAATTTGAAGGGGATGCTCAATTCAGAGATTTGCCTATTTCTCAAAAAATGACCTTAGAAGGCACTGTCAATAAAACAGGAATATTATTAATGCTTTGTTTTGCAACAGCAGCCGTTAGCTGGAACATTCCCAATCCTGTATTGATGTTTACTGGAATGGGAGTTGGTTTTATTGCAGCTATGATTACCATCTTTAAACCTACGATGGCTTCTTCTACTGCTCCTGTGTATGCGTTAGCTCAAGGATTATTCTTAGGTGGAATAACAGTAATGTTTGAAGCTCAATACCCAGGCATAGCTATACAAGCCATTGGCCTGACTTTTGGTACTCTCGCTTCTTTATTGGTTTGCTATAAAACTGGAATCATTAAACCCACTGAGAATTTTAGACTCATGATAGTTAGCGCTACGGCAGGAATAGCTCTTTTGTACATGGTTAATATCCTTATGACTATGTTTGGAGGGGGAAGTGGAATCGGCTTTATACATTCGAATGGACTAATGGGCATAGGCTTTAGTTTATTTGTTGTTGGTATTGCCGCCCTTAATTTAGTTTTAGATTTTGATTTTATTGAACAAGGTTCTGAGAATGGTTTACCAAAGTATATGGAATGGTTTGGAGCTTTTAGCCTCATGGTGACCTTAGTTTGGCTTTATTTAGAAATACTTAGGTTGCTTTCAAAATTAAGAAGTAATTAAGTGGATCTAAACACCATTGTTTTTGGAGGGTTGGCTCTAATTTCCTTAGCAGCTTTCTTTTATTTAGGTAAATTCAAAGCGTCTAAAGCTCAAACAGAAAGAGATGACCGCATTACTTGGTCGAAAAGAAGTTTTAGTTTTAGAAGCTGCTTAACAATTGCCTTGGGTATCTTTTTAATATTCTTTTTTCTTAGTTATTTAGGCTATAACTAAATTACATAGCATCTAAAAAAAGCTTTTCCCATTCTTCTTTAGAGGGCAGCCTAGGCGTAGTAGCATTGCTTGGATCAGTCATAGAGTGCTCAACAAGATCTGGAATCATTGCTTCAGTTACACCCATGTCTTTTAACCCAGAAGGTAGGCCTATTTCTTGATTTAACTTTTCAATCTCTACAGGTAAATCAGTAGACTCAGGTTTTCCCATTGCTCTTGCAATCTTTAAGTATTTATCTCCTACATGGTCTTTATTGAATCGAAGTATGGTAGGAAGAATAACCCCATTAAGAGTTCCATGATGTAATCTCAATTCTTGATCTGCACCTAAAGCATGGCTCATGGAATGCACCGCCCCAAGACCTTTAGAAAAGGCCATGGCTCCTTCAGTTGAAGCCATCATCATATTCCATCTAGCATCTTTATCATTTCCATCTTTAACAGCTTTTTTAAGATTTTCTCCCTTTATGACTCTTTCTACGCCATCTAAACCCACAGCCTCAGCAGGAGGATCAATAACAGGAGACATTATTGCTTCTATGCAATGAGTTAAAGCATCCATTCCTGATCCAGCTGTAAGTATTGGTGGCAATCCAATTGTTAATTCAGGATCACATATAGCCGCTGCGGGTCTTAAGTGCTCGCTAGCTAAGATTAATTTCCTTCCATCATTCATGATGATTACTGCACCAGATGAAACTTCGCTTCCTGTACCCGAAGTAGTAGGTATAGCAATCATAGGTATTGTTTTTTGTATTTTCCCCAAGCCACCTTCATTAATAGAATAATCAACAACTTTACCTTCATGATTGGCCATTAAAGCTACAGATTTTCCTAAATCTAAACTAGACCCTCCCCCAAAACCAATAACACCATCACAACCCTGTGTTTTGTATATTTCTAAGGCGTTTTCTACAGCCTCTTCTGTAGGGTTGGCAGGAGTTTGATCATAAAATGATGGAGATATTTCATTGGACAGCTGATTTCTTAACTGGTCAATCATTCCCAATTCTGCGAGACCAGGGTCAGTGCAAATTAATGGTTTCTTTATACCTAGATTTTCTAAAACGACAGAGATTTCTTTTATAGCGCCGTGGTCAAAATAAGGTCTATTGCTGTAAGCTAATTGAGTCATAGATTCAAGTCATTATATCTATCTTTTGATACTTACAAAAAATTTAAGAAAGAATATACTTCTTGGTAATGAAAATCCTTGAAGATTCAAAATCCATTCGTTTGAAGATAATGGATTTCCTTTCTAGAAGAGAACATTCTTCAAGAGAGATTTTTAAAAAATTATCTCCTAGAGTCGAATCTAAAGAACTTCTTGAAGAAGAGATAGAAAAATTAAAAGCTGATGGTCTGTTAAGTGATGAAAGGTTTGCGGAGAGTTATTTTCATAGCAGAAAAAATAGAGGTTACGGCCCACTGAGAATCAGAAATGAATTAAAACAAAGAGGCGTGGGAGATCAAATCTTTTATCCGTTATCAAATGAGATTGAGTGGTCCGAGTTTGCTTTAGAAGCTTTAAAAAAGAAAGTAAGTGGGAATATGCCAACTGAAACTAAAGACATCCTTAAATTAAAGAGGTTTTTAAATTATAGAGGGTTTGATTTCCAAGACATTGATAAAGCTTTTCAAATTATAAAAAGTGAATAAGGTCATTAAATTTTATTACTAATAAACTATACTTCTATAGTAAATAATGAGTTATCAAGTACTAGCAAGAAAATGGAGACCTAAAGATTTTTCTGAGGTTGTCGGGCAAGAACATGTTGTTCAGGCTATAGCTAATGCCCTTGACCAAAATAAAATACACCAAGCTTATGTGTTAAGTGGCACTAGAGGGGTAGGGAAAACTACTATCGCAAGAATTCTATCGAAAAGTTTAAATTGTGAAGCTGGTTTAGATTCCAAACCATGCCATAAATGTTCTACTTGTGAATCTATAACAGATGGAAGTTTTATGGATTTTCAAGAAATTGATGCCGCTTCAAGCAGAGGCGTGGATGACACTAAACAGTTATTGGAGACTGTCATGCACATGCCTAGCTCCTCTAGGTACAAAGTATATTTGCTTGATGAAGTGCACATGCTCTCTACACAAAGTTTTAATATGCTTTTAAAAACTTTAGAAGAACCGCCGGAACACGTAATTTTTATTTTAGCTACTACCTTACCTGAAAAAATACCAGCAACAGTCCTCTCAAGGTGCTTACAATTTAATCTCAAGAATTTAACCCCTAGTCAACTTAATGATAGATTAAGTTATATTCTTAAAGAAGAAAAAATTAAGTTTGAGACTCAAGCTGTAGAGCAAATCTGTAGATCAGGAAGAGGTAGTTTGAGAGACTGCTTAACAATAGCAGACCAGGCAATCGCTTATTGCAATGGAGACTTAACCGACGAAGGGATAGCTCAAATGTTAGGCACACTACCTTTTGATCACGTTAATTCACTTTTATCTTGTATAGCCAAAAAGGATGCTGTTGCTCTTCTAAAATCATTAAAAGGAATTTCTCAGATGAGTGTAGATTATTTAAGGCTGATGGATCTAATTTTAGAAACTATACAACTAATAACTTTTACTCAGGTATCAGAAGATGTTTTAGAAGAAACAGAAACTAGAAGAACCGATCTAAAAGAGCTTTCAGAGATCTTATCTGAAGATGATCTTCAAGTTCTTTATCAAATAGGTTTAATTGCTAAACGTGATATGGAAATAGCACCAAGTTTATCCAGCGGTTTTGAGATGGCCTTATTAAGGATGGCCTCATTTTTGCCTGGTGAAGTAAAAGAAGCTAAAAAAAAAGTTAAAAAAATAAATAAAAACAATATTTTAAATGATAAAGTAAAAGTTTCTTCTAAGGAAGATACAACACCATTAGAAACCGAGTCGCTTGAAGAGGATCCAGAATCAGAAGAACTAAAACAACAGGCCAAAACTAAAAAAGAATTAAGTATTTCTATAGAGGATTGGAATTTAGTCTTTACTAGCTTAGATCTTGATGCAGGCACTAAACAATTAGCGTCCCATTGTTCTTTTATAAAAGCAGATGATTCGGTCATTTATTTATCCATGCCAGAAGAAAAATTAAATTTATTTAATGGAAAACATAGGCAAGAATTACAGGGAAAATTATCTGATTATTTCAAAGAAGATTGCAATATCTTTTTAGAAGAAGGAGAGTCCAATGATGATTCACCAAATCAAATAAAAGCAAAAGAAAAAAGAAAAATACAAGATGATGCAGAGAAAGCTATTAAAGATGACCCTAAGGTAAAGAAAATAATAGAAGAATTTGGAGCCAAGGTAATAGACTCCACAGTTGAATCGAGAAAATTAGAATGAGTAAAGTTAGCCCTCTAGTTGATGGCTTAATTGAAGCTATGCAATGTTTACCTGGGGTTGGACCAAAATCTGCCCAGAGGATGGTTTTACATTTACTAGAAAGAAATAGAGATGGAGGTATCTTGCTTGCAGACATAATGGCTAAGGCTATTGAAGGTGTAGGTAAATGCAAGAAATGCAGAATATTTACAGAAAGTGAATTTTGTTCAATTTGTTCGAATGAGAAGAGAGATAAGAGCTACATATGTGTCGTTGAATCTGTATCTGATGTTTTTGCAATAGAGCAAAGTAATCAATTTACTGGAAACTACTTCATCTTACATGGGCATTTATCACCAATTGATGACATAGGGCCGGAAGAATTGGCTTTAGATAAATTATTTAAGCTAGCAAAATCTGAAGAGGTTAAAGAATTAATCTTAGCAACAAATTCTACTTTAGAAGGAGAGACAACTTCTCATTATATATATGACTACCTTAAAGGTTTAGATGACTTAAAGCTTACTAAGCTAGCTCAAGGCGTTCCTCTAGGCGGTGAGCTTGAATATGTTGATAGAGGTACAATAATGCACGCTTTTAGTGGTAGAGTAGAATTAAAAGATCTGCCTAAATGAAAATTTTTATTGGAATATTTCTAGCAACAACGGTGAATTTCGTAATGGGGTTGTTGGGACTATATCTTGTAGCTTCAACTTTTGTTATTAGTCTTGCACCCAATGATGTTTCCAGTCTTAATTTAACTGCCTTTGATTACGTTTTTAGTTTTACTTTAAAGTTTTTTGTAATACTTATTTTAACTTGGATACTTAATAGGGTTATGCCTCTTCTAGACAAGCCCAGAAAAAGAGTGTTGTTTATCTTTTTCTTAGGAAGCATATTTGCCTTATATAATGAAGTTGATTTATTTTGGTCGGATGTAGGTTATCTTTGGAGTACTCTAGTAATAGTTGCCGAATCATTTAATTGGTTAATTACGGCGTATATACTTTCAAAATTTATTAAACCTAGGCACTTAGGGGCTCTTTAAGATTCGTTAAATAAATCTAAGGCTGCTCCTGTCATTGCTTTTACTCCTGTTTCTAAAGTAGGTTCAGCATCAGGTAGAAATAAATCAGAATGCAAAGAAGGAAGGACTATGTCTTCCCTTACGGCTTTCTCATATATATTCTTGTTTACAGCACCAAGCCAAAATAGGGCAGTTGGGATAATAGGCTCTACCCTTCCAAACATGCCAAAATCTTCCCCACCCATAACTGGAGAAACTTTCTTTACGTTATCTTTACCTAAAGATTTTTCAAAACTTACTTTTAGTTTTTCAACCAATTGAGGGTTATTAAAGACTGCTGGCGTGTATTCATCTTTAAGAGTAACTGTAGGGTAAAGTTCTTCTGGAAATCCTGCCGCAATTGCAGCTCCTCTGACTATTCTTTTAATTGAAGAAATAGTCGTATTTCTAACTTCATCTGTATAAGAACGAAGTGTTAGTTGCAGTTTGACTTCATTAGGAATTACATTATGTTTAGTTCCTCCGTGTATTGAACCTACCGTTACAACTGCCGGGTCTGTAGGAGCAATTTGTCTACTAACTATGGTTTGTAATTGAGAGATTATTTGAGCAGATAAAACAATAGGGTCCTTTGTAGTATGAGGATAGGCTCCATGACCACCTAACCCTTTTACAATAATATCCACAGAGTCAACATTTGCCATTGCCCATCCAGGTAAATATCCAACCTTACCTACTTCCATGCTTGAACTAACATGTAATGCAAGATTGAAATCAGGTCTAGGGAATCTAGTGAAAAGCCCGTCTTTAATCATATTCCTGGCACCTCCACTTACTTCTTCTGCAGGTTCAAGGATTAACATTAACGTACCACTCCAATCTGACCTATTTTGTATGAGATATTGAGCTGCTCCTACGAGAACTGTCATATGAACATCATGTCCACAAGCATGCATTGTAAAGACTTCTTGACCTTCATCATTTAAAGTCTTGGTTCTGCTTGCGTAACTTGCGCCTGTCTTTTCTTCTACAGGCAGTCCATCCATGTCAGCTCTTAACATAACGGTCTTACCTTCACCATTTTTTAATAAGGCTACGACGCCATTTCCTCCAACGCCGTTTGTTATTTCATAACCTAACTCTTCGAGGATTAGAGATAATTTTCTTGAAGTTTCAAATTCTTTATAAGAAAGTTCAGGATTGCTATGTAAATCTTTATACAAGTCTAAAAGATTAATTTCTGAATTGCTGTTAGCAAAAGCAGAGGTAGAAAATAGGGCAATTAGAAGTAATTTAAATAATTTCTTATCCATAAAAATATATGTTTTTTTAAAATGTTTCAGAAAGTATCATACATTAACTAGTAAATATAAAAATTATAAATAATGAGCATTAAATCTGATAAGTGGATAAGAAAAATGGCTGAAGATCATCAAATGATTGAGCCCTTTGAAGCTGGTCAGATCAGGGAAGACGAAAATGAAAATAGGCTTATTTCATATGGCACCTCTTCTTACGGTTACGATGTTAGATGTTCCAGTGAGTTTAAGGTTTTTACCAATATCCATTCAGCAACTGTGGACCCAAAGAATTTTGATGAAAATAGTTTTGTAGATGTTGTTGATGACGTTTGTGTCATACCTCCAAATTCCTTTGCACTGGCAAGCACCATAGAATATTTTAAGATTCCGAGAAATGTATTAACAATTTGCCTAGGTAAATCAACCTATGCCAGATGTGGGATTATAGTTAATGTAACGCCTTTAGAACCAGAGTGGGAAGGTCATGTAACTTTGGAATTTTCAAATACCACTAGTTTGCCAGCAAAAATATATGCAAATGAAGGCGTAGCCCAAATGCTTTTCTTAGAATCCGACGAAGAGTGCGAAGTAAGTTATAAAGATAGGGGCGGTAAATACCAAGGACAAAAAGGAGTGACGCTTCCTAAGACTTAGGTATTAAAAACTTATAGATTTTATTCTTATGTCTGAATTTCTTTCATTATTTTCATCAACAATCCTAATAATTGAGAAATCAAATTCTGGACACAGCCAATAAATCTGTTTCCTGTTTTCACCATTAGCAAAAACTCTAGAAACTCTAAGAGCTTTAAGTTTGCCCATGAGGGTGTTAACTTCTTCTATCTCACCAAATTGGTAAGTCCTTTCTTTTATTTCTCCGTTGTAGTAAACCTTATATTGAATTATTTCAGGTAGATTTTTTAACCCAATGCTCTTAACGTCTATTCTTAATTTTAGTGTGGCAGTGGAAGGGCCCAATACATTTTCTTCTAAATCAATAGTTCCTTTCTTTTTGTTCTCTTTGAAGCTTAGGCTAGAAGAGTCCCAATCAAAAATAGCCTTTGAATCTTTACTTTTAAAAAGAATCTTTTGTTTTTGATAATATTGCAAAGGTATTATTCTTTCATTTTCAAGAATAAATCTCTCAAATTCTTCTCTCTTTACAATGCCACCAACCTTGGACGATACTTCCCAAATTCCATTCTCTTCAATAAGTGAGACATTCATATCTAAAGTAAAGTTTCCAGCTTTTATTTCTAATTCAGCTGTGGAAGGTAGAAGTAATGGTGCAGTAAATATAGGCGATGCTCCTAGTATAAAAAGGAGGCTGAAGAAGCAAATCTTTCTCATATTAATAAAATTCTTTTAGGTGTTTTTAATCACTTTACCCTTGTCAAAAGTCATTTTGCCTTCCGCAATTAAAGAGACTATGTGAGGGTATAATTTATGTTCAAGTTTATGTATCTGATTTTGCAACTCTTCAACGTCAGTAGTCTCTACTTCAAGCATTGATTGACCGCAAACTGGACCACTATCTAAAGACTTATCAACATAATGAACAGTGACACCGTGAAGTCTATCATTATTTTCAATTACTTTCTGGTGGGTATCTAATCCTGGGTATTTAGGAAGTAGAGAAGGGTGTATGTTGATTAATTTGCCCATATATTTTTCTATAAAAACTTCACTTAATATCCTCATAAAACCCGCTAGAACAATTAAATCAGGGTCATAACCATCTAATATCTGAATAAGTTCCTGATCAAATGTTTCTCTATTTTTAAATTTGGTGTGGTCTACAAAATGATTATCAATAGAGGCTCTCGCAGCTCTCTCAAGACCAAATGCATCTTTCTTATTACTGATAACGCAATTTATATCAATATCACTATCTTCTTTCTTGAAGCTATCTATCAAGGCTTGGAGATTAGAACCATTTCCTGATATTAGGACAGCAACCTTGAAAGTGTTCATTTTAATTTTAGACAAAGCTTAGGCTAGATTCGTTCCCTTGATTTTCATTAATAGAACCAATAGTTTTTGCATAAAAAGAACTTTGATTAATAGTGCCTAGTGCCATTTCTTCATCTTCAGGAGAGATGGCAATGACTAATCCAATCCCGCAATTAAAGGTTTTCAGCATATTTTCTTCAGATATTTTGGCCACATCTTGGATCCATTTAAAGTGTTTATATGCAGGCCAGTCACTAAAGTTAAATGCTATATCAACTTTCTGGTTTTTATTTAGCATTCGAGGAATATTTTCAAAAAAACCACCTCCTGTTATATGCGCAATAGAGCTAATCTTTAGTAGTTTACTTAAATTTAGAACTTCTTGGACGTATATATTTGTTGGTTTAAGCAAGATTGTCCCTAAACTTTCTCCCTCAATATCATCGTCTAAAGAGATTTTGTAGTTTTCAAGGACCTTCCTAATTAGAGAGAATCCATTTGAATGGAAACCTGACGATGAAATACCAATCAGTACATCTCCATTTTTTGGACCATCCATTCCTATCATTTCTTCTTCATCAACTACCCCTAAAGAAAACCCAGCTAAATCAAAACTATTATCTGGGAAGCTTCCTGGATGTTCAGCCGTTTCACCACCCACCAACGAACAATTAGCCATTGCGCAGCCTTCAGCTATTCCTTCTATTACTTTACTGGCTGTATCAACCTGTAATTTATCCGTTACGTAATAGTCTAAAAATAATAAAGGCTCTGCACCACAAACGACCAGATCGTTAACACACATTGCCACTAAATCTATCCCTAAGTTCTCAAATTTATTTTCTGCCTTAGCTATTTCAATCTTTGTTCCAACGCCATCTGTACAAGTAACTAGAAGGGGGTTCTTAATATGTGCCGGAATTCTACTTATTGCTGAGAATGAACCTAAACCAGATAGTATCTCAGGTCTTTTGGTTTTGTTTACGAAGGGTTTGATCCTTTTTACTAGCTCGTAACCAGCATCTACATCTACACCCGATTTCTTATAGTCTAATTGTGAATCTTTATTATCTGAAGTCATCGACTTGTAATTGAATTTAGCTTATTTTAACAATCTTAGAACAATACTTCTGAAATAAATGAGAAATGATTAAAAAAATATTCATTATTTATATACTTATATTTTCTTTTTCTTTAATAGAAAGTTCAGAGGTCTATGGTTTAAAGAATAGTTATGAAGTTGAGATTGCACTTAATGGCCCTGACAAAGCATCTATTGAAGAAGGAATGCGAGAGGCATTAAAGAACCTTATGGTTAGAATAACAGGTAGTACCGCAGTAGTTTTAGATCGGAAGCTTAATAAGCTATATAGAAACCCAGAACAATACATCAATCAATACAAGCTTAATTCTTCTGACGGAGTTATTAATGCCGTTTTCTTCTTTGAGGGAAATCAGGTAAGAAATTTTCTTTCAGATAATCAATTACCACTTTGGCTATCTGAAGAATCTATTGTTATGGCTTATGTTCCTTGTCAACTCAAATCTTCTATAAATCTTTTAGATACTGCTGACAAAGAATCATGCAATATTCTTAAAGAAAATTTAACAAGTCTCTCCGAAATGCGGGTTGTTGAATTAGCTTATCCTATTTTAGATTTTAGAGATCTCAACTATTTAGATTCATTAAGCTCTGTTTCTTACTCTGCATTTATGAATAATACGATTAAGAGGTATGGTTTGGAAAACTGGATCGTTTGTCTTATAAGGGATGATTTTGGAATAGTGTTAGAAGAAGCAGAATGTTTCTCTTCTCTTTCTAACAGCGCTAACAATTTAGATAGAACCTTCAATAATTTAATTAATAGTATCAACTTAAGGAAAAGTTTAGTAGTTAACAAAAAGGAAAAGACAAATAGTAGAGTTTCTATAGAAGGAGTCTTTGATTACTTTACACTTGAAAAAGTTACAGAAGAACTTAGGTCACAGATTATCGTTACCGATTTAAATTTAGAGAGTATTAATAAAGTTTCAATTGTCTATGAAATTTCTACCTACGGGAATGTAGAAGATTTAGAGAGCCTTTTGGACATTAATTCAAGTTTTATTCAGTCAGAAGACTCTTCGAAGAAAAAACTAATATACAAATATTTGGATACCTAAAGATGTTATCAGTTATACCTAATTTAATAACAGGCTTAAGGTTTATATTAGTAATACCAATAAGTGTATATATTTATCAAGGGAACTATTTTACGGCTTTGGTTCTTTTTATAGTAGCAGGACTTTCTGATGGTTTAGATGGATATTTAGCTAGAAGATTTAACTGGACTAGTGAATTTGGACAATTCGCAGACCCTTTAGCTGATAAATGTCTTATTTTAGCTACCCTTTTAGCTTTAGCTTTTTCTGAAAGATTACCTTTGTGGTTTGTTTACACCATGTTGACTAGGGATGGACTTATCTTAATAGGGTCAATGTTGTATCTGCTTCTCTTCGAAAGCAATCAAGCGTTACCTAATAGGTGGGGTAAACATTACACTGGATGGACTATAGCATTATTCATAATAATCCTTATAGGCTCTTCTTTTAATTTCCTTCCTCGGTTTGTAGAGTGGATTGCGATGTCAGGAGTTTTAATTTTTATAGTTCTTAGTTTGGGTTCTTACTTCAATAAAGAAGGTAGGGACATATTTAGAAAGATCATATGAATAAGCTTCCTGAACAACTTCATTTAAACGTTCAATTAGATGATTCAATAAACCTAGATAATTTTATTAGCTGTGACTCTACTAAAGACTTCTTAAATATTATAAGTAATACTACAGAAGATAATTCTATATCTAACTTTTATTTGATTTGGGGCAATGAAGGAAGAGGGAAGTCATATGTTATGCGAGCTTTGCATAGAAAGTATTTAGAAGACGGTAAACAATCTTTCCATTTTTCTTTTAAAGACAAGAAAGTTACTTCACCTGAGATCCTTACTGATTTAGACTCTTTAGAAGCAGTATTTATTGAAGACCTTCACTCAATGGAAATTTCTAGAGATTGGGAAAAGGCAATGTTTAACTTAATTAATGAATGCTACCTTAGTGGAACCAAGGTCTATCTTTCTTCAAATATAGTTCCTAAAGATTTAAAAATTAGCCTTAAAGATCTTTCCTCTCGTTTATCTTCTTTTACAGCAATTGAGGTGCCAGAAATCACAGAGGAGGAAAAAATACAAGCCTTGCTGCAATCATCTGAAAGAAAGGGATTTCTTTTAGATGATAAAACTATTAATTATATTATTAGTTATACTTCGAGAAGCTTGTCCGATTTATTGAGACTATTGAATGAATTGGATAGTTTTTCTCTACAGAAGAAAAAGAAGATTTCTCCTTCTTTGGTTAGGGAAATGGTAAGCTCTAAATAAGGCAGTTTTCACATCTGACGTATAAACCTTTAGGGTCATTAAATTTATCTATTTCTCTTAACGATTTAATTGATTCTTTCAAAATAATATTGTCTATTATAAATTCAGGAATCAGTGACTTAACGGCTGATGAAAAACTTTCAAATAACTGCTGTCTCCAATCTAGTTCTGGTGAAGGGTAAAATGTAATAAAGTCATCAAGTTCTGCAATTTGGGCAGCTCTTTTGATAGCGTCATTCAAATTTCCTAGATTATCTACTAAACCCAATTCAAGCGCTGTACTTCCAGCCCAAACTCTACCTTGGGCTATTTTGTCCACCTCCTCAATAGGAATTTCTCTTGCTTCGCTTACTAATCCAATAAATCTCTTATAGCCATATTCAATTTCACTTTGAATAATTTTAGATAAGCCTTCATTCAATGGTTGGGTGACATCTGCAGATAGATCTAACTTAGAAGTTTTTACACCATCACTATTAATTCCAATTTCATTCAGCGCTCTGTCAAAAGTTGGCAACATACCAAAGATCCCAATAGATCCCGTTATAGTATTGTGAGATGCCCAAATTTCATGAGCATTCGCAGAAATCCAATACCCTCCTGACGCAGCTACATTACCCATTGAAGCTATTATTGTTAACCCTTTTTCTTTTGCCTCTAATAGTTCTTGTCTTATTTGTTCTGAAGCAAATACACCACCTCCACCAGAGTCCACTCTTAAGACTATTGCTTTTACTTCATCATCTTCATGCGCTTCACGAATTAATCTAGAAGTAGAGTCGCCACCAATCATTCCAGGAGGTTGCACTCCATCGACTATAGTTCCTCTTGCAACTATAACTGCAATCTTATCTTCAGCAGATTCAGAACTTTTTTCAGATTGAATAAGTTGAGAATATTCATACCCAGAAATCTTAGCGAAGCTAGTTTTATCTTCTGATTCTCCAAATAGCTCTTTTAAATAGTTTCTAGTTTTAGTTCTGGGTAAAAGCTTATCTACGAGTCCATAATTCAAAATAGCTTCAGCACTAGAGATACCAGCTTCAGTAAGAATTTTATCTGCATTATCTACTAAGTATTGAACTTCTTCTGGAGACATACCTCTATTTTTTGAAACAACATCTTTATACGAATCCCAAAGAACATTGAGATAGGCTAGATTCGCTTCTTTTGCTGGGTCAGACATTTCATTTCCTAAATAAGGCTCTACGGCAGATTTGAAGGTTCCTACTCTAAAAATATTAAAATCAACTTTTATTTTATCTAGAAAAGACTTGAAGAATAATCTACTTCGACCGAACCCATCAATTTCAATGGCTCCGTCAGTATTCATAATTATTTCATCTGCAAAGGACGCTAAATAGTAACCGCTCCTAGTGTAGTAATCACCTACTGCAATGATGTTTTTATCTGCTTCTTTAAGTCTTTGGAGAGCTTTACCTACATCGTAAAGAACAGTTTGTCCCGTTCCTTCAATGTTATCTAATCTTAGGACAACATCGGTCACTCTTTCATCTTTAGAAGCTGATTCTAATACTTCTAGTAAATCGCCAACATATAACTCTGAAGGTAACTGACCCCTAATAATTGCCAGAGGATCATTTGACCCCGCTACTTGCTCCACAATAGGTCCGGGTGGACTCAATACTAGAGCTTTTCCAGAAGGGTCTTTAAAATCTTTAGTAAAGAAAGAAGCTATAAAAGAAATTAATGAAACCAATACGACTATTAAAAATAAGCTATTTAAGGTTAAGAAGAATAATTCTCCAGTAAAAAGCCAAGAAAAAGGGTTTTCCTTTAACCTTTGAAAAAAACTCTTTTCTTCCATAACAATTCCTCTTTAATTATTTTAAATTATAGACAATACATTTTCAGGAGGTCTTCCTATTACAGCTTTATCGAGCTTCACTACTATTGGTCTTTCAATCAGTTTAGGATTTTCTGACATAAATGTAATTAGCTCGTTTTCCGTTAAGCTCTGATCTTTTAAGTTTAGAAGTTTATATTCATCTTCTCCCTTTCTGATTGCATCTCTAGCACTAAGACCTAACTTATTTAAAATCGATGCTATTTCTTCTGTAGAAGGGGGGTTCTCAAGATATAGGATAATTTCTGTATTGACGTTGTGCTCTTTAAGAATTTCTAGAGTTTGTCTAGATTTACTACACCTTGGGTTATGGTAAATGATAAAATCATTCATAATTATCTAATCTATTTTCTTTATGAATCAAAAAATTAAAATTTTTTTAATCCTCTCGCTATTACTTCTTCTAAGCGCCTGTTCAAAGCCAGATTATGAACTATTTGAAGGGCCTAAGGGAAATAAAAGTGATTTTCTAGGTAAATGGTTAGTTGTAAATTACTGGGCAGATTGGTGTCCGCCTTGCATTAAAGAAATGCCAGAGTTAGAAAGTTTTTACGACCAACATAGTAGCAGGGCTCTTGTTGTGGCATATAATTTTGATCGATTAGAGGGAGAAGAGCTTAAAGGCCAGATTGAAAGGTTTAAAGTTAACGTACCAAGCATCCTGACGGATCCAGGTTCATTATTTGGATGGGAAGTTCCCCCTAGCTTGCCAGCAACTTATATATTAACTCCTGATGGTAATTTAGTAGAGACCCTTATAGGTCCTCAAACTAAGGATAGTCTTGAAGAAGTTATCTCAAAATATGAAGATTTAGATTGAAGTAGCTAAGAAAATTTCAGGATTTATTGCTATTCCCATTAGATAAACTTCCCAATGTAAATGAGGACCAGTCACTCTACCTGTTTGTCCGATTAAGCCAATTAAATCCCCTTTTTTTACTTTATCTCCATTTTTAACTTCTATTTTACTAAGATGAGAATAGCTACTTACTAGACCAGCTCCATGATTGATATAGATCACATTGCCTTTGTAAAAGAAGTTTGAAGCAATTATTACTTCTCCACTTAAAGGAGCCAACACTTCGGTTCCTTCAGGGGCAGCAATGTCCATACCACTATGCCTATTTCTAGGTTGATTGTTAATAAACCTCCTAACGCCAAACTCACTACTGGTTAGACCCTTTGCAGGTTCAGTCATTGCCCAGTCTTTCAATTTTATTGGAGTAAACGTGTTTTTTGCTACCTGACTTAACCCATATTCTCTTTTTATCCTAGGTTGAAGGTCTTCACCAGGACTTACAAAGTCATTGTTTGAGATAGTGATTCTAGACTCTCTGTAATTTTTATTAAATATCTTACTTGAGCTAAATACAGCACCATCTTGCTTAATTTCAATTTTTTTACTTTTAAAGTCCAAAGGTATTGGTATAAACATTCTGGATTGATAAAGAGAATTCTTGCAGATAGAAGATACGAGACCCTCAGCATTAATTTCTTTATTCCTATCAAAATCTTTATTGTTAATATCAATACTGAGTACACCTCCAGGGTAGGGGCTATTAATCGGAAATTTACAGTTATCAAAAAGAAATAGTTTTTGGTCCAAAGTGCAAGAACCTAAAAATAAAGTGAATACTATTATTGATATTTTAATTCTCATCAGAAACATCAATAACTTTTGTGATAATCTGACCTTCTTTAAGCTTGCCTTTTATTTCATCTCCTATTTTTACTTGTGAGTAGGAGTTAATAACTTTCTCTCCTTTTCCTTTGGTCAAGATTGAATAACCCCTTGAAAGAACCGAAAGAGGGCTAACTGCCTCAAGAGTATTGGAGCTGATTAAGAACTGGTTTCTTTTTTCTTCTAGGACAGCTTGTATTGCACTTTTACTATCCTTAATTGAATTTTCTATTCTATTCTTACTATTTTCAACCATCATAAATGGAGAGAACTCTTTTAATGAGGAGGAAATAGAATTAACTTCGCCTTTAGAAATTAATAAGATTCTTTCTAATAGACTGGCTAAATGAGTTTCAAGCCCGTCAATTCTTTGCGAGATTTCTCTTAATTTATCTCCAGGGTGTCTAATGAGTTTAGTTAAGTTCCTTAGACCTTCATGTCGTTTCCTTAATTCATTATTTATTTGTATATAAAGATCCTTTTGTGCTGATGTTATAAGTGTATTTAGATTGCTATGATTTTGACTAATTATTTCAGCAGCTGCCGAAGGTGTAGGAGCCCTCAAGTCGGCAACAAAGTCAGAAATTGTAAAATCAGTCTCATGACCTACAGCGCTAACTAAAGGTATCTCAGATTCGAAGATTGCTCTCGCAACGGATTCCATATTAAAACACCAAAGGTCTTCTATTGAACCTCCGCCTCTAGCTAGAATGATGAGATCAGAATTCTGAAACTTATTGGCTCTCTCAATGGCTTTGCATATTGCATTTTCAGCTTGTTTACCTTGTACAGGAGTTTCAACTAAAGTTATTCGAATGCTAGGAGATCTTCTCGAAAGGACATTGATAATATCTTGGATAACAGCACCAGTGGCTGAAGTGATTACAGAAACCTCCAAAGGAAATTCTGGTAAATCTTTTTTATTTAGATCATCAAACAAACCTTCTTCATCTAGTTTTTCCTTTAAATCTTCAAATGCTTTAAGCAGAGCACCTTCTCCAGAGACTTCAATGTGTTTAACATTAAATTGATAACGGCCTGTAGGAGAATAGATACTAACTTTGCCGTTAAGAATTAATTCATCACCTACTTTTGGTTCAAAGAGAAGGTTTGTGTTATCGAATTTAAACATCACACAATCTAAGGAAGACTTTTGATCTTTTATGGTAAAGTACCAATGACCTGATCCATGAGCGGTGAAGCTTGAAATTTCTCCTTGAATCCAGACATTAGAAAGATCTTTTTCAAGTAAACCTTTTGCTAGATTATTAACATCGGAAACTGAAATTATTTCTTGGTTATTTTGAATAAAACTATCCATAAAATTAGACTCAAAGTATAACTTAGCTAATGAACGAAGAGATAAAAAAATCCAATGACATGATAAAGGGTTTGAGTTCTCTTTTTATTGGCTCTGCTTTGTTAGGTATGTCAGCAATTTTTGTCCGTTACAGCGATTCTTCTCCTTCTTTAGTCGCTTTTTATAGAGCCTTTCTTGCTTTACCTTTTTTATATGCGTGGGTCCTTATAGAAGGAAAGGCAGTAAATTTATCTTTATTAAAAAATAAGAAATTATTCTTTATTCTACTTCTGTCAGGATTTTGTTTTGCAGTAGACATGTCATTTTGGAATTGGTCTATAGCATTCACATCAGTTGCTAATGCAACTTTAATGGCTAATACAGCACCTATATTTGTTAGTTTCATAGGATTATTTTTTCTAAGGCACAAAATAAAACCTGAATTCTTTTTAATATTATTTCTTGCAATGATAGGAGTTAGCTTAGTTATTCTTTCGGGCTCAAATGACAATAGCCCTAAAGTATTCGGTGATTTTTTAGGTATAGTGGCAGCTTTCTTTTATGCAAGTTATATTCTTTCAATAAAATCATTAACCGACAGATTCTCCCCAGCCCAAACCTTATTTTTGGCTACCATTGTCACTTCGATATTTTTAATCCCTATTAGTTTTTTTGAGACTAGAGACGTAATTCCATCATCGGCAGAAGAGTGGGGCATTTTATTTAGTTATGCTCTGGTATGCCAAACCATAGCTCAAGGCATGATTACATATGGGATTTCAAAAATTTCTGCGCATTTATCTTCATTGGTTCTTCTGATACAGCCTTTAGCTGCTGCACTTTATGGTTGGTTATTGCTTAGTGAATCGATCTTGCCAATTCAGGCTGTTGGAGGTTTGATTGTTCTTGTATCTATTTATTTAGCTGCTAGGAATAATTAATCCCATTTCGGATCTCTTTTTTCGAGAAAGGCTGTTATGCCTTCTTGAGCATCTGGACCAGCAAAGGTTTCGGCGCTCTTTTTCCCTAGATAGGGTAAAGCTTCATCAAAATCCATAGCGTCTTGATTTACGTAAGCTTCTAGACCGAATTGCATAGTGCCAGGTGCTAAGTTAGCGAGGTCAGATGCTAAATCAGCTACTACTTCATCAAGTTTATTCTCAGGCACCGATTCATTGATAAGACCCCATTCTTCTGCTTTTTTCGCATTAATTGCTTGTCCTCGCATGCAGAAATCAAGCCCGGCTCTTTTAGGCATTACTCTAAATAATCCTGCCATAACCATATGTGGCCAAACTCCTCTTAAGATCTCAGGTGCAGAAAATTTTGCCTTATCAGTTGCTATCGCATGAGTGCAATTAGTAACCATCAAAAGGGCACCAGCATGAACAGAACCTTGAATCTTACAAATAACCGGTTTGTAAAGGTGCCTAATTAATAAACTGATATCATCTGATCCTTCAATTTTAGGTACATTAGACTCAGCTTTTTCTCTTCTTAAATCAGCTCCAGCACAAAAAACATCACCTTCAGCCGCTATAACCACAACTCGAATACTTCTTTCTTGTTTTGCGTAGGCCAGGGCGTAACAAATTTCATTCATCATTACGTTATTAAGAGCATTCTTTTTTTCAGGTCTATTTAATGTAATAGTCAGAACATTTTCTTCAACATTAATTTTAGTAGCCTGAAAGTCCAAGCCTTCTAGTGATAATTTTTCAGTCATAATTTTATTTAGTTAATTAAGAAATCTGGTATATCTACTTCTTTGGCTCTAAGGTATTCCCCTAAAGATTTTGCCTGACCATCCAATCTTGTTGAAGATGAAACACCATCTTGCAAAATATCATGAACGTAAAAATTTAATGAAAGTATATTTGGCAATTCATGCCTGTCTATCTCAAAATCTTTTAGATCAGGAAGAAGCTCTTTAAGTTTTTCTATCGTCAGGAAATCATATAAATATGAATACGATTCTTTAGTTTTAGCCCAAACCCCTAGGTTTGCACAACCCCCTTTATCTCCTGATCTTGTTCCGTACAATTTTCCAAATTGAGTCGATTGATAGTTTTTTATTTCAGGAAGTTTATTTTCGTAAGGTTCCTTTTGATAGTAAATTTCTTCATAATCCATTTGGCTTGTGGGTTGAACATCAATAGTTTTACCATCGATATGCACTTTCTCCGTAATAAATTTACTATCTATTAGAGCTGGCCAATATTGTATGTAGGGTCCTGAAGCAATTCCCGACCTTCCTGTATAACCAGGTATGCTTGCTAATCCTAATTCAACAATTTTCGCACTAAAAAGTCTTCCGACAAGATCTGGGTTTTGCGACATAACTGATATTCGCAAGGAAGCTTGTGCTTCTTCATTGGAGTTAGGATTAAGGTGGTCAGTCCTTATCAATTGAACATCAACCTGATCAAATTGTTCTCTACCGCCAACATTATTAAAGATAAGATCCGTAACCAATTTAGCTTTTTCTTCAATATCTAATCCCGTCAGCAATATCTCCGTACCGTTTCTAAATCCACCTGCAAGATTTACGCATACTTTATGACTTTTAGGAGCGCTTGAGCCTCTGCATCCACTAACATGAACTCTATCTTCAGATTCTTGCTCTATTTTTAAAGTATCAAAATGCCCAATGACGTCTGGATTTACGTAAGCGGGCGATCCTATCTCATAAAGTAGTTGAGCTGTTACAGTCCCAACAGAAACTAAACCTCCAGTACCAGGATGTTTGGTAATAGTAAAACTCCCATCTTCAAATATCTCTGCTATGGGGTAACCTATATTCAAGAAAGAAGGAACTTCTTGAAAGAATGAGTAATTTCCTCCAGTAGCTTGGGCCCCACATTCAATTATATGTCCGGCAGCAAGAGCACCGGCTAAGGCATCAAAATTATCTCTGGACCAATTGTATTTCCAAGCAGCTGGACCAATTACAACCGCAGCATCAGTAACCCTAGGACAGACGACAACATCTGCTCCTGCGTCTAAAGCTTCTTTTATACCCCAAGCCCCAAAATATGCATTTGCCGTTAAAGGTGTTTTTTCGTAGTCGTGTAAAGAATTTCCTTTTTCAATGTTATTTAATGGTTCTTTGGCTTCTTTTAATTCCTCGAATCGAGGGATTAGGTCATCTCCATCAATATAAGCAACTTTAAGATTCAAATTCAATTCTTGAACAATCTCTTCTATTTTTGTTGCCATGGAAGAGGGATTTAAGCCCCCCGCATTAGTAACAATCTTTATATTTTTTTCTTCACAATTTTTTGCAACGTCTTTGAATTGTTTAAGGAAAGTCCCCACGTAACCTTGATCTTCACCTCTCTTCATTCTTTGGTTATAAAGAATGGTCATAGTTAATTCTGCTAAGTAGTCACCAGTAAGAACATCTATAGGTCCTCCTTCAACCATATCTTTCGCAGCTGATAGTCTGTCACCATAAAATCCGCTGCAATTACCTATGATTATTTTTTCTTTATTAGCCCTCATGGTGTCTCCTAAATAAGTTAATCCACTATCATGAGCAAAGCCCCATTCTCGAGCTGATCATCTTTTTTGATTAAAACTTGAGTGACTTTTCCGTCTTCTATTGCTTTGACTTGATGTTCCATTTTCATGGCTTCTAAGATAACTAATGTATCTCCTTTTTTAACTTTACTGCCTACTTTCACTTTTAAATCTATTACTTTGCCCGGCATTGGCGCCACAAGACCACCTGCTTGTAACTCCGCTCCAGGTAAAGTGAATCTAGGGAGAATTTTTAGTAAAGCATCTCCCCAAGGACCGTGCACAACAAGATCATCATTTTTTCTGGTTACTTTAGAAAAGAATCTAGTCTTATTCACCTCTAGGTCTATTCCTGTAGTAGTCCATTTAAGAATATTTGCCTTAGTATTCTCATTTAGATCAAAGGACCCATCTCTATTTGCTTTGTAAGTAACGTTTACTTCTTTATCAGAGTATTCAAAGCTTATTTTTTGCCTTGGCAGTCTGGAATTCCTCCAACCAGAAGGAGCTTCTTTTAGCAAAGAAGCATTATTCCTGTTTTCGCCTTGTATCCATAAAGCTGCTGCAGTAGTAGCTTGCTCTAATTGCTGACCTTTTAAAATAACTGATCTTTGAGGTTTAGCTTTTTCTATGAAGTCAGAAGTCGTTTGGCCTTTATGGAAATGCTTTGACCTTAGTGAAGCCACAAGAAAATCCCTATTAGTCGTAACTCCTCCTATATGTAGAGATTGTAAGGCTAGAGCTAGCTTGTTTGCAGCATCTGTCCTATTTTTACCTTTAGCTATAACTTTAGCTAACATAGGGTCAAAATCTGTTCCTATTACAGAACCTTGTTCTATTCCTGTGTCCCATCTTGCATCTATACCTTCGTCAGCTTCATAAGCAATAAGAGTTCCAGTGGCTGGTAAGAATTCATTAGCAGGATCTTCTGCGTACAATCTAGCTTCAATAGATGATCCTTCCCACGATATATCTTCTTGTTCATAGCCTAGTTCTTCGCCTCTAGCTATTCTTAACTGTTCATACACTAAATCCTTTCCGGTAACTTCTTCGGTTACAGGGTGTTCGACCTGTAATCTTGTGTTTACTTCCAGGAACCAAAAGTCTCCGGTTTTATCGTCAACTAGAAATTCTACCGTTCCGGCAGATTCGTACTTCAGCTTTTTCGCTAATTTAATAGCAGCATCTCCCATGGCTTCACGCATTTCAGGATTAACTCTAGGTGATGGCGATTCTTCGATAATCTTTTGGTGTCTTCTTTGTATAGAACATTCTCTCTCTCCAAGATGAACAACGTTTCCATGTGTATCTCCAAGGATTTGGATTTCAATATGCCTTGAAGAAGCCACATATCTTTCTATAAAGACTCTATCATCACCAAATCCAGTCATTGCTTCTCTTTGAGCACCTAACAATGACTCTTTTAAGTCTTTTTTGGATTCAACAATACGCATTCCTTTTCCTCCACCGCCAGCAGCAGCTTTTATAAGTATGGGATACCCGATTGTGTTAGCTTTTTTTGGATCAGTAGTCATCGGAAGGGTAGGGACGCCTGCTTTTTCAGCAATATCTTTAGCTTTTAACTTGTCCCCCATAGAAGTAATAACTCTAGAGCTGGGCCCAACCCAAATTAAGCCAGCCTTGAGAACATCTCTGGAAAATTTAGCATTTTCAGATAGGAAGCCGTATCCAGGATGAATTGCTTGAGCTCCTGTTTGAATGGCAGCTTTTATTATTTCTTTACCATTAAGGTAAGTGTCAGATAATTTAACAGCTTCATCCGCTTGTCTAACGAAAGGTGATTCCGAGTCAGCATTAGTATAGACCGCTACGCAAGAAATCCCCATTTCATGAGCGCTCTTAATTATCCTGCAAGCAATTTCGCCTCTATTGGCTATTAGTAATTTATGAAAAGTCATAGTCTGTATACTCCATACCCAGGTGCACCTTCAATATTTCTTCCACTAACAAGAGATAAACAAATTCCTAATACCGTCCTAGTGTCTCTCGGATCAATTATTCCATCATCACTAATTGCTCCTGTTGCCCTTAATGCCAGGGAGCCTTCCTCTTGGACTCTTTCAGCAAATGCAACCATCTCGGCATCTTCTTTTTCGTCAAGCTTTTCTCCTAATCTTGCTGCTCTTGCTCTCCTAACAATAGACATAACCCCAGCTATTTGTTGAGGTCCCATAACAGCTATCTTTGCTGTGGGCCAAAGAAAGGTGAATTTATTATCGTATGCTCTTCCGGACATGGCATAAGTACCCGCTCCGTAGCTTGCACCTAAAATAACCGTTAGGTGAGGTACTGTTGAATTTGATACAGAATTAAGGAATTGTGCTCCTTTTTTTATTTGACCGTCTCTTTCGTAATCTTTACCTACAACAAAACCTGTTATGTTTTGTAAGAAGATAATAGGAACATCTATCTGATTACATAATTGAACGAAGTGAGCTCCTTTAGAAGCTGTATCAGGAAAGATAGGTCCATTGTTTCCTAAAACTCCGACGGTGTACCCATGAATAGAAGCAAATCCACAAACTATGGTTGGTCCAAATAAAGGTTTAAATTCTTCAAACCGGGATCCATCAGTGATTCTTCCAATTACTTCCCTTACATCAAAAGGTCTTTTTAAATCTGGATCTACAAGTCCAAGTAAATCTTCTGAATCAAGTACAGGGTCATCTGGCTTGAGCTTAGGTTTAGCTCCTTCTTTTCTCCAATTTAAATGCGAAACCACCTCTCTGCCTATCCTTAATGCATCCATTTCATCTTCAGCTAGATAGTCAGCTAAACCAGAAGTTTCAGCATGCATTTGGCCTCCACCTAAAGTCTCATCATCAGACTCTTCTCCTGTAGCCATTTTGACAAGTGGTGGTCCTCCTAAGAAAACCTTAGATTGTTTTTTAATAAAAATATTGTAATCAGACATGCCAGGTTGATAGGCTCCGCCTGCAGTAGACGAACCAAAAACAATCGAAATAGTAGGTATTCTCAATTTAGATAATTCTGTTACGTCATAAAAAGTTCTCCCAGATTCAGCAAAATGACCAGCTCCTAATATAGTTCCTTGAGTACTTCCTTTTCCTTTGCCACCTCCCATTCTTAAATCGCCACCAGCAGATTCTACGAATTGAACGTAGGGTATTTTATTAACTCTTGAAATTTCCATTGCACGAGTCCATTTTTTACCTGAAAACGCATGCATAGCTCCTGCAAGGACAGTAGGGTCGTTAGCAAAGATCACGCATTCTGTTCCAGCAACAATACCTATTCCTGCTACAGCACCTCCTCCAACCGGATAAGCAGAAGCATAAGCAGCTAGAGAACTAATTTCTAAAAAAGGTGTATCTGGATCTATGAAGTTCGCAATTCTGTCTCTCACAGCTAATTTTCCTCTTGCTGCCAGTCTTTCATGGTGGTGCATACCGCCACCAAGTTCAACGTAGTCTAAGAGATCTTCAATGCCATCTAGTTTTTCTAACATTGCTTCTTTGTACTTAGCAAATTCCTCAGAACTATTATCTATCTGGGAAACAACTGGAGGGGCTAATAGAGTATTTTTCATAATATGTATATTAATGCTTTATTTAAGATCTTAAATGTTTTACCTTCTAGTTACTTTAGTGAATTGAATATTACCAATAAGATTTTGTTAGAGAAAGGATATTTTTTTATTCGTAAGCAATGAAAGCAAATAGATTACATATCGGATTAGTTTTATCTGAGCTATCTAATGATTTTATTGATGAAGATCTAATGAAAGAGGCAATAATAAGATCTTTAGGAATAAAATCTACTGTTCTAGCCCATTATTTAATCTTAAGAGCTGAATTCCATTCAGATTTATAAGATTATTAACTCAAAATTTATGCTATAAATTTTAAAGTAGATAATTTATTCTATAGATGAGGGGGAAATATGAATCAAAGTAGAACATTATTAAATCCTGACGTTGTAATAGTTGGGGCAGGTGTAGCAGGAATATACATGCTACATAAACTAAAAAATATGGGATTAACAACTGTAGTGCTTGAAAAATCTGATGAGCTTGGAGGAACATGGAATTGGAATAGATACCCTGGAGCAAGATGCGATATACCATCACTCGAATATTCTTATCAATTCGATGAAGGGCTTCAGCAAGACTGGAATTGGAGTGAAAAATATTCTGGTCAGCCTGAAATTCTGGAGTACTTAAATCATGTAGCAGATAGATTTGATCTTAGAAAAGATATAAGTTTTGAAGAAGAAGTTCTTGAGGCTAAATTCAATGAAGAATCTTCATTATGGAAAATAAAGACTAACAAAGAAAATTATGAATCTAAGTTTTGTATCTTTGCTACTGGATGTTTATCTGTCCCCAATAAACCAGACATCGAAGGTCTTGATAATTTTGAAGGCCAATTATTATCAACATCTTATTGGCCCAGAGAAGAAGTAGATCTTTCTAATAAGAATGTTGCCATTATAGGCACTGGCTCTTCGTCTATTCAAACTATCCCTGAGATAGCAAAAGAAATAAAAAACCTATATGTATTCCAACGAACTCCCAATTATTCAATACCTTCTAATAATGGACCTATGGATAAAGAGGTAGAGGCAGATATTAAATCAAGGTATGCAGAATTTAGAAAAGAAAATTGGTCAAGCGGATTTGGTATAGCCAGTGATACGGGAGAGGCATTTATTTCTGAATCTGATATTAATGAAGTTAATGGTCAGTTAGAAGAAAATTGGAAAAGTAATGGTTTAGGCTTCTTTGGGGGTTATGCCGATATTCCGGTAGACCCGAATGCAAATGAAGTTGCAGCTGATTTTGTAAGAAATAAAATAAAAGAAATAGTTAAAGACCCCGAGACAGCTGAAAAATTAATCCCAAAATATCACATTGGAGGTAAAAGACTTTGTGTTGATACAGGTTATTTTGAAACTTTCAATAGAGAGAATGTCTATTTAATTGATTTACATTCCAACCCTATAAATAGAATAGGAGAAAGCAGCATAGAAGCTGATAAAGAATATGATATTGATACATTAATTTTAGCAACTGGATTTGATGCTATGACGGGTGCTCTTACCAGTTTGGATATAGTTGGTAGAAATGGAATTATCTTAAGAGACCAGTGGAAACAAGGTGCAAAGTCTTATTTAGGTTTGGGAATTAGTAATTTTCCAAATCTTTTTACAATTACAGGACCTGGTAGCCCATCTGTATTATCAAACATGATGCCTTCTATAGAACAACACGTTAATTGGATAACAGATTGTATTGGTTGGATGATTGATAATAATAAAAGTGTTATTGAGTCATCTCTTGCAGCAGAGGAAGAATGGATGGATTTAGTTAATGAGATCGCTGGCATGACCATTTTTAAATCTACGGAATCTTGGTACAACGGATCAAATATTGATAATAAGGCTAAAGCATTCCTTCCTTTCATAGGAGTTCCAGTTTATGCCGAAAAACTTGAGGAAATTACTTCAAATAACTATCAAGGCTTTATCTTTGATGTATCAAATAAATAAAGAGATTGGGAAGGGAGTTTAAATAAGTAAATTTTTTGAAGATTCCCTATATCTACTTAAAGATATTTTAAAAAGTAATGCTGATATAGGAAGAACAATTAAACCAGTTAAGGAAATTGAATTTATCAATAATTTTGGGTCAACAAAAATATAATCTGTAAAGAATGCAGTCAATTGTGGGCCTAGACTTAAACCAAAAGCCATCATAAGAAAAGCGTGTACAGCTGCTGCTTGGCCCTTAACATCCCCTGTGCTTACTCCGCTTATAGCTAAAAGCCCTAAAGGAGCAAAAGAGCTTATAAATAGGAGGTACAGGGCTATGCATATCCAGGCACCAAGTTCACTGTGAATGAATGATAGTCCAATAATAGGAGGTAAAGCCAGTATCACCGCAATCATTGCAGCCCTTACTGGCGCATCAGAGTAATTCTTATTGCGTAAGTAATCTACCGCAGACCCCGCAAGAATTGTTCCAGTTATTGAGCTTAATATAGTTATAATCCCAAGTATAAAACCAACTTCCGATAAGGATATGTCAAAAGCTCTTATCATCATTGTCGGTGCCCAAAAACTGAAAGAATAAAAAATAAGGGCCATAAAAATCAACCCTCCAAACATCGGAATTAAGGTTCTTTTATGCTCTTTTAGGTGAAGAAAAACATTTTTCTTATTACCTGTCTTATCGATACCAGCTTGCTCTTCTATTCTTTTAGGTTCTTTTAAATAAAGGGCTGCAAAAGCTAAAACTAAACCCGGTATGCCAACTATCATGAAAGTAGCTTGCCAAGGTTTTAAATATCCTATTAATGGTAGATTAATACCACCTATTTCTGTTAGATAGTCAATTAAGAAACCGCCTCCAAGAAGAGTAATACCTATACCTATGTAAACCCCGGAGGTAATAATTCCCATAGGTTTTCCTTGTTTATTTTCAGGAAAAGAGTCACTAACCAAGGACACACTTGTAGGTGCCATTACAGCTTCACCTACCGCAACTCCAATTCTTGCACCAAAGAGTTTACCAAATGAGTTTGCCAAACCAGCTAACGCTGTCATTAAAGACCATAAAAAAATGCCTATGCCTAAAACTTTAGTCCTTTGATATCGATCTACGGCATACCCTATGGGAAGGGCCATGACCGCATAAAAAATTGAAAAAGCTGCGCCTCCTAGCAAAGCAATCTGCGAATCTGTCAGATTAAAGTCTTGCTTGATGGGCTCAACAAGCATTGAAGGGATTTGTCTATCTATAAAAGCAAATACTTGAGCTAGGGTGAGAATTGCTACAGCAGAATAACCGTGTTTCTTTTCTGGATAACTCCTCATTTCAAGAAAGTTTTGATAGATTATTTAAGATTAATTTTTTTTGAGTATCTTCCCAGAGTAAGAGGAAATACGCCAACCATCTGGATCTTTTATCCTTTCAGGAGCGGGAGTTAAATCTACTTCTTTACCGTCTAGAATAACGTACTTAATCAACTCTTTTTTCCCTAAAATACTTACATCTTTTGAAGGATCGCCATCTATTACTAATAAGTCAGCTTTATACCCAGGAGAAATCAGACCTAATATATTTTCTTTCCTCATAGCTTTTGCAGCATTCTTAGTTGCACAAGTTATGGCTTCCAAAGGTGTCATTTCGAGCTTATCAACAAAAACCTCTAGTTCTTTGTAATGCCAATCTCCATATGGAGTTACAGAAAATCCGCTTTCACTTCCACAAATAAAAGTAACTCCTGCATCAAAAGCTTTTCTAAATATTTCTATATTGTCATCGATCTCTTTTTCAAAAATAGCCTTATAGTCCTTTGAAGCATTCATCTCTTCTGCGTAATCAATTAAATTAGCTTGGAATGTAAACGTAGGAACTAATGGGATATTTTTCTCTACCATTAATTCCAATCCTTCTTCATCCATGTAAGTTCCATGAAGAATCATATCCATTCCAGCTGACACAGCATCTTTTAAACCGGGACCACCTCTACAATGACCCACAACAGGTATTCCTAATTCATGAGCTGTATCGCAAGCTAATTTAAGCTCATCTCGACTCCAGGCTTGTAGCTCACCTTCATATTCTTGTCTTGGGACCATTCCCGTTACATGGATTTTTATCCAATCAACGCCCATTTTTATTTGTCTTCTTATTTCAAGAACTATTTCATCTCTGCTTGTTACGATAGCACCGTAACCTCTTTTACCTTCATCAGGAATTAACCTTCCAGCCGTTCCTCCTGCTGAAGTTATTAAAGCGTTACCTCCTACGGACATTCTAGGACCAGGAATAATTCCACTTTCTATCGCATCCCTTAAATCGACTCCAACGCTATATAGACTGTCTGCATCAATAAAACTTGTGACTCCTGATTGAAGCACTTTTAGGGCATTTGTTCCTGCAATAATGGAAGCAAGACCTTCTCTTCTATGAAAGAAAAGTTCATCGTTTGATACTGGCTCATCAAAACTTATATGACAATGTGCATCTATTAAGCCAGGCATTACTGTCTGACCTTTAAGATCAATAATTTCTATCTTTTCTTTGGGTAATTTAGATTCTTCTTTGAGAACAGCCTTAATTTCACCATCAACCACATGGATATGGCCCTTATAAGGGGGCAATCCATTGCCTTCAATTACAGAGGCATTCTTTAGAATAAACTCAGCATCCATACTTTATTATGGCTTGTTTCGAGAATTACTACAAAACTATGACTGCAAAGGAGCCCAAGCTAATAAACTAGAATCGTCCGATCTAGTGCTTGGCACTAGTTTGATTCCATTAGCTTCTGCCATTCCTTTGTACTCAACCCAAGATAAAAGGGACTCAATTTGGGTTCCTGGACCTGAATCAAACATCACAGGACCATAAAGGTTTGCTGTATAAATAAGATCTTCATCAGTGACTCTTTGAGTAGCATCATGTCTTGCTCCGGCCGGTTCATAAAACCATATTCCCGGTCCATAACCTTCAGGAGGTCCTGCTCTTACTCCTATTTGTCCTTGCAATACCAAGAAATCGCTTGCACCTATATGAGTATGAGGGTCTGCAACACCGTTATGCCTAACGATTAAAGAAACGTAACCTGTTTCTTGACTAACTCTTAATACTTTAAGTCCAACGTCTTCCATGCCCGGTAGAACTAACCAAGGTACTTGCTTTGTATCAACAAAGTGAGGATGCGTTACTTCGGAGTTTTTTGTAATATCAGCTTCATCATTAACAAGCTTACCAGCATTTCCACTAGTAATTGCTAACGGTTCCCCGTTTCCTTTGTACTGTTCACCTTCTATTTCCATACAAGCCTCTAAAGAGTTAGGAACAAGAATAATTCCCTTATCTTTAGCCATTTGCATTACATCAAGTGCAGTTAACAAAGAATCTAGTGATCCATCTTCTTTTAAAAATGCGACTCCACTATAAAAGTTAGCTAAAACCTCAGTTTCTTCTAATGCCAAAAAAGAATTCACTCTTGAGTTGGCACAAACAAAGCCCCATGTTCCTGGATTTAAAATGCTCTTAGAGTCTTCTTGGTTATATTCCGCCTTACCAGAGAGGATTAACATATCCATCCCTCCAAGATAAACAGAAGCAGGAAGAGAACTTCCCGCTTCTAATTTAAAAATAAGACTAAAAATACCACTTTCACCACTAGCTCTTGCGGGCTTAATAGACATACCGGGTACATTAGGAATTGGTAGCCAAGGTAATTTATTGGTGTCTATGCAGTCACCAACACCGCTCGGGTTATATTCTGGATTTGCTTCCATTTATTTCTCCTAGTTAGAAATTATAAATCAAGCTAGCTGAAGCAACCTTTGGCTGTCCAAAAGTTCCTATAACAATTGTAGCCGGGCCTGTGCCCCCGAAATCAGGAGAGTCAAGTCCAAAATTTGGGAAATTCTCAAGATCCGTGTAGTAGTCTTCATCTAAAAGGTTGTCTACGTTAATTGCAAAATCCCAAGGTCCTTTGCTGTAACCAAACTGAAGGTTTACAACTGCATAGCTTGGATTAGTAATAGGATTTGCAGGAGGCATACTCTCTCCTTGTCCTTGATGACTCCATTGAATATCAAAAGTTAATTCAGCGCCATCTTCAAGAGGTCTAGCATAGTTAACCTCTAACAACATACTGTTGTCAATTACGTTAGAAGGGGTTTTCCCACTTAGAACTGTACCGTCAGCCATGACTGTAGGATCGTCCCACTCAGCACTTAACCAACCACCAGCAAGTGAAAATTGAAGGAAGTCAGTTACTTGTACTGCTAATTCAACTTCAAGACCACTTTGCTTCGTGTCACCAATATTTGTTACATACTCAATTAAACCTGGACCAGCTGGATTAGGAGCTAATACTTGGAAAGCCCTATCAGAATAATCTATTTGGAAGATTGCAACTGAAGCAGTCCCCCTTCCTCCAAAAGTAGAGCCTTTCCAACCTAATTCATGTTGAGTAGCTTCTTCGATTCCAAAAGGTTGAAGTAATCTATTTCCACTTGCATCAGTGTAAGGAACACTTCCATTTAAACCACCAGGTTCATAACCTTTTGAAGAAGTTAAATAAACAATTCCATCTTCAAGATTCCTTGTTATAGATAGCCTAGGTAGAGTTTCAGTGTCATCGTTTTTTGAAGAGTGAATACCACCATTAGTATCTGCATCTAAATTATCTTCTTCTTCTTCCCAATTATCTATTCTTAAACCAAAATCATATCTCCAATCACCAACTTCGTAAGATACATTTCCAAAGAATGCACTATGAGTATTTTCTTCATCCCTTAACTCAAAAGGCAATTTGAAATCAGTATCAGGTAAAATCATGCCAGGTCCAAAATGTAGATACGAGTCCATCTTATTCTCATAAGTAGAAGCATAATAACCTGCTATCCATTGGAAATCGCCAGCACCAGTTGAGGTTAAACGGATTTCTTGAGTTGTAACTTCCATTTCTTCAGGTCTGTATGTATTAAAAAACCAGAAAGGGGTTAAATCTACGTCAGTGATACGAGTACTTTCTGTATCTGTATAAGAGCTAATGGAAGTTATATCAAAGCCATCCATTTCTAAATTCAGCTCTAATTTTGTTCCATTTGTTTCTCTGTCATGAGTTGGGTTTCTTCCAGTATCTAATTCATGTACATAGTTAAAAGCACCTGGAGATCCCATCTCTCTTGCCCAGTTGTTTACTGGCCCACTGTATTCATTGGATCTATGAGAAGCATAAAGACTTAGCCTGTCAGAAAGTGAACCTGCCACTGAAAGTCTATAACCTTCTTCCTCATAGGCACCTACATCTACTGCTTGATTTTGACCTCCAGAATTAGGGTTTTTTAAGAAACCTTTATCATCTCTATTAAATGCAAAAACCCTCATGGCCCAACTATCAGAAATAGCAACATTTCCAGATATTTCGTAGTCTTTAGAATCTTGACCACCTGCTTGCATTTTAATTCTTCCAGAATCTTCGCCAATTGTAGGTCGTTTACTTACAAATTTAACCGCTCCGCCTATATTACTTCCTCCATAAAGTGTTCCTTGTGGGCCTTTTAGAACCTCAATTCGTTCTAAATCTCCAAATCTTGAAGATGCATCAGCGAATAACTGAACATCATCTAAATAGAAACCAACACCCTGAGTTAAGCCAAAAGCTCCTATTCCTCTAATAGAGACATTAGGGTAGCCATCAGTTCTCATAGCAAGATTTAAATTTGGAATTGCCAAACCTATTTTGTCTAAGCCTTTAATGCCTTGTTTTTCTATATCATCACCAGAAATAGCAACAACGGATTCAGGTATATCTAATATACTTTCTTCTCTCTTCCTTGCAGTTACTGTAATTTCTTCTATTACACTGGCAGATTCATCATCTACATTTTCAGCAGCAAAAGTGTTTAATGGAAATACCAATAGGCTTAATCCAGAAATAAGACCTAAGGTCAATTTAAAAATTTTCATAATTTTCCCCAAAATGTTAGTAAAAGGTAATAAAAACTAAGATAAGTTGAATATTACCGAGCGTAAATATAGCCTTTTTTGCTCTAAAAATGCAACAAAATTGACCTTTATTTAAGAATCTTATTTAAATAATTTACCCAAAAAATATAAACTAATTGAATTATTGGTTAGGATTCACGATTATATAAGCTCTTTAAGGAGGAAAAATGGAAGAATTGAAGAAGCCCTTATCCAAAGGAACAGGAGAATTTGTTTTTAATCAAACTATGTTGAGGATTAAAGATCCAAAAGATTCGTTGGATTTTTATGTCAATGTATTAGGCATGACTTTAATTAAACAGCTTGATTTTCCTGAAATGGAATTTACTTTATATTTTCTCGGTTATTTAAGAAATGAAGACGAACCAGTTCCTTCTGATCCCTTAAAAAGGGCAGAGTATGCCTTTAGTCAAAAGGCTATGCTTGAACTAACACATAATTACGGCACTGAAGATGACGATTCCTTTTCGTATCACGATGGCAACGTTGATCCGAGAGGATTTGGCCACATTGGAATTACTGTTCCAGACGTATACTCAGCTTGTAAGGAATTTGAAAAACAAGGAATAGAATTTGTAAAAAAACCTGATGATGGGAATATGAAAGGGCTAGCTTTTATTAAAGATCCGGATGGTTATTGGATAGAGATTTTATCAGCCTCCACTTCATCTAAGTTCTAGATTAAAGTTTATTTAATTATTTTTAAATATGGAAGAAAACAACGAAATCATCAAAAGACTCGATAGACTCGAGTCCAAAGAAGAAATTAGAGATTTGGTTTCTAAGTATGCAGAAGCATGCGATCAACAAGACTTAGAATCTCTAGAAAAACTTTTTACGAAGGATGCTGAATTTGATTCACCTAGTGGAATGCTTAAAAGCAAAGGTCGTCAAAATATAATTGATATGTATCTGGAAGTTTTCAAATCGAGAGGTCCTTCTTTCCATTGGACTCATGACGTAAGGGTTGAAATGGATCCTGAAAAGAAAGATTTAGCAACTGGAGTTGTCTATAGTCATGCAGAAACTACACGTGACGGAGTAGTAAGTCTTGCCGCTATGAGGTATGACGATAACTACGAAAAGGAAGAAGGAGTATGGAAATTTGCTAGAAGAGTTATCCATTTCTTTTATTACGTTAAAACAAAGGATTATGTAGAAACGCTCACAAGTCCTTTAAGAGTAGGCATGGGCGAAATAAATATTGCTGCGGATATACCCGAATCCGTACCTGCCTGGATTGAATTTCAAGAGGAATATAAAAATGAAAAGAAATAGCTCTAACTCTGAAGAGATGCTGGGTCTGGCTAAAAGGGCCCTTGAGCATTTTAAGAATAAAACTACCGATCAAGCTGATGGGATAATGTCTAATTCTATTGAAGCTTATGTGAATTCAGAGCGTTACGAAAAAGAAATTGAAAGAATATACAAGACTTTACCTTTAGCTTTATGTCTCAGTAGCGAGATATCTAATGCTAATAGCCACAGAGCAATGAATGTAATTGATACACCAGTACTTATAACAAGGGGTGAGGACATGAAAGTGAGAGCTTTTCTCAATGTTTGTCGACATAGAGGCTCACAAGTTTGCGAAGAAGGTCAAGGAGAAAAAAGAAACTTTATCTGCCCTTACCATGCATGGACCTACAACCACGAAGGCAAATTAATAGGAATGTACGGAGAGAAAACCTTTGGTGAAATTAATAAAGAAGATTTTGGTTTAATAGAATTGAATTGTGAAGAGAGGGCAGGACTTATATGGGCAATGTTAAGTCCCGAAGTGGAATTTGATATTGATGACTGGTTAGGAGACTTTGCGTTAGAACTTGAAACTCTAAATTTAAAAGATTGGCACATTTATGATCAAAGAGAAATTACAGGACCTGGCTGGAAGGTAGCTATAGATGGTTATTTAGAAGCTTATCATCATAATCAGTTACACGGTGATACCGTTGGGAAACACACTGTTGGTAATCTGCTTGTTTTAGATACATACGGACCACATCAAAGACTTACTTTTGGAAGAAAGTCATTGGGCGAACTTGTAGAAAAACCAGAAGAAGAATGGGAGGATCCTTTAGATCATATACGCCTAATACATTCCGGTTTTCCTAACTTATCCATCTCTGGCGTATTAGGAGGGCATTGCTTGGTTAGTCAGATCTTTCCAACTTCTTCTCATGAGTCAACCATCACTAGGCAAACTATCCTATCTGCTACAGAACCTAAAACAAAAGAAGAAAAAAAAATAACTCAAGAGTTTAGTGACATGGTCTTACAGGCTGTTGTTGATGAAGATTATAAAATGGGACTTCAAATTCAAACGAATGTCTCCAAATTAGAATCTCACGATTTTGTTTACGGTAAGAATGAACCGGCAGTACAGAATTACCATAATTGGATTAAACAATTTATGGGTAAAAAAGGAAGTGACTGGTAAAAACTTCGTAATGCACATAATCGATATTCATGCTCACGCAATTTTTAAGGAAACTTTAAATTCTATAAAAGGATTAGGTCCCGAAATAGGGGGAGATAAGGATAATCCTTGGTTTCGTGCAGGAGACTATAAACTTGAAGGTGTAAGGTACGAAAACACTCCATTCATGGATATAAACCTTAGATTAGAGGCCATGGAATCTCTAGGTATTGATTATCAAGTTTTATCACCAAATCCTATAACTTACTTCCATTTTATTGAACCAAAAGAGGCTATAAATTATTGCAAATTACATAATGACACTATGGCTCATTCTATTTCGAACCATAGAGAACGTTTAGGAGGTTTTGCATCTTTACCAATGCAAGACCCTGAAGCAGCCTCTAAAGAGCTTGAAAGAAGTGTAAAAGATCTTGGGTTTCATGGGGCATATATAGGCACTGATTTCCCTTTAGGCTTAGCACATCAACAGATGGATGATTTTTACAGATCCTGCATTGAATTAGACGTACCTCTTTTTATACATCCTGCTCCCCAAGGAATTAATGGACCTTACTCTGACCATAGATTGGACTTATACAGCCTAGACTTAACAGTTGGCTTTGCTAATGACGAAACAGCTGCCTTAGGTAATTTGATATTTGGTGGAGTCTTACATCGACACCCTGATCTTGATATATGCATTAGTCATGGAGGAGGGAATATAGCTTTTCTTGCTGGCAGGATGGCATTAGCTGCTGAGAATAGACACACTTCTCCTGAATGGATCAAAGAAAAGGGAGAATTTCTAAAGCAACTGAAGTTAATCTGGTTTGATAATCATGTCCATCAAGAAGCTTCATTAAATTTACTGGATAAAATAGTGGGAAAAGAAAGACAAGTTCTAGGGACGAACTTCTTGGGCTGGGATCAACCTAACAGGAATTCAATTAAAGAAATACCTTCTTATCTAGCTGATAACGCTAAAAAACTATTACGTTTATAATTCTTTAAGGTTTAATTTCTACCAATATTAGCCAAGACGCTATTCATTACGCCACCATCTACTACGATGTTTTCTCCATGAACATAGGAAGATTCATCGGATAATAAAAACATTACAACATTTGCAATATCTTTCGCTGAACCTATTTTTTGAATAGGAACCATTCCTTCTCTTTTTTTCCTTTCTACAGGGTCAACATAATGTTCAGCGGACATTCCTGAATCAATAAACCCAGGGGAGATTGCATTTACTCGTATTCCTTCTTTACCCCATTCAAGCGACATTTGTTCTGACAACATAACTACTCCAGCCTTCGAAGCTGCATAAGCCCCGGAGTGTATAGCGGGATGTTTCCCTCCGCTGATAGAACTAATATTAACGATATTGCCTGACCTCTTTTCTTTCATAAGCCTCGCAACAGAACAGCTGACTATAAAACAACCTAGTAAATTTACATTTATCACATCTTCAAAATCTTTAACTTGTTGTTCCAAGAGATTTCCAAATCTAACTATCCCTGCGCAATTAACCAGACCGTCTGGCGTCTCTGCAAAAGTTTCCAACGCATGTTTTACTGATTCCTCGCTAGTGATATCTACAGGAAGGCTAATGGAGTTTTCAATCTTAGCTTCTACTT
>Ga0207992_1000034_pt1 | contig 86696 bp, 97 predicted proteins | sample ETN02SmetaG_FD_185788 | JGI IMG/M metagenome (GOLD analysis project Ga0207992, IMG submission 185788) | Marine microbial and viral communities from oxygen minimum zone, Eastern Pacific Ocean - ETNP2014F10-02SV255 (SPAdes) (version 2) | ecosystem: Environmental > Aquatic > Marine > Oceanic ...
TTCTACACTAGGTTCTACACTAGGTTCTACACTAGGTTCTACACTAGGTTCTACACTAGGTTCTACACTAGGTTCTACACTAGGTTCTACACTAGGTTCTACACTAGGTTCATCATATGCTTTTTTTACAGTTATTGAAATATTTTCTCTATCCTCTTGATTATTTGCAATAACAATAATATCAAAATTATAAACTACATCTTCAAAACTTCCATAAGATTTTGAAGGAGTCCAAATAAATTTTCCAGTACTTGAATCAATTATAGCATCTACAGGAGCATTTTCTAAACTATAAAGCGGATCTCGTCCATCATATTTTTCAATAAATGAATTATCTGTAATACTGGCAGTAAACGAAATTGTTTTTTCTACTTCAGTTATTTTATTCTGAATTGGATTTAATTGTAATAACGAAATTGTTTTTTCTAAAATCCTAGTACCATCAAATTCTAGAGATACAGACATACCATCATCTTTTTGAACTGAAAATGCTGTAAATTGATATGTACCAATTATTGAAAAAAAATCATTTACATTTTTTGGCATTGTTTCAAACACTCCCTCTGAATTAGACATTGCTCCTACAAGATAACTTTCTTTTCCATTTGGATCAATCATTATCACATTTATCATTTTATTTCCTTCTTCCTCATTTCCTACAAACACAATTCCTTCATCAATTGTGTAGAAATTTTTTTGAATTGAAATCTGATTAACTTCTGCAAAAACTGGAACAATCATTAGTATCAATAATGACAATATTCCTAATCCTGCCAATTTTATTTGCATGATATTACTTTGTAAATTTATTTTTAAAAAATAAGCATAATTTTTTCCCGTTTATGGCAAATAATTATTCACAACTTTACAAATCAAGTAAGAATTTCATGTATACCTGTTCTTCATTTTTAATGACCATCTCATAAAATGTGGGTGCTTTGATTTCTACTTTGAAATTATGTTTTTTCAAATCTAAATTTTCTCCAAATGCTTTTGCATTAATCTTATAACCGTTATTTTTTTCAATATTAAATTCAATTCTTTTAATTGCAAATCCTTCAGTAATTAAAATAAATGGAATTTCTTCTAACCAGCTAAAAAGAAGATAATACAAATCCTTTCCTTGAGATACAAATTCTTTTGTTGAAATTTCGCTAACTTTCTCCTGATCTAATGTTAGGTTTATCACTGCATCAGCTGCAACTGAAAATGCCTCTTTGAGATCTTTTGCATTAATCTCAATAATTGCATCAGTTGAATGATCTAAAAATTTGTAACTCAATTATATTTTTTAAATTTCTCTAACTATTAATCTACATGTCAAATTTAGCTAATTATGGAATATCTAGACTAATGGTGCTCAAAAAGTGAAATTTTTTACATTAAACATTTTAATTCAATTTGAAAAGACTAGTCATATTGAATTCTGCCGAAATTTCAATAATTTTACCTACTTATAACGAATCTAAAAATATTCGTGGAATTTTAGATCACATAAAAAAATCATTTCCATCTAATTTGAAACTTGAAACAATTATTGTTGATGATAATTCACCTGATAATACTGCAAAAATAGCTGAAGATTATTTTCAATCAATTAAGGAAAAATCAAGTCATACCATTAATGTAATTAAAAGAAAGGCAAAAAATGGTTTAAGCTCTGCAATTCTTAATGGAATTGAGGAATCATCTGCAAATACAATTGTAGTAATGGATAGTGATTTTTCACACCCACCAAACATAATTCCTAAATTAATTGATGTAATAAAACAAACTAGATGTGATATTGCAATTGCTTCAAGATATGTAAATGGCGGTTCAATTCAAGGTTGGCCAATTAAAAGAAAATTAATGAGTAAGATTGCAACATTAATTGCAAAAAAAGGATTAGGTATTAAATCAAATGATCCAATGTCTGGTTTTTTTGCTTTTAAGAAAAATATCTTAGATGGATTAAAATTTGATGCACTTGGTTATAAAATGTTATTAGAAATTTTAGTTAAAACAAAAGGTGTTAAAATAGAAGAAGTACCTTATACTTTTACTGATAGAGAATTAGGTTCTAGTAAACTTGATACTTCAACTATTGTTGATTATTTTAAATCAGTCTGGAAATTATACAAATATGGCAGGGCAGTTGAAAAAGATGAAAAACGTGCGTCAGTTAAATTCCTTTCAAAAGCTGCAAGATTTTTCACTGTTGGAGCCTCTGGTTTAGCAATAAATTATCTTGCATCAATGCTTTTCTCATTAAATTCAGACATGTGGTATATCCATGCCACCACATTTGGAATAATCTTTTCCATTTCTAGTAATTTCTTATTAAATAAATATTGGACATTTGAAGATAGGGATTTTTCTCCAAAACGAACTATTGTTCAATATGGAAAATTCGTCGGGTTTAGTTCAATTGGAGCACTAGTTCAACTTGGTATGGTTTTCAATCTTGTAGATCAATGGAATATTTCGTATCCAATTTCATTAGTACTTGCAGTTGGAATTGCAGCATTTGGAAATTTCTTATTAAATAAGAGATGGACTTTCAAAGAAAAAGTTTGGAGTTAAAGTAAACTATTTTTTAATAATTTTCCATTTCTTAATTCTAGGCGTAAAATCAAACATTTCTTACAATCAATCACTCGTAAAGTAATTTAATGAGATTTTTTTGTTACAAAGAAATGGAACCATTTGATTCATTTTTAATATTTATTTCAAATTTTTTAGGTGACCATTTGTATGAAGGAATTTTTCTTGCAGCATTAATTGAAACTATAATTCCTCCAATTCCTACTCTTGCGATATTTCCAACAGCTGGATTTTTGGCATCACAACAAGGAATTTCATTATTGGGAGTCATTCCTATGATTCTTCTTGGTGCAGTTGGTGCTACAATTGGAACATCTGTAATCTACTTAATTGCATTAAAACTTGGACGTACTGTTTTGCTTCGATATTTAAAAAATTTTAGAATCTCTGAAAAAAAATTGGAGAAAGTAGAAAAATGGTTTGAAAGATATGGTGATAAGGCAGTTTTAGTTGGGAGAATAATTCCAGTTATGCGAGAAATGATTTCAGTACCTGCCGGATTATTGAAAATGCGAATTCCCAAATTTCTTTTATTCACTTTTATCGGTTCTTGTATCTGGTCATCAATAACAATTCTTGCAGGATATTATTTTGGTGAGGCAATGGGATTGGTAGCATGATTTTATTAAACTTGATAAGATTTTAAAGAAAATCTTACTTGAAATTATAGAAATATCTAAATCACTACTTTATACAGATATTACATTGGAATTACCACGTGGAATGAAAGATTTTGTAGGTTCTGAAACTGCAAATATTGAACATATTAGAACTCATTTTAAACAATTATCAAATTTGTACGGATTTTCATTTATGGATCCTTCTCCAATTGAATTACTCTCTACTCTTGAAACAAAATCTGGTCCTGCAATTAAAGATGAAATTTATTATTTTAAAGATAAAGGGGATAGAGAAATTGCATTAAGATTCGATTTTACTATGGGTTTAACAAGATACGCCACTGCACAAAAATCTATGAAACTACCCGCAAAAATTTCTAGTTTTGGAGGTGTATTTAGATATGATGAACCTCAAAAAGGAAGATATAGATATTTTCATCAATGGGATCTTGAAATTTATGGTAAATCTAATCTAGAATCAGAATCTGAAATAATTGAATTAACTTCAAGATTATTTGATTCGTTATTACTAAAAGATATCATCATTGATGTAAATCATCGAAATCTTGTTGAATCATACATTAACAAAATTTTTGATTCAAAAGAACCAAAATTAGTTGGAGATATGTTAAGAGCAGTTGATAAAATCTCAAAAAAATCAAAAGATGAAATCATTCATGAATTTGAAGATAATTATCCTAAAGAAAAACTAGAAAAAATTTTAGATTTTTCACAAATCAAAGGTACAATTAAAGAGATTGAAATTAAATTTGACGTATCTCAATTGGAATCTTGGAATGAAATAAAATTACTTTTTAATTCATTGGAAAATAGAGGCGTATCTAATGTCAGAATAAATTTTGGAATTGTCAGAGGATTGGATTATTATTCTGGAATTGTTTTTGAAGTATTTGACAAAAATTCAAAACTTGGTGCTTTAGCAGGTGGAGGAAGATATGATACATTAACTAAAGCATTTAATCGAGATGATATTGGTGCAACTGGTGTTGCAGGAGGAGTAGAACGAATAATTTTAACTATGGAAGAACAAAATGTAATTTCAAATATTGATCAATCTAGAGTTTCAGTTCTATATATCAATGATGAGATGCAAAAAGTTGCACATTCAATTACATCTTTACTACGATTAAATAATATTCCAACAGATATTGATTTAGCTGGAAGAAATCTTAAAAAACAAATGGATATTGCAAATAATTCCAGGTATACAATTATTGTTGGACCTCAAGAATTAGAACAAGGAAATGTCATTCTCAAAGATATGAAAACTGGAACTGAAGGTACAATCTCTTTAGAAAAATTAACTGATGAGCCAAAATCTATTTTTAATTCAGAAACGCTTTAGTCAAATTCATAATTTCTGAACCATTTGTTAATGAACCTACAACAATACAATGATCATTTGCTAAAATTCCTGATGATACATATGGGATACCTCCATTAATTGAAGACTGCTCAATATTTACGCCTAATACATCTGCAATTTCTTCAATATCCTTTTCATCTGCTTCTGGATGAATTGCAGCACCGGTATTATTTGCCCTAATTGTTACTCCTGTTAGGTGAGAACTGGCTATCTTTTTTTGAATAACTTCTACTCCCATTACATCTGAAATCAATTTACAATTTTCTTTTGATAAAACTGGTGAAACAATTGCTCCTTTATCATTTGCACAAATTATATTTCCTAGTGCGTTAAATTTGGTATCTAAAACTGCTATTTCTAAATCAGTTTCATTTTTTAAATAATCAAATTCATCTTGATATGCTGTAGGTGGTAATAGAAATCCTTTATTGTTCATTACTGATAAAGTTCCAATTAATCTAGTGTTGGCAATTGCTGTATACATAATTTCAATTTTTAAATACTCTTCTAATTTTTTTGCTTTAGTTTCAGCAAACCCCATTGGTACTAATCCAATTGTATCATTTACACTAATGTAAACTCCAATGTTAGGTCCTCTATACACATCATACTTGATTATATCCATATCCAAATTATTAATTGTAATACATTATGAACGTAAGGAAATTGTACCTGCCTAATTGTAGATCTTTTTCATTTAATTAAATTATTTTAGATGACATATCTAGCTTTAAATAATAACATCATGAAAATTCGTTTATGCCAATTGCAGAAAATTTCCCTGAGGGTCTTAAACCAACTGGAAAAATTAGTCTAGATGATGGTAATTTCCATATAATGTGGGGGCCTGGCAAAAAAACAAACACAGATGGTTCACAGGCAGAAGTATTTGCTGATTCTGATGTTGTAGCAGCATATACTGCAAGAGGCGAAGAACAAGTTCCTCTTGGAATAAGTGGAACAATGGTTGCAGTTGATTGGGATTCATGTGTTGCTGATGGAGCATGTATTGAAGCATGTCCTGTTCAAGTATTCCAATGGTACAGAACTGAAAAAGATATTCCAGCCAAAGATGTTGTAGGACAAATCTTTGCAGGAACTGGCAGTGATGTTAAAGATGAACGAAAAGATCTAACTGATAAAGCAGATCCAATTCGTGAACATGATTGCATTTGGTGTATGGCATGTGTATCAGTTTGTCCACCACAAGCAATCAAAGTTGATCAATCAAATGTTGAGAAACATGAGAGTGCATCAAAATCTCTTTAATCTAAAAATTTCTAAGAAAATATTTTTTCATTTTTCATTTAGTCTTGACTAATTTTCTTTAGCTTTAAATAATATTCTAAACTCTTAGAATTAATGGCAGACCTACAAATACCAGAAGACTTTTGTCAAACCGGAGATCCTAAAGGAAAAACAAGCCATAGTGATGGTGAAAATTTCCACTATGTCTGGGGTGATGGAAGAACTGATGGTGCAGCATTCTCAAATGAAGATGTAAAGGCAGCTTATGAAGAGAGAGGCGAAGAACAAGTTCCTCTTGGAATCCATGGTACTACTGTTGCAGTAGATTGGGATTCATGTGTAGCAGCTGGTTCATGCATGAGTGTATGTCCAGTTCAAACATTCCAATGGTTCAGAACCGAACAAGATATTCCAGCAAAAGATGTTGTTGGAGCAACCTTTGAAGGTACTGGTCAAACTGAACAGGATGAAAGATTAGATTATACCGACAAATCACAACCAATCAGAGAACATGATTGTACGATTTGTATGGCATGTCAAGAAATTTGTCCTGAAGGAGCAATCCTTATTGAATCAGCAAATCAAGAATGGCACGAAAAAGCAGCTGGCACATATGTCCAAATGCCCTCAGGTGGCGGCGGACCACACGCACACTGATAAAAGAATTTTTTCTTTTTTCCTTATTTTTCTATTTCATTACCAACAGATTTTAATCACTTTTTTCAAACATTTTTTGCAGAGGTCGCCTAGCTCGGTAGGGCGCGGGCCTTGAGAGCCTGTGTGCGCAAGCATACGGGGGTTCAAATCCCTCTCTCTGCGTTATTATTTTTCAATTTTTGCAAGTTCTGCAAGCATTGCAGATAATTGAATTTCAGAATTTGCTCCAACCAAAATTCTATAATCGTATTTTGCAATAATTTCTAAAATTTCTGATATTTTTTTATGTTTTGATTTAAAAACTGCAGAATTAAAATATTTTAGAAAGTCTGATTCTGACATTCCATAAACTTTGATCAATTCAATCATTTTTTCCCTTGATTCTACAAGATTTCCAGCTAATGCAATTTTTAATACTTCATCTACGTCTGTAGTTTTTGTTAATCCTGATGTCGATTTTACAGTGTCTTCAGTTATCTCACCAAGACTTGCTGTTGCTTGCAATAAATTAATTGCATGTCTTAAATCCCCTTGAGAATAATCATAAATTGCTTTTAGTCCTTTTTTATTAGATTTTATTTTTTCTTTTTTTGCAATTTCTTCTAACCTATTAGTAACATCTTCTTCTCCTACACTAGTAAATTTGAATGTGGCACATCTACTTTGAATAGGATCAATTATTTTTGAAATATTATTTGCTATTAAGATGAATCTGCATATTTTTGCAGTATCTTCAATAATTCTTCTTAATGCTGTTTGAGCATCCGATGTCATTTCATCTGCTTCATCTAAAATGATAATTTTGAAAGGTACATTTGATAATCCTGCAAATCCTGAAAATTTTTTAACTTTTTCTCTAACCATACCAATACCTCTTTCATCTGATGCGTTTAATTCGAGAAGATTTCCTTCAATGTTTTCACCTAAAATTTGTCTTGTAATGCATAATGCAGTAGTTGTTTTTCCAACTCCTGCTGAACCAGAAAACATCAAGTGAGGCATATCTGTCGGATCTTTAATTAAAGCTGATAAACTACCTATAATTTCTGTTTGCCCAACAATTTCTGTAATTTTTTTTGGTCGATATTTTTCTACCCACATTCCTGTTGCAGACATATGAGAATCAAAGGCCTGACCCATTAATAAATCCGAATTGGTTATTGTATAATGCTATTCATTAAAATCTAAAATTGCCTAAAATGTACCTAGCCTCAACCTGTGATTAATTAGGATCAAATGATCTCACTAAATTGTTAACAGAATTGATCGATCCGATACTTGAGGATCTAAAATTGATAAGTGATCTTACATGAAAATTGAAGAAATAGAAAAAGTACATTCGATAGGATATAGGTTAAAGGATGCTAAAGTTACTGTAAATCAGGATTTTAAATATAATGTGGCTGGAGTCAAAATTGAAGGCACTCAAGGTGATACAAATAACATGCCTCAGTGGATTGGAAAAATTTTGAATGATAGTGGAATAGGTACTATTGACATGCCTGACATGATCACTGAATTAAAACAAGCCTTATCTAAAGAGAAAATGGTTGGAGAATATCAATTATCGACATTAGAACCTCATTTCTATATTAAATTAAAAGAATCCATGAAAGAATTGAATCGTGATGATTTTAATCATGTTGAAAGTATATTGTTAGAATTATTTAGAATGAGAAGAGGAAAAATTGTAAAGCTTGCAGATTCAATCAAACTAAATTCTGACATTTACAATCAATTAACAGTTGAAGAAAATGTTTTCTATACTACTATTTATGATAACAGTAAAGAATTTGAAAATCAAGTAAGAGGAAATTCTAATGAGTAGTCAAACTAGTAGTTTTACTGATTCTGCATTATCAGATAAAGTAAAAGAATTTCTAACTCGATTCAAAAATAAACAAGGCAATTACAAGTATGTTGATGCAATTGATGCAATGATGCCTAAAAATGCTAAGTATATTGTAGTTGACTATAATGATCTTGTAACAGAACCACAAATTGAAATAATATTTTCAGAGAACCCTGATAGAATTTTTGATGCATTTGCAAGAGCAATTAAAGAAGCACTACAAACAAGATTCCCAGACTATGCTGAAAAAATTAAGGAAGAAGTCCGTGTAAGAATAGCAAATTTTCCACTTGAAAGAAGTTTAAGACAAATTAACGCTGAAACTATTGGTAATATTACAAGTGTTTCTGGAATGGTTGTTAGAGCTTCAGAAGTTAAACCCCTTGCAAAAGAATTAGTATTTGTTTGTCCTGATGAACACACAACCAAAATAATACAACTTAAGGGAATGGATGCAAAAGAACCTGTAGTATGTGATAATCCAAATTGTAAACAAAGAGATTTTGAATTAAAACCAGAATCTAGCAAGTTTATCGATTTTCAAATTCTTAGATTACAAGAACTCCCTGAAGATTTACCTCCTGGACAATTACCTCACTACATTGACGTTACAATTAGGCAGGATTTGGTTGATAATTCAAGACCAGGTGACAGAATCATTCTTACAGGTGTGGTTAGAGTTGAACAAGAGTCAGTTACTGGAGTTCAAAGGGGTCATAGTGGACTATATCGATTAAGAATTGAAGGAAACAATATTGAATTTTTGAGTGGTCGTGGTTCTAAAACTGATAGAAAAATTGGTAGGGAAGAAATTTCCCCTGAAGAAGAAAAACGAATTAAATCTCTTGGTCAAAGTTCTGATGTTTATCAAAGATTAATTGATTCATTTGCCCCACATATTCAAGGTCAATCATTAATCAAAGAAGCAATTTTGTTATTGATTGTTGGTTCTAATCAAAGATTGTTAGGTGATGGTAGTAAAATTAGAGGTGACATCAATGTATTTTTAGTTGGAGATCCTGGTACTGCAAAAAGTGAGATGCTAAAGTTTTGTGCAAGAATTGCACCACGTGGATTGTATACTTCTGGTAGAGGTTCAACAGCTGCTGGACTTACTGCTGCAGTAGTTCGAGATAAAACAGGAATTATGATGTTGGAAGCTGGTGCAGTTGTACTTGGGGATCAAGGTTTAGTTAGTATAGATGAATTTGATAAAATGAAACCTGAAGATAGAAGTGCATTACACGAAGTTATGGAACAGCAATCTGCAAGTATTGCAAAAGGTGGGATTGTAGCTACTCTAAATGCTAGAACTTCAATTTTAGCTGCTGCAAATCCTATGTATGGGAAATATGATCCTTTCAAAAATATTACTGAGAATGTTAATTTACCAATTCCATTATTAACTAGATTTGATTTAATTTTTGTTGTTAGAGATATTCCTACTAAAGAAAGAGATGTACAAATTGCAACACACATCATTAGAAGAAATACTAATTCAGGAACAGATAAAAAATCTGTAATTGAAGTTGATTTATTAACAAAATATCTTTCATATGCAAAACGTGGAACACCTGAATTAACAAAAGAAGCTGAAGCAAAAATTCTTGATTATTATCTACAAATGAGAAACGTAGAATCTGAAGAAATGATAACAGTCACACCTAGACAATTAGAAGGAATTATTCGACTTTCAACTGCTAGAGCAAGATTACTCATGAAAGACAAAGTAGAAGAAGAAGATGCTGAGCGTGCTATTTTCTTAATTCAAAGTATGCTTTCAGATGCTGGTGTTGATGTCAATACTGGCAAAGTTGACCTGGGTGTTTTACAGGGAAAACCAAGAAGTGAAGTGTCAAAAATGCAATTATTTATGGATATTCTCAAAAGCCTTGAAGGTGACAATAAAGTGGCCGTTGAAGAAAGAGCATTTGTTCAGGAACTTGAGAAAACTGAAAAATTTTCTGAAGAGGAGGCAAGAAATTACATTAGAAGAATGCTTAGAGAAGCATCTATTTATGAATCAAAACCCGGTCATTATAACCGAGTATGAAAATAGAAAAACTTACACTTCCAGAATCTGTAATTGATTTTTTAAAATCACAAGGCTATGAAAAATTATATCCCCCACAAACTGATTGTGTAAAATCTGGATTATTAGATGGAAAAAGTATTTTGGTTTCTGCACCTACTGCAAGTGGAAAAACTTTGATTGCCATGCTTGCAATGCTTAGTTATCTTTCTAAAAATAAAGGCAAGGTAATTTATCTTAGTCCATTACGTGCATTAGCTGCTGAAAAATTTACAGAATTTAAAAAACTAGAAAAAATTTCTATTGGTAATAAAATAAAAACAAGTATTTCAACTGGTGATTTTGAACATATTGAAAAAAATTTAGAAAATAGTAATGTATTGATTTTAACAAATGAAAAAATGGATTCGATAATTCGACATGGAGCTGAATGGATTGAAGACATTGGATTAGTGATTTCTGATGAAGTTCATCTAATTGGAGATGAAAGTAGAGGACCAACACTTGAAATGATTTTGACTCATTTAAAATTATTAGAAAGCAGACCTCAAATTATTGGTCTTAGTGCAACAATAACTAATTCAAATGAAATTGCAAATTGGCTTGATTGTAAATTAGTAAAAAATGATTGGCGACCAGTTCCATTATCTGAAGGAGTATATGATGGTGGACAAGTCACAATGAGTGACGGTAAAACATTTGAAGTAAAACCTACTCTACGTGGAATTCCCATCGATTTAGGCGTACAATCTGTACAACAGGGTGGGCAATCTCTAGTTTTTGCAGAAACTAGAGTACGTTCAAAATCACTTGCAACAAAAGCAGCTGATGCAATTTCTCAGATTTTACAAAAAAAAGAATTGAAGGCATTAGAAAAAACATCAAAACAAATTCTTGCAGAAAATGAACACACTGAAATTGTAAAAACCTTGGCAACCCTTGTTAAAAAAGGAGTTGCATTTCATCATGCAGGATTAAATCAAAAATGTAGAGAAGTAGTAGAAAAAGAATTTCGTAAAGGAACAATTAAACTACTTTCATCAACTCCAACGTTAGCTGCAGGTGTAAATCTTCCAGCAAGACGAGTTGTAATCTCAAATATTAATAGATATAATGCAAAAGTTGGTGCAAACAGACCAATTAGTGTTTTGGAATATAAACAACTTTGTGGAAGAGCTGGAAGACCACAGTATGATAAGTACGGTGAATCTATTATTGTTGGTAACGGTAATGCTGAAGATTTAACTGAACTTTACATTCATGGTGAATCCGAACCGATCGTTTCAAAAATTACCGAGGATAAATCTCTTCGAACACATATTCTAAGTGTAATTGTTACTAATCCTGGAATAAAAAAAGAAGAAATTCTTGAATTCTTTTTACAAACATTAGGTGGATTACAAACAACAAAAACAACTTTACGTTTTGCAATTAACATTTCTTTACGTTTTCTTTCTAATCAACAATTGATAATCAAAAAAGATGAGAGGTATGCTGGTACTGCATTTGGAAAAAAGACCTCAATGCTTTACATTGATCCGTTAACTGCAACATATTTCAGGGATGCAATAGATAATGTATCTGAACAACGAAAACACACATTTGGATTTTTACATTTAATGACAAATTGTGAAGAATTTTTTCCAAAATTTTCACTCCGAAATAAAGACTATGAATCAACTAGTCTCATGATTGAGAATCATTCTTCAGAATTAATTGACCCCATATCTGAATATGATTGCTCTAGAAGTCTTTTAGCTTTACAAATGTGGATTACTGAATCTAGTGAACTTTCTTTATCTGATACACTGGGAATTGAGGCTGGTGATATGCACAGAATGGTGGAAAATGCAAATTGGCTTTCATACTGCTTACGGGAAATTTCTAAGCATATTGAAAGGACTGATCTTTTAGAAGAATTTGATGGTTTGAGAAAAAGGGTAGTTTATGGCATTAGAGAAGAATTACTAGATTTAGTGCGTGTAAAAGGAATTGGAAGAATTAGGGCACGCATCTTGTTTAAAAATCATATAAAAAATTTAGATGATTTAACAAAAATTCCAGTTAACAAATTGGCAGAAATTGATAAAATTGGTTTAACCATAGCAAATAACATTAAAGCTGAATTAAAGAAGGTTAGATATTGATTGATTTGATTCTTCCTGCAATAATTTCTTGCATACTTGCATTTTTTGTAGTATATTTCACTACTCCACCTTTGATCAAAATTCTGACTAAAAAAAATTATGTTGTAAAAGATATGAACAAAAAAGAAAATGTAATGGTTGCAAGACCTGGTGGAATATCTATAATATTAGGAATTGTTGTTTCAGAGATTGTTCTTTATGGATTTTTTCAACTCAATGAAATTCTTGCAATAATAATTACAACTACAGCCGCATTTGTAATTGGTTATGTTGATGATAGAAAAGTAATGGGAGGTTGGTTTAAACCTGTTACTTTAGCAATTGCAGCACTTCCAATTATTTTTCTTGGTGTATATGATTCAGATCTTGCGTTTCCATTATTTGGGGATGTTCAAATTCCATTACTATATCTTGGATTGATAGTTTTTATGATTCCAATCACTGGAAATACAATTAATTCCATTGATGTTTTAAACGGTGTTGCAAGTGGTTTTATGATTATTGCAAGTTTTACTTTATCAATTTGTTTGTTTATTTTACAAAATTATGAAATTGCAATTATAAGTTTACCATTAGGATTTGTTTCATTGGCATTTTATAAATATCATAAAATTCCAAGTAAAATTTTTCCTGGTGATTCTGGAGCACTAACATTTGGAGCTATGTATGGAGTTATTGCAATAATCGGTGGTGTAGAAATTATTGCAGCAATTGCATTATTACCTGCAGTGATCAATTCATTTCTGTTCTTATCTAGTGTTAAACGAGTAGTAGAACACCGCCAAATTAAAGGCAAACCTGTAGAACATACAGATGATTTTAAACTCAAAGCAACTAATGAAAAAACTGCACCTATAACTTTAGTTAGATTAATTCTTGCAGGTGGACCATTAACTGAAAAACAAGTTGGATTTGCAATATTCAAATTAGCAATTTTTTCAAGTGCTTTAGCAATTATTACTGCATTTATGATGGCTGTGTCACTATGAAATTTGGTCTTTATGGTTTTTTATTTGCAATGTGGGGTTTGATAATAATTGGTGGTGGCATCATGGTAGTTTTGTTAGGTCCATTCACAATACAACAATTTGGTAATTTTCATTGGATTATTGCATCTGGAATTAAAGTAGCAATAGCTTTGATATTAGTTGTAATCTGGATTTTAATTTTATCTAAATTAAAAAATTGGATTTTCAAAAAAGAATTAAATTCTTAATCTTCTAACCATTTTTTTTGTTTTTTGTCATATTCTTCTCTACTATATCTTAGAAAAGCTGGAGAACCTGCAACAACAGTATTTTCTTCAACATTTCTTGTAACAATTGCACCCATTGCAACAACACTATTTTTTCCAATGGTAACACCAGCTTTGATTACTGCACGAGCACCAATTACTGCATTATCTTCAATTGTAACTCCAATCATCTTATCACACATTGGAAATGGATCATTTGTTAAAACAGCTGCAGGACCAATGAAAACATTTTTTCCAATTCTGGACAATGGTGGAATGTAAGCTTGCCCTTCAATTTTTGTATTATCCCCAATTTTTACATCATAATCGATATGTGCCAGAGAGCCAATTTTTACATTATCCCCAATTTCAACATTATCTCCAATATATGAAAAATGCCAAACTTGAACATTATCTCCAATTTTTGCCTTTTCAGAAATAAAATTTGTAACCATTATCTTACAAATGCCATGGATTTGCCTTTGTAATAATTTTTTCAGGTAAATTATCTTTATTTTTGTTCAAAAATTCCATTTCATGTTTTTTGTCTCTCAGATCATCAGGTAACATAATTGGAATTTCTTCCATTATTGGATAAAATCTAGAGCATTTTGGACAAAAAATCGCCCCTTCAACCACTACGTTTTCTTTTTGATCAATCTCAAATAATTCTAAAGGATGATTTTTGTCTATGGGACATGCTAGTATTTCCATCATTGTTTTATTCATTTTAAATCCAGATAAATTGGAGTTCCTTTTTGACTAGATAAAAGTGCCGCTTCTGCAATTTTTGTAACATTTACTGCTTCATTTGCTTTTACTATTTGCTTAGATTTATCTTGAATCGCATCTAAGAAATTTTGAATTTCCCTCATTAATGGTTCTTGTTTTTCATTTTGAATTATTTCTGAGTCTTTATCTTTTTCTATTTTGATCTCTTGTGTTAGAAAATCTGATGAAATTATTGCTTCTGTACAAACTGCACTAAATTTTCTAACTTTTTTTGGTGTAATCCAATTCGATGAAATTATTGCAACTCTGTCATTTTTATATCCCAACATAATGTTTGTAAAATCCTCTCGTTCATGTCTAATTTTTCCTGATCGTGCAAAAACTACTTGCGGCATTTCATTAAATAACCAATTTGCAGTATCAATATCGTGAACTGATGTATCATAAATTATTCCAACATCATTGATGTGCATTGGCATTCTATTTTCTCTATGAAATTCTAACATTACTAAATCACCATATTTTTTTTCATGAACAATTTTTTTTACAACTTCTACTGCTGGATTAAATCTTTCAATATACCCACATGTTAAAATCACTTTATTTTTTTCTGCAAGTTTTGCAAGTCTCTCCCCATCTTCAGATTTGTAAGTCATTGGTTTTTCTACAAAAACATGTTTTTTTGATTCTAGCAATTTTTCAGTGATTTCTGTATGTGTTGATGTTGGGGTTACAACAAATGCACCATCAAATTCTTCTGATTCCAAAACTGCATCTAATGATTGATAATAGTTTACAGAATATTTTTCCCCATATTCTTTACTTTTTTCAATATCTGCATCACATATTGCAACTAGTACGCCTAATTCTGACAAAATTCTAGCATGGTTTTTACCCCATCCACCAGTTCCAACTTGAATTATTTTCAATTAATAAACCTCAGTTAACCAATGAGAATAATCTATATTTTTATTCATTACGATGTCAAAATACTCTTGCATCATTTTTTTTGTAATGTCGCCTGGTTTACCTGTGCCTATTTTTTTAGAATCCATTGAAATTACTGGTGTAATTTCTGCAGCTGTGCCAGTTAGAAATATTTCATCAGATATTGTCAATTCGCTTCTTTTGAAGTCTCTCTCAACCACATCAATATCCAAATCTTTAGCAATTTTGATAATTGCATCTCTAGTGATTCCCTCTAATGCTGATGATGACAGTGATGGTGTAATCAATTGTCCATCTTTAACAATGAAAATATTTTCTCCTGGAGCCTCACTTACATTTCCTTCTTGATCAAGTAAAATTGCTTCATCTACTCCGTTTCTTTTTGCTTCTTGTGTAGCAATAATGGAATTGAGATAATTTCCTCCCATTTTTGCTTGTGTTGGTGTAGAATTGTCTGAAAATTTTCTCCATGAAACAACACCTGCTGTAATTCCATTTTTATTGAACAAATCTCCAAATGGAAACGTAAAAATTGCAACATTTGTTGGAGCCTTTTTTGTTACATGTAAATTGATTCCATAATCTCCTACAAAATAAAATGGTCTAATGTAACAAGATTTTTTTATTTTATTTTTTTTACAAATTCCAATTATTGCATTAGTGATTTCTTCATCTGAAAAATTTAATGAAATATTATAAAATTGGCCTGATTTTCTAAATCGTTTGACATGTTCATCTAATCTGAATATATTGAGGTTTTTTCCATTCCAATAAGCCCTAATTCCTTCAAAAATTGATGTTCCATAATGTATAGCATGTGTTGTAATTGGAACATTTGCTTTTTCTGTAGGAACAAATTTTCCATCAAACCATACATGTTTTGAAAGTGGGAGAGTCATAGAAAAATTCTACCAAATGTGTATTAATCTCTATTTATTTTGAATATCCTTCTTTTGGAAATTTCATTCCTACTATTCTTGTTGTTTGATCTTCTTGATTTGCAAATTTTTCAACAGTTTTCCATTCCTCCTCAATTATTTTGATGATCTTTTCTGGAACATCTTCTTTCCAATTTGAATTTTTTTCTAGTGCCGCATCATATAGTTTTTCTTTAACTGATGTTGCTGACAATGATTTACGTTCACCGATTTTTGGCTTTAGTCTATACATTCTCAGCATATATCCTTCAGCTTTATCTCCAGTGTATGAAAAATAATCTCCTTCTACCCCATTAAGAATTTGTTTTCTTAGTTTCCATGATTTCCTTCTCACTAATGGCGGAAGATATTTTTTGAATGGTGCTAAAAATGCATAATCATCAGTTATTGTGATTGAATCTCCAAATATTGATTCAAGCATTTTTTTTCTAATTTCAAAATTAAATGGAAAACTTTTACTGTTTACTTCTCTATCTTCATCCTTGAAAATCACTGGCATTACTTTTACAGCATCTGCATTTTTTTTTAATTCTTCAATGATCTCTACATGTGCATTTGTTACTGGATTTAAATGAGCAAGATATAGTGCTGTAGTCAATTATGATGTCTAAATATTTCTCATATTTCAATGATTAATTTCTTTCTAGGTCTATCCGTATGACTCGTATTTGACTTCAAAACTTTTATCTTCACGTCTATTATTTTCAGTTACGAATCCCTTTGGATTCAAAAAGTCCATAACACCATCAATTGTTCCTTGCCATCCACATACATAGAAAATTGTATTTTGTTGGGTAATTTTATCACCTATTAATTCCTCTAATGGTGATACACCACTATCTCTTGGTCTTAGAAATGTCTCTACTCTACCTACTTGACCTGCCCAACTTCTGTTAAACCACTCTTGTGGTCTACTGATTGCCGCTCTATATTTAAAATTCCATTCGTCCTTACCTTTGTCGATACTTTCATTTTCAAGTCCTGTAAGCAAATCTTTGTAACTTAATTCATCAACATAACTTGCACCGTGTAAAACAACAATCTCTCTTTTATCGTTAGTTGCGTGTAGATGTTGTGCAAAACTGACAAATGGTGCCAATCCAGTTCCACCGCCAATACAAACAATTCTTCTGGTGTCTTTTTCTCCACTTGGCAATTCTTGACTGATTCCTAAAGCTCTACCTGTTGGTTTTAACCATAGAATTTCATCACCTTCTTTGATATTGAATATTTGAGTAGTTAATCTTCCTGGAAGTGGTTTTCTAACCCATCTAATTACAAATTCTATAAATTCTTTATTTTCTGGATGTGATGAAATTGAATATGCTCGTCTGACAATTTTTCCACCATCTAATGGATTTGGTAATCCTAATGTAAGAAATTGACCTGCCTCAAAATCTGGAACTGGACCATCATTTGGAACAATTCTCATTATGAGAAGATCTTCTTTTAGCAATTGAACATAAGTAACAGTTGCTTTATTGTCTACTACCATGACAATTCAATCAACATATTGAACTTTAAATATATTGTGATAATTTCACTAAGCTAATATCTTAAATCGCTAAACGTTAATAACCAATTTAGAAAATATTATTCAATCAGATTTCTGATTATTGGGCCGGTCGTCTAGTCTGGTAGGATAGGTGCATGGCATGCATCGGATCAAGGGTTCAAATCCCTTTCGGTCCATTTATTTTTTCAATTTTAATAATAGCTTTTTTATTTGAGGATCATTATTTTTTGAAATTTCATGAATTTTTTGTTCTGGAACAAAAATATCTGTTTGAATTGCAATATGTAATGCACTTTTTTGTACTTCTAAATTAGAATCAGAAATTCCTTTTAAAATAATATCTGAAATCTTTTCTGCTTTTAGATATCCTAATGATCCTATTGCACAAGATCTTACCATATCATGTTCGTCATTCACAAGTTTTTTAATCTCAGTAATAGCTTTTTTCTCATTTCTATTGGCCAATACAAGTGATACAAAACTTTTGATATTCTTATTTGAAGAATTAAGATTACTGATCAAAATTTCTGAAATTTCATTTTGATTCAATAAAAGTGCATTAAATGCTTCACCTCTTACTTGTATATTATCATCATTTAACCTAAGAATAATTTGTTGTAATATTTTTAAATTATTTGTATTATGCAGTGTTTCTAAAATTTCGTTTTTTTTCTGAATATCTTTAGATTCAAATATTTTAAAAATATCTTCCATCTACTTTTAAATCAAATTTTCAACTTAATAATCTTAAATTTTATGATTTTGAATAGCTTTTTTTAAAAAATTCATTTTAACTTTAAATTATCGTTAAATACTATACTTACCATGTCTACTGAAACAAGAGACACCATATTCATTGGTAAAAAACCATTGATGGCATATGTGACATCGACGCTAATTCAATTAGCAAATGTACCATCCGTCAACATCAAAGCTAGAGGACTAAGTATTGGTCGCGCAGTAGATGTAGCTCAAATTGTTGCACGAAAAACTGAAAATGCCGGATATTCTATTGGAAATATCAAAATTGATTCAGAATCTTTGGAATCTGAAGATGGTAGAACCCGAAATGTTTCAACAATAGAAATTGAAGTAAAGAGAAACGCAGAATAATTCCCCTTTACTTGAAATTTTTTATTTTCTTTTTGAAAATTTGTACTTTGTTTCCATTTTTTTGAATTTATCTAATTCTACTAAATTATTGAATTCATCAAAATTAACAACTTTTTGTTTATATTTTGACGTAGTTCCAGAATTTTTTAATTCTTGTAAAATACTCATTGTTGCAAATGAATTTGCAAATAACACTGATAATGGATATAAAATTATGTTGAAACCAATTTTACTTAATGTCTGTGCCGAATTCATTGGAGTTGCACCTCCTTCAATCATATTTGCAACTAAAGGTGCCTTAATCTCTCTTCCAATTTTTTTCATTTCATCTAATGATCTTGGTGCTTCAATGAATATTGCATCAGCACCTGTTTTTTTATTTTGTAATCCTCTTTCAATTGCTTTATCTAGTCCTTCAGTAGCTCTTGAATCTGTTCTAGCAACAATAATGAAGTCTTTGCTTTCACGTGCATCAATTGCAGCACCCAATTTTTCAGTGTATTCTTCTTGTGAAATTACATCTTTTCCTTGCATATGACCACATCTTTTAGGCCATTTTTGGTCTTCAAGAAATATGCCTGCTGCCCCAGTTGATTCTAATTCTTTAACTAATTTCCAAACGCTTAACGCATTTCCATAACCTGTATCTGAATCAACAATTAGTGGAACTGAAATTGCATTTGAAATTCTTCTTGCATTATCTACTGTTTCAGTTGCGCCAATAAATCCATAATCTGGCATTCCAAATAATGTTGCAGATGTTCCATATCCTGTTTGAAACATAGCATCAAATCCAACTTTTTCTGCAATTTTTGCACCAATTGCATCATATACTCCTGGTATTACAAGTGGTTTTTTTGATCTGATCAAACTTGATAACTTTTTCATAAATTTCTATTTCTTTAGAATTATTTATGATTTTAAATTATAATCCAGAATTATTTTTGATACTATTATTCTATCTTGAATTTTTTCCCTTTCTTTTCTATTTTTTCTTCATTCATTTTATTTAATTCATCTTGAAGAAATTTTTTATATTTTTGAGTTTCTTCATCTGTCATATTTGTCAAATTTGAACTTAAAACAGAACCCATTGATGAAATTTTTTCAAGTAAATCTAACGCTACGAATCTTCCTACATTTCCTAATCTAAAAAGAACATCTAATTGATTTTTAACAATATCATTTATTTTATCCACATCTTGCGCTGTATCTAAACCATGTTTTGTTAATTGATATTTTCCATCTTTTGCTTCTTCAATTAATTTTTCATCTAGTAATCTGCCTAACAATGGATAAATTAATCCTGGAGATGGTTTCCAAATTCCATTGCTTTGTTCTACTGCATAATCAATTATCTCTTTTCCAGTGTATGTTTTTTCTTTTAGTAATTCCAATATGAAATATCTTGAAAATCCTCTAGGTACTGAACTTCCTACTCTTTGAAACCATTCGGATATCATCACTAGTGATATCACTAGTGATATATTTTAATTTTTCTAAAAATTCGTGAACAATACTTCATATTTAACCCAAAAAAACTGACTTTGTATAAATATGGTTAATTCAGTTGAATTCGATCTAATTATTTGTGGTTCTGGTCTTGCTGGATTAAGAGCAGCGATTTCAGCTGCAAAGAAAGGTCCACATCTAAAGATTGGTGTAGTTTCAAAAGTTCAAGTGATGCGTTCACATTCTGTTTCGGCAGAAGGTGGAACTGCTGCTGTACTTTTTGAAGACGAAGGAGATACAATTGAATCACATGTTTATGATACTGTAAAGGGAAGTGATTTTCTTGCAGATCAAGATGTGGCAGAACGACTTTGTGTTGAAATGCCAAAAGAAATTCATCAATTAGATCATTGGGGAATGCCTTGGTCAAGACGAGATGATGGTAGAATTGATCAAAGAAATTTTGGTGGTTATAGTTTTCCTAGAGCTACATATGCATCTGATAAAGTTGGTTTCTTTGAAATGCAAACTCTGTATGACACATGTCAAAAATTTGATAATATTGAATATCTAAATGAATGGTTTGTTACATCAATAATACATGATAGTAAAAAATTCATGGGTGTTACTGCAATTGAATTATCTTCTGGTACATTTTATACAATTAAAGGAAAAGCACTAATTATTGCAACTGGCGGTGCTGGTCGTTTGTATAGTTTTTCAACATATGCGCTCTCTTCTACTCCAGATGGATTGGATATGGGATTTCGTGCAGGTATGGCACTAAAAGATATGGAGTTTGTACAATTTCATCCAACTGGAATTTTGCCTTCTGGAATATTGATTACAGAAGGTGCAAGAGGTGAAGGTGGATATTTGTTAAATAATCAAGGAGAGAGATTTATGAAGACATATGCAGCAGGAAAAATGGAATTAGCTCCACGTGATATTGTTTCAAGATCAATTATGACAGAAATTGAAGAAAGTCGTGGATTCAAACATGAAACAGGAGTAGATTGTATGAAACTTGATTTAAGACATTTAGGTGATGAAAAAATTAAAGAAAAATTAGGTGGAATTAGAGAAATTTCCATCAAATTTTCTGGAATTGATCCTGCAAAAGATTTGCTTGATATTAGACCTGTATGTCACTATATGATGGGTGGATTACACACTGATATTGATGGCGCAACTGAAATTCAAGGCGTTTGGGCTGCTGGTGAGGCAGCATGTAATAGTGTTCATGGTTCAAATCGTTTAGGTGCAAATTCTACTTCAGAATGTATTGTTTGGGGGAAAATTACTGGTGAACTTGCAGCAGAATATGCTATGAAAAATACTGGTAGTGATGAGTGGCCTAACCATTTAGTTGCTGCAGAAGAAAAGAGAATTTATGATGGAATTTTTAGAGGAACTGGAGAAGCAAATCCATATGAAATTAGACAAGAACTTACTGATACTTTGAACGATAAAGCATATGTTTATAGAAATGAAACTGATCTAGTTGAAGGTTTGAAGAAAGTTCGTGAATTGAAACAACAAACTTGGAAACATGTTGATGATAAAGCAAAAGAATACAACACTAACTTTGCAAATGTCATGGAACTTGATTCAATGTTTAGAGTTGCGGAAGTACTTTTAGTTGGTGCAATTAATCGAAAAGAATCACGTGGTGCACATGCTAGAACTGATTATCCTAAACGTGACGATGCAAATTTCTTACATCATACACTTGCATACTATGATCCAATTGAACCAATTATGAAAACACATCCTGTAACAATTACTAAATATCAACCAGTGGAGAGAAAATACTAGATGACTAAGGATGAAAATAAAGAAGGCATTAAAGGAATGGTTAATCCCGGTAGATATGGAATTGAACGTATAGCATACTTGTTAATGCGTTTAAGTGGATTGGGATTACTAGGTTATTTTATTGCACATGTTTATGAAACAAGTAATATTTTACGTGGTCGAATGGGATGGGATGAATTTTTGGCGTTAACTCAAACAACTGAAGGACATATTTTTTTAGCACTGGTAATTGGAATGTGTGTTTTTCATACTGGAAATGGAATTCGAATTATGTTGGGACATGGTGGTGTTGGTGTAGGTAAACCTGCTAGACCTGACTATCCATATGATCCAGCATCTCAAAATTATAGACATAAAATAGGAATTTACTCTTCTATCGTTCTTGCAGCTGTTGCAATGATGTATGGATTAGCAGTAATGTTTGGTGAATAACATGAAAGAAAGTACAATAATGAAAATTCACTATGGAACTGCTTTAGCAGCAGTTGGTTTAGTTGCAGTTCATATTTTGATGCGATTTACAACAGGTTTTGCTGATTCTTTAGAATATGAAAATGTTTTAGCAAATTATCGATCAATTCCATATATTGTAATGTTAGAATTAATCTTAATTTTACTTTCAGTACATGGATTTAATGGATTAAGAGTTATTTTGTTAGAACTAAAACAAGGTAGAGTGTATGAGAAAGCAGTTTCATATGGCTGTGTAGTGGCAATGATTGGATTGATAGGATATGGTTCAAGAACAATTATTATGACAAATATGGGGATGGTATAAGATGGCTCAAGTGTCTAGTATTGTAGATGAACAATTAACAACACCATTATCTACATCAAAAACTGTTTTACTTAGAATTTCTAAATTTAATCCTGAATCTGATAAATCAAATAAATTCATGGAATTTACTATTTCTTATGAAAAATGGACAACTGTTCTTGAAGCAATTCTTGATGTCAAAAAACATTTTGATCATTCAGTAGCTGTACGTTATTCTTGTAGACAAGCCACATGTGGTTCATGTGGTATGTTGATTAATGGAAAACCTAGATTAGCATGTTTTACAAAAATTAGTGAATTAAATTCTGATGTTGTTACTGTTGAACCTATGAATAATTTTCCAGTAATTCGTGATTTAGCAGTAAAATTTGAAAGACTGTTTGACACTCATCAAAAAATCAAACCTTATCTAATTCGTGATGATACTGAATTAGAATCTGATGAAAAAGAATTTTTACAATCTCCTGAAGAATTAGAAAATTATATTCAATTTGCTAATTGCATTAAATGTGGATTGTGTAATTCTGCATGTCCAACTATGACAACTGATTCTTCTTTTGTAGGGCCTCAGGCATTAGCCCAAGCGTATAGATATGTTGCTGATAGTAGGGATAAGGGAAAAGATTCTAGATTGAACATTATTGATGAATCACATGGTATCTGGAGATGTCATTTTGCTGGTTCATGTAGTCAAGTATGTCCAAAAGGTGTTGATCCTGCAATGGGAATTCAATTCCTTAGAGGATATTTGTTAGGATTTAGAAGTTAATCTGATTTCTTTGGATTAGGACTGTTGTTTACTTGATTGTTAATTTGTTCAGCCATAAAGTGGTTTGAAACGTTCACTTGAACATCATTAACTCCATCCACTTTCAAAAGATTATCATGTACATCTTGACAAATTTTGAAACCAAATACTGCTGGACAGAAAGGACTAGTTAAGTGCAAATCTACTTTGACATTACTATCATTAATGTCGACTTCATCAATTAGTTCTAATTCCACAATAGATGTGTCAATTTCTGGATCCACAATCTTTGATAATTCATCAAAAATTTTGACCCTAAGTAATTTGATATCTTGACTCATGTCGGAAAAACATTCATGCTATATATAACCATTTTAGAACCATAGGTGATGTATCGTTCAAGACTTAACACTGATTTGAGCAATATTACTTTGGATTATGTTTCATCGATAAATGATGATTCTCAAATTGCTCTGTATGATATTATTGGAAGTCAAGCTCATACATTGATGTTATTTGAAAATAAAATTATTACAAAAAATGATGCAAAAAAAATTTTATCTGCTTTGGAAAATCTCAAAAACGAAAAATTTGATTCTTCGTCTGATGCAGAGGACATACATGAATTAATTGAATCTCTAGTAATAAAAAAATCAGGTATGGCAAGTGGTGGAAAAATGCATACTGCTAGATCTCGAAATGATCAAGTTGTTTTAGATATTAGAATGAAAATTAGAGATGATATTAATATAATTTGTAATTGTTTATTGGATACAATTGAGTCTCTCATATCAGTTTCAAAGAATCATCAAAAAACAATAATGCCATTTTATACTCATCTTCAACAAGCTCAAGCAGGTCTGTTTTCTCATTATCTTTTAGCTCAGGCAGATATTTTATCTAGAGATTTTCAACGTTTGTTTGATACTTTTCAAAGAATTAATCAGAATCCACTTGGAGCTGGACCTGTTGGAGGAACAAGTATTTCAATTGATAGACACAGCACTGCAAAAATGTTAGGTTTTGATGATATTGTTGAAAATTCTCTTGATGCAACTAGTGCACGTGATTTTGTATCCGAATATGTTGCAATGATTTCAATTTTAATGACTAATCTTAGTCGAATTTCTGAAGATTTTATTATTTGGTCAACATCTGAATTTTCTTTTATTGAATTATCTGATGAATTTACATCCCCCTCAAGTGTAATGCCTCAAAAAAAGAATCCTGATATTTTAGAATTAACTCGAGGCAAGACTGCAGAAGTCATTGGAAATTTAACTACAATTTTAGCAACTGTTAAAGGATTAGCTTCAGGATATGGACGTGATTTACAACAAATAAAATCATCTATTTGGTCAACATCAAAAATTTCTATTAGTGCATTGTTAATTATCAAATCCATTATTTTGACTATGAAAGTAAATGAAAAACAAATGAAAAAAGTAACTGAATCTAGTAATCTTATTGCATTAGATATAGCTGAGAAATTAGTTCAGGAAGGAATTCCGTTTAGAGTAACTCATAAAATTTCAGGAGTTTTAGTTCAATTAGCTCATAACTCAAAAAAACCTATTTCTAAATTAACTGCTTCAGAAATCAAAAAATCTGTAAATGGAACTAAAGTAGACTCTAAAATTGTCTCAAAAATTATTTCAACTACTAGTGTTGTTTCATCTCTTAAAGATAGAAAATCTTTTGGTTCATCAGGATATGAAGAGCAAAAAAGAATGATTTTTGATAGAACTGAAAAAATTAATTCATGGAGAACTGACATGTCAAATAGAGAAAATAAAATTAAATCATCCCTTGATGAACTTCAAAAATCAGTCAACCAAATTATTTAATTAATGTGAAAGGAGCGGGTCTAAAGGGATTCGGACCCTTGACAACCGGATTAAAAGTCCGGTGCGCTACCTGGCTGCGCCATAGACCCACACAAAAAAATTATTTCCGTGTATAATTTAGTCTTTTACTAATCTAATTGGTATGACAGAAACTTTTAATCTAGGATTTTGATTCATCTTACTTGTGCCCTTGTAGTATAGCCCGGTCTAGAATTCGGCCCTGTCACGGCTGAGACGCGTGTTCAAATCCCGCCGAGGGCGCCATTATTACTATTAATTAGATATTTTTAGCGATCAAAATTTCTTAAAAATTTCATTTTTTATCCAGTTCTATCTTACAAGAATCTTAAAATTCAGGGAATTTTAGGGAAATTTATTGTCTGAAGAGAAAAAAGAATCTGAAGTAGAAACAAAAACCACTGAAGAAACCAAATCTGAAGAAATATCAGCTGAAGAAAATAAAAAAGCAGAAGAAGCAAAAGTTGAAGCAGAAACAAAATCTGCTCAAGAAGCAGCAGCTAAAGTAGAGGCAAACGTAAAAGCAGTTGCTGATGCAGAAGCTGCAGTTCAAAAAGCTATCGAGAAGGCAAATGCTGCAAGAGCTGAATTGGAAGCAGCAGCAGATGAAGAATACAAAGTAATTGCTGCAGAAGTTAAATCAGACACTGCCAAAAAAGTAGATTTTACGTTTAAAAGAAAAGGTGAAGAAATTTTTAGAAGAGAAATGGGTGAACCTGAATTTTGGTTAGAAAAAGAAGATAGATTCCCAAGACCTATTCTTACTGCAGATCAACAAGAATCTATTACAAGACAAGCTGAAACACCTCATGATCAAACTCCAATATATAATCCAGAAAACGTTCTCAGTCCTGAATACGGTGGCGTCTCAAATTATGAACGTGGTGTAGATTCTTTCTTGGATGAATTAAAAGCAAAACTTGTTAAACAAAAAAACGATCCTGAATCAACTGAAAAAGAAATACTTGCAACAGAAAATGAAATAACTTACTTGGAATCAATACATGAAAATTACTTTATTGGAATGAATGTTTTTAGAACTGCAAAAGGTGGAAGGAATAAAATTAGTGCATAGGTTGATTTGTTAAGATGGAACACGTAATTTTTGATGTAATGAATGCTAGAGTAACTTTCAAAAATGTTCCCATTCATGAATTATCTAAATTTGCTTTTAAAGATGTTGCAGTAGCAGCTGAAGAATTTAAAAAAATTCCTGGTGTCGATGAATGCATTATTATTCAAACAGCAAGTAGAATTGAAATTTTTACAGTTAGCAATACTGAAACTTTGGATTCCCCTGATGCTAGAAGAGCTGAAGGTAAAACTCTCATATTAAATCAAGTTAAAGATACTTGGATTTCTTTAACTGCATTAGAACAAATTGATATTGATCATTTTGATCAAACCATTGAACTTTACAAAAGTGATGATGTTTACCTTAATCTTTTAAGATTAGGTTCTGGTATTGATTCATTTGTTGTTGGTAAGCCTGAAGTATTTGATGAAATTGTTCAATCATTAGCTCATGCAAAATCTGCAGGTACATCTGGAACTATTCTCAATAAATTATTTGAAAGTGTAATTAGATTGTCTACTAGAATGAGAGATACAACTGGAATAGCAAAAGATATTGTATCTCTTGGTGATACTGCAGTAAAATTAGTTGAAGAAAAAGCAGGATTGGATGCAAAGAAAAAAGTATTGTTAATCGGAACTGGAAATTCTGCAGCATTAGTTGCAAAATCTCTAAACCAAAAAGAAATTTCTTATGATGTTACAAGTAGAAGTGTTGAACGTGCAACAGGATTTAGTACTGTTGTAGGTGGAAATCCAATAGATTTTAATGAAATTTTGTCAACATTTGATAAATATGATATTATTTTTGTTGCAACCACCTCTGATTATTTCTTAATAACTTTTGATAGAATTAGACTTGTAATGGAAGAAAAGAAAAAAGGTACTTTGATTTTAGATTTGTCTGATCCTAGAACTGTAGATGAGGGAATAACTGCTCTTCCTGGAATCAAATTACTCTTTAGAGATCAAATTGCAGAAATATATGAAGAAAGTGTAAAATCTAGATCTGATATTATTCCTGCAGTAGAAAAAATTATTGCAAAAGAATTACCAGTTTTATCTGCTAGAATGAAACGACTAGATGCTTAGAATTTTTATTTTTGTTTTCTTAATATGAACTGCATAACTGCTTCTTTTGAATAATCTATTCCATGAACTTCTTCAGTATGGGCTCTAAAATCTTCAATTACTTTCTCATCTGTACCCTCTATTTCAAAATCACACTCAAAACCATAGTCTATACACTTTAGTTTTGTCATATTTTGATGAAAATAATATCAGTATAAAAATTATGATATTTCAAATTAAAAATAATATTAGTGTAATTTTTTATCCATATGATTCGTATTTGATTCCAAAACTACCATCAGATTTCTTTTCATGTTCTGTAACAAAACCTTTTGGACCTAAATAATCAATTACACCGTCAATTGTACCCTGATAACCACAAATGTAGATGATTGAATTTTCAGGACTCAATTCCTCACCCACCATTTCTTCTACTGGTGATAACCCTGTTTTTTTATCTGGTTTGAAAAATGATTCAACTCTGCCTACATGACCATTCCAAGATCTATTGAAGAACTCTTTTGGTCTACTGATTGCCGCTCTATACCTAAAATTCCATTTATCTCGTCCCCTTTTTTCACTTTCTGATTCATAATCTGTTAAGAGTCGTTTGTAACTTAATTCATCAACATAACTTGCACCGTGTAAAACAATAACTTCTCTTTTATCATTTGTATCACGGAAATGTTTTGCAAATGCAACAAATGGAGCTAATCCAGTTCCACCTCCCACACAGATTACTCTTCGATTATCTTTTTGACCATTTGGTAATTTATCGCTAATTAATAATGCTGCACCCGTTGGATCACCTAAACTTACTTCATCACCAACACTGAGATAAAATAATTCTGTGGTAACTCTACCTGGAAGTGGTTTTCTTACCCATCTAATTACAAATTCAAAATAATCTCTATTTTCAGCATGTGATGCAATTGAGTATGCTCTTCTAACTACTTTTTTTTCAGCTGGAATTGGAAGGCCAATTGTCAAAAATTGTCCTGTTTTGTATTCTGGCATTCCATTTTCAGGAACTAATCTAATAACTACTAAATCTTCTTTTAGTAATTCCCTATAGATCACTTTTGCTTTCATTTCAGTAACCATATAACGAAGCTTCTTGTTGCTTTGGATAAATATATTTCTCTTATGAAATAATCCTAAAGTTCAGAAAATTAATAAAATTTTAATTAATTTGTGACATTATTTCATCAAGAATCTTTTGATTTGCTGCAGCAATAAATGAGACTCTTGTTTCATAACTCAGATCTGCATCCAATGGATTAAGATCTGCATCAAGTAATAATCCTCCAGACTCTTTTACGATTATATATCCTGCAGCGATATCCTGAATTCTTATTTTATCTCTAAAGTCAATAAAAACATCCATCAAACCTCTAGCAAAAAATGCCATTTCTAATGCATTGGCACCAAAATGTCTTGTATGATTATGATTTTGAAATATTGGATGCATTCGTTGCATTAATTCATTGGAACTACCTGATGTATTAATTCCAACTATTTTGTAAACCGGTTCTTTTTGTTGAACTTTAATTTGTTTATTATTTAGAAATGAACCCCTGTCTTTAGAAGCCCAATACATTTGACCATTTGTCAAATCTGTTATTACACCATCTGTAATTGAACTAAGTTTATTTTCTGTTGCAAATGCTAATGAACTACAAAAAAATGGTACTCCTCGTACTGCATTGGCAGAACCATCTATTGCATCCATTATGACATAACCTTTTGGATTATCTGATAATTCAACTCTGCCACATTCTTCACCTAAAACAATACATTCAAAATTTATTTCTTTAAGATAATCTAAAACTGTTTTTTCAGCAGTGATATCTATATTTCGTGAAATATCTCCACCTGCACCTCTTCCAAAATCTCCTGCAGCATCGTCTGTTCCTGCAAGATCCTTTACATTTTTGTATATTCGATTTGATGCTTCACGGAGAATATCTATTACTTCCACAAAAAATAATTTTTCTTTCGTAATTTAAGTGAAGAAAATTTTTGTCTTTAAAGCATAAATAACAACACATAGAATTGTGAGTGTGAGTGGAAAAGATGAATCCATATTTAGTAAAAGTGCTTTAATGGGAACTAAACCTGGAAAACAAATTATCAAACAAGGTTTATTCAAATCAAAAGGCTACAAATTATTTAATCAGTATAAACAGGAGGCTGAAGATTCGTTTCCTGCATTTGCTCAAAGATTTGCAAAAAATTTATTTGATCAAATCAATGCAGACAAATCTCCAAATACAACACAACAACAATTTGCTGAAGAAGTTGGTTCTACTGAAATTATTTTAAATGCTTCTGAAATTGAGCCTATAAAATCAAAATTGCAAGACTTTGATACTTTACATGACAGAGTTCTACGAATTTTAAACTCAAATTTTGTAAAAATGACATTTCCTGTTTTTAATGGTCTATTTGACGCTTCAACTGATTATTTCAATGATGATAAAAATTCTACAATGAGGGAAGATATTGTTGATGGACATATTATAGCAATTGATCTTAGTGAACCGATGGATAGAATTGTTGACAAAGACGAAGATTTAGAATATCTGGATGATTACAAATTGATGAATCCATATATTTTGAAACTTGCTAGAGAAAAAATTTCTAAAGGTGGTGACAATGTACTTAAAGAATTTGAAGAAGGTTTCAAACAAGCTAGAATTGGACAATATCTTGATACTAAACTAAAAGATAAACCTACAGAAATTACCAAAGAAGAGTTGATTGAAAGTTATAAAAAATATCGTTCTGTTATGGGAACTGCTGGTAGAAATATGGCATTAAACCGTGCACCTTTGGCTGAAATATTTTATACTGGAATGGCAAAGGCAGCTGAATCTGTTGGATGTGGAAATGAAATTGAAGATAGTATTAGAGACAGGGCTGCAAAAATTCCTTCTTGGCCATTATTTTATTCATTAAAAATGAATGATGCAAAAAAAGGATTTGAAGAAACAATGAATCATAGTGAATCTTATCTTAGTGATGCAAGAGATGCACTCCAAAAATTACCTGATAATTTTTCACATACAAAATTCTTGGAATTTTTATTTCTTACCGTTGAACATTACAATCAATATTGGTATAAGAAATTACAAGAAGAAAACATCTGGTCTGATTTAAATAAAAATCTTCCAACTAAGTGATAAAATTGATGTGGTCTGAAAAATATCGACCTCAGAATATTTCTGATATGGTTGGTAATGAAGAACCTCGCAAGGCTATAATTGAATGGTTTGCAAAATGGAAACAAGGATCTAAACCTCTTTTGATAGTGGGACCTCCTGGTATTGGAAAAACTACAATTGCCTATCTTCTAGCCAAACAATTCAATTATGATATGATTGGTCTCAATGCAAGTGACGTTCGTAGTAAATCTAGGATTAATGAAATCCTCACACCTGTTTTAGGTAACGTTAGTGTTTTAGGCAGTCCTATGATTTTTGTTGATGAAGTAGACGGAATTCATGGTCGTGGAGATTATGGAGGTGCTGCTGCACTTGTTGATATTTTGAAAAAACCAAATGTCCCAATTGTACTTGCTGCTAATTATGATGATTCAGATAAAATGAAGAGTATTAAAAAAGCAGTTACAACAATATTTTTTAAAAAAATTCCACCACGATTAATGCATGTTTATTTGAATAACATATTAAAAAAAGAAAATGAAAAACTTAGCCCTGGTTCGTTAATCAAAGTGATTGATAAATCTCGTGGCGATATACGTTCAATGATTAATTTAACACAATCTTTGATTACTGGATTTAATCCACAAACTGAAACTTCTTTTGAGAATATTAATATTGAAGATGGAGTAAATGCATTTTTCAAATCAAATTCAATTGATGAAGCTAGAAGTGTATTGTATTCGATACAAATTGATCCAAGAGAAAAAATTAATGCATTTTATTCTAGTATAATTACTAGTGAATTAGATAGTAATACGCTTGCAAAATACTTGGAAATTATTTCAAATGCTGATATGTTATTTGGAAAAATTATGAAAACACAAAATTGGAGATTGTTACGATACTTGAATGATATTTTAATTAACTTATATCAAAAAGATGATCGAGTTAGATATTCAAAATATAATTTATCATGGCCAGTGCTTAATAGAATTCGTTGGGACGGTGCAAAAATTAAATCGTTGTCTTCAGTAATGGCAAAAAAATTACATCTCTCTTCAAGTACATTTGTAACAATATGTTTACCGTATGTTTTATTTTGTATTAAAAATAATTCCTTGGAATTAGAATTGGAAGAAACTTTTGATGATATTATTGATAAGGAGATTGATCTAATATAATGAGTTGGATAAAAATCCCAATGAAATTTTCTGGAACTTGTATTATTTGTAATGAAAAAATTGAAATTAATGAAATTGGTCTTTGGTCAAAAGGTATTGGAGTAAAACATGAAAAATGTGCCGAAATAAATGAATTACAATGTATTATTTGTGGATCTCCAGCTGGATGTCCACAATGTGAATTTCAAGATATTTGTGATATCTCAAACGTTTCTCAATTATGTATATGCAAGGCATGTAGTTTTGAAAAAGATGCCTTTAATTCATATCAAAAATCTTCTAATAAAAAATTCCCCATTCTTAATTCCTAAATCTATGGATAGCCTGATCTTAAAATTTTTCTAATAATTTACGATAATCTTATTTTCAATCTAGATTAATATATGAAAACTAATTCAATCAGATCACATTATGCATTCTGAAAAGATTGACGAATATACAAAAAATAACAATACTGCATTACAAGGCGGTGGTCAAGATCGCATTACATCTCAACATGAGAAAGGCAAACTAACTGCTCGTGAGAGAATTGACCTTTTACTTGATGAGGGCACTTTTGTAGAAATTGATCCAATGACTACTCATCATTATTATGAATATGATATGCAAAAAAAGAAGTTTTTTACAGACGGTGTAGTTGGTGGCTATGGAAATGTCTCTGGTCGTCAAATCTTTGTTTTTGCATATGACTTTACTGTGCTAGGTGGAACTCTCAGTCAAATGGGAGCAAAAAAAATCACCAAATTAATGGATCATGCATTAAAAACTGGATGTCCAATTATTGGAATAATGGATTCTGGCGGTGCTAGGATTCAAGAAGGAATAATGAGTTTAGATGGATTTGCTGATATATTTTATCATAATCAATTAGCTTCTGGAGTAATTCCTCAAATTACAGCTAGTGTCGGTCCTTCTGCAGGTGGTTCTGTATATTCTCCTGCAATGACTGATTTTGTTATAATGGTTGAAAAGATTGGAAGTATGTTTGTTACTGGGCCAGATGTTGTAAAAACTGTATTGGGTGAAGAAATTTCTTTTGAAGATCTTGGTGGTGCTAATACACATGGTTCAAAAAGTGGTGTAGCACATTTTGTTGCTGAAAATGAATACGAATGCATGGATTATATCAAAAAATTAATTTCATTTTTACCCCAAAATAATACTGAACAACCACCTAAACTAACAACTGATGATGATCCAAATAGATTAGACAATAATTTAATCAATGTAATTCCAGAAAATCCTTTACAACCATATGATATGAAAGAAATAATTAATTCAATTGTGGATAATCATGAATTCTTTGAAGTTCATGAATTGTTTGCACCAAATATTATTGTTGGATATGGTAGATTAAACGGTAATGTTGTTGGAATTGTTGCTAATCAACCAATGCATCTTGCAGGTGCATTAGACATTGACTCTTCAAATAAAGCATCCCGTTTCATTAGATTTTGTGATGCATTTAATATCCCAATAATCACTTTAGTTGATACACCTGGTTACATGCCAGGTTCTAATCAAGAGCATAATGGAATTATTAGACACGGAAGTAAATTGTTGTATGCATATTGTGAAGCAACTGTTCCAAGAATTACTTTAGTTATAGGCAAAGCATATGGCGGTGCATATATTGCAATGGGAAGTAAAAATCTCAGAACTGATGTTAATTATGCGTGGCCAACTGCCAAATGTGCTGTTTTAGGAGGGGAAGCAGCTGTAAAAATTATGAATCGAAAAGATCTTGCTGCCTCTGATGATCCTGAATCTCTCAAAAAAGAATTAATCGATGAATTTGCACAAAAATTTGAAAATCCTTATGTTGCTGCATCTCATGGAACTGTTGATAATGTAATTGATCCTGCTGAAACAAGACCTATGTTAATTAAAGCATTAGAAATGCTTGCAAACAAAAGAGATAAACAATTACCTAGAAAACATGGAAACATCAATTTGTGATTGAAGATGATTGAGAAAGTACTAATTGCTAATCGAGGAGAAATTGCTTTACGTGTTATACGAACTTGTAAGGCACTTGGAATCAAAACAGTTGCTGTATACTCTGATGAAGATACAAACTCGATGCATGTAAAACAAGCAACTGAAGCATATCATATTGGTGAAGCTGCTCCAGCAAAATCATATCTTAACCAAGAAAAAATTTTAGATGTAATGTTGTCCTCAGGAGCAGACTCGGTTCATCCAGGTTATGGTTTTCTTTCTGAAAACGATGATTTTGCAAGCTTATGTGAAAAAAATAAAATTACTTTCATAGGTCCTTCTGCAGATTCTATGAATCTTTGTGGTGATAAAATGAAATGTAAGGCTGCAATGTTAAAAGCTGAAGTTCCAACAGTACCAGGCAGTCCTGGTTTAGTAAAAGATGCAGATGATGCAGAAAAAATTGCTAATGAAATTGGTTACCCTGTTATGTTAAAATCAGTTTATGGTGGAGGAGGTCGTGGAATTAGAATTGTTACTAATGATAAAGAATTACGTGACGGTTATGAATCTGTAACAGGCGAATCAATTGCAGCCGTAGGCAAATCTGCAATATTAGTTGAAAAATTCTTAGAAAAAACAAGACACATTGAATATCAATTTGCTAGAGATTTACAAGGAAATGCTGTACATATTTTTGAAAGAGAATGTTCTATTCAAAGACGTAACCAAAAATTAATCGAACAAACTCCTTCTCCAATAGTTGATGAAGAAACTAGAGCACGTGTAGGTGAATTAGTTTGTAATGCTGCACATGCAGTAAATTATACTAATTTAGGTACTGCAGAATTTTTGAGAGCAGATAACGGTGAGTTTTATTTCATTGAAATTAATGCTAGATTACAAGTTGAACATCCAATTACTGAATTTGTATCTGGATTGGATTTAGTAAAATTACAATTAGATATTGCAAATGGTGAACCAATTCCATTCAAACAAAGTGATCTAAAAATGAATGGATATGCAATTGAATGTAGAATAAATGCTGAAGATACATTCATGGATTTTGCTCCATCCACTGGACCAGTTCCTGATGTAACTATTCCTGCAGGACCAAGTGTAAGATGTGATACCTACCTATACCCTGGATGTACAGTATCTCCGTTTTATGATTCACTAATGGCAAAACTTGTAACATGGGGTCAAACATTTGAAGAATCAAGAACTAGAATGCTTTCAGCGTTAAATGATTTTTACATTCAAGGTGTTGAAACATCTATTCCTTTGTACAAAACAATTTTGAATTCTAAAGAATACAAAAACGGTGAACTTTCAACAGATTTTCTAAAACGTTATGATATGATTAATAGACTAACTTCAGATCTAAAAATAGAGAAAGAAAATAAAACTGAAGCAGCTTTAGCAGCAGCAATAATTTATTCTGAATATTTTAAGAGTCGTATCCAAAATACTACTGATAATAACTCTCATTGGAAAAATAAATTGGACTGATTAATATGGTAAATTACAAAATACAAGATATTGAAAAATTATTTGATGGTAAGATTGTAGAAAATCTTGGAGACAATGATTATGTAATAAAAATTAATCAAAATGAACATAAATTAAAAATTATTAATATGAATTCAAATGGTTTGGAATTTATTTTAAATCAACAATATCACAAAGCAAAATATCTTGAACAATCTACAAATGAAATGAATATTGTAATTGATAATGTTCCAATGACAATTAATTTACATACTCATTATGATAAAGTTGTTTACAAAAATTCTGGTGGTAGTAATTCTGGTGGAGCTCAAAAATCACTTAAAAGTCAAATTCCTGGAAAAGTAGTTTCAATCTCAGTTGCACATGGTGATTCTGTGAAGAAAGGTGATGTTATTTGTACTTTAGAATCTATGAAAATGCAAGTTGCAGTTAAAGCGCATAAAGATGGAGTAATAAGAAATATCAAAGCTAAAGAATCTGCAAGTGTTGCTAAAGGCGATGTTATTGCTGAAATAGAATAAAAAAATTATTTATTTTAAAAATTTTTTAATCTCTTCATAATTTGGTTCTTTTAATGGATCCTCTGAAACCCATTTGTAACCAATCTTTCCATCTTCCATAATTATGAATACAGAACGTTTTGCTGCATTGTAATCTTTAATGTGTAATAGATCCTTTAACAAAATATCATATTCTTTGATTGTCTTACTAGTATAATCACTTAGTAATGGAAAATTGAAGTTATGTTTTTCTGCAAATGCTTTGTTTGCAAAAGGACCATCATTACTTATTGAAATAATATGTGCCCCCATCTCTGAAATCTCTTTCCATGAATCTCTAAAAGTACATAATTCTACTTCACATACTGGTGAACTGGCTGCTACTATGAACGATAAAACAATTTTTTTACCTTTAAATTCATCCATAGTCCTAATTTTCAGTTCTGTATCTGGAAGTTCAAAATTTGGAGCGAGATCGCCTACATCTAGTACCATGATCGGATTTTTCTTATTATCCTATTAATTACTTTTCAAATTTTTCTTTTCCAAAAACCCGATCGAAAAAACGAAGCATATCTTATTATATAAAACGCAGAGATGAAAATTAAATTGGTCGGAGAAATAGCGGGCAATTATAGCACCGTAGTATTGATGTTTGGGTTTGCAGTAGTAGCAATGGCCCCTGCATTATTGATTTCTCGAATGATATCACCCCGTAAAAAGAGTAATCCTGTAAAATTTTTGCCAATGGAATGTGGCCAAGTTCCAAGTGGTGAGGGAAGAACTCATTTCATGATGCAGTATTACCCGTATATTCTGATGTTTGTAATTTTTGATGTTGTGGCAATTTTCTTATATGCTTGGGGTAGTTCTCTTTTGGAACTTCCAAAAAGTGCAACATTACCAATGATGGGATTTTTGGCAATCATATTTGGTGCAATGTCATTTGCACTTTATCAATCAGGGAGAAGAAGAATTTGGTAGTTATTTATACAAATCGTATTGATGAGGGTTGGGAATAAAATTGCTTAAAGACTTGGTAACACCAGAAAATGCAAATGTCTTCATTGGTAAACTCGGAGATATTTTAGAAAAAGCAATTGACAAACCATTGGGTTATGCTATCAATTGGGGTAGAATTTGGTCACTTTGGCCTGTGCATATTGAAACAGCTTGTTGTAGTGTTGAGTTTGGTGCAGCATCAAGTCCTAGATATGATGTTGAAAGATTTGGTATCATTGAAGCATTTGGTTCGTTAAGACAATGTGATCTAATTGTTGTGCAAGGAACTATTACACGAAAAATGGCTCCACGTTTAAGATTAGTTTATGATCAAATGCCAGAACCAAAATATGTGATTGCAATGGGGGCTTGTGCAATTACTGGAGGATTGTATTTTGATTCATACAATGTACTTCCAGGAATTGATGGAGTTCTTCCAGTTGATGTTTATGTTCCAGGTTGTCCACCTAGACCTGAAACTCTCATACAGGGATGTATTTTGTTGCAAGAAAAAATTAAGAGAATGAAGGCTAGGAAGTTTGTATAATGAGTTCAGATTCTGAAGTTTCTACTGAAGCTAAACCAGCTGCTAAACCAGCTGCTAAACCAGCTGCTAAACCAGCTGCTAAACCAGCTGCTAAACCAGCTGCTAAACCAGAAGAAAAACCTGTTGATTTACCAGCTTTTGAAAAAAGCATTTCTGATAAAGTTGTTGAAAAATTTGGTGATAAAATCGAAGTTGAATTTGTTAAAGCAAATAGAGTTGGAATTAAAGTAAGTAAAGAAGATGTTCATGATGTGGCAGAATTTATTCGAGATGGACTAAATTATGATCATGTAGAATCTGTTTCAGGTGTTGATTATCCGCAAGATAAAGAAATTGAAGTTGTTTATCATATTGGTTCATACTCTGATTCATCTTTATCTAATCAAATCCTTGTTTTGGCAACTAGAGCACAAAGAGAAGAAAATCCAATCCCTGGAAAAGATTCAACCAAATTACCTTCTCTTAGAGATATATTTTACAGTGTGGAATTTCATGAAAGAGAAGTTTTTGAAATGCTTGGTGTATTTTTTACTGGTCATCCTGATAATCGACGATTACTTTTGCCTGAAGATTGGGCAGATTTACCACCTCTCAGAAAGGACTTTGCAATAAAAGGGCGATAGAAATGACTATAGAATTACCACCTGGATTAGCAATCCAAAAAGTTGACGAGAGAATAATGACTCTTAATGTTGGTCCACAACATCCTGGTTCTGGACATATGAGAATAATTGTACAAATTGATGGTGATTATATTGTTGCATGTGATCCTGATCCAGGTTATGTACATCGTGGAGAAGAAAAAATGGCTGAATATAGAAATTATATTACAAATATTCCTCATCTAGAAAGACCTGTAATTCATGATTCTTGTAATGTACTTTATCCATATGTCTTAGGTGTAGAAGAACTACTTGGAATTGAAGTTCCAGAACGTGCAAAATATGTTCGTGTTATTTGTTCAGAATTAAATCGTTGTATCTATATCATGTATTGGCTTGCTATCTATGGAATTTTCTTAGGTCATTCTACAATGTTTATGTGGCCAGCAGGTGATCGTGAACTCCTAATTGATCTTATGGAAAAAATTAGTGGTGCAAGAGTAACCCATGCACATTTTGTTCCAGGTGGAGTTAGAAATGATTTACCAGCAAACTTTGAAGAAGTTTGTTTGCGTCAAGTGAATTACTTTGAAAAACGTATTAAAGAATATGCTGCAGTATTTTATGATAATCCAATTTTAATTTCAAGAACACAAGATACTGGAGTTCTTTCCCGTGAGGATGCAATTAGACTTGGAACAACTGGTTCAGTTTTACGTGCAAGTGGAGTTGATTATGACCTTAGACAAAAGGAACCATATGACGTCTATGAAGAATTAGATGTTCATAGTCCTGTAATGACAGAAGGAGATTCTTATGCTAGATCTAAAATTCCATGGCTTGATATGTTGGAAAGTTGCAAAATTATTAAGCAAGCATTAGAAAAAATGCCAAAGTCTGGTTCTGTTAGAGTTAAACTAAAACCAAATCCAAAAGGTAAAGGTCTTGATTCTGTTTACAAGCGTGTAGAATCTGGTAGAGGTTCTTTGGGATGTCATATAGTTTCTGATGGCAAAGTTGAGCCATATAGACTGAAACTTAGTGTTGGTTCATTTAGAAATCTAATTGCATTACCCTATTTGCTAAAGGGTGAAAAGCTTGGTAATATGCCATCTGTATATTGGAGTCTTAATTATTGGCCAGTGGAGGCAGACCGATAAATGTCTGTAATTGCACCAAATTTCAAACTAAGTGGATTTATCAAATCTATAATTGATGATGTTGTATGGTTCCTTTTGATATTTTCATTAATTGGTTTTCCAATCATTATGATGGTTTTATTTTACATACCAATGCCAGTAATTAATGGAGAATTACTTACACCATTTCTTGCATTTACATATTTAGCGGATCCAACACGTACACTTCCAATTGTTCATGCGTTTATGGCAACTGATATGTTTAAGGTAATGGCATTTCCTGGATTTGGTTTTGCTGCATTGTTAGCTGCTGGAACAATTTTTGTTGAACGAAAAATGCTTGCAAAATTACAATTAAGAGTTGGTCCTTTTTACTGTGGAAAAGTTGAAGGTATTTTGCAATTAGCAGGTGATGGTTTAAAATTAATTTCTAAAGAAATAATTATTCCAGCAAAAGCTGATAAGCCAATTTTCTGGGCAGCACCAGTTTTGTTTGTTGCTTCTGCAGCAGCATTTGTTGCATTAATCCCAGTTGCACCAGGTTGGGTTGTTGCAGATGTGGATATGGGACTACTTGGAGTTTTTGCAGTAATTGGATTTTTCCCTATTGTAACGATTCTTTCTGCATGGTCTGCAAATAGTAAATTTCCATTCATTGGAGGTATTCGTGCACTATTCCAAATGGTTTCATTTGAAATTCCATTAATCTTATCTTTATTAGGAGTTGTAATGGTTACTGGAACTCTTAATTTATCTGAAATCGCTGCTAGTCAATCTAGTTTTCCATGGATTGTATTTTTGCCAGTTGGAGCAATTGTATTTTTTATTACGATGTTAGCTGAATTAGAAAGAATTCCATTTGATTTGCCTGAAGCAGAAAGTGAAATTGTTGCTGGATGGTTAACTGAATTATCTGGAATGATGTATGGCTTAGTTCAATTAGGAACTTATTTGAAACTCTATGCATTTGCAGCATTGTTTGTTGTGTTATTCTTAGGTGGATGGAATGGTCCTATGATTATACCTCCTTTCCCAATGGAAATTGCTACTGAAGGAATTGAACTTGGACCTGTAACTGCAAAGATAGCTGGATTACCAATTTTCACTCAAGAAATGCTAAATGGAACACTGTGGTTTGTTCTAAAAACAGTTGGTGTAATTTTCTTTATATTATTGCCAAGGGGTGTTTTCCCAAGAATTAGAGTTGATATGTTGTTAAATCTTGGCTGGACTAAACTGATCGGTTTAGCATTCGTTAACATCTTTATTGCACTAGCTTTGGTTTACGCTGGAGTGCTGGGTCCAGGAGGTTTACAATAATGGGAACTGCAACTGGAATTATACGTGCATTAAATTCTGGAATTAAACACATTGCAACAAAAAGATTTACACTACGTTATCCTGAAGAGAAATTAAAATTTGTTGGTGATGGTTATCAATTTGATCCTTCTACAGGTGTAGGAATTGCTGGATTGAAAGGACGTCATATGTTGTTTCATGATCATTGTACTGGATGTCAATTATGTTCAATTGCATGTGAGGGGATTGCAGAAGCAATAGCTATGGTAAAAGTTCCAGAAGAACAAAAACAAAATAAAAAATCCATCATGCCTCAAATTGATTATGGAAAATGTGTTTTTTGTGGTTTGTGTGTAGACGCATGTCCATTTTATGCACTTTACATGACTAATGATTATGAATTATCTTCATTTTCTAAAGAAGGGTTGATCTATACTCCTGCACAACTTGCAGTTAAACCATATGTTGAACAAGATAGTGAAATTGAAATTACCAAGTGGGGTGCAACACATGGCTGATGCTGCATTTCTTGCTTTAGCAGTTATTACAATTGGTTCTGCAATTGCTGCACTTGAAATGAGATCTTTAATTTACGGTTCAATTGCATTAATGGGAACACTTGGTGGAATTGCTGGATTCTTCTTTTTACTTGATGCACCATTTGTTGCATTATTTCAATTAGCAGTTTATGTTGGTTCAATTGCTGTCTTAATTCTATTTACTGTAATGCTTGTAAAAAGAGAACTTATCTTTAAAAAAATTGAAGATAGAAAAAGAAAATTTGCAGGAATTGGTTTAATGCTAATTGTAATGATGTCGTTAGGTGCAGTATTCTTAGATTCGGGAATTAAAACAATAACTACTGATGAACCTGCAGTTAATTTTAGAGATATTGGTACAGACTTTGTAACTTATTATTGGCCTGCATTAATTTTGATGGGTTTAATTTTAGCCGGTTCCGTTACTGGTGCATTAGTTCTAGCTAGAAGAGAGGATGTGGAGAATGACCAACGAGTTAGTTGATTTTACTCTAGTCTCTATTGCTTTGCTAGCAATAGGAATCTATGGTCTTGCAGTAAAGCGTAATTTCATTCGAATGTTATTTGCAGTTGAAATTATCATCAATGCTGCAAATCTTAATCTTGTAGCATTTGGTAGATTTTTACCTCATAGCGGTGGTCAAACTTTGGCATTATTTTCAATAGCTATTGCAGCAGCAGAAGTTGCAGTTGGTTTATCATTAATTATTGTAGCTTATCGTATGTACCAAAATGTCGATATTGCTGACTTCAGGAGCCTGAAGGGATAATGGAATATGCATTATTACAGGCAGTTTTCCTGCCCTTATTGTTATCTCCAATAGCATATATTCTTGGAAGAAAAGTTGGTCCTACTCCAGCAATGTGGTTTACATTTGCAATTTTACTTTACACTACAATTCTTGTAATTAATGCAGCACTTTCTGGAACAGTAGAGGAACACTATCCATGGACTGAACAATTTGGTGAATTTGGTTTCTTGTTAGATGGACTTGCATCACCATTTGCAATTATGATTTATGTCTTATCTACGATATTGGCAATCTACTCAAAACCATACATGATTCATAAATTTCATGAGCAATTTGAAGAAGAACAAAAAATTAACAATTCTGAAAGTGGACAAACATCTGTTGTTGAATCATCTGCTCTCTCTGATTATGTAAATGCAAAATCTGGTCTTTACTTTGCATTATATCTTGTCTTTGCAATGGGAATGCTTGGAACAGTTCTTTCAACAAATCTGATTGAATTTTATATTTTCTTTGAAGTCATGTTAATTCCCGGTTTCTTTTTAGTAGCTTTATGGGGTGATGGGCCTAGAAGAAAAATCGGTTTGATGTTCTTATTTTGGACTCACGCTGGTGCAGTTGTTTTATTGTTAGGATTTTTGATGATAGGGCTTACACTTGGTAGTTTTGATTTTGCAGATATTCAAGAATCTGAATTACCTGCAGACATTGCGATGTATTCAGCGGTAGCTATTGCAATAGGTCTTGGAGTTAAATTGGCAGTTTTCATGTATCATATTTGGCTTCCATATGTTCACGGTGCAGCACCTACACCAATCAGTGCCTTACTGTCACCAGCAATGATTGGAATTGGAGCTTATGGTATCTTTAGATTAATTGTTGAATTTTTACCTGTAACATTTTCAGAACTTGCAATTTGGTTCCACATTTGGGGTCTTGTAACTATGATTTATGGTGGTGCTATGGCCTTAATGCAAGATGACTTGAAACGTTTCCTTGCTTATTCTAGTATAAGTCAAATGGGATATTTGCTATTTGGTATAGGTTCAATGTCCGCATACGGTCTTGCTGGTGCTGAAATGATGTATGTTACTCACGCTATTGGTAAAGGAATTCTCTTCATGATGGCTGGAATAATTATTGTTAAAGTCGGAACTAGAAGCTTCTCTAAACTTGGAGGACTTGCTGGTAAGATGCCAATTACTGCAGTATGTGCAGTTATTGGTGCACTTACAATAATGGGTGTTCCGCCAACTAGTGGCTTTATGGGAGAATGGATTATGTTTTATGGTGCATTAGAAACTGCAATTGCTGAAGGTTCTACAGTTAGAGCAGTAGCATTTGGATTAGGTCTTGTTGCAACAGCATTAACAATGTCTTACATGCTTTGGATGCTAAAACGAGTATTCTTTGGAAAACTTCCTGAACATCTTCAACATGTTAAAGAAGGAAGTTGGTACATGACAATTCCAATGATGATTTTGGCAGGATTTTCAATTGTAGTTGGAATTTATCCAGATATTTTCTTGAAAACAATTCTTCCATACATGAACGGAGTGATGGGGGTATAGATTATGGCAACTGAAGTTTTAGAATCAACATTTGAAATATCAGCAGCTTGGTTAATTTGGATACTTCCATTTGCTGCAGCATTAATTATGCCTGGTATTGGTAAATTATCTAAAAAAGCAACTGGTTTTGTTGCAGTTGGATTTGCTTTAATGAGTGCATTATCTGCAGCATCTTTAATCCCTCTTGCATTAGAAGCACATGAAGTTCATAGTCAAATTATGTGGATAGATGCACTTGGTCTTAAAGCAGGGGTATTAGCTGATCCGCTTTCAATAATTATGGCAAATGTTGTAGGTTGGATTTCATTCTTGATTATGATTTACAGTACAGGATACATGAAAGGCGATAAAGACATTACAAGATTCTGGTTTTGGATGATGTTCTTCATTGGTTCAATGCAATTAATTGTATTATCTGATAACTTACTTCAAGTATTCTTTGGTTGGGAAGGTGTCGGTCTTGCATCATATGCATTAATCAGCTTTTGGTATCGTGATAAAAAGAAAGATCATGTTGGTGTTGAAGGACGTACTGTTCTTGGAATGTTAGATTACTATTCACCAACACATGCTGGTATGAAGGCATTCATCATGACAAAAGTTGGAGATGTGATGATGATTGCTGGTATGCTTTTGATATTCTTGTTTGCAGGTACTTTTGGATTTAAAGAATTAATGGGTAATACTGATTGGGCAACTGCGATGGCAGCCCAAGGATTACTAGTCCCTGCGTTTGTTTTGTTATTTGGTGGTGCGATGGGTAAATCTGCACAATTTCCATTAAACGAGTGGTTGTTAGAAGCTATGACTGGACCTACTGCAGTATCTGCATTAATTCACGCAGCAACAATGGTCAAAGCTGGTGTGTTCTTGGTAGCAAGAATTGGTCCACTTGTATTTGCATTAGGTGCAGCAGGAATTTTAGCTGATCAATTCTTCGAAATTGTTGCTTGGACAGGTGCAATTACTGCATTATTACTTGCAACACAAGGTATGGTTAATCCTGAAATTAAGAAAGTCTTGGCATATTCTACTGGTTCTCAAATTGGTTATATGATGATGGCATTAGGTGTTGCAGGACTGTCCCATCAATATGTTGATGGTTATACTGCAGGATTTTTCCACTTAATTTCTCATGCAATGTTTAAAGCTTCATTATTCATGGCAGCAGGTTCGTTACTGCATATTGTTGGTTCTAGATTTATGACAGATATGGGAGGCTTGAGAAAACACATGAAGAAAACTTATGCTTTCATGTGGGCTGCAGGTCTTGGTTTGATGGGAGCACCATTTATCACAACAGGTTTCTGGAGTAAGGATGCAATCTTTGCTGCAGTATATGAATCTGGAAATGAATGGGCATTACCATTATTCATTATCGCTGTTTTAACTGCTATAATTACTGCATTCTATACCACCAGAATGATTGGTATGGTATTCTTTGGAAATAAGAGTAAACACATCGAAAAGATGGAAGAAGAAGGACATCACATTCATGAAGCATCCATATCTATGTGGATTCCATATGGAATACTAGCAGTACTTACAATTGGTATTGGTATTATTGGATTATCTGCTGAAGAAGGAATACATCATTTATTCACTGAATACCTTGAACACTCATTTGGTATTCACAGTTCTCATGCAGCAGCAGAAGCATCAATCTTACCTGAATTCTTACAAGGACTTAACCCAGTTGCACTTGGTGCATCATTAGTGGCATTTGCTACAGGTATTGGATTAGGATATATTTTCTATATTGGTAGATGGGTTGATCCTGTGAAATTTGTAAATTCAAATATCTTCTTTTACTCAATTCACAAACTTTTCTTAAACAGATGGTATCTTAACGCCTTGGTATACTGGTGTTTTGTTACAACACCATTATGGTTAGCAAGGGGTGTTTCTAGATACTTTGAAAAGACCGCAATTGATTATGGTATGAATGATGGAGTTCACAAAGCAGTAAGTTGGAGTGCCAAAGTAATTCAGGGAACTCAAACTGGTGTATCACAATCGTATCTATTTGTATTTGGAGCAGGATTATTATTCGTAGTCCTGATATTGTTGATATAGGAGATTTGATGATATGCTAGAAATTACTTCAACTCCTCTTGTAATAATGGCCATATTGGGTACTGTTGGTATTCTTCTTCCAATCATTAGTATTGTAAGAAAAGAACAGGGTTCTAATTCATTTTATGCTGTAATTGCATTTTCCGCATTAATCGTATCTATGGGATATGTTGGATATCAATTCATTGAAGATAATATTTTACCATCTGCATTATTCTCTGAAGATGTTATAGTTGATGATGCATTTGGTGGATTCTTTGCAATTGCAATGTTGATAGTTGCATTGTTCACTACTGTTGGCTCTTTTAATTATATGAGAAAACATAATTCTCCTGCAGTTTACTATTCTTTAATTTTACTTGCAACAATTGGTATGGTTCTAGTTGCATATTCAACTGACCTTGTAATGCTATTTGTGGCATGGGAGCTTATGAGTATTCCAACATACATTTTAGTTGGATTTATGAAAAAGAATCCAAGCTCAAATGAAGCAGCTTTGAAATATTTCTTGTTTGGTGCATTATCATCTGCAATCATTGTTTATGGTATCTCACTTTCATATGGATTAACTGGTTCTACAAATATTGGAGAAGTCATCCAAGGTTATTCTACACTAGATCCTTCTTTGATGCCACTTGCATTACTTTCAGTTGGATTGTTTATTGCAGGATTTGGATTTAAAATGGGACTTATTCCGTTCCATCAATGGCTCCCTGATACCTATGAAGGTGCTCCTGCACCAATCACTGCTCTTCTTGCAGCTGCGACTAAAAAAGCTGGATTTGCTGCAACGATTAGAATTGTAGTTTTGGGAATGGTAGTTTTACATCTTGATTGGACTTTAGCTCTTGGTATTATTGCAGTTATGACAATGACCATTGGTAACATTGCAGCAATAATGCAAAAGAACATCTCTAGAATGTTAGCTTATTCTAGTATTGCACATGCAGGCTACATCTTGATTGGACTTGCAGTTGCCCCACACAGTTCTCTTGGTTTACAAGGTTCATTGTATCAAATTATGAATCATGCAGTAATGAAAGGTGCTGCATTTATTGCAATTGCAGGAATCATAACAACACTTGCAGTTACTCATATTGATAAATTAAAGGGACTTGGAAGACGAATGCCTGTTACTGCACTAGGTTTGGTAATTGCATTATTTGCATTAGCTGGTATTCCACCACTTTCTGGATTTTGGAGTAAATTGATGTTATTTGGTAGTGCATTAGATGCAGGTTCTGCATTATGGTGGGCTCCATGGCTTGCAATTGCAGGTGTATTAAACAGTGCATTATCCCTTGCTTACTATGGTTGGTTAACTAGAAAAATGTACTTTGAAGGTGAAACTGAAAAGAGAGTTATTGAACCAAAATCCGTTATGGCCGTTATGATATTCTCAACAATCTTCTTAGTAGGATTTGGTGTTTATCCAGAACCATTACTCAAATTTGTAGAACTTGCAACTCCAGTGATTGGTTTTGGTATTATGCCTTAAACGAAGTAAATTTAATTAATTCTTCTAGGTTCATTTTTGCATCGTTATCTGGAATCTTTCTTAAAAATGATCTTGCATTTTCTGAATATTTTTTTAGTAATTCTTCCATTCTATTAAATCCGTCCCTAGGATCAACACTTTTCTTAATTAATAAATTAAATAATTTTTCTTCATTTTTCCAATCTAGTAAATCGTCACGAATTTGATATGCAATTCCAAGATTTTTCCCATACCCTGTTAATGATTCAATTTGTTCTTCTGTTCCATTGGCAACAATTCCTCCAATTCGAGCTGCAACTTCAAATGCAGTTGCAGTTTTGTATTCTATCACTTTAAGGTAGTCATCAAATGTAATATCTCCACTTTTTTCTAATCTACCTTCTATGATCTCACCTTCACTCATCAACATTGCAGTTGTAGCTAAATCTTTTGTAATTCTTGCATTATCTAATCTTGATGAAATTGCAAGAATTAATCCTAAAACAAAATCCCCTGTTAGAACACTTGTATTGTATCCATATTTTACATGAAATGGCTCCTTTTGTCTTCTCATAGTTTCATCATCGATAATATCATCATGTATGATTGATTCCATATGGAGAAATTCTACTGCGCATGATGCAGCCAATACATTTTCATCAATTTTACCAATACTTTCTGCAGCCAAACTCAAAATTATAGGTCTAATTCTTTTTCCTCCTTCCAATGAATATTTTAGTGGTTCAATAAATTCAGATTCTGAATATAATGCAAGTTCTTTATCTAATGCTTGATCAATTTTATTGATATATTTTCCATATGTTTCAAGTAAGGGATTGATCTCAATATTTTTTCTGTCCAAGATATTTGATCAAAAACCTTCTTCATTAGTAATTAAATCTTGGTGCTCCAGCCGGGATTTGAACCCGGGATCACTGCCTTGAAAGGGCAGTATGCTTGACCGGTCTACACCACTGGAACCCATGAAAATTTTTCTTTTAGATCATAAAATCTTTTGGTACACAACAAAGATTTTTGTATTGGCAAATTTAGAGTTGAATAATGAATCTTATTCAAAAAATCGATCAAATAATTGAAAAAAGAAGCCTACTAAAACACCCATTTTATGAAATGTGGTCTGATGGAAAATTAACTCAGGAATCTTTAGCTGGATATTCAAAAGAATATTTTCAACTTGTAAAAGCAGTTCCTGAATTTATGGCACCAATTATTGAAAAAGCACCAGATTCTGTAATTCCTGATTTAAGATTCAATCAACAAGAAGAATCTGATCACATAAAACCTTGGATTAATTTTGCAGGTGAATTAGGTATTTCTGAAAATGAATTAATTTCATATCCTGGGACAAATAAAACCAATAACGCAGTGTCAGATTTAGGTGAGTTGATGAATACCTATGACGGTGGTGCTTGTGCAATGTATGCATTTGAAAAAGAAATTCCAAAAATTAGTCAAACAAAGTTAGATGGATTATCAGAATTTTATCAAATGACAAATGATAATGCAACAGAATATTTCAAACTTCATACTGAAGCTGATATTAGACATGCAGCATCTTGGAGAAATATCTTGGAAAAATCAAGTGTAGATACAAGCAACTTGATTGAAATTGCTGAAAAATCTGTTTCAGCACAAAATCTACTTCTTGACAGTTGTTATGAAGAATATTGTTAATCTCATAACATTTTATACCTCAAAAAATTTTTATCATTTTAGGGCCCGTAACTCAGCTTGGTAGAGTAACCGGCTCATAACCGGTGAGCCAAGGGATCGAAGCCCTTCGGGCCCATTTTTTCAATTAGTTTTAAAATAAGTTAATCTAAAAATTATTGGCTGCAATGAGGAATCAGAGTTATATCTGAAATTGATGATTGGAAGGCATTTGACTGAGCTGCCAGAATTTATTTACTGATTTGTTTTTTCACTTTTTCCAGAATTTCTACATCAATCATTTTTTGTTTAAACAGAATTTCTGCAATTTCTAATATGTTGAGAATTGAATGCATTTTAACTCCAAGTTCCTTTAATGCCTCAGTAGCTCCCTCCATTCTATCTACAATCACATAAGTATCTTTTACTGGAATATTTACTTCTATTAATGATTTAATTGCATTAACAACTGAACCACCAGTAGTTGCAACATCATCAATCATGACAACTTTCATTTGATCATGAATTTTCCCTTCAACTGATTTTGATGTTCCATAATTCTTTGGTTTATTTCTGACATAGATTAATGGCTTTATTGTTTCAATTGCTAATGCTGATGCAATTACTAATCCTCCTGTAGGTACTGAAACAATACTTTCAAAATTCTCTAATCCAACATCTTCTGATATTTGATTTTCAAGATGTTTTATCATCATTCTAAATTCATGAGGATAACTTGGAACTAATCTTAAATCAACATAATATGAACTACTTTTTCCACTAGCCAGTGTAAAATCTCCAAATTTTATTATCTCTTTTTGGTGTAAAAAGGTCACAAATTCTTTCACAAACTCCATATCAATTTTCACTACACTGGATTTATTTTGGTTTGTATTTGATATCTATTATGCCTGAAATTTGGTTGAATTATGGGATTACAGACGTGGTTTTAGATATAAAGGCTGAAAATTTAGAGCAAAAAATTGATTCTGATGGTAAAATTATGGATGATTTGGCAATTTCTGAGAAACTCAATACACTTGATTTGTCAAAACCAATAGAATTAGTTGTACTTCATAATTCTAAATCAATTTTAAAAATCATTTCATCATTATTCACATTATGTGAACAAAAATCAAAGCCGTTTCCAAAAATTCTTACTGAAAAAAAAATACTGAATTTGGTTAAATCTGGTTTACCTGAAGGTAGTTCAATTAACGAGTTTGATGATGTCAATATTTCAAATTCAAATCTTGTATTTATGGGAGAAATGGGATTTGATGGTTTATTTGGTTATGAAACAGTTGCAACTCGTTTAATTAAAAAATTTGGTACTGAATCTATGCTTTCAGCATATGCTAAAAGACAAGGTAATCTTCCAACACCTGGACAATATCCTGAAAGTTTTACTGAAGCAAAAAAATTTGCTGATAATTTTGAAATTCAAGCAATTGAAATTATTGCAAATTCTGAAGGAATACTTGATTTTACAATTGGTCATCCTTCTCAAACACTTTCTACTACAAAAATTTTAGAATCCAATTCAATTAAAGATATTGGTCAACATAAAACTATGATTATGAGTACTGGAAAAGATGCAAGTAATGATACTTTAGGAAATTCATTGTCATCACTTTGGAATTGTTCAAACGCTATCAAAAAAGATGGTTTGGCAATTTTAGTTGCTGAATGCAAAAGTGGTTTAGGTTCCAATGCAATCCAACAATATATTGAGGAAAGATTATCTCTTGAACAGTTAAGAAATCCTACAAAATATGTTGATGGAATGGAAGATCTCCTCTATCTTTCAGAAATTCAAAAAAACTTTCAAATTGGATTAGTATCTATCCTACCTGAATTTTATGCAAAAAAACTTGATATGATTTCTTTACCTGGAATAAAATATTCTATGGATTATATTCTTAAAACACAGGGTGCTAAACAAAAAGTTGCTGTTGTAACTGATGGCGCTAGATTATTTTTAAGGTAGTATTCCTGAAAGCAATCCTGATGGAAGTGGAGCGCATAAAACTGCTAATATGATAATTCCGATATATGCTAGTTTTCTATTTCTTGTAAGTGGAGAAATATCATCAAGTGGATTTGCACTAGGATTTTTTGTTGACATCACTAAAATTAAAATTGCCATGAGCCAATAATTTAACAAAACAAGTACTAACATACTTCCATAAGTTGCGTATCTGTGAATTTTTTTACCTAGTAGAGTTCTTGCCATATGTCCTCCATCAAGCTGCCAAGCTGGAAGTAAATTCAAAAATGTTATTAAAAATCCAATCCACGCAGCAAACATCACAGGCGTCATGATAACTTCATGACCTGGTCCACCCTTTCCAAATACTGCTAAACTTGCAGTCATTAGTAGTGGTTCTCCTTGTTCCCATTCAACTAATACTTGTTCAGCAAATAACCCTTCAGCTATTCCCTGATCCAAAATTGGTGCAGTATATGCTCCATAAAGTGAAACAACAATCGTAATCACAAGTCCTGCAATTGGTCCTGCAATTGCTACATCAAATAAAATACTACGGTTAATTGTTAATCCTTTTGATTGGATAAATGCTCCAAATGTTGGAATTCCAATTACTGGTAAACCTGGAATAAAATATGGCCAACTTGTTTTTAATTTATGTGCTTTTGCTGCAATAATATGTCCAAGCTCATGCGTTCCTAAAATTCCTAAAAGAGCTAATGTATAGACAATTGCCATTTCAAAAGGATCTCCAATTTCAATAATGGCATTTGTTCCTGATGTTCTATAGAAACCATCAATCATTACAAAGGAGATGACAATTGCAAACAATAATCTAGGTGTCCAAGTTGCGTTAAGCCATCTTCTTGGTTTTTTTACAGTAAATTTTTGAATTTCAATGTATACCTGATCATTTTTTTTAAGCAATCTACAAGCATAACTCTTATTTTCTAAAGATCTTGCTAAATCTTCAAATTTTGTTTGAAATTCTAAATTTGCAATTTTAAATTCTAATGTAAATTCTGTCTTTGTAAATTCATTAACATCGAATATTGAATTGACTAATGAAATGATACCTTCTTGAGAATCTTCATTCATCTATTATTGTTCTTTTATTCCATTAATGATCTTTGTGTTTAAAATTAAATATTGATTGTTTTATTCTATTATTATGCAAGTAATTTTGAGGCAATTGGGTGACTGTAATATACGTAGAGCAGCTCCAAGCGATCTCATATCGGTCATGGAAATCAATCTCAAAACTTTACCTGAACACTATTCAGATTATTTCTATGAATCGTTATTGCAAGAATTACCTGAAGCATTTTTGGTTGCAGAAATTGATGGAAAAATAGTTGGATATGAAATGTGTAAAACTGAATTTGGTTTTTCAAATTTTAAAAAATTAGGTTTTGTAAAAAAAGGGCATGTTGTATCTATTGCTGTGCTTGATGAATATAGAAAAAAAGGAATCGGAAAAGCTCTTGTTGAAGAATCTGTAATTGGAATAAAAACTAGGAATTGTGATGAGTTCTATTTAGAAGTTAGATGCAGTAATACTGATGCTGTTCGCCTTTATGAAAAACTTGGGTTTGCTATTAGACAAGAATTAAATGCATATTATCGTGACGGTGAATCTGCATACTTGATGGCACTTGAATTAGATTAATTATATTAAAACAATAAATAACTCAGAAAAAATTTTCCAGTATGGATAAACGTAAGGGTATGGGAGTATTAATTTTCGTACTGTGTATAGGCGGATTTTTTGTTTATGCCTATTTACTTATGTTATCTGAATGGTCTCCAATTGTTTTACAATTATCTGTATTAATGGCAGTAGGTGGGATTCTTGGAATAATTGCATGGATTGGATATGTGATGGCAACAACAAAACCCACCTCTGCAACAATTACATCAGCTGATGATTAATTTACTTAGTAATTCTAACATCTACTACTGTTTGATAATATCTAGGACCTACAGCTCTTACAATTTTTGAATCAAGAATTTCTGATTTTACTGGTGTGATTTTTTTATAATGTTCTTCAGTTAATCTTCCAGCTTCTGCCTTTTTATCTGCATGAATGTGAGAATAATAATGAATAATTCCACCACTTTTCGTTGTACTTATTGCAGAATCTAAAAATTCATCTGATCTTTCTGGTAATAATGTTAATGTTCTATCTGATTTATCAAGAAGTTGTTCTTGAATAATCTTTGAAGCATCTCCGTTTATCGATATTACTTTCCCTGCTAATTTGTTAATTGCAATATTTTTCTCACAAAGTTTTGATGCAGTTGGATTTAAATCAAGACTGTAAACAGTACATTTTTTCTTTTTTGCAGCCATTATTGAAAACATTCCTACGCCTGCAAACATATTTGTAATTATTTCTCCGTCTTGAGTCAATTTTGCAATTCTCTCTCTTTCTGTTGAAAGTCTAGGCGAAAAAAATGCATTTTCAACATCTACAATAAATTTACAACCAAATTCTTTGTATTCTGTTTCTGTATTATCTTCACCTGCTAGAATTTCTAGATTCCTTGTACGAAAATCTCCTTCAACCGCTGAAGATTGATAAAATACACTTCTAACAATTTTGACTTCATTTAATAGAGTTTCACCTATAATTTTTTTCTTTGATAATAGTGAATCTGGTATTCTAACTATGATAATATTTCCAACTTGATCAAATGCTGAAATCAACTCATCACTTTCTTTTGATGTTAATACATCTTCTAGTGATTTTTTTAACATTCGAGTCAATGTTTGTAGTAAAAGTTTCCTGATGCTTTTTGATCTTTGTCTAATCTGCTTTCTATTTTATTGACTCTAGGTCTTAGACTTTTTTCATCTCTTCTAAATGACATATCTAATGATTTTAGGAATCTATTCATTGCTTCTGATTTTGGCATAGGTGATGTAGCAGTTCCTGCTTTTCCTGATTCACCTTCAAATATTATCATAGAATCTGATATCAAATCCATTAATTGTAAATCGTGATCAATAATAATTGCTGATTTTCCAAAAGAACGAACAAATTTCTGTAAAAATTTTGCAACTGCAATTCTATCTTCAACATCTAAAAATGCTGAAGGTTCATCTAATGCATATAAATCAACTTTTTGAATTAAGCATGATGCAACTGCAATTTTTTGCAATTCTCCCCCTGAGAGATTTTTAATTGATTTATTGTAAAGTTTTTTAATTTTTAAAGGATCTAAAATTTGTTCCTCTTCTTGACTTCCTTCAATGGGGCCTTCATTTGCTTTTTCTAAAAGTGCAATCACTTCAACATCTATATCATTTTGAAGGTACTGTGGTTTGTATGCGATTTTGATCTTTTTATCAATTGAACCAACATCTGGTTTTTGAACACCAGCAATCATTTTCATCATTGTTGTTTTTCCAAGAGCATTTGCACCCATTATGCCTAAAACTTCTCCTTTTCTTACTTTTCCAGGCTCAATTGACACTGAAAATGAATCAAACTTTTTTTCTAATTTTGGATAATTTACTATTTCTGTATCTTCTTGAAAAATATCTGTAGATGATGATGATACATCCATAGAAAATTTCTTTTCTCTAAATCTAACATTTTCATTTGGAAGATATCCATCAAGAAAAACATTGATTCCTATTTTTGTTGATAAAATATTTGAAACGATTCCGTATGCTGTTGGTTCCCCGTATAATACTTCAATGTAGTCACTAAGAAAATCCAACAATGTCAAATCATGTTCTACAACCATTACACTTTTTCCAATTTTTGCTAATCCTTGAATGACTCTTGCAACACCTGTTCTTTGAAATACATCATTATACGATGATGGTTCATCAAAAAAATAAAATTCTGTATCTTTTGATGCAGCAGCAGCTACTGCAATTCTTTGTAATTCCCCACCACTAAGTTCTTTCAAACTTTGTTCCATCGAATTTTGTAATCCTAATTCTCTTACTAATTCTCTAGTAATTCCTCTTTCATCATACTTATCTAGTAATTCATTTCCCGTTCCGTCAAATGCTTCTGCAAGGTGGTGAATTTGTTGTGGCTTAATTGATGCACGAATTTGATTTTGCTCAATTTTTTGAAAATGCTGTTTTAATTCAGTTCCACTATAATGTTTAAAAATTTCATTCCATTCTGGTGGATTATCATATCTTCCAAGATTTGGTTTTAATTTTCCAGATAATATGTTAACAACTGTACTTTTTCCCATTCCATTTCTACCTAATAGGCCAACGACTTCCCCCTTTCTTGGAGTTGGTAATTTGTATAATCGAAATGAATTTGCTCCATATTGATGAATTTTATCAGTAGCCAATTCACTTGCTAAATTTACAATTGTTATGGCATCAAACGGACATACTTTAACACATATTCCACACCCATTACAAATGTCCTCATCAATTTGGGCTTTTTTTGATTCTTCATGAATTGTTACACATTCTGCGCCTGATTTGTTTACTGGACAATACTTTATACATTCTAATCCACATTTTTGTGGCTGACATAGATCCTGATCCAAAACAGCAACTCTATGTGTCATAGTTGTAATTCGATATTTTCTTTGCTTTATACCTATTTTGAGTTGATTTCAAATCTGTCGTTACCTTAATACATTAGAATTATGGTATGATTGACAAGCCGGCCATAGCGTCAGGGTGCGACCTAATCCCGTTCCGAACTTAGAAGTCAAACCTGATGTCGCTGTTGTGCTACTAAGATGCGAGAGCTCTTGGGAAGCAACAGTGCTGGCATTTTCTTATCTCCAACCAATCTTTTAATATCCATGTTATTTGGTTGAATTGATTTCAATGCCAAACTGTAGTGTCTGTGGACAAAAGTGTGACAATGATATTAGATTGTTAAATCATATGATGGAAAAACATGGTTGGAGAAATCCAAATGTAGGAACCCCTGATAGAAATAGTAGAGGCTACTAATTTTATAATTTTTGTAAATAATCCAAAATTAACCTAACTCCAAATCCTGTCGCACCTTTTGGATTGTATGGTTTTTCTTTTGTTGCTGCCCCTTGTGTCCATGCAACACCTGCAATATCTAAATGTGCCCACGGTGTATTTTTTATTGCACTTTTCAAAAATGCTGCTGCTGTAATGGTTCCTGCTGCTTTTCCAATACCAATATTTTTGATATCTGCAACGTCTGATTTTATCATATCCATATAGTCTTGTGTTAATGGTAATTCCCAAATTTCTTCTGTTGTAATTTTAGATGAATCTGTAATTTTTTCTGTTAATTTATTGTCATTTGAAACAATTGCAGCTACATTATTGCCAAGAGCTATGATGCATGCACCTGTCAAAGTTGCAAAATCAATAATGGCTTTTGGTGAATACTGTTTTTCACCATAAGCTAAAGCATCTGCTAAAATAAGCCTACCTTCTGCATCTGTATTTAGAATTTCTGCAGTTTTTCCGTTGTATAGTTTTATGATGTCACCAGGTCTATATGCTTCTCCTCCTGGCATGTTTTCTACTGAAGGAATAATTCCCACCACATTAATTGGTAATTTTAATTCTGAAATTGATTTCATTATTCCTAAAACTGTACATCCTCCACATTTGTCAAACTTCATTTCATCCATACTTTGTCCTGGTTTTAATGAAATTCCACCAGTATCAAATGTCACTGCTTTCCCAACTAGTACAATTGGTTTTTGATTTTTAGGACCATTGTTATGTTCCATTGTAATTAATTTTGGTTCGTTCTTACTTCCTTTACCTACTGCTGTTATTCCTCCAAAACCTTTTTTCTTTAATTCTGGTTGTGAAATAACAATACATTTCATTTTATTCTTTTTTGAAATATTTTTAGCAAAGTTTGCTAATGTTGTTGGAGTACATTCGTTTGGAGGTAAATTTGCAACATTCTTTGCAAATACTGCACCATCTGCAACAGATTCAGCAATTTTGATTGTTTTTAAAATTTTACCTGATTTAGGAACTATTATTGTCATGTCTGGTGATTTGTTTGCTTTTTCAGCTTTGAATTGATCAAATTTGTATAATGACATTTTTGTGCCTTCCACAATTTGAGAAATTGAAGAAACTGAATCATTAATGAAAGTTGGTGGAACTATGATCGAAAATTCTTTTAATTTTAACTCTCTTGCAGTTTGTGCAATTTTACCTGAAACAAATCTTATTGTATCATTTGTAATATTTTCTTTTTTCCCAATACCTGCAAGAAGAATTCTTTGAGCTTGTTTTTTTCCAGGAATTGGAATAATTGCTAATTTTCCTAGTTTACCGTTCATATCTTTTAATGATTGATTTATTGATGATGTTGTCTTAACATCAACTTTTGGCAATCCCAAAACTTTGTTTGAATCTTCTAAAACAAATCCACATAGAAGTTCTGTTTTTCTTTTTGCAGAATTCTCTGTTTTTATCTTCATAATACATCATGTTTTTAAAGCATTATTTAGATTTTCTATGCACTAATTTTTTACTATTTGTAATTAATGTAAATGATCTAACAAATACTGATTTGACACTCTTGCATTCATCACTACAAATATTATTCATTTGAGTAAATTTTGTTTTTCTTGATTTACTAGAAAAAATTGCTTTGATTAGTGGTAATAATGCCGCTCTTCCCCCATTAGCTGTTTTTTCATCAATTAGCCAAAACATCTCTAATGCTGAATTATCTAAAACTTCATTTCTAATTTCCACTCCAAAATTTGTGTAATGACCTATAATTGTAATTTTACCTCTAGCTAAAAAATTTATAATTGTTGCAAATTTTATGCAAACATAACATTGATCATCATAAAGTAGAATTGGAATTCCATCTTTAATTTGCATATTTACATCAAATTGCGATCAAATTAAAATATTTCAGAAATAGATTTTTATTCGATTTATGGAGAAATGTTCCAGATGGGTCTTAATTATTATCAAATTAAAAAAAATATTCTAAGAGCTCGTAAATTAGTTATAAAAGCAACTAATACTGCAGGTTCTGGTCATCCTGGTGGCTCCTTTTCAATGGCTGAAATCTTAGGTTGTTTGTTCTACAAGCATTTGAAATTTGACCCTCAAAATCCTCAATGGGAAGATCGTGATAGATTAGTATTATCAAAAGGTCATGCTGCACCTGGATTATTTTCTAATATGGCAGTTGCAGGATATTTTCCAGAATCTGAAATTGAAACTTTACGAAAATTTGGTAGCAAATTACAAGGACACCCTGATCTAAAGTGTCCTGGTGTTGAATTTTGTGGAGGCTCATTAGGCACTGGACTATCATATTCTGTTGGAATTGCCCTGGCTGCAAAAATCGATTCTAAAGATCATCATATCTATACTATTATTGGAGATGGTGAATCTGATGAAGGTCAAGTTTGGGAGGCTGCAATGACAGCTTCAAAATACAAAGTTGATAACCTAACTGCTTTTCTTGATAGAAATTTCATACAACAGGATTCTTACACTGAAAAAATAATGCCATTAGATGAAAAATTAGAAGGTGATAATATTTCAGAAATGTGGAAAGACGCATCACGATGGAAGACTGGTGATAAATGGAGATCATTTGGTTGGAATGTTCTTGAAATTGATGGACATAGAGTTGAACAAATTGATGCAGCAATAACAAAAGCTAATTCTACAAAAGGAGTTCCTACAATAATAATTTCTCGAACTATCAAAGGTAAGTCTTTGGAACACATGGAAGATAATCCTCAATGGCATGGGAAAGCACCTGATTCTGATATTGTTCCTATAATTAATTCTGAACTGGATTCACAATTTTTGATTGCTCCTTCAATAATTGCTGGTGATATGTCTAATTTAGAAAACGAAGTTAAGAGATGTGTCACTGGAAGATCTGATTTAATTCATCTTGATGTCATGGATGGTCAATTTGTTCCAACAAAAACTTTTGATCATAATAAAATTAAAGAACTTCGACCATTAACTGTAATTCCGTTTGATACACATTTGATGATAAATGATCCTGTAAAATATGTGAGAGATTACATAGATGCCGGTAGTGATATTATAACAGTTCATGCTGAAGTAACTGATGAATCTAATTTTGGAGAGATTCATGATATGCTAAAACAAAATCAAGTAGGTGTTGGTTTTGCTATCAATCCTGATACCGAATTGCCTGAATGGTCTTACAAATTTTTGTCTACTTTAGATCAACTAATTGTGATGTCTGTTGTTCCTGGAAAATCTGGTCAAAAATACATTGAAGAAACTCATGCAAAAATGACCCGATTGAATTCTGTTCTTAATGAATACCATTTTACTGGTTGTATTGAGGCTGACGGAGGTGTAAATATCGAAAATATTGGTTCTGTATTTGCTGATGGTGCACGTGCTTTTGTTGGTGGTGGTGCAATTGTTGGACAACAAGATGTAAGAGCTGCAATCAAAGACTTTAGAAATGCAGTTTTAAAATCAAGAAGGAAAATGTTACTTGATAAAGCAAATCAATTGGGTGGTTCTGATTTAGTAAATAAATGGATTGGATTACATGTTATTGGTGCAAAACAAGAAGAAATTAAAAAAATTGCACAGGATGCAGGATATCTATGAATGAACCAATTATGACTGACATGCGTTCAGAATACTCTAAGTCATTAATTCAAGTTGGACATGATAATCCTAATGTTGTTGTTTTAGGTGCTGATACAACTGATTCATTAAAAACTTCTGGATTTGGAAAACAATTTCCTGATAGATTTTTCAATGTTGGTATTGCTGAGGCAAATTTAGTTACAATGTCTGCTGGTTTGGCTGTGTCTGGAAAAATTTCTTTTGCTAGTACTTATGCAATTTTCTTACCTGGAAGAGCTGTTGATCAAATTAGAAATAATATTGCATATCCTTCCCCACCTGGAAAAAAAGGACTAAACGTAAAACTAGTTACATCACATGGTGGGTTGTCTGTGGGACCTGATGGTGGATCTCATCAACAAATTGAGGATATTGCAATAATGAGAGTTATTCCAAACTTCCGTGTTTTTATCCCTGCTGATACAATCGCTGTTTCAAAATTAACTAATTTGATGGCATCTGAATATGGACCATTTTACATGCGAATGGCAAGATCAAAAACACCTATTGTTCATTCAGAATCTCAAGAGTTTAAAATTGGTAAAGGGATAACTGTTAGAGATGGTTCTGATTGTACTATTACTGCGTGTGGAATTACTGTTAGAATGGCATTAGAAGCTGCAGAAATGTTGCAACAAGATGGAATTTCTTGTAGAGTCTTGGACATGTTTTCAATCAAGCCTATTGATGGTGAAATTTTAGAAAAAGCTGCAAGAGAAACTGGATGTATAGTTACTACTGAAGAACACAATATCTTTGGTGGAATGGGCTCAGCTGTAGCAGAATCTGTTTCTGAATCTTATCCTGTTCCAATCAAAAGAATTGGAGCCCAGGATATGTTTGGTGAATCTGCACGTGATGCTGAAATTCCTTTACTTTTAGAAAAGCATGGAATTACATCTTTTAATATGGCAAAACAAGCAAAGGAATTAAGGAGTAAAAAAATATGAAAATTTTTCTTGATACTGCTAACTTGGAATCCATCAAAAAATTCAATGATATGGGTTTGCTAGATGGAATTACCACTAATCCATCTTTGATGTCTAAAGAAGATGGTAATCCAAAAAGTGCAATGGAAGAAATAACAAAAATTATTCAAGGCGATGTAAGTTTAGAAGTTGTTAGCACTGAATATTCTGGAATGATTGAAGAAGGTAAACGTCTTCGTGAATATGGGGACAACGTTGTGATTAAAGTTCCAATGACACCTGATGGTCTTAAGGCATGTAAATCTTTTTCATCTCAGGGAATTCCTGTAAATGTTACTTTGATATTTTCTGCAAATCAAGCTTTACTTGCTGCAAAATCTGGAGCAAAATATGTTAGTCCTTTTATTGGTAGATTAGATGACATTGGTCAAGATGGAATGAATTTAATTAAAGAAATTAAAGAAATCTTTTCAAATTATTCTTTTGAAACACAAATTCTTGTTGCTAGTGTTCGTCACCCATTACATGTTATTGATGCAGCAAAGATCGGTGCAGATGTAGTAACTTTACCTCCAGGAGTTTTAGATAAAATGCTTCAACATCCATTGACAAAAATTGGTTTAGATAATTTTCTTGCAGATTGGGAAAAGTTAAAGCAAAAAAATCCTGATGCAAAAATCTAGTCAATTTTAGAAAAATATAAGAAAAATAAAATCCAAAAAGGAGTTTATGTTCTGGCTTTTCTTGAACCAGTACCTCTACCAGTACTTCTTGTACTACCTTTGGTTGAAGGTCTAGATTTTGGTTCAGGGGTATCTGAAAGTTTTCTTCTACCGGTACCTCTTCCTGTTGAAACTGTTCTATTTCCTGCGGCTTTCTTTCTTTCAGCTTGAAGTTTTTTGAATTCTTCACCTGAGAATTTGACATCGCCTACATCGACTTCTACAGTTCCAGTACCTCTTCCAGTTCTGATTTTAACTTTAACCATGTTTTTACTAAAATCATCTACGGGCTTTTATAAGATATGTCTATAATTTTTCCCTAAAAACATTATATCATAAAATTTTTATTTTATGATACAATAAATTTATTTCCGATTTTTGATTTTTTAACTGTTCATATAATAAATCGTTAATCTAAATTTTTTTTATGAAAAAAATATTTTTTATATTACCTATACTTGCATTTGTCATAATTCTTTTGAATGGATTTTTTGGACATTTGCTTTTTACATCACCGTATGATCAAGACATAAACAAATATTCGGTTTATATTCATTTTCAAGAAGAATGGAATAGTTTTCCATCAAATATTTTGTTTGAAGTAACAGATGTTTGGTCAAATCCAAATATCAATGATCAAATTTATTCTACAGATTTTTCAAATGTTTCTGATTTTGATTATTACAATTCTAATAATTTACAATTTCAAGACAATCGTGGTTATGTTGAATTAAAACATCAATTTAGTGATTGTAATTCCAGCTGGAAACCTATGTCGTATAGATATGCAATTGATTCAGTTAGAAATCAAATTGAATTAATTCAAGGCACTGAATTACATCCAGACACTTATGTTTCAATTTTTCCTAACATAAAATCTAAAGATTTGAATTATTTTAAGAAGTTTTATGCTCAATTCATTCCTATTTGTACTGATAAAAAAATTACTTCATATGAATATTCAATTTCTATAGACGATGAAAATTTGTGGTTTGATGTTTATTTTATTGATTCAAAAAAACAATTTCATAATTATATTACTTCTGAAAAATTTGAATTTTATACTGATGATGGTTGTTTTGGAAAAAATTATAACAGTTTCAGTGGAATTTGTGAAAATGTAAATAGTGAATCAGGACTTTTAATTTTAATTCCTGATAATCTAAATCGAACTTTAACAAAAATTGAAGTAAATCTTCATGAAAAAATTTAGAATATATTCACTAATTGTTTATCCAGCCTAGTTTTTTGAAATAAGTGAACATCATAATTGCAGGCACAGCAGATGCAAGAATAACGACTATGAATGTTGTAAATGGACCTAAAATTACCCAATTATCTTCTAATCCTCCTGGTAGGTTAACATTCATTCCATAAAATGTTCCAATTACTGTTGATGGAATAGCTAATGTGAAAATTATAGTTAAAACTGCTAGTACTTTGTTTGTTTTTTCATTACTTAATACAAAATCTACATCTTTGTAAATTTCCATTGTTTCTCTTGATTCGTCTAGTGTTTCAATCACCTTATCAATGTGATCAATTACATCATCAAAATATAATGAAAGTTCATCATCAGGGCTATTTGAAAATCTTTTAACATTTTTTGCAATTTCTAAAACAAATCTCTTTAATGGTAATGATATTCTTCTTAATCTATTAATTTCTCTTCGTAATAATGCAATACTTCTTGCAACAGGTTTTGATTCATCAAATACATTGTCTTCCATTTCGTCTAAATTTGCAATAATTTTTCTTGATGTATGTAAAAGATCATCTACTAAAACATCTATAATCTCATGAAGAAGATCACCTGAGGTCTCACCTAACAATTTGTTTTTTAATTCATCATCAGAATTTGTCATACATGCATCCACTAATTCTACTAATGGTTTCAAATCTCCTTGATGTACTGTTACTAGAAAATCTTTTCCTATGAATATTGATAATTGACTGTTTTTTGATATTCCAATTTTTTGTGCAAGGGGTGGAAAATGTAAAATTACAAAGAAATGTTCATCATAACTATCAAGTTTTGGAAGTTCAAATTTTGTCATACAATCTTCAATATTTAATTCATTGAAATTATATTTTTGAGATAGTTCTTCAACATCTTTTCTATCTGGATTTTGTAAATCTACCCATGTAAATCCATTACCTTGAATAGTTTCAATTTTCTTTTCAATAGGTACGGTTAAAGATTTTCTACCTGAGCGTAATCTTCTAGAAATGAATCCTCGTTTCATGGTGAAAAATATCCAGATTCTACAAATTTAAAGCGATCGTTACTTCCTAATCTGAAGTTTTCTAAATTGTTGAATTAATTTTTGTTTTAATTTGAGGCTAATTTACAATTATTTTTAAGTTATTTTCATTCTAATCCAATCTTAAAGATTATTACAGGACAAAAAAATTAATTTTTTTGTGGCCTTCGTAGTACAGTGGTTAGTATAGAGGATTGTGGATCCTCGGACAGGAGTTCGATTCCCCTCGAGGGCCCTCTATTTTTAAAATATACCGAATTTACTTGATTCCATTTCTTCTTTGATGGCAATTTTAAATCTTGGCGACTTTTTTTCAACTTTGTTTGTTAACCATGTAAGAAATTTTTTATCGGTTGTCTTACCTTTTAATTTTTGAAAATCTGGGCCCATCATTGATTCCAATTTTTCAATGAGTGTTCTATTTACACTAAGTACAAAAAAATGCCATCCAAAAGCAAATTCTGAATCTGTCATAACAAAATCTTCTCCTCCATGAACCATCTCTTCTAATAATGTAAGTTGTTGAGCGAATTCTTTACTTGTTTTATCGTAATCTATTGCAGAGACATTGATATGCAATCTACTTTCCATAATTTTTTAATAGATATACAAAATAAAAGGTTTACACCCATTTCATTTTAGTAAATATTCAAAATCTATGTCAAAATGCATTTTCATGATTCCTATGTATGTTTTAATTGATTCTGGCATCTCCTCAGTACAGACTACGCCCAATTTTTTTGCATTGATCCAAATCATTAATGTTTGAATAATTGTTAGAAATCTGTCATTTTTAATTTCTGATCCAGAGATTGATTTAGTATACCTCTCTGCAAATTCCCATGCTGTAACAAAATCTATACATTTTACACCAAAAATTGCTAATAGCTGAGCTTGTAAATTATCTGCTTTTTTGAAAGGTACTTTGTTAATTATATAAGGAAAATTTACTTTATCTGGAAGATTGTTTGGCAGTGGTCCCCAAATTGTAATTATTCTTGTTTCTGATTTTAATTTTTCAAATTTTGTAATCATTTCATTAATAATTTTTTCATCTGTAAACCAAAATAAAATTACAGATGCATTTGATAAATCTGATTCTTGAATATTTTGATGAATTAATTCGATATTGATATTCTTTTTATCAATATTATTTTGTGCATTTTGAATTTTTTCTAAATTATTATCTATACCTATTGCTTTTTTTACCTCAAATTCTTCAATTGCAATTTTAATTCCTTTTTCATTATTACAACCTAGGTGAAAAAATATGTCATCTTTTCCTAAATTTACAAATTTGAAAATTTCTCTAAATGATTTTTCAGGTAATTGAACATCTTCACCATTGAGAACATTTGTTGGAAGTGTTTCTAAATATTCTTCAATTTTCAACAATTATGCTATTTTAAACAAGAATTTATTCTCTTATACTTTCTAATTTTGAAACAGCCTGCCATAATTGGGTTCTAACATATGATGGCATGTTTGGGTCTTGTGTTACATCATCTAATAGACTAATTGTATTTGCAGCTCTAACTGATAGTGAGTACTCTTCTTTTAGTAAATCTGTAATAAGTTCAGTAATTGATTTTTTTATTGTTTTTGGTGTTGAATTAGTTGATACGATCAGATTGAGTGTATCGATAGCTTCTTTCATTGCTTGTTTGTTTTGTGTGTCATCAGCCATTTTTTACATATTTTGTTAAAAATCAGAAGTATATAGTTACATCTCTACAAATACAATGTTTGATTTAATCGTAATATTATATGATGTCAAATTTCTTAATTTCATTGGAAATTTTAAAAATTTGCCAGTTTTACAATCAAATTCCATTACATGTATCCACATACAATAAATCATTCATTTATTTTCCTTTTGGCATACTATGATGAGAACATAAATTATCAATTATACAAAATTCTCTATCAATATTTCCTACTAAAATATCTCTATAGTTAATACAAATTTGAATTATTTTCCCAGATGGAATTTTTGATGTTTTTTTAATAATTATTTTCCCTATGATCGTTTTTATTTGATAATTCTTAATATTTTTCATATATGAAAATTCGAGAAGCAAATTCTTTAGATAAAAATGAAATTTTGAAATTTTGTAAAAATACATTCTCTTGGGGTGATTATATTGAAAAAGTTTGGCAATCATGGTTGAATGAAGGTAATTTATTTTTAATCGAAAAAAAATTTCCAGTTGGAATATGTCATGCTTTCTATTTTGAAAATCAAATATGGATTGAAGGCATTCGTGTAGATCAAAATCATCGTAGACAAATGATTGCATCAAAGCTTGTTACTCATATTGAATCGATTGGTAAAAAAAATTATAAATTATTTTCTTACATGTTAATAGATACTAAAAATAAGAAATCTATTTCCATGGCAAATACTTTAGATTATAAAAAAATTCAAACATGGAATTATTATTCATTAATACCTAAAAAAAATTTAAATTTTAAAATTGAATTTGAAAAATCCATTAATAATGATCTTTTTCCTTTTTATGTAGATTCATGGAGATGGATTAAAACCAACAAAAAAATTCTATCTGAATTATCTCTTCAAGACAAAATTATAAAATCTGATTTAAATGGAAAAATTTCTCTAGCAATTATTGGAGATTACAAACATTTTGATAAAACATTAATTATTACTTTGTTTTCAGGCTCATCTAATACATTATTTGACATTTTATCTTATTTACAAAACTATGCAATCAAAAATAATTTTGAACGAATTCAAATTTTAACTAGGGAGAAATTAGATTCATTTGATACTTTAGAATACAAAATTTCATTTAATTTGATGAAAAAATCTTTGTTTTAATTTGATTTAATTACTTTAATTGTATTGTTTAACATTCCCAAACCCTCAATTTCCATCTCTATTTGATCTCCATCTTTTAGATACACTGCATTTGGTTTGTTTAACATTACACCAGCAGGTGTTCCAGTTGATATTATGTCTCCTTTTTCTAATGTCATTACTTTAGAAATTTTTGAAACGATTTCTGGAATTTTTATAAACATATTACTTGTCGAAGAATTTTGTCTTGTTTCTCCATTAACTTTTGTTGTCATTTTTAGATTTTGTACATTTTGTACCTCATCTACTGTTGTTATCCATGGACCACATGGTGCAAATGAATCAAACCCTTTCCCTCTAGTAAATTGCTTATCTTTATTTTGAATATCTCTTGCAGACACATCATTGAAAATCATATATCCAAAAATCATTTTAAATGCATTTTCAACAGTGACATTTTTACAATTTTTGCCAATAATTAATGCTAATTCAATTTCATAATCTAATTGTGTAACAAAATCTGGACATATAATATCTGATTTTGTATGATTTAATGTTGTTCTTGGTTTAATTACTAATGCTGGTTCATCTGGTGCTTGTAATCCTTGTTCTTTAGCATGATCAACATAATTGAATGCTAAACAGATTATTTTATTTGGATCTGGAATCGGTGATAGTAATTTATATTTTGAAATATCTTCTCTAAATTCTAATTCATTTGTTTTCTTTTTAATTTCATCATACCATCCATCAAATAAAAAATCTTTTACGGTGAAAGGAATTGGTACGCCTGTTAATTCAGTGATCTCACTTTTTATGGCTATTTTACCATCTTTTACAAAACCATATGTTTCACTAGTACCATCTGTTACTCGAACTATTTTCATTTTTCATCACTTATGTGTAAAAATTGCTTGATTCTGTGAATCTTTTCTACAGTATCCAAATCTAATAAATTGTATTTCTTCACCGTCTTTTAATTGTAAGTAATGGGGTTCGCAATATACTTCCATTTCTTCTAAACTATCTTCATTAAATTTTTCATCTATAAATAATATTTTTGGAATAATTATTTTAATTTGATGTGCTGTTTTTTGTGAAACCCATTGTATTTTTGAAATATTTGTAATATCCCCATCTTTCACATACTCTCCTTCTAACTCCTCTCCTTGTTTTGTTATCAAAATATTTCCTAATCCTAAAAGTCTAATTTGTTCCCCTTCTTTGATATTTTGTGCATCTTCTCCAGAAATATAGAAACTTCCATTAACATCAATTTTACGTTTACCCATATCATTAATTGGATGATTTGAAATTTCGATTGTTGTTATTGAAAAATTTTTTACTTCCAATTTTTTTGGATTACTTACCATATTCAATCGAATACTGTTTTCATCTACAAATTTTCTATTAAATGCTTCAAGAGAATCAAAAGGTGCAAGAGTATTTGCTTTGGTTAAACCTAACGACATAATGAATTTTCTTATTGCTTCTGGTTTAATTCCTCTTTTTTTCAACGCTTCTAAAGTTGGTAATCTAGGATCATCATACCATGAAACTTTTCGCTCTTCAATAAGTGGCTTGATTATCCTTTTTGAAATTGGCATTCCTTTAAATTCTAATCTTGAAAAAAATCCTTGTTCAGGCTTTCTCATTTCAAGTGCATCTAAAATTGCATCAATTAGCTCTTTTCTTAATTCAAATTCTTTTGAACGAAAAGCATGTGTAACTCCGTCAATACTATCCTCAATTGCTACTGCAAAATCATAACTTGGCCAAATTCTATATTTCTCGCCTACTGTGTAATGTTTTCCATCAATTATTCGAAATAATACGGGATCTCTCATTACTGCATTATCTGCTTTCATATCTCCACGAAATCTAACAATAGCTTCACCTGGTTTGAATTTATTTTTCATTTTCTCCCAATTATTGAGATTTTTATCTACATTTTCATTACTGCATTTGCATGATTTTCTTTCTCGTCTGTTTTTACTAATGTCTTCTCTTTTACATTTACAAATGTAGGCTTTTCCAGAATTTATCAATTCCATTCCTTTTTCATAAAATACTTCCATATCATCAGAAGTACTTTTCACAGTATCAAATTCTATACCTAACCATTCCAATCCAACTTTAATTGCTGCATGATATTCCATTCTTTCAGCTTCAGGATTTGTATCATCCATTCTTAGAATAAATTTTCCTCCATACATTTTTGCATATTCTGAATTGATGATAGCTGCTTTGGCATGTCCAATATGTGGATATCCGTTTGGTTCAGGTGGAAATCTTGTTACTACATTTCCTTGTTGTGCATTTTTTAATTCAGGTAATCCTTCTCTTTCCTTAATTTTTTCTTTAGGTATTAAAATCTCTGGAAAATTTTCTTCGATCTCCTTTTTTTGTTCATCTATTGATAGTTGATTAACATTTGATACAATTTCAGAAATTTCAATTGTAATCTCTTTAACTTTATTTCTAAATTCTGGTTTAGTTCCTAGAATTTTTCCTAAAATTATTTTATTCCTAGTTTGGCCTTCATGTTCAAATGCATTTTGTAAAGTCATTTTTCTAATCTCTTTTCTAATTTCTTCATCCATACTGATCTTACCTATTGTGACTATACATTTCGCCTAACTACAAAATCTAATAATGATGTTAATTCATTTTTGGCAGTTCCTTTGTATTCTGCTAATGATTTTTCAGATTTTTCTGCATATTTTAGAGCCTGATTTCTTACTTTTTCCTCAATACCTAAAGAACGAATTACTTCAACTGCTTTGTTTAGTTCCTTTTTGGAAACTTTTGTATTTCCAAATGCCTTTAAAATTATTTTTCTCTCATTTCCTTTTGCTAGTTTTATTGCCATTAAAATCGGAAGTGATTTTTTACCTTCTCTCAAATCGTTTCCTACTGGTTTCTTTGTAATTTTAGGATCGCCCATTACCCCAATCAAATCATCTGTAATTTGAAATGCAATTCCCAAATTTCTCCCAAATGCTGATAAGTTTGAAATATCTTTAGGTTTGTTTGTTGCACAAATTGCCCCCATTGCACATGATACATCAAATAATGCGGCTGTTTTTTTACCTATCATTGTAATGTATTCTTTCTCTGTTGGAATCCTTTTTTCATCTGCCATTTTAATATCAAGTAATTGACCTTCACAAACATCTACACAAGCTTTTGCAAGTCTAGAAATTAGATGTGTAGTTGCATTTGATGATAATTTTGATTCTGAAATAATTTGAAACGCTTTTGAAAATAACACATCTCCTGCTAAAATTGCAATTGGCATACCAAATTTTTTATGAACAGTTGGAACTCCATGTCGCATTTCATCATTATCCATTATGTCATCGTGAACTAATGTAAAGTTATGTACCATTTCTACAGCACTAGCAGCTATCATTGCATTTGATGATTTTCCACCTGCAATTTGACAACTTCTAATTACCATATATGGTCTAAGTCTTTTACCACCATTAACAATAAGATGTTCTGCGGCATCATAGAGTTTTTTTGGATTTCCTTTTAATTTCGAATACAGAAATTTGTTTACAATTTTGGCATTATTTTCAATTTGTTTAGTTTTTTTCATTGATTAATCTCCATTTCTCTATTGGTAAGTGGGTCTTAATTGCTTCTTGTAATCCTTCATGAACTTCGTTGTTTGTCCATGTCGATAAGATATTTTCATGTTTTTTGAGCATAGATTGTTTTGATTTATCAAGCAGCTCTAGCGCAATTAACATCCATGGACAATAAATTTCTGGATTTCTTTTAACTTCTTCAATTAGTTCTTTAGCTGTTATCCATTTTATTTCATCAATTTCTCCTTCAATTTCTTTTAATTCTGTATTTTTGTCAATTATTCCAACCAGAGTTCCACAAATTTCATTTTCAGAACCTATATCTTTGTAAGGCACATGATATTCAAATTTATGAAAATAATCTAGTTTCCCAGTAATCCCCAACTCTTCTGGCATTCTTCTTTCACCTGATGAAACATAACCTTCTGATTCTCTTGGATGACTTGCAAATGTTCCATCCCAATCCCCTGGCCATAACATTTTTTCTTTTGCTCTTTTTGTTAGCACTAATCTTCCATTCTCATCAAACAGTAATGCAGTAAATGCTCTGTGTAATTTTCCATTAGGTAAATGACATTTTACCTTCTCTTCTAATCCAACTGGATTGTCATTTTCATCTACTAGTATTACAAACTCTTCAGACATTTCTTTTTCCTCTGAACATGGTTCCTTTAAACTCTCTATTTTGAATGGCATTAACGATTCTTTCGGGTTTTTTACCATTAACAAAAAATACATTCATTCCCATCTTAGAAATTTTTATTGCCTCTTCTACTTTTCTTGTCATTCCTCCTGTTACATCCATTTTGTTTTTTGATATTAATGGAATATTTCCTTTTAATTCGGAAATTAGTTTTTTAGATTTTAGATCAGAATATAGGCCATCCTCATTTAGTGCAAAAATACACAATTTTGGTTTTAGAACTTTTGCAAAATGAGTCATTATTTTATCTCCTGATAAGATGTATGTTTTATTCTGACCAAACCATAATGCATCTCCATATGTTACTGGAATCAAGCCTGATTTTGCAATTTTTTCAACTTCCTTAATTTTCCTTGAAATTGGTTTATTTCCTACCATAAAATCCGTTGGAGGTAAAGAATATGGATTTAATTTATTTTTTAATAATGAATTTAAAATAATTTTATTTAATTCAATCATTGAATTTTTAATAATTGAAACTCCTCTAATGTCATATTTTCTTTCTTTTGTATGCATATCATATTTTACAGACCAATAATGCCCATACGATCCTCCTCCGTGTACAATAATTATTGGTTCTTTAATTTTTTTCAAACTTTTTGTTAAATTATCAATTGTTTTTCGTCTGGCTGATAACGGTTTTTCTTTATTGGTAATAATTGAACCACCTAATTTTATTAGAATCATGTTGTTCCAAACTACCTAATCAATTAAAAAGTGTTCAGTCCTTTGAAATCTATCTTTACTGAAAAACATTCATACTTTTCATTATTGAATTTTTTTAATGTATCTTGTAAATTAGATTCATTTGTTAGTGCAAAAATACATCCTCCTCCACCTGAACCTGTTATTTTTGCACCAAATGATGACTCTTGTCCAATTTTAATCATGTCTGTTAATCTATCATTTGAAATACCTATCTCTTCTAAAAACTTCTGATTTTGATTTATATTTTTTCCAATTTCTTCAGCGTTACTTTCTTTAATTAATTTTAAAACATTTTCGATTAATTTTGATTCTAAATTTGATAATTTAGAAAATTCCTCCTTGTTCTGATTTTCAAATTCTCTTACTTTTGAAACCATTGATTCTGTTGAATGTTCTATGTTTGAATTTACAATTACTAATTCAAAATTTGGTTCATCTTCAATTTTTTTAAAACCTGTATTTTTATCATATTCCATCAATCCACCATATGTACAAACTGTACAATCTGCACCTGATGTGTTTTCAAAAATTGTTTTTTCAGCCTCAATTGCAAATTCTAAGATTTTTTCTTTAGAAATTTCTTCAAATAATTTAAAAATTGCTGCAGCACCTGCTACACAGCAAGCTGATGATGAACCCAATCCTGCACCCAATGGTATTTCTGATTTGATTTCAATTTTTAATCCTACATCTTGATTTTTTATTGCTTTATCTGCTAAATAATAAAATGGTTTTAATGGTGAATTAATTTCTGCAATTGATTTGCCTGGTTCTAAAATTAATTCTCCAATTTTTGAATAGATAGAAATTTTTCTTTCATTTGTTTTTTCAGCAGTAACTGTTACTCTTTTGTCAATAGCACAGAGAATAGCTTTAATTCCGTAAACTACAAAATGTTCCCCAAAAAGAATTACTTTACCGGGAGCTGAAGCTTTAGATTTCAATTAAACACTTGATTTTATTTATTCGATTTCCTCTTCGGTAATCTTTGCTTCAAAATCATCAATTTCATATGTCATTGATTCATTTTCTTTTAATTCTCCTTTTTCAATGAGAATTTGTCTAACTAGCAACCAGTAAATTGTTGCAAGTGCTTTCCTTCCTCTGTTATTTGCTGGAATAATAATATCTAATTTTGATGTGATGTTATCTGTGTTAGAAATTCCTATAACTGGAATTCCAGCATTGGTTGCTTCAATTAATGCTTGCTCATCTACTTCAGGATCTGAAATTAAAACAATTTTTGGTTCAATGTAATATGGTAATGATGGATTAGTCAATGTTCCTGGCATAAATCTTCCAAGAAGTTGTTTTGCACCTGTCATCTCACAGAATTTCTCAATTGGAATTCCTGCATATTTTCTGCTTGAACATACAATCACATTTTCTGCACCTAATCTATTGATGAATTTTGCAGACGTCTTAATTTTATCTAAAGTCATGTCTATATCTAACATATAGAGTCCTTCTGGACTTGCTTTTGTGATAAATGGTTTCATGAATTTTGTTTTCACTTGTGTTCCAACTCTGATCCCAGTTGAAATCACTTTTTTTCTAATATCTACTGTTTCTGCTTGTTCACTCATGACGATTTTAAATCTCCGCCATGCCACATATAAAATCATGCCCTGATAGACGTAATAATTCATTTAATTTAGCTACTCTTTCACCACCTACCACGCCTACTTTGAGCATTTTTGATTTTGTTGCAATTCCTATATGTGAAATCTGTGAATCTGTGGATTCTCCAGATCTATGTGATGTTATCAATTTGATGTTATTTTGATTTGCAACGTTTGCAAATTCTAATGCATCATGGAGACTGCCTGCTTGATTGACTTTCAATATTGCTGCATTACATGCTTTTACATCAATTGCTTTAGTAAGAATATCTTTACTTGTTACAGTTAGGTCATCTCCTGTAACCAAGGTATTTGGAAATTTTGCAGTCAATTCTGCCATATCTTCAAATGCTTCTTCATGAACTGCATCTTCTGCATAAATTAATTTGAATTTATCAATGATATTTGCTGCAAAATCAATTTGTTCTCCTGTTGAATTTTCAAATCCAGCTCTATCGTATAGATACTTTCCTTTATCTTCATTCCATTGTGTTGATGATGCAAAATCTACTCCTAATGAAACTTCTTTACCTAAAGTAAAACCTAAATTTTCACAAGCTTTTGCTGAGACTTCTAATGCTTTTTGATTTTCTAATTTTGGTGCCCAACCACCTTCATCTCCTCTTCCGTTTGTAAAATTAGGATCTTCTTTTTCTAAAACTTTACGTAATTCTTTATGAACTGCTAAGTTTGTTTCAATTGCATCTTCAATTGTTTTTGAACCTGTTGCACAAATTAAAATTTCTTGAATGTCTGGAGTTCCAGGTCCTGCATGTGCACCACCACCTAAAATATTTCCTAATGGAAATGGACATCTAGCTTCTGAATTTGGAGATAATGTTTTGAATAATGGCTGTTCTAATGATTGTGATGATGATTCCATTGATGCAATCGTTACAGCAAAAGCAAGTGCACCACCAATAATCGAATAATTATTTGTATTATCTAAGCTTTTTAATGTATCGTGAATTGTTTTTAAATCTGATGAATCTAAACCAATAAACTTTTGAGAATTATGTGTTAATATTTTGAGACTTTCTTCTGGACCTCCATTTGGAAAACTTGTTGCTTCATATTTTCCAACACTTGCACCTGATGGTGCACACACTCTTCCAAGAAATTTATTGTCTGATTTAATATCAACTTCGATTGTTTTACTTCCTCTACTATTGAATAAAACACGTCCTTCAATAGAAGTAATTTTCGACAAATTAATCTAATTCAGATTGTACTTCTTGTTTTCTTTTCTGAATTGATTCATAGAATGGAATTACTTGTTGAATCGTTTCAACAGTAGTTAAAAGCATTCTTCTACAACAGTATCTGTTAATCTGTAAATCATTTAGAACTTTTTCAGGATTTTCACCTGCTTTGAGTTTAGTTTGATAATCATCGAATTTATCTGCAATTAAATTTCCACATGTAAAACATCTAACAGGAATTAACACGATGAAAAAAGTCGTCAAGGATTATAAAAACCATACAAGATTCTTTCGTTGCGGGCGTCGCCCAGCCTGGCCAAAGGCGCTAGCTTGAGGGGCTAGTCTCTCAGGAGTTCGTGGGTTCAAATCCCATCGCCCGCACTAAAAATTATTTTTCTAGTTTTTCTAATGTTTTAATTAATACTATTCGCCTTTTTTCTTGTGTAATTGCCGATCTGACATCATCTACTAAAATTCTATTTACGTCAATTTTTCTTCTAGCTTCTTTTACAACTTTATCATATAACGAAAAAGTATAAAGTTGAAGATACAGATTCTCCATAATGTCAAAAAATCTAATAGCCTCATCTATTCCCCCTGCTCTCATCTCATCAAAGACCTTTCTTTTTAATTCACCTACACAATCTAGTAATCCTAAAACATATGATTCTGGCATGACTGCTAATTTTTTATCTGAAGGAATATCTTTTTTTTCCACAATTGCAATTAAACATGCTGCTTCAACAAATTCTTGTTCTGGTGTAATTAGATATCTTCTTAATTGACCTGTAGCTTTTTTCTTGTATTTTTTTAATAATTTGTCAGCTTGCTTTAAATTATTTTTTGCTGTTGTTAATTCTCCTTTATGAACTGCAATTATTGATTTGCTACATAGGATAATTATTTCTCTAGTATTTTTTAATAAAAATTCTCTTGAATCTTGTGTTGCTGCTAAAGATTTTGTAATTTTATTTAATGATGGTTTCACATTTTTTAATGTCATGTAACAAATTTTTAAAACTAGGATAAAGCCGTTTGCTAAACTCTTATTTTGGGAATGATTTTCATGTAAAGTATGGAAATAACTGTAGATCAAATGTATCAAATTGAAAACAAAGGTCATGATATGGGTTTTTTAAAAAAATTCATGATGGAAAATGCTGGAGCCGCAGCAGTAAGACGTTTACTAACGAAATTCGATGACATAGCCTCAAAAAATGTCTTGATTTTTGTAGGATTGGGAAATAATGGTGGTGATGGATTGGTGATGGCTAGGCATTTAGCTGGATACGGTTCAAATGTCACTGTGATGCTTTTAGGTGATCCTGAAAAAATTAAAACTGAAGAAAGTAATTGGAATTGGTCAATTTTACAAAAAATGCCATCTGTAAATCTCATGTCAGGAAATTCTCTGAATTTTGATTTTAAACCTGATATTGTCATTGATGGAATTTTAGGTACTGGAATTTCAGGTGAAATTAGAGAACCATATGCATCAGCAATTAATTATATCAATAATATTGATTGCTACAAATTTGCAGTGGATGTTCCATCTGGATTAGATCCTCAAACAGGAAGTACTGCCAACATATTCACTAAATGTAATATGACAGTAACGTTTCATAAAATGAAAGAAGGTATTCCCAAAAGAAAAGATTTGACTGGTGAGTTGTATGCAGAAAAAATTGGCATACCTGTTGAAGCAGAGGAGGGAATTTTGTGATAGTACATCAAATTCCAGTAGGTCCAATGCAAAATTTTTCTTACATTGTAGTTGATGAAGAAACTAGTGAATCTATTATCATAGATCCTTCTTGGAATTTAATGGAATTGGAATTAATAATTAAAAATTATGACTTAAAAATAAAATATATTGTTAATACACATTACCATGATGATCATACTAGAGGAAATGATGAAATGATTGAATCTACTAAATCTCTTATTGTTCAACATGAATTATCAACATTGAAAAATGATATGACTGTAAAAGATGGTGATTTTATTGAATTTGGTAATTCGAAATTAAAAGTTCTTCATACCCCGGGACACTCTACTGATAGTATTTGTCTTGTTGGTGATGGAAAAATTTTTTCAGGTGATACATTGTTTGTTGGTAATTGTGGTAGAATTGATTTACCTGGAGGTAGTGCATCTGAACTTTATCATAGTCTTTTTGATGTGCTTTACTTATTAGATGATAATTTAGTATTGTATCCTGGTCATAATTATGGCTCAACTGAAGTATCTACAATTGGAAAAGAAAAAATGACTAACATGATAATGCAAAAACGAACTGAGCAACAGTTCTTAGAAATGATGGGTTAGTGATATTTTGGAAGATTTTGAGTTATCTGGAAATGTCGAGCAAGCACAAAATTTTCTTGAATCTGTAAAACCTGGAAGGTTTCTTTTTTCCTTTGTTACGTCATATACTGAAACTTGTGAAATTCCAGGAATTTCTATTGCAGGTGCAGATGTTGATTCGATGAAATTTACTCCTCCTGCAGATGCAGAATATCTTCATTATGGATTTTGTAAAACAATTGATGGGATTCCAATGACCCCTGATGGAAAACCTACTCCTGCACTGCTAACTAAAACAGCTTTGGAATCTGCAAGTATCCCTCATTTAACAATCAATGCTGGAAGTAAAATTACTCCTCAATTACCTTTTATTGAAACGGGTTTATCTTTTGGGAAAAACATTTTTGTTGAATCTGCAATGACTGACTCAGAAGTTTCTATTGCTGTTGAATTTGGTAGAATTGTTGGACGAAACATGGCTTCTTTAACTGATTGTTTAATAATTGGTGAATCAATTCCTGGTGGAACAACAACTGCTTTAGCTGTATTACGCGCTTTTGATTTTGATGCAAAAACAAGTTCTAGTATTCCTATAAATCCCACAAAACTGAAAAATGAAGTTGTTGATTCTGCACTTGAACGAATAGACTCTGATCATCCATATAGTATTCTTGCAAAAGTTGGTGATCCTATGATTGCTTTTGTTGCAGGAATGTTAAGCTCTGCATCAGCTGTTTCTAAAGTGATGTTAGCTGGTGGAACTCAAATGACTGCTGTTTTGGCATTTGCATCTAAAATTGGATTCAATGAAGAAAATACCGCAATTGGAACTACCTCCTATATTACAAATGATCAAAATGCAAATTTTTCAAATATTGTTAAACAGATTGCAGACATACCTGCAATTTCTGTAAATCCTGGATTAAATAATTCAAAACACTCTGGACTAAAGGCATTTTCAGAAGGATTTGGAAAAGAAGGAGTTGGTGCTGGAGGAAGTATTATTTCATCAATGCTCAAAACAGGAAATGATTCTACAAAATTTTTGAATCTTGCTGAACAGGAATATGATAGACTTTCTTCATTATCGAATTCTTAAACAAATTTTTAGATTATTCAAAAATATTAAACATTCTTTCTAAATTTCTTTCAACATAGTTATCATCTCCTTTAAGAATAATTTATCATGAGCCAAACAATCGAATACGGATCACTACTGACTAGACTCTTTGAGTTGGATCATAACATCAGATTTGCTGCAGTAACAAACAAGTCTGGAGAAATTCTCGCAAAGGGTTCAAAATCTAACACCGAACTTTTCTTATCTCCTGAGGAAACTCAAGAAACAATCCATCATGCAATTAATGCGTGGAAATCTAGAGAAAAGCATTATGAAAAAATTGGTGAGGGACTGTATACTTTAGCAGTATATGAAAAACTAAGACGTGCAACAATTCCGTTACCAAGTGGAAATTTACTTTTGGTAACCATAGATAATGCAGGTGGACAACAACAGATAATGGAAAAAATTATCAACGAAGTAAAAATTCATGATATCTCTGGAACCACTTCAGGTTCATAGATACCCAAATTTTATTATTTTACAGTCACTGATTTAGCTAAATTTCTAGGATAATCTGGATCTGTATCTTTTTCTAATGCTGAATAATATGCTAAAAGCTGAATTGGAATGATTTCTGAAATAGGATATAGAATTTCACTAATTTTAGGAATCTCTATCCAATAATCATAAACATCACTTTGAATATCTGAAACCCCGATAATTTTTGCTCCACGAGCTTTAATCTCTCGTGCACTTGTTAATGTGTCATCGTATGTTGAATCATTTGGATTGATAATAATTACAAAAACATCTGTATCCATTAATGCAAGTGGACCGTGTTTTAATTCTCCACCTGGAATTCCTTCAGCATGAATGTATGTTAATTCTTTTAATTTTAATGCTGATTCAATTGCAATTGGATAATTGATTCCTCTACCTAAAATGTAAATATCTGAAACTTCTTTCAATTCTTTTGCGATACTTTGAATTTTAGTTGGATTTTCTATAATTTTTGAAATTGATGCAGCAAATTTTTCAAAATCAATTGTAATATTGTTACCTAATTTCTGTACAATTTTGTAAAGTAAAATTAATTGCGCTGTAAAACTCTTAGTTGCAGCCACCCCTATTTCTGGTCCACAATTCATTCCAATTACAATATCTCCTTTTCGGGTTAGTGAGGATGTAAGTAAATTAACAATGGATATAATTTTACAATTCAATTTTTTTGTTATCCTTACTGCCTCTAAAACATCTGCGCTCTCTCCACTTTGAGATATTGCAATTAAAACTGAATTTTCTTCAATGGTTTCTGGTGCAAATTGAAGCTCACTTGCAATTATTGGCTCTGCTTTAATTTTTACATATTTTGATAAAATTTGTTTTGCAATTAATGCAGAATTATAACTTGTGCCACTGCCAGTAATGTAGATATTTTGTGCATTTTTTATCAATTCTGCAGCTTTTTCAATCCCTTCTACTGTTGTTTGACCTGCTTTTAAAATCACATCTGGTTGTTCGTAAATTTCTTTTAATGTAAAATGTGCATAATCTCCTTTGTATGCATCTCCAAATTCTTTTGAAACTTTTGTGATTTCATGTTTTACTTTTTCACCATTAAAATCTAAAATTTGAAATTCTTTTTTATCTAAAATTATAAAATTTCCACTTTTCATGTATATTGCATTATCTGTGAATTCAATAAATCCTAAAACATCACTAGATAAGAAAATATTTTCTTGTCCAATTCCAACAATTAGTGGTTCATGAAATCTTGCTGCTGCAAGTTGACCATTTTCAAACATTGCAACAAATGCATAATGACCTTTAATTTCTGAAACTGTTTTTAGAATTGAATCTTTAACATTTTTTGTTGATTCATAATTTTTTTGTAATAAATTTGCAATAATTTCACTATCTGTTTCGCTTTTGAAAATATACCCTTCACTCTCTAATTGTTTTTTCAGTTCTTCAAAATTTTCTATAATCCCATTATGTACAATTGCAATTTTTCCAGAATTACTTGGATGTGGATGTGCGTTAAGATCTGTTACTTTTCCATGAGTTGCCCATCTTGTATGACCTATTCCTGTTTTACCTGGTAATTTATCTAATTGAATTTTTGAATTAACCTCATTCACTTTTCCTGTTCCTTTTTTTAATTCAATTTCATTGTTTGATTCAGTCGCTACTCCAACACTGTCATACCCTCTGTACTCCATTCGCTTTAGTCCCTTTACAATAATTGGAGCTGCAATTTCATTTCCAGAATATCCTATGATTGAACACATGTTATTTTATCTGATAATTAGGGGTATTTACTGATAATGATGTATTGATTAGTCTGTTTTAGGAGTATCTTCAGCTGGTGCTGCTTCAGCTGGTGCTGCTTCAGCTGGTGCTGCTTCAGCTGGTGCTGCTTCAGCTGGTGCTGCTTCAGCTGGTGCTGCTTCTGTTTTAGCCTCATTTCCTTCTTTGCCTTCAATTGGTTCTTCAACTTTAGGTGCTTCAGCTTTGGTTTTTTCTAACATTTCAGGAATTTTAGATTCAGGACTAAAATGAACACTATCTTCTTCTGCAATTGTTACAGTATATGATGGAATATCGACTTTTCTATCACCAACCATAATGTGTCCATGAATAACTGCTTGTCTTGCTTGATATGGTGTTTTGAATCCTAATTTCTTTGAAACAATAGTTTGTAATCTTCTTGCAAGTAAATCAGTTGGTTTAAGATTAAGAACATCATCTAATGTTGCATTTTCTGAAATCAAACCAATTCTTGAAAGTGATTTAAGCAATATTGGTTCTTTTTCTGCTCTAATTTTTTGTGTCAATGCAAGTAATGATCTTGCTTGTTGTCTTACACGAGATAATTCTGTATGTGCTTTCCATAATTCTCTTTTAGTTCTTAATCCAAATGTACCAAGAGTTTCTAACTCATCCATTTTTAATTCGTAGTTAAGTGGTCTTTTTGGTTTTCGCCAAACTTTACGTGGATATTTAGGATCTCCCATTTAAAACACCTATTCTTTTTTCTCCGCTGCTGCTGGTGCTGCTTCAGCTGCTGGTGCTGCTTCAGCTGCTGGTGCTGCTTCAGCTCCTGGTGCTGCTTCAGCTCCTGGTGCACCAGAACTTCCTTTCTTAACTGGAGCTGCCAATCCACCTTTTGCAACTCCTACTGCTCCACCTTTTCTACCAGACGTTCTTGTTCTCTGTCCTCTAACTTTTAGACCACTTAGATGACGATAACCTCTCCAACTGGCAGTAATTCTTTCTCTTTCAATATCATTTCTTAATGTAAATGGAATATCTGATGTTAACAAATGTATATCTTTTCCAGTCTCAATATCCCTTTGTCTATTTAGAAACCATGATGGAAATTTTGACTCACTTGGGTTTGTAATTAATTTTTCAATTTCTTGAACATTTGCATCTGTAAGATGACCAATGTTAGAATTCATGTTAATTTTTAATGTGGTTGCAATTGCTGTTGCAAAATTATGACCTATTCCTTTAATTTGGGTTAAACCAACTAGAAGTTTTCTTTCTCCTGGAATATCGTTTCCTACGATTCTTACAATATGTCTATATTCTTGGCTACTCAAGTATTCAAAAATTCTAAGAAACCCCGATAAAAACCATTGCTAGGCGTCAATCATTTATGATTAATAATAGATTTTTTGTGGGATCATAACTAATGTATGCTTAATTTTGATGATTTTGTTGCAAAATTATCTAAAGTCCTCGTCATTTGTCCAATCATTTCCTTGAACATTCCACTGATTGCATTTACAGCATTTTTTTACTCCTCTTTGAGAGTCTATATCTATACAAAAACAATGTTCTCCTTTACCTGATGGATCTTCACTACAGAGTTTTTGCATACTTTGATAATGTGTTATTTCTTAATTATTCTATTGAATATGTCAAAAAGTTATAAATTTCCAATTTTTTAAATCAATTTGATGAATGACTCCTATGACCGAGAGAAAGTAATTGATTGCATGTTTGATCCGATGACTTCTGAAATATTATCTAAATTAGAAGATGGAAAAAAAGAATGTTCCGTTTTGTCTCAACAGTTTTCTATGTCTGAATCAGAACTTTTGAAAAGACTTGCTTATTTGATAGAAAATGAGTTTTTAATTAAAACAGTTGAAAATGAGAAGTGTTCTATATCTGCAAATACTGAAAAACTTGGTTCATTGCTTGATGATGATGCTTTTGATGGTGCTATCACTGGTTTGGAAAAAATGGATAGTTATCTAAACTGATTTTCTTTTATTTCTAATTTCATAAATTGCTAAAATTACTAATCCTATCATCCCTATAATTATGCAAGATGAAGAAATACTTGAAATAATGAATTTTTTCTCTCCATCTGGGAGTGGACCTATTGCACCATCAACATAACTGTCTTTCTCATCAGAACTTTCAATAACCAATTCATAATTTCCAGAATCTAACACTTCAAATTCTTGCTCAATAACATCTTCGTGAATTGTTTCTGAAATTATTTCAATACCTAATGGATCCAAAATTTTTGTTGAAAATGTATTTTCTTTGAATTCCATTATTTGTACTGCAAAAATTCCAATTGGTGTTTCATTTTTATCTAAATTAACTGAAATTGTAACTACTTGAGATGCGTTTACTTTTCCATTTCCTTGAACTATTCCTTCTAATGTAATTTGATTTTCAATTACAGACGTTGATAGACCTGCAACAATCAATATTCCAAAAATTATTACTATTAGTCCTGTTTTTTGCATAACATTTGTTTTGTTTTCTTTATTTTAAACCTAATTTTTGATTTAAATTCTGATCAAAGAATTAGACTAGGCTAAAAAAGTTAGCTCATGTTAACTTTAAATAAAGAATTTTGCTTCTTGAGCATGTTGAAAACCTCTCGTTCTACTCTAATGTTTGTATTAATTTCTGCAATAATTGGTATTTCAGCTATCGTATTGTTTCCAAATTTTTCTGATGCTGAATCAGAACTTAAAACATTCATTACACATTCAGGGAAAGTTATTCGAACAACTGGAGAAGTAATTGATCCTCTTTACACTGTATCTACTGTGGAATTTGATCCAATGGAATATTTACGTGAATTCAATTATGGAAAAGTTTCAAAACTTTCTGATGGAACTACAGTAAGAGAATACACTATAATTGCTGAGGATGATAAGGTTATGGAAGTCTCACCTGGAGTTTTTTATAATGTTTGGACATATAATGGAACAGTTCCGGGTCCTACAATTAGAGCAACTGAAGGCGATTTACTTAAAATAAATTTTATTAACAATGGTTCAAAAGAACACACAATTCATTTTCATGGAATTCATCCATCAGAAATGGATGGAGTTTTTGAAGCAGTAGGACCTAATGGTGGAAAATTTGTTTACGAATTTGAGGCTGGTCCTGTAGGAGTTCATCCGTATCATTGCCATGTAATGCCATTGGAAGAACATATTGTTCATGGTCTTTACGGTGTCTTCATAGTTGATCCTAAAGAAGGACGTGAACCTGCTGATGAAATGGTTATGGTCTTAAATGGATTAGATACTGATTTTGATACTGAAAATAATTTTTATGCTGCAAACACTATTCCATTTTATTATCAACATCATCCAATTCAAATTAACACAAATGAGCTGATTCGAATTTATGTTGTCAATATGGTGGAATTTGATCCAATTAATAATTTTCATCTTCATGGGAATTTGTATAATTATTATCCTACAGGTACTGATTTGGTCCCTTCATTCTATACTGATATGATTACACTATCTCAAACTGAGCGTGGAATAATGGAATTTGAATACACATTTCCTGGGAAATACCTTTTTCATGCTCATAAGGTAGAATTTTCAGAAAAAGGCTGGGTTGGAATATTTCTTGTAAATGACAAATCTGAATCTGATGAAGGTGAGGAATATGGCAGTTAGTAGTACTTCAAAATTTAAGGTTGTAGCAAGTGGTGTCATTCCATTTGCTTTTGTAATTATTATGATGTTGTATGTTTTTGGTCCTGGTGGAGATTTGTTAGATTTTGGTATTGCTCTTCCTGAAATAACAATTGAAAAAGTAGATTTTATTGACTCAGAAATTCAAGCCACTGTGAGAAATACAGGTCCAATACCTGTTGAAATTGTGATGGCTGATGTAAATGATAGAATTCAGCCAGCTGCTGTAGAACCTGATGGATTTCTAGAAAGATATGAAACAACATTAGTTCGAATTCCTTTTGAATGGAATGAGGCTGAACCTTATAGAATTGGAATTACTATTGATGATGGAACTCGTTTTGAAAAAGAAATTGAATCTGCTAGTTTTGCGTTAGAATTTACACCAGACCTTGCAATCTTTTTTGCAGTAATTGGAACTTATGTTGGAATAATTCCTGTAATGATTGGATTGCTCTGGCTCCCATTTATTAAAAAAATCAGTAAACAAAAATACCATTTCTTTTTAGCACTAACTGCTGGATTATTATTATTCTTAGCAATTGACTCAATTGAAGAATCTATTGAAGTTTCTAATGAAAATTTAGCTAATAGTTTTAATGGTTCATTACTTGTTGCCACCGTTGTTGTATTATCGTTTTTAACATTGTATTATGTTGGAAACAAAATTGTATCCAAATCTGATTCATTGCATTTTTCAAAACCTGTTGCAATCGGATTAATGATTTCTATTGGAATTGGATTACATAATTTTGGTGAAGGTTTAGCTATTGGTGCAGCAGTTGGAATTGGTTCTATAGCATTTAGTACCTTTTTGATTGTTGGTTTTGCTTTGCATAATACAACTGAAGGAATTGCTATAGCCGCACCTATGTCTAGGGGAAAACTGATGATTGGCAAATTGGCCATAATGGGTGTAATTGCAGGTTCACCTGCTATTTTTGGTGCCTGGATTGGTGGATTTGCGTACTCTCCATTTACTTCCGTGATTTTCCTCGCAATTGGAGCAGGGGCTATTTTCCAAGTAATTTTGGTCTTATTGAAATGGATTCAAAAAGAAAATGATGGTAATCTCTCTAATCTTTCTGTTGTATCTGGATTTGCATTAGGAATGTTAGTGATGTATCTTACCAGTATTTTGGTTTAATTTGGTTCTGGATGAATTGTTATAACTGAATTTTTAATTTCTAACCTGATCGCATGTTCAATTTCTGATGTGAGATCATGAACTTTTTCAATTGATAATTCTTTATCAAAAGAACAATCAATATCTATTTTTAGAATATTTTCAAATTTCAATGATAGTATTCTGCCAATTTTCTTGACTTGATGATATTTTTCAACAATCTCTTTAATTTTTCTCTCTGTTGCGGTATCTTCAATACTGAAATTTTTTGGAACTGTTAGAAATGGTTCTAAATGAATTGTTGCATGAGTAATTTCTGGAATCTCTTTCCGTATTTTTTCTTCGATTATTTCAGAAATTTTATGTGCTGAAATTAAATTGATTTCTCTATCTACCATCACATGTAAATTACAATATGTTTTTCCTTTTGTTTTATGTGTAATTACGTTATGCACACCTTTTACACCTTTGACATTTTTTGAAATTTCTAAAATTTTTCCATCTAGTGGAATATTTTTCCAATTAGGTTCAAAATGAATTGTTATTCCTGCATTGGGAATTTTATTTTTAATATTTTTTTCAACACTATCACAAATCTCATGTGCTTTTTCAAAACTTGTATCTCCTCTTAGTGAGATTGTAACATCTGCAAAAATTATATCTCCTGATTTTCTCATTAGAACTGATCCTGTTTCTACAACTCCATTTGTTGAATTTGAAATTTCTTTGACATTTTTCACAAGTTCTGGTGATATGACATCTGTTAAATCTAATGCAGTTTTGTATACCAATTTGATACTGAGAACAGCTAATAATCCTCCTAGAATTAAAGCCGCAACAAAATCCCCAAAGTAAATTCCATATGTAACCAAAATTATCCCAATAATTGCAACTGATGTTGAACCAAGATCCATAAATGCATGGTAGAAATCTGCCTTGAGTGTTGTTCCTCCAATTGCTTTGATACTTTTTCTAAGTAATATTATTCTGAAAAAATCAATTCCAATTGTATAGAGACCTCCAATAATTGCAAATAATCCTGGTAAAATACTTGGTGGTGGACTTTGTAATCTGTTAATTGACTCATAAATGAAAAAACAAGCAATTAGAAAAATTGCAATTCCTCCAATCAATCCCCCTAGGGATTCAATTTTTCCATGTCCATAGGTATGTTCTGCATCTGGTGGTTTCATTGCCCATCTTGCTGCTAAAAGCAAAACTACTGTTACTACACTGTCTAACAATGCATGAATACTATCTGTGATTAGTGCTAGACTGTTAGAAATTAAACCAAAAATTAATTCAACTATAAATGCTGAAAAGATTGCAATTAAAGAAATTTGTAAAACTTTGGTTCTTTGAGCAAATATTTCCATTGTTGTTAAATAATTTAATATGCTATTACAGGTTTCTCAAATAACTGATAATTTAATAGAAATTTTAATTAATTGATTTTTTTAAAATCTGATGATTATTCAATGTCTATATTAACTCATCAAATTAAGGAAAAATTAGACTATAAAATAGTCAACTTTAATTCGATTGAAAATATAAATACTCTGAGGCACGATTTAAAATGAAAATGAAGGTATCAGGGTTCTTAGCATTTGCTTTACTATCTATTTCGATTTTATCTTTTGGTTTAACTGGTGCAGTAAACGCACAATCTGCTCTTCCAGTATCTGTTTTAACTGATTCATCTAGTTATACTACTGGAAACTCTATTACAATCTCTGGTTCAATTCAAAACTTAGCAGAATACGAGCAACCTGTAGTTTTGATGGTTGTAAGCCCTGATGGTAATATTGTAACTGTACAACAAGTAATGCCTGATTCTGAAGGAAATTATTCTACAATTGTAAAGGCTGGTGGTACAATGAATTCTAATGGTGATTATGAAATTCGTGCACAATATGGAGCACAAAAAATTACTACCACATTCAACTTTATTTCTTCTAATGCATCACCAACACCAGTTCAACCACAAGCACCAGAACCTGAACCAACACCAGAACCTGAACCAACACCAGAACCTGAACCAACACCAGAACCTGAACCAGTTGTTGAACAAGTTGTTAATTGTGGACCTGGAACCGAATCAGTAGATGGTATCTGTCAAGTCATTCAAACTGAAGAACCTGAAGAGAAAGAAGGTGGCGGCTGTCTAATTGCAACAGCAGCTTACGGCTCAGAGATGGCACCGCAAGTTCAGATGCTTAGAGAAATTCGTGACAACCAATTAATGAACACCGAATCAGGATCTGCATTTATGGG
>Ga0207992_1000035_pt1 | contig 86468 bp, 97 predicted proteins | sample ETN02SmetaG_FD_185788 | JGI IMG/M metagenome (GOLD analysis project Ga0207992, IMG submission 185788) | Marine microbial and viral communities from oxygen minimum zone, Eastern Pacific Ocean - ETNP2014F10-02SV255 (SPAdes) (version 2) | ecosystem: Environmental > Aquatic > Marine > Oceanic ...
AAAAACATCCCGACTGTACGATGAAGATGGCAAATGGATAGAGTTGGGAGATAATTTTATCCGTTTGGACCCATCAAGGGAAGACCCAACTGCACTTGAAGAAAGTGCAAAACTTCGACTAGAAAATATACAATTCATTTACGTATGTAAAGAAAAGGCATCCCTAGAACAAGTGCAAGACATGTTTGTAAATCCCAGATAAAGCAAAACCACAATCTTAAATCAAATTAGTTTGTAAATCTAACATTGAAAAATACAACAATAGCTCACGACTGTGAGATGTTGGAGTATTGGACTGAGAAGACATTTCCCGATGGGAGCATTTCTACAATCATTCAAAACCTGCAGCATTCATAGGAAAATTTACTGATTATTGCCTTAAATATCAAAATTACAATTATGGAGTATGGGATTAAAGAGTCTGAACTTAAAAGAAGAATATCGTTCAGATGTTGATGATATTGTTGCAGAATTCTTCTTTCCTTGCTTAAGTCACTGTATTCAATATGATAGATGTGTAAATTTTTTATCAATTCAAACATTAGCTACAATATCAGTAGCATTTGATAATTTCAATGAGGGTAAATCAAAATTAAGAATGATTACAGGTCACAGATTCAAGACAGAGGATCTAAATCTATTTACAAAATTATTTTCTGAAAAATTTACCAAGTCATTTGAAGGGAAATTTATCAGAGACAGTAAAATTCAAAAATTGCAAAATATAGTAAACAATGGGCAAATTGAATTAAAAATTGCAATTCCTAATTCAGAGCTTATTGCGGATGAATTCTCAGAAAGAATTGGAATTTTCATAGATGATGAAGATGAACAAGTTGCATTTACAGGAACTTCAAAAGAATCATTTTCTACTCAAACACGAGATTTTGAATCTGTTGATGTATTTACATCATGGAATGATAAATCCAGAGTAGAACGAAAGAGGAAGGATTTTGAAGACTTGTGGCAAAATAAAACAAAGTATGTTGAAGTTTGTGATTTCATGTATGCGGAAGAAAATAATCTTTTAAAATTTTCATCGAAATGGGCAACACAAGTTTAGAATTCAAAAGAATCAGTTAATCGTGATTTATTTTCAGAAAAATTCATTTTGTTAATTTTGTAGTAAATAACTTCACCGCGTCGTTCAATTACTGCAATAATTGGCTCTTTCCCCATTTGAGTAATTTCATCAATTTTCTTTTGTAATACACCCATCTTTTCTTGTTGTCCTTCATTTAGACCAAAAACTAGGAATTTTGCGCCTTTCTCCCCATAATGCCCACGTTCATAAACCCTAAAATCAGAGCCAAACCCAAATCCATCTTTTACAACATAACCCCTAGTTTTCAAATCTCTAAAAATGAGAAATTTTGTAAGAATTTTGGAATTTGTTTTTTGACAAATATTCATAAAAGTATCAAAATCTATTTGTTTTTTATTTTTCTTTAGAAACAATTTTTGAGTGTATAGCAAATACAAAGTTTCGAAAGATTTTAAAAATAATTTTCCGCTCTCAATTTCTCCAAATCCTTTTTGTTCAAGATCATGGATCATATTCTTATTAGAAATTTTTACTTTATCTAAGACTAAATCACCATGAACTTCAATCGTTTCATCCATTATGAAGAGAAAAATAGAAGATTTCCATATAAGCATTGGAAATACGAGCAGATAGTTACTAACCGTTAAAATATGGGCATTCCGAATTGAGATTATCATGCATGGTGCAAATTATAGGGATGGAACAGGACAAGTATTCACTAGAAAAGAATACATCAAAGGAAAACCACAAATTAAAATTGCAAAATTTCAAGGTGGTAAAAGAAATACGTATGAATATTGTGTTCAATTATTGATAAATGAGCGACTTCAAATTAGACATATGGCCATAGAATCTACTAGATTGGCAGCAAACAAAACACTAGAAAAAACAACTGGTGAAACAGGTTACTATTCAAGACTAAGAATTTATCCACACAATCTCCTTAGAGAAAATAAACAAATTGCAACAGCAGGTGCAGACAGAGTTTCAGAAGGAATGCGAAGATCATGGGGAAAAGCAACCAGTTTGGGTGCAAGAGTAAGACAAGGTCAATGCATTATGGAATTATATGTTAGTGGAGAAACACATCTTAACGCAGCTAAAAAAGCACTTCATGGAGCATGTGTCAAGTTACCAGGAACACCAACAATCAAAGTGATTGAATGGAACAAACCATCACCATAAATTCTCTAAATCAGATTTCTTATTTTCAATAAATTTTAAAAAATCTTCAAATTCTTGCTTTGTAGGTTCTCTTTTTAAAATTCTTTTACTTTGATAAAAAAAAGTATTGTATAATCTACCTACAATAAGACCCATTGCAAAAGATTTAGAATCATCAATAGATGAAAGAGAAGTAATTAATTCTTTAAGATCATTTTTGTTTGAAATACTTTCATGAATTTTTTGTTCAATTTTCTTTAAAAGAACTTCATCCATGTATTACTACCACATTGAAAGCTTAAAAACGCTTAAATCTGCAAATTCAACCCTTTGAATTGTTGCAGTTATAGTACAGTCTGGTTAGTACTCGTGCTTGCCAAGTACGTGACCCGGGTTCAAATCCCGGTAACTGCACCATTTATTGATTTTTAGGAATTAATGCACCTTTAATGATTTCAAGTGCATCATGAGCTTTTTCAGGACGAGGCAATTGAATTGCTATAACATTATCTTGACCATATCTAGATTCAGGGGAGTTAATTACAAACATTGAGGTATTTGCTAAAATTTCAAAGAAATTCAAATCAGTTTTTGCATTAACAAGAAATTTTTCTGAGATATTACCAATTGAAAATGTTAATACAATTTCAACAAAAACATTTCCCAATCCATCTTGAAGAATATTTAGATCAGTGTTAACAGAAAAAGATTGTCCTTCAATTTTTGCTCGAATAAGACCATATTTTTCTTCATCAAGAATTATACAGGGAGTTTCTTTACCTTCAAAATCAAATACAGTTATCCCATCATGAACATCATCTAGCATTTTTTGTAATTCATCAGACATCTTCTTTCTCCTCTAATGCGGGTACAATTTTGTCACTTGCTTTAACTAAAAATGGTGAAATGAATGCAGTGATTATTGAAATGATTCCAACGAGAGGGAACAAAAATGCACTTACTGCGCCAATGTCAACTCCAACTTTTACAATGACAATTGAGAATTCACCTCTAGGAGCTGCTAGGGTAAATGCTGAACGGAGTGCTTTTCCACGTTTTTGTCTGAAGATGAAATTTCCTAACATGTTTCCACCAAATTTCATACCAGTAGCAACCGCAATCAGAGCAATTGCAATGAAAATATAATTTTCAAGTTGGGACACATCCATCAAAGCACCTACAGATATGAAAAATATGGCAACAAACATGTCTTTGATTGGACTAGAAAGTAATTTTGCAACTTCAGCAGATTTTGATTCTGCCACCAACACACCAGCCAAAAAGGCACCAATTGCAACAGATAATCCCACAATATTTGCCAATAATGCATATCCAAAGCACACACCAAGAACACTTAAGAGTAAAATTTCACGATTTTCAGCAGCTGCAACTCTATCTACTAAACGAGGAACAACACGAGTTCCAATAGTAAATGTTCCAACAATAAGACCAACTGCAACTAATACAACAACAACTATAGATTCTATAGATACAGTTCCAACTAAAGCAACAGATTGTAATGTAGAAATCAAAATTACAGCAATAACGTCTTCGACAATCAAAATACCCAAAACAAGAATAGATGATTCTTTTTTGATTTTTCCCATCTCTTCTAAAATTTTAACAATGATTGCAGTACTGGATATAGACAATGCTGCAGAAATAAACAATGCATCCATAAATTGTAAACCAAGTGCAGTTGAAGCATAAAACAAAACACCTAATGTAGAAAATAATCCAATTGTACCTACACCGATAGATACTTTTCCAATTGATTTGATCTTCGCATATGGAAATTCAATTCCTATTACAAATAATAACAAAATAACACCAATTTCTGAAAATAGATTTAATGCAGATACATCAGATAAAATTCCAACACCAGCTAACATATCAGTAGAAGGATTATTTTCAGGCAATATCCAAGTCCAAAGTGGAGACAATGGACCAATTAGCATTCCTGCAAACAGATATCCAATGATCAAAGGTTGTCTAATTTTAAAAAATGCAAGTGTGACAATAGAACCAATAATCATGATAAAAGCTAAATCAGTTACAAAACTTGTATGAGGTAATTCAGGAGTAACTTGTTCAATCAAAGTATTAACTGTAGAATTTAGAGAATTTTGAATTACAGAAGAATCTATTTGAAATGAAAGATTTTGCATGATATGATTGAACAAATTTCATTAAAAAGTGATTACGTAATTAAAATTTAGAAAAAAAAATCGGAAAAATTAAAAAAAATGATTATCAAAAAGTTATCAATTTGAAACTTCTTTATGCCTAGTGATCTTAGTTAAATTGCAGAGTGATGAGTAGGTCAGCTGAATTAAATGAGGAAATATGACCTGGGGTAACTGACTGCATTTTTGGTTACAATAAGATAACCTAATTATTAATAGTACGGTACCGTACTGTACTATATGATTCAATGCGAATATTGTCCAAGAGGATTCATTGAGACAACAAATGGTCTTGCAGAAAAGACATTTCATGAACTACTTCATGAACCAGAAGTTGTAAACAAGTGACTCTTTACATTTTTTATTTTATACCTAAATTTTTTATTATTTGTTTTTTAATCCATCACATATGGTTTCTAAAACAACTAAGAAAAAAGTAGTAAAAACTGTAAAAAAACAGCCAAATCCAGCTGCTGTGTTAAAAAAGGTGGCATCAGTTTCAGATTCCAATAAGGCATTACAAAAAGAAATTAAAGTGATGTCAAAGATTTTTGGTGAAAATCAAAAAGTCCTAGTATCAATGAAAGGGATGATAGACACACTAACATCAACATTAGAACATATACAAAAACAATCAAAACAAATTAGCATTATTGAAGATGATACTCAAAAATTATACGCAGGATTAAATCAAGTTAAAACACAATCTAATTTAATTAATAAAATCAACAATCAAACCGAAAAACTGGAAAATGAATTAAGTAAAATTTCAGAGGTACAAAAGAAATCAAAGACTCAAGAAATTTCTCAAAAAGTCGAAGAAAGTATGAATTCAATTACAAATAATTCACAAATGATTATTAAAATTGCACAAAGAATTGATGAAGTAAGAGATGATTTAAGAGAAGTTTCTGGAAAAACAAGTTCATTTTTGGAAATCAGTTCTGAGATGAATAAATTAAAAGAAAATATTGAAGAAATTTCTGGAAAAACTGGAAATATTGATACTAGTACCCAAGTAGTGCAAAGTCTAAAACAAGAATTCGAAAAAATTATTGAAGGTGTAGCAGATGCATCAAATGTTAATGCAGAATTAGAAGCAATAAAAATTTCAATTGATGCAATTTCATCAAAAGCATCAAAAATTGACTCTTTAGGAGGTGTAATTGATGGTCTCAAACAACAATTTGAAACAGTCTCATCAAGTGCAAATTCTAATGATGCAATAAGTTTAGAATCAATTAGAGAATTAGGAAGTAAAATTGATAAAATTGAAACAGAAATTGAGCAAAAAATTGTTTCAGTATCAGAAACTCTGAGAAGACAAGAAGCATCTGCTACAGAATTTCATAAAAAATCAGAAAAACTATTTCAAGAAATCCAATCAGTTAGAAATGTTACAAACAAAGCATCAAGTGACTCATCAAAAGAAATGATGGCTTTACTAAAACTATCAGAATATCAATCAAACATTAGAATGAATACAGAATCAAAATATGGAGATTCAAAAGATATAGAAAAAATGGCCAGACTAACATCTGAAATTGTCAATTTATTTGATAGAATCTCAATTGAATCAGGTGAGAAAATTCCATTACCACACGAAGTAAGACAGTGGGCAGTGAGCAAAATATTAGATTGTGCAGACAAATGGGAAATTAGATTTAGTGATGTATATTCAATTTTAACAAATGCAATTGGAAGGGATATGTTAAAGGAATCTGTTAGAATTCAGCAAGTAAGAGACATTTATGGAATTAGAGCTGTAGATGAGATTAGAAAAGATCTAAATATTTCTTAAACACCGATTGCATCAGATTCTTTAAGTTGAGTTCTCTTTCGTTTTAATGCCGCAAATATTCCAATAATTACGGCTATCCAAATAATACTAGAAAATACATTTGCAATACTGACATACATGTAAGGTGTTGCATCCATAATATTTTGTCTTAAGAGATCAGCTCTGTTGTTAATATCTAACATTCCAGTATGATATGCAGAATTGTCTGGAGGTATTGTAGAAATATTTTCTACGCTTTGTAACATTGTATCCACATCGTTTTGAATTCTAACGAAATTTGTTGATTCAGTGGCAAAAATCCATACAGGGTTTTTTGAAATGACTTGACTATGTGTATCTGTTGTCTCAGGTAATTTCTCCAGCAATGGTTGCAAATCTAATTGAATTGCAATTAAGTGTGCACGGATTGTAGAAGGATCTGATGAACCAATTATTCCATCAAAATGACCTCTAATTCTATCTAGAGGGTAAATATCAGAATTATATCCATTAATTGCCATAAATCCACCAAATATGATTAAGGCCAATATTCCAACCATTGATAATTTGTAAACAGTATTTGCCATTTTTTCTTTCTTAGTCATTTTACGTTGTTCACTTGATTTATTTCTTTTAAATCTAGTATGAGAGAGGCTCATGTAAGCAATAAAGAAAAATCCAATTGTTTGAATTGCAATAATTGGTGCAAATACAGGGTTATTTGAAAAAATTGAAATAAAAATAGCTAGTACTCCATAAACTCCAAAAAATATTTCCAGTAGTGTTGTTTGGGTAAATGGTAAATTGTATGCCTTTCCTTTCCAGTCATCTTCTTTTTTGATTATTCCGTATTTTGGAGTTCTAAGAAATTCATTTTTCTTGCCAAATACAGCATCAAAAACTGCAACAGTATTGTTTACAGACATTCCAGCATTGTAAACTAATAATGCAGGTAGTAACTTTGCTTTGGACTTCCACGTTTTACCATACATATTTTGAATAATCAGAATATATGCACCAGGTCCCATTGCAAGATATGTTGCAAATGTTATGATAGGAAGAAAACTTACGACATATAGATTAACTTGGCCGGCCAAAAGAATCGGTAATGCTAAAAATTGAATTAACATTAGCGGATATACAATATGACGAGTTAATTGAACAAATGCTTGGATTTTTGTTTCAACAGAAATTTTTCGCTTTGCAGTAATATCAAAAAGTAATTTTGTTGCACATTGAATAGAACCTTTTGCCCAACGGAATTGTTGTCTTTTAGCAGCATTCATCTGTGCAGGAAGTTCAGCATCAACTACAATATCAGGTAGGAAAACACACTTCCATCCTTTCATTTGAGCCCTATAACTCAAATCAAGATCTTCAACTAGAGTTGCAGTATGCCAACCACCTGCATCCTCAATACAATCACGTTTCCAAATTCCTGCAGTACCATTAAAGTTCATAAATAAATGAGAATCACTTTTTGCTTTTTGTTCTATAAGAAAGTGAAAGTCTAAACTCAAAGCCTGTACTTTTGTAATAGTGGAATAATTTTCATTAACATGGCCCCAACGACATTGAATCAACCCGATATTAGATTTTGAAAAGTGGGGAATTGCTTTTTTAAGAAACCAATTAGGAGGAATAAAATCTGCATCAAAAATTGCTACAAGTTCAGTATCAGTAATTTGCATAGCATATTTGAGAGCACCTGCTTTGTACCCCTTTCGTGTTCCACGTCTAATATGTTCAATTTGAAACCCTTGTGTTTTGTAATAGTTTACAGTTTTTTCAAGTAAATCAACAGTATCATCATCAGAGTCATCTAATACCATAATATCCATTTTATCTTTTGGATAGTCCAAATTACATACTGCATCTACAAGTCTTTTTGCAACATATTTTTCATTATAAATTGGAAGTTGGATTGTAACAGAAGGGTTACCCAAATTCACAGTTTTTGCAACATTTTTTCTTTTGTTTGCAAGAAAAACAAGATAATAGAAATTACAAGTATATGCAGTAATCAGAATAGCTGAAATTATAAACAAATCAAAAACTAATTGAGTGAAAGGGTTTCCAGCCATCTTTAGCTGCTCAAAAGTAATTATGCCTATTTATACCTGCAATTAATGCAATTATTTTTGTTCATAAATTTTGATTGCCTGCGGTGGACAAACACCTTCACATGCAAGACAGAAAATACAATCTGGTTCTTTAGACATCAATGGTTTTTGATCAGATGCAGGATTTCCAGGAGAATCAAACCATTCGTAAACTCCAACTGGACAAGCTTCTATACAACCACCATCTGCAACACAAATATCATAATCAACAGATACAAATTCTCCCCAAACACCCATTATTCCGTTACTGGTACCTTTGCGACCCCAAGTTTTGATAGTATGTTCAGCAGAGTCAAATGCAGCTGAAGGTTTCATCTTTGATTTATAATCAACATCAATTGGTCCAGGTTTTGCACCATCAGGAATTTCAATGGATGCATCATCATCTTCATCCTCTTCATCTGCTGCCTCAATTGGTTTTGGTTTTGCACCAAGAACAATTTTTGCCAAAGGTGTTAATTCCTCCAATCTTTGAATTGCAGCAATTTCAGTAATTTTTTCAGATTTTGCTAAATGGGAAATCATCTTATCAGCTAAAATGGTGTTTCGCAAAATTGTGTCAATAACCATTTTTGCAAAGTGGTCTGCTTTCTTTCTGTAATCTTTTACCCAATTTGGATCACCAAATTTCTCAATTGGAAATACTTGATAAATTATATCAACAACTTCACCAGTTACAATTTCTACTGTAACAGACAAATCAACTTCTTCATAACCTTTCTCGTCAGGGTCATCCATGTTTTGTTCCTTCCATCTGTATGTAGCAAAGATTCTATCAGCATACACATCCATTTCAAATGCTTTTTTCAAACCATCGTGAACAGATTTTATTTCAGTAGGTTCTTCAAGTTTGATTGGTAATCGATACAATCCAAGTTTAAAACCATGTAAAGGATAAACACCACGTTTTACAGTTGGAGCCTCCATAGACCAAACGCGATCTTTTAATAGTAATGACATCTGATTTTTGGCGGTAGAATTTAGTTAAAAACCTTATTAGTCATCATCTTGAGGACAAGTAAGTTCTCTTAATTCAACATATTTTTTTTCCATTTTATTTGCATGTACTAAAACAGCAGATAGATCATAGGAATCTTTAGAAAAATACCAACGGATTGGAACCCAATGTCCAATTCCATCCATATCATGAATCATTCCTTTATCAGCCTTAACTTTCAAGGATTCATCAAAAGACGTTTCTTTAATTTCAAGTCCACGTTTGGTTTTATCCTCTAAAATTAACTCAGTTTTTCCATCTTTAATGAAATAAAAAGAACCTTTCTCAAGAATAGGAAGATCTAAGAGCAATTTATTTTTCCACAGGATTACCTATCATGTTACCCCATTCAGTCCAGGAGCCATCATAGTTTCTTACCTTTGGATAACCAAGAAGATATTTCAAAACAAACCAACTGTGAGATGAACGCTCACCAATTCTACAATAACAAATTACATCTTTATCAGGAGTTACACCTTTTGGTTCATAATTTTGTTTAAGTTCTTCAACTCCTTTGAATGTACCATCAGCATCATTTACAGCAGTTGCCCATGGAATGTTATTTGCTTCAGGAATATGTCCACCTCTTTGGGCATGTTCCATTGGGTACTCTGGAGGAGCAGTTATTTGACCAGAAAATTCTGCAGGAGATCTAACATCAACCATCACAGTATCTTCTTTTCCAATTCCTCTACTAACATCAAATAGATATGCACGTAATCCTTCATCAGGAGGTTGTGCAACATATTGTGATGCTGCGATTTGTGGTTCATCAGTGGTATAATCACGATTTTCTAATTCCCATTTTTTTCTTCCACCATTCATTATCTTTAGATTTTCATGTCCATAGATTTTGAAAACCCAAAAAACAAATGCTGCAAACCAATTATTAAAATCACCATAAAGAATCACTTCAGTATCAGCAGTAATTCCATTTTTGGACATTAATGTTTCAAATTCTTTTTTACTGATAATATCTCGAGTTACAGGATCATTGATATCTCGTTTCCACCAAATTAGACTAGCGCCATTAATGTGACCCTTTTGATATCCATTAACAGGATCGTAATCTACTTCAACTAATTTTCTACTTTCATTTGGAGGGTTTTGAGACAGCCATTCAGTATCAACTAAAACTTCAGGATGTGCGTAATTCATGATTTCATGACTCAATATTCATACTTAATTGTTTTTACAAATGAGCATAAAAATATCATTTTTATGTAAATACAATTCAAAACAACTTACTTGAAACTAGAAAATGTAGCTGTTGTCAGCAAAGTAGGAAACAAAGATTCAGAAAATGCTGCAAGAGAGGTTGCAAAAAAATTACTTGAAAAAAAATCTACAGTATACACAATTTCGCCTGTTAGTGTGGATGGTGCAAAACAGATGGAAACTTTAGAAGAAATTAAAAATGTCAAATTAGATTTAGTTATAACATTAGGAGGAGACGGAACAACCCTTCGAGTTTTCCGAAATTTAGAAAATGACACACCAATTTTGACAATTAATGTTGGAGGGAACAGAGGAATTTTAGCAGAAATTACAATTGAAGAAATTGATGAGGCATTAAATGAAATCTTGGAAGATAATTTCTTTTTAGATAAAAGAACCAGAGTTACTGCAGTATGTGGAGGAAAAGAATTCCCACCAGCATTAAATGAAATTTACATTAGTAGAGCAAACCTTACAAAAACTGCAGAGATAGAAATTAAATTTCAAAATGATACAGTAAAACAAAAAATGGATGGAGTGATTATTGCAACACCTAGCGGTTCAACTGGACATTCATTTTCATTAGGAGGTCCAATATTGCATGAAAGTTTAGATGTTTTAATCATAACACCAGTTGCACCGGTTTACAGATTAGCATCATTAGTGGTACCTGATGAAAAAATTGAAATCATTTCTTCACATGATTGTAATATTGCAATAGATGCACAAGTTGTAAAATCTGCAGGATATGAAGAACCAATAATTATCAAAAAATACAAAAGCCCAGCAGTTTTCATTAGATTGAAAAAAAGGGGTTTAAGACAAATGAGTAAACTTGGATTTTAGAATTTTAGATGCCAGTGCATTTTATGCAGGAGTTCCATTTAGATCATCTGATGATTGCTATACGACGTCTCTTGTTTATGATGAAATTCAACATATTAAGAAAAATCATGATGTATTGGGAACTTTACTAGAAACAAACAGGCTCAAAATTAGAGAGCCTGATGAGCAATCAACTAAAGCTGCAATAAAAGCAGCTAAGGAAACAGGGGATTTTCCACAACTATCAAAGCAGGATGTATCAATAATTGCATTAGGAATTGAAACTAAAGGACAAATTATCACCGATGATTTTGCCATTTCCAATGTTGGTAAAAATTTAGGATTAGAGATAGCACCAATAATGACAAAAGGAATCAAAGATGTTGGAAAATGGATTCATTATTGTCCAGGATGTAAATCCAATTTTAAAACTGGAAAAGAATGTTTAATTTGTGGGACTATGTTAAAGAGAAAATTGCTAAAATAATAACAAAGAATTATTTTTGCGAGATATAAAATACAACACTGACATTAGTTGTAATTTCCTCATTACCAGATACTATTGGTGCAGATTTCATTGAAGATTCTGCAAACCCATCAAAAGATGCACGAATTGGATTATCATAATAAGGCACCATATTGTCATGTATAATTACAGACTTGACACCAACAATTTTTTGCTTTAATGGAACAAGTGCTCTTTCAGCTTTTTGAGTTGCATCATTTATTGCATCAGCAATTAAATCATCACTGATTTTTTGTAATTTATCATCAGATAATTGAAATGAAACATTATCGACTCGATTTGCTCCAGATTTAACAGCAGCATCAATTAGATCACCAGCTGAATCAATTTTTTCAGTTTGAATTGACAAAATATTTGATACACGATATCCTGTTAGGATTTGCTGCCAATTTCCATCAGAATCTTTTATGCTATCATATAACGGATAAATTGAAAAATTTGATGTTTGTATATCGTCTTCAGAAATTCCAGAGCTAGATAGTGAAGAAATAACAGAATTTAATGAATTAGAATTTTCAGATAATGATTCATTTGCAGTTTTGGCTTCAGACTCTACCCCAAGTACAATTATCAAAGTATCAGGAGTAGATGAAGCAGTAGCACTACCAGAAACAGAGATAGTTTGTTCGGAAGGATCATATTTTTTCAACCATTCATAAATTAGTTCTTCAGGAATCTCATCTTCAATGACTTGAGATTCAACTTGTTTTTCGCTTTGAGTAAGAGTTACAGCAAATGCTAAAACAAAAATCACACCAATTACGACTGCAACATTTATCCGATTATCCATAAATTTGCTAAAAATGCATACTATAAAAATTCACAAAATATGATGACAGTAATAGTTATGTCAGTGTTTTTTGTGTGCTTTCTTTTTGAAGTTTATTTTTTGTAGTTAACATATTTTTAATTTTTTTTGCACGAGCTTCACCAAGACCTTCAACTTTAGATAATTCAGAAGTAGTTGCGCTAAAAACTTTTGACGGAGTACCAAATTTTTCAAGCATTCTAACTGCAAATTTTTCACCAACTCCAGGTAAACTACAAAGTGTTGATAATTGCTGAGTTTCCAAATTGGAAGATTTTTTTATTTTTTTCAAATAGGGCCCTGTAGGTCCATCTTTTTTTGAACACATTGAAACCAACAGTTTTGCAGTATGAGATGCACTAGGAGTAGGAATTATCGGAATTTTAAACTCCAATACAACTCGAGACACAGCACCATAGAAAACTAGTGGATTATCAGTTATTTCTTCAATCTCATCAACATTTCCTTCTAGTAAAACAATAGGATGTTCAAAATGTTCTTTGAGTCTAGCACATTGATCATAAAGTCTACCATCAAAAACAGAAGCCATTAAATCTTTGATACTTTTTCTTTCAACAATAGTTTCAGGAGCAACAATATAATCACCAATTGGTAATGTTTTCATTTCCACTCCCATACCAACTGCTTTAAGCAATTTAGGAATTCCACTTTTTGTTTCTCGCTCATCAACAATTATTCGAAGATTTTCTAATTTCACAAATATTAGTTATAATGAATTGTTAATATCTTATTTGAAAGAGGCTAAAATTATTTTCTTGGGTTATCATCTGCTGCTGGAGGTGGAGGAGCATTGCCACTTTTCATCATTTCAGTAATTTTTGCTTCCTGTTCTTTGAGAGTTTCTTTTACACGAACTTCTTGTTTTTCAAGAACAGTTGATCTAGTTTTTGCTAATTCGATTTTTTCTTCTAATTCATCTAATAGTGTTTTTTTATCAGATTTTATTAAAACACTTCCAGCTTGTTTAAAGACAGAATCCCCATCGGCAATTTTCTTTAATTCATCAAGAGCTTTCTCAGTTTCTGCTTTCTCCATTTCAAGATGTTGTCTTTGAGTCATAATAGATTGTAAATTTTGTTGAGATTGTTGTAATTTTCCAATTTGTTCTTGAAGCCATGGAGGCATTTGTGGAGAAGACATGAATATTTAGAAAATTAATCTGATTATATCTTTACCGATTCAATTGAATCGTAACTAGCTTGAATGAGTCGAAGAGTTGAATTCAAGTTTGCTCTTAAGTGTGCAATTTGTTCAGTTTTTGCAGAAATTACTAGATTTTTATCCAATTTGATTTTAGTTTTAACGGGATTTTCTGGATAAAACTCATTATCAGTATTTACAGAATCAAAAATTGCGTTGTTTTTATCTTTTGCATCTACAGTAATTTTTGCACTATAGTTTAATGTCATATGCAGTTCCAGCTACTTTGTAATTGCATTTTTTACAAGACCAAATTCCAACAGCATCCCTACCAAATGTTTGTGAACCACATTCAGGACAATTTCTTTTTTGTTTTAATTGTAAGTGAACTTTTGTGTATTGTTTTCTAAGTTTAATTCCGTAACGTGCACCTAATCCTTTTAGAGATTTCTTTGCTTTTGCCAATTTATTGACTCTCCTGTTGTACTGATTTTAATTGTTCCCTAATCTTTGCACCTACTTTGATAGATAATTCACCACATTGATTGATTTCGTCTTGTGTGAATCCATCACTTCCACCTTTTTGCAGTGCACAGATATTTCCATCAGAATCAGTAGTAATTGTAACTCTTGAATCCATACTAGCCCATTCATCACCGTTAGGATCAACTACAATATAATTTCCAATTTTTGCCATAGTAACAGATACTGGAATAGTGTTAATTGGTAATTGTTTTTCCCCACCTTCAACTACTGTTGGTTTCTCATCCACCATTTCCCATGTTGGTGTTTTTGAGTTAAGTAAAGCAGCAGTTGCAGCATAAGAGCATGCATCAAATAGATTTCCATCATAATCGACAACTACATTGTCAGCAAATACACCAATTACAGATTTGTCTTTTTCAATAACTAATTGAGTAACATCAATCATATGACTTTCTCTAATTCCTCTATCAGTAACTCTTGCTAATTCAATTACTGGAGGTTGTGGAGGACCAGTTTCAACAGTTGGATGTGAAAGAGGTAAAAGTTCAGCAGTACAAATGAACAACCCTTTATCGCCAGTATCTGGAAAAGGTCTATCAGGTTGAATTTTTACACCGCAAATTACTTCAGTATCACCAAGATAGACTCTGGCTGAACCGTTAGCTTTAGGAATTGCATTTGGCTCAATTTTTAATTCTCTAGATTCATCTAATGCTCTACCATCAACTCTTTTTCCTTGTTCTAATAATTCAAGAATTTGTGTTCTTTTAAGTTCATCAATAACTGAAACGCTGGTCATATCTAATCTCCTCGATTTCCAAAATATTTGTCATTAAGTGCTTTCTTTTGAAGTTCATAAACAAGTTCACATCCTTTGACTCCAACATCAACACATTTTTTGTATTCTTCTGGGGTCAAAACACCATCTAATTGTAATAAAGTAATTTTCTTAAGACTTGGCATATATCCAATTGGCATATCTGCTTGACCTGCTTGGTCTTCTTCGTTATTAACATCAAGAATTACAGTATCTGCAACTTTGCCTGCTGCAATTGCTGCAACCATATCCCTCATTGGAATACCAGCATCAGCTAATGCAACAGAAGCTGCAGTTAAAGCAGCACATCTAGTACCGCCATCAGCTTGTAAAATTTCAATAAATACATCAACAGCAGTTCTTGGGAATTTTTCTAACATAACGGCAGGTTCTAAAGCCTCTTTGATAACTTTAGAAATTTCAATTTCTCTTCTTGAAGGTGCAGGATTTTTTCTCTCACCAACAGAAAATGGTTCCATATGATACCTAACTCTTAAAATTCCAGTATCAGTATTTGACATGTGTTTTGGATGAACGTCTCTAGGTCCAAATACACCAACTAAAATTTTGTTATCACCAAACTCAATGTAAGCAGAGCCATCAGCATTTTTTAATCCACCAGCCTTAATCATAATTCTTCGTGGTTCGTCTACTTTACGCCCATCACAACGAATACCATTTTCGTCCAATAGAACCATAGTTGCATCTCTACCACCCATTATGATTCATCCTTTCCATCTAACATGTCTTTAATTAAATCAGTTAAATTAGCAATATGTGCTTTTTCATTAACCATTTCAATGGCCTTTTTAGCTTTTAGTAACCCTTCTTCAGTTTCACAAGAAACTACAACCCATCCATTTTGACCAATCGTTACAGCAGCATTTGTTCCCATTTCAATCATTTGGATCATGCTACCTTTTTTACCAATTAAGCGTGGAACTTTACTAGAAGAAATTTTGACTAAGACACCATCGTCAATTTTTCCTAAATCTCTATCAGAAATTGTTATCAGCGGATCTCTTGTTCTATCAAAATTTGCAATTCTAGCAGCTACAAGATCCCCAGTTTTGAGTTTACTTGAAAGTTCATCAGCATGTGTTGAAAAATCTCGTCCAAAAACATCTTGTGCCGGCAAGAATCCAACATAACAAGAATTTACATCCAATTCCCAAGATAAAGAAGTGTGAGAAATAACTTTACCAATTACAAGATCATTGATTTTAGGAATATATTTTCCTGTTAAAGGAATGACTTTTACAGAATCTTCATAAATTTCAGAAATCCCAACAGCTGTAGCAATTATGTTATTGCCTTCTAATATTACATTTTGTTCAGGTCTGAAAGGTCCACTAGTAATTACATCACCAGGAATAACATATTTTCGTTTATCAGCCATATTATTTCATTACCTCTACAGTAGCGGAGCCCTTAGTAATAGATCCTAATCTGTCAATCACGTTTGGCCTTGCTGCTGCGGGTATTTCAAGTATTGCTTTTAGTGAACCGTTATTTTGCCATTCTTCCTTTTTTAGCGAACCGACTGATTTCAAAACAGAGTAAGACTGAGAAGCATATTGTGCAGGAATAAGGATTTCTAATTGAAGATTTTCAGATTTTAATGCAATAATTGAACGTAATTTCTCAACAATGTCTTTAACTTGCTCCTCTACACTTTTTTGAGGTTCTATAGATACACGACCATCCTTCATTGCTTGTTCAATACGTAATGGAGGATGAGGTAAGTGAGTTTTAGGATCGACATATGTTTTTGCAATATACTCTACGATTTGCTTTCTTTTTTGATCAACCATTTTTCGTCTTTGATCAGTAGTAAGATTAAGATCCCCTTTTTCAAACATGATTTGAGCGATTTCAGTTTTATCATCAGTTTTAAAGGCAGTTAGTAATTTTTCATTGGAAGGCTTTGTCCCTTTTCCAGAATCAGTGTAAATTTCTTCAGAGACTAAAACAGAGGAAATATCTTTTTTCTTGCCTAGCTTGTAATCTAATGCAGGATCAGGCTTTACCAATATCTCAAATTTTTCACCTTCAAAAGAATATCTAACTACAGTGGTATCAGCCATATCTAAAGTACATATTATAATTTGGTATTTATCTATACGTAAAACTAGCTAGATTTTTATGTGCACTTTAACGATTTTCATCAAGATTTGTCATCATTAGATGTTATTACCAAAGATTCTGAGAAGATATCCTTAAAGCTAAAAGGAATTCCATTACAATATGCAAATGCATTAAGAAGGGTTTGTTTAAACGGAGTTCCAGTTTTTGCAATTGATACAGTAGACATTATTGAAAATACTTCAGTATTACCAGATGAGGGATTAGCACATAGATTAGGATTAATTCCATTAAAGACAGATTTGAGTAGATTTAACGAACCATCCAAATGTGATTGTCAAAGTGAATCAGGCTGTTCAAATTGTAAAATTCTTCTAGTATTAGATTCTGGAGAATCAGAAGAAACTAGAGCTGTTTTATCAAGCGAATTATCATCTGAGGATGAAACTGTAAAACCAGTTTCTGATAAAATTCCAATTGTTCAGTTAGCTCCAGGCCAAAAGATCAAAATTGAATGTTATGCAAGACTAGGCCGTGGAACAGAACATGCAAAATGGAACGCATCAAATATCTCCATGCTCACAAATACTGACAAAGACAATGAGAAAATTCTTACCGTAGAGTCTACAGGAGCACTAAATCCAGAACAAATTGTTCTTGAGGGTGTACAGGAAGTCAGTAGAAGAATAGTTGAATTCAAAGATATGATCAACAAAATTGAAGAATAAGACAAGCATAGACATTATATTTGGGTTTTAAGCCGGATTATTCACATGACTAATCAAGTTGTTATTCAGATGGCAAGCGATCTTAAGAAGGCATCAACCAAAAATGATGCTCCAATTTGGGGGAAACTAGCAGAATATGCACTAAAACCATCAATTGCACGTAGAGATATCAATCTCAATAGAATTAGTCAACTAACTAAAGAAAATGATACAGTAGTATTTCCTGGTAAGGTTTTAGGAACAGGAAACGTTTCACACAAGATTACATTGTGTTCATTTTCAATTTCAAACTCTGCAGCAACTAAAATAATAGAAAACGGAGGTAAAGTTGTATCCTATTCAGATTTAATTAAACAAAACCCTACGGGTAAAGGAGTCGTACTACTTGGCTAATGGAAGATTAAACAGACCAGTTGGAAGAAATTCAAATACTTCTAAACAAGAAATTGTTGTTAGAACAGATAGACCAATAGTTGTTGATGCAACAAATCACATCGCTGGTAGACTCGCATCAAATGTTGCTAAATTACTTTTACAAGGACAAAGAGTCACAGTAATTAATTGTGAAAAAATCATGATGAGTGGAGCAAGAGCTAATCAAATTAAGGAATACAGAGAATTTCTAGAAATTAACAGTATCATTAACTACAAACACGGACCAGTTCACTACAGAAGACCAGATACAATCATTGCAAAAATGATTCGCCAGATGTTACCATTTGATAGAAAACCTTCAGGAAAATTAGCATTTCAAAGACTTCGTACTTACATCGGTTCACCAAATGATACAAAATCATTAGAAAAAACTCAATTTGAAAAAGCACTAATTAAAAAAGCAGCATCTAATTATACAACATTAGCAGAAATATGCAGAGTAATAGGATGGACTGAGTAATTTGATTCCAAAAACTGAAATTTATTTTGCAACACGAAAAACAGCTAGTGCACATGTGTATATTACAAAAGGAGTAGGTAAAGTTAGAATTAACAATGTTCCAGTTGAGATGATCCCACAAGAAACAGCCCGTGAAGTAATTTTAGCACCACTTGAAATTACAGGGGATTTGAGAGACAAAATTGATATTTCTGTTAGAGTAAGAGGCGGGGGCTTTATGGGACAAGCAAGTGCAATAGCAACTGGAATTACCAGAGCACTTGTAGGATGGACAAAATCAAAAAAAGAACCAAAAGATCATCCTTTCCCAAAATCAACAAGAGAAGACCTTAGAAAACGAATTACTGATTTTGATAAATATCTAGTTAGTGGAGATGCCAGACAAAAAGAACCAAAGAAATTTGGCGGACCTGGTGCAAGAAGAAGAAAGCAGAAATCATACCGTTAGACTGTGAAAGCTGTAATTTTAGCAGGGGGCAAAGGAACCCGTGGAAAACCATATACAGAATATTTTCCAAAAGCAATGACTCCAATTAATGGAAAACCTTTGATTGATTATGTTGTGAAATATCTAAAATCATTTAATTTCATAAAAGAGATAATCATTATTTCAGATTACAATGGTTTAGGAGAGCAAATAAAAAACTACTATGGAAATCAAAAAAATATTAAATTTATTCAAGATTCACAAAGTGGGACAGGTGGAGATTTACTTCATATTGAAAAAGAATTAAAAAATGAATCAGAATTTCTCTTATGGTTTGTAGATAATCTATGTGCACTAGATATTGCAAAAATGAGAAAAACATTCAAAGAGAAAAACAGCTTAGCATGTATCGCAACTAGAACAAAGAGAAAAGAAGAAACAGGTTTTGCAGTAGTAGATAATGGAATAGTTACTGAATTTAAAGAAAAACCAATAATAAAATTGCAATTATCAGAATGTTTAGGAATTTACATGTTAGGAAAAGAAATCATTCATAGAATTAAAAAGAAAAACCAAAAACAAGTAAATTTATCATTTGATATTTTACAAGAATTATCAAAAGAGGGTAAAATTAGTGCTCATGATATAGAACAAAGAGAATGGATTGATGCAGAATCACCCATGATTTTAGAGAGAAACAAGAAATTAGTAACGAAAATCATAAAACAGATGGGATTGTAGATTTTTCTTCAAATATAGATATTGTTTTTTCAAACTGCAAAGTTTGTGCAATGTCATCTAAACCCTCTAAAAGAATTTTTTTCTTGTGAGAATTGATTTCAAAAAAGATATTTTCTGTAGATGTTTTAATAACTTGATTTTCCAAATCTACTTCAATTGGGCTAGTTTCTTGTTGAAGTTTTTCAACTATTGTAGATTTTAATGTAATAGGAAGAATTCCATTTTTAAAACAATTACTAAAAAATATGTCTGCAAAAGAAGATGAAATAATTACAGAGAAACCATAATCGTCTAAAGCCCAAACAGCATGTTCTCTACTAGAACCACATCCAAAATTATCTCCTGCTACTAAAATTTTTGAACCATCATATGTAGAATCATTTAATACAAAATCAGATTTTAAATTTTCATTTTCATCATATCTCCAATTAAAAAATAAAAATTTCCCAAAACCAGACTTTTGGACTAATTTTAAGAATTGCTTTGGAATGATTTGATCAGTATCTACATTGACTTGATCAAGAGGGGTCACTATACTTTTTACTTTTTGGAAAGGTTTCATGTTAATTCAAATCCAATTTCCTTACATCAATAAAATGTCCATTAATTGCTGCAGCTGCTGCCATAACTGGACTAACTAAGTGAGTTCTACCACCATTTCCTTGTCTACCTTCAAAATTTCTGTTTGATGTACTAGCACATCTTTCACCAGGAGACAAAATATCAGGATTCATGCCTAAACACATACTGCAACCAGAATCTCTCCATTCAAAATTAGCATCAATGAAAATTTTATCCAATCCTATTTCTTCAGCTTGCTTTTTCACCATTTGAGAACCTGGGACAACCATTGCACTAACATTTGATGCAACTTTTTGTCCTTGAACAACTTTTGAAGCTTCAATAAGATCCTCTAATCTTGCATTAGTACAAGAACCAATAAACACTCTATCGATTTTAATATCCTCAATCAAGGTTCCAGAATCAAGTGCCATATATTCAAGAGCTTTTTCAGCACCTTTCTTTTGATTAACATCACCATTAGAAAATTCATCAGGAGTTGGAATAGATTCATCAACATCACAGGTCATTCCAGGATTTGTTCCCCAACTAACTTGCGGAGCAATATCATTAATGTCTAAAATGAACGTTTTATCAAATATTGCATCGGGATCAGTTCTAAGATTCTCTTTCCATGAATCCACAAGTGATTCATAATTTTTTGGAGTGTATTCTCTATTTCGTAAATAATCAAAAGTTTTTTGATCAGGTGCAATTAATCCTGCACGGGCTCCACCTTCAATAGACATGTTACAAATAGTCATTCGTTGATCCATTGAAAGATCAGTTATTCCTTCACCACGATACTCAATTACAGTACCAGTTCCACCAGCAGTTCCAATATGCTTGATTATAGATAAAATAATATCTTTTGCAGTAACTGCATGAGGATTATTTCTTTTTCCTTCAACTCTAACTTCAAATGTTTTTGGTTTTTCCAACCATAAAGTTTGAGAAGCCAAAACATGTTCTACCTCACTGGTACCAATTCCTAATGCTAATGCACCAAAAGCACCATGTGTCGAAGTATGACTATCACCGCAAACAATAGTTGAGCCAGGCAATGTTATGCCTAATTGAGGTCCAATTACATGGACAATTCCTTGATTTGGGCTGTTAATATCAAATAATTTTATTCCAAAATCTTTACAATTATTCTCAAGTGTTTTAATTTGAACTGCAGAAGTTTGATCCAATATAGGTAAAGAACGATCACTGGTAGGGACATTATGATCCATTGTAGCAATTGTCAAATCAGGCCTTCTGACTTTTCTGTGACTCATACGCAAACCATCAAATGCTTGTGGGGATGTTACTTCATGAACAAGATGTCTGTCTATGTAAATTAAAGTTGGTTCATTTTGTTTTTCCACTACAACATGAGATTCCCAAATTTTTTCAAAAAGTGTTTTTCCCATTTTAATCCAATTCTGGTTTATATTTGAATAATCCACCGGCTTCGATTATTTTTCCAATAATTTCAGAGAAAGGTTTCATTTTATAGGATTGATTTTTTGTAAGATTTTTTATTTCATTTATTGAAATATCAATATCAATTTCATCTCCGTCTGAAATTCCATCATATGCATCTTGACCAATTTCAATAGGTAACAAAAATGCACCATCTACAGAATTTCGATAAAAAATTCTTGCAAAAGATAAAGCAAGAATTGCTTTAACTCCTGAATGAGATAATGCAATTGGAGCATGTTCACGAGAAGAACCAGAACCAAAATTCTTTCCAGATAAAATAAAATCACCTTCTTTTACTTTTGAATGAAAATCAGGATCTAATCCCTCCATTGCATGTGTTGCAAGTTCTGTATAATCATGTACTTTGAGATATTGACCAGGAATAATTACATCAGTGTCGATGTTATCACGATCGTATTTTATGACGTTCCCTTTCATTTCAAATCCCTTGGATCAGTAATTTTTCCAGTAACTGCAGAAGCTGCTGCGACCATTGGAGATGAAAGATATGTTTGTGATTCAACATGCCCCATTCTTCCTGGGAAATTTCTGTTAGTAGTACTAATACAGATTTCATCTTTTGCCAATACACCCATATGAGCACCACAGCAAGCACCACATGTTGGAGGGCCAACAGTAACACCAGCATCTAAGAAAATTTTCAATAGGCCATTTTCCATAGCACGTTGATAAATTGAGATTGCTGCAGGTAAAATTTCAGTTCTTATCTTAACTTTTCTTCCTTTGAGAATTTTTGCAGCAGCTTCCAAATCTTCGTATTTTGCACCAGTACAAGAGCCAATATAGGATTTATCTAATTCAACTGAAGGAGCTTCACTTACAACACAGGTATTGTCAGGTGAAAATGGTTTTGCAATTATTGGTTCCATTTCGGAACTTTCAAATTCAAAAACTTTAGCGTATTCTGCATCAATATCACCATTTACTAAATTGAGATTTGTTGCTCCCTTTTTAGAAAGATAGTCAACAACTTTTTGATCAGGTTCTACAATTCCATTTTTAGCTCCTGCTTCAGTAGTCATATTACATAACGTTAATCTACTTTCAACAGACATTTCGTCAATTCCACTTCCACCAAATTGCATGGTTCTATATGCACCGCCATCATTTCCAATTTCTCCAATTATTTTAAGAATCAAATCTTTAGCCATTACATGATCAGGTAATTTTCCATTAAGCTTAAAGTAGTAAGTTTCTGGAACTTTAAACCAAATATTTCCATTTAGTAAAACATATGCAATATCAGTATGACCCAAACCAACTGCAAATGCTCCTAATGCACCAGTTGTATTTGTATGAGAATCCCCACCAACATAAACATCTCCAGGCATTACCATTGCTTGCTCATGAGACAAAGTATGACAAATACCGTATTGGCCCATTCCATATTTGAAATGTTTTTCAATTCCATAATTTTTTGTAAAGTCAGTTAATTTTACAATATTTTCAGCAGATAATTTATCAGCAGATGGTACAAAATGATCTTCTGCAACCCAAACCTTTGTAGGATCCCATAATTTATCAACTGCAATCCCTTGTTTCTTTAATTTTTCAAATACTTTGAGTACACCTGGTCCAGATACATCATGCATCATTACTTTATCGACATTAGCAAATACCACATCATCAGGTGCCACTGAAGACTTTCCTGAAGCACGAGATAGTATCTTCTCAACGATATTCATAACTCAAAAAGTTCGGTCTTGGGATTAAAAGCTTTTCAGAACAATAAAAAAGAAATGAAATCTATAGAATATTGTGCAATTAACAGTATTTCCGCTATTGGCTGAAAGAATGGAAAAAGAATTTGATGTTTTTGAGGAATTAGGAAAAACTTTACAAAAAAATGGAATAAAATTAGAAGAAGGTGACGTCATAGTGATTTCAACAAAATACGTCTCAAATGCACAAGGAAGAATTGTAAATTTGGATAAAATCAAAGTTTCAGAATATGGAATTAAGATTGCAAATGAATTTCAATTAAAACCAGGTGTTGCAGAGATAATTGTCAGAGAATCAGATAAAATCTTTGGAGGTATTGGAGGATTTGTTATTACATCTGCAGATAACATCATGGCACCAAATGCAGGTATTGATAAATCAAATGCAAAAAAAGGTAAAGCAATTCTATATCCAACTAATCCCTATCTTATTGCAGAACAAATTCGGAGAAAAGTTTTTTTAAAATTATCAATTCATGTGGGAGTAATTTTAGTAGACAGTAGATTAATGCCAGCAAGAATTGGAACATCCGGAGTTGCAATTTCATGTGCAGGGATTGAACCAGTTTTAGACATGAGATCAAAAAAAGATTTAGACGGAAATCCGTTAAAAGTCACATTTCAAGCAGTAGTTGATAATTTAGCAACAATTGCAAATCACAAAATGGGTGAAGGTGCAGAATCAAAACCATTTGCAATAATTCGAAATTCAGGGGCAGAACTAACAGATAGAAAGATTGGTTCTTCAGAAATGGCAATATCACCTGAACAATGTGTATATGTAAGAGGTCTCTCAAATCCACTAAAAAACTAAGAGTGTAGAAGAAGTTTTTTTTAAATAGAGGAATTTTAGATGAAAGTCATGGAATATTTGACAACATATCCTAAAACAGTCTCATTTATTGATGGATTAAAACACAAAATTCATGTTGACAATAGAGAGGGAGTAGAACAGCTTCATGTAGTTGTCAAAAAAAGTTTTGAAGAATTAATGAAAATATTTACAGCAGAAGGGTTTACCAAAGTAAAATTTGAGCACAAGCAACCTGATCAAATTGGAAGTGGTTTGAATTTAAAATTAAAAAAACCTTGGGAAATGCATGTTAGATTGGTAGATTTAGAAGATGGTAAAATTGGCATTCATGCAGAAGTCGAAGTATCTAGAGATTACTTACAACATTTATTTTCACAAAGAACGCCAGTTGTTTATGAAGTTGAAGAAATTTTAAAAAAATATCAAATAGATTACAATCTATGGCATGATAAAATTAAAAAAAATGTTCAAGGAATTGTAGACAATTATAAAGTAAAACTTGCAACTCCTAGTCTCCCTGTATTTGCATGGAAGCCAATGTTATTTGTGATAGGAACTATTGCAGCATTTTATGGTTGGAAATTTTTTAATACTATTTGGTAAAAATTAAAAATTTTCTAGACACCAAGTGTTTCTGCTTTAGTTAATTCAAGAAATACCTTATCCCCAACGGAAAGACCCATCTCTTTGTATTCATGCATTTCAAGTTTCAATTGAGTGATACCAGATTGCATTCCAAGACCACCACCAGCACCGGACATCATTTTGTTAAGGTCTTTCATCATATCATTCATGTTAGAAAATCCCATTACTTTTGGAGAACCAAATGGAGAAGGTGGATTTTGGTTTCCTTCTTTAAGATCTTTTAATGAAGATAATGAAAGTACAACATATGGTGCTCCATCAGGGGCAGAATCAATACTTTTTACAACATATTCTTTCTTCATAACTAATTTAATAGAATAATCTATATAATTTTAATATTTTGAAGTCAATTTAACAAAAATTGAAGCTTTAATTACAAATTTGAATAAAATGAATTATTGTCAGAACCATTAAAAACGAAATTAGAATATTATGGAATTTCACCTTGGGAAATAGAAGTATTATACGGATTTCTTAATTCCAGATTTACAGTATTAGATAAGATGATTGAACCAAATGATGAGAATTTTGTAAGTTATCTAGATATTGATATTCCTTTAGAATTTAATGAAGCATTTTTCAAATGGTTTGATTTTAAGCGTTGGGAAAAAGTAAAAGATGCTTTAAAAGAATACAAAAGAAGAAGAGGTAGTCGAAATCCACTAAAAATTAAAATTAATTTCATAGGAAAACCAAAAATCATTTTCATAATTGATGTTATAGAGAGACAGTGGTTTAATAACGCAGTAGAAAAAATGGATTTTGTTATAGAATTATTACCGCATCACCTAGACCCTGGTAAAATTCCAAAAGGAATCATAGAAGCAAATTACAAATTTGATGTAGAATCAATTAGATGGAGATTAGATAAAATAAAATCAGCAGAAAAAGAGTATGTGTTTAGAGGAGACATCTGGGAAGAGATCAAAAAAGAAATTCAATGATTATTTTATACATTGAGTGAATCAAGAATTTTTGAAATATCAGTATTAGACATTCCATTATTTGATATGATTTGTTTTGCAGGTGGATTTTCAAGATAATTTGGAATTTTATCAATTAATCTAGTACTGAAAGGGGAAACCAATTCATTTTTGTAAAAAACGCCTGTGGGAATTTTATCACCCCATTCAAGGGATTTAACTAAAGCTTGTGATAGTTTTTCATTTACTTCAACTTCACCAGCATAATTTACAGTTGGATCAAAGTTTGTATCTTCTAATTTATAAATTCTAGAATGCCTTTCCATAGACTCTTTTGCTAAATCCACACCAGTATACCAATCTCTAGTATTGACATCATTGTAAGTAGGACATGGTTGTAATACATCAAGAAATGAAAGACCTTTGTGTTTAACTGCCTTTATGATCAAATCTTTGAGATGTCTTACATCATAAGAATATCCACGTGCAACAAAAGTAAAACCACTGGCTACGGCCAATCCAATTGGATTCACATTAGAATTAGTGTTTGGAGTAGGAAGAGATTTTGTTTGTTCGCCAAGTTTGAGTGTAGGAGAGGCTTGACCTTTCGTTAATCCATAAACACCATTATCAAAAATTATGTAAGTCATGTCGATATTACGTCTTCCAGCTGCAACAAAATGGCCCGCTCCAATTCCTAATCCATCTCCATCTCCGCCAACTGCTACAACAGTCATCTCAGGATTTGCTAGTTTGCCACCTTGAGCAAAAGTTAGAACTCTACCATGCAATGTATGAACGCCGTAAGTATTAATGAAATGAGATGTTTTTCCAGAACAGCCAATTCCTGAAAAAATTGTAGCTTTATCACGTTGAATTCCCATTTCAGCTAATGCCATTTGTAACGCATTAACAATACCGAAATCCCCACATCCAGGGCACCAATCATTATGTACATCAGTTTTGTAATCAGCAAGTTTAGGCGCCATGACTAAGAACCTCCCTTTTTTCAGCTTTATTTTCTACAATTTTCTTAAGTGAATCATAAATTTCAGTACAAGTCATCCCCCTTCCAGTATATTTGAGAATATGATAATCAATTTCACGAGTTACATTTTGTTTGAAAATTGTACCTAATTGACCAGAATGATTTGCTTCGATATCAATTAACACTTTAGCATTTTGAAGTAAAGATTTGACATATTCTGTAGGAAAAGGATGTAATAATTTAATTTGAATAAATCCAATATCAATTCCTTCTTTTTTCAACATGGATTGTGCATCAAGAATAGGACCCTTTGTAGAACCCCAAGAAATTATTGTATAGTCATGAACTCCAAATGAAATCACCTGTTGAGACACAGGAATTGTTTGTAATGCTAAATCTAATCTAGACATTCTCTTATCCATCATCTTTATTCGAATTTGCGGATCTTCGGTAATGTGTCCATATTCATCAGACTCATCACCTGTATTCCAAAATACTCCATTATCCATTCCAAGTTTAGAACGTGGAGAAATTCCATCGTCAGTAAATTCAAATCGTTTGTATTCACCCTCAACTTTATCTAATAATTTTCCACGTTCAATTGAAATTTTCTTTGAATCAAATTTATTACACGTAATAACAGAACTTGACAAAAATTTATCCATCATGTGAATTACAGGAATTTGATATTTCTCAGCATAATTAAAACAATTTCCAGTATCATAGAAACTTTCTTCAATATCACCCGAAGCATAAACAATTTTTGGAAAATCACCACATCCTGCAAAAACAGTAAAAAGTAAATCATCCTGACCATGACGAGTAGGTAAACCAGTAGATGGTCCACTTCTTTGATATAATGTTATTACAACAGCAACCTCGTTAATTCCAGCCCAACCTAATGCCTCAGTCATTAGTGCAAATCCAGGACCAGAAGTGGACGTAGAAGAACGAGTTCCAGTAAGGGCAGCGCCAATCATCATCCCTATTGCAGAAATTTCATCTTCGGTTTGAACAACAATAGTGGAACCAGGTCTATCATTATCAATTTTTAAAATTTCATTAGATTCCAAAAAAACACTTTCATCAGATGCAGGAGTTATTGGATAATACGATTGAAACCTACAGCCAGAAACCATTTTACCTAACGAAGTTCCATAGTGACCTTGAACAAGAATTGTATCAGATTGTTTTTGAATTCCAGTTAGATTGTGATCAAAATTTTTAAAATTATTGTATGCATGATCGTATGAGATGTGTGCAGCTTGTTTGTTAATTTCTGAAATTTTTGGTTTTTTTGAAAAAATTTCATCAATAGATGTAACTAAAGAATCAGATGACATTTTAATTAATCCTAACGATAGTGAAACACCAATAACATTGTACATTCTCACTAAACCACGTAATCTAGGATTATCAACTTGTTCAGAGAGAGTTTGAAGCAAACTTTTGAAAGAAACAGGATAGAGCTTTACCCCTTTTTCTTTTGCTATTTCTAAAACTCCTGCAATGGTGAAGGGTTTATTTTTTGATTCAAGTGTTTTGTGCAATCTTTCTTTGAATGGAGTATCCAAAGTTCTAACCCTATCAGTATCAGTATTTTCTAATTCAGAATCATAAATGATTCCGCCATTAGAGGAAATCTCATCAAAATGACGAAAAATTGTTTCAGCATCAAATGAAACCATTAAAGTAACATCATCAACATTGGAATGAATTTTTTTGTCAGATACTCTCACTGTGAAATAGCTGTGTTCGCCTTTGATATTTGAATAAAATTCTCTTTTTCCAAAAATTTGATATCCCATTTGTGCACAAACTTTTGAAAAAATATTTGCGCCAGATTCCACACCGCTGCCCTGAGGTCCACCAATTAACCATGTAAAATCAGTACTCATCAGTATTACCTTTTTTCAAGCAAGAATCACATAATAGATAACTAATCATTTATCCACCTGTAGCTGCATCAAATAATGCACATTCACATTTATCACGTTCACCACAATAAGGACATACACAAACACATTTTTCAATAGAATTCCCACAATCAATACAATTAGCAAATTCTTCTTCTTCCTCGATTTGAGAAGACATGATAAAAATACAAAGAAATCGTATAAATGGTTTGAGATAAATCTAAAAACGGATGAAACAAAAAATATTTCTCACAAGAACATTACATGATTTTGCATTAAAAGGGTTAAAAAAGAGATTTCAGATTCAAATTCATACTGGGAAAATTCCTATTCCTAAAAAAACATTAAAATCTAAAATAAAAGATGCTGATGGTTTAATCTGTTTTCCGTATGATAAAATTGATAAAGAAATAATTCAATCTGCTAAAAATCTTAAAGCAATTAGCACATACAGTGTAGGATATGATCATATTGATATTAAATTTGCAAAAGAGAGAGAAATAAGAGTAGGATTTACTCCAGAAGTTTTGACAGATGCAACTGCAAACATGGCATTTGGATTATTACTAGATCTGTTAAGAAGAATTTCTGAAGGAGATAGAATAATCAGAGAAGGAAAATGGACTCAAATATACGGAGCATATGATTATGTTGGATCAGATCTTCAAGGGAAAACTCTTGGCATAATGGGTTTGGGTAGAATTGGAAAGACGCTTGCAAAAAGAGCTAAAGCATTTGACATGAAGATAATTTATCACAATAGGAAAAAAATTTCAATTAAAGATGAGAAAAAATTGGGAGTTAAATATACAACATTTAAAAAATTGATTTCTCAAAGTGATGTCATTTCAATACATGTTCCACATACAAAAGAAACAAATCAAATTTTTAACATGGAAGTGTTTAAAAAAATGAAAAATTCTGCATTTTTGATTAATACATCCAGAGGTAAAGTGATTAATGAAAAAGATCTTGCTATTGCAGTAAAACAAAAAATAATTGCAGGTGCAGGATTGGATGTATTTGAAATAGAACCAATTAACAAAAATCACCCATTTACAAAATTGCAAAATATAGTTTTAGCACCACATATAGGAAGTTCCACAAAAGAAACTAGGATCAAAATGGCTGAAATTACAATAAAAAATTTGATTTTATCTATTAATGGTAAAAAGCCCATTTATTCAGTAGGATACTAAGTATCACGCGTAAGTTTGAATCAAATAAAATGTTGAGTTTTTATATTGAAATTGTGAAATAGAGGCAAGTTGAAAAAATTCAAACATACTAACGAAGAATTAGAATTAGCTAAAATACAAACTGAAAAAGAGAAAAAGAAAAAAGAATCACAAAATTGATACTTTTTTACTTGTCTTTTTCAGACAAGTTTTTTTTTAAATTAAATTTGAAAGAATTTTTAATTTAGTAAAACAAGGAAATTTCTTGCAAAAACCATGTTTTTGAAATTATATGTATTTTGTATAATTAGCCTCAAAATATCCATGATCAAATCAAAAAATTACTGAAATTAATTTAATTTTAGAAATTAAGATGAATTTCATAGATTTTTATTAAATTTTTAGTAATTTAAAAAAGAATATTCATCTAATCAATCTCATAATTATTCAAAAAATTACAAAGATGAGAATACGTAAATAATTTTAAATTTTTTAATAAAACTAAAGTTTGTTTAAATCAATTTGAACAAGATCATCAGTATCTCCATGAATACAATCAGTTCCTACAGATTTTACTGGAGTAAAACTGATTTTTCCATTATGAATTTTTCCTTCATTTTGTAAAATTTGAAGTTTACCAGTAACAATTGATTTATGTTTTTGACAAGTTAGACCAAACATGTATTCATCTTTGCCATCAACAATAGATACAATAAATTCAGGAGGATTAACACATTGTTTTCCTTCTTCTGAAACAGAACATTTATCGGGCATCATAAAAAAACTAGAAACAATATCAGATATTAACCTTAACTGAAATAGATTTAATTTAATATTAACTATAATTAACTAAAAACAATTGAAGGATAATTTCGATTTAGTAATAATTGGGGGAGGAATTTTAGGAACTTCATTATCGTATTTTTTATCATTTCTTAATGAATCAAAAAAAATTGCAGTCATTGAACAAGAAAACAATGTTGCAATTCATACTAGTGGTAGAAATACAGGAAAAGTTCATGCACCTTACCTATACAATCCTGAAAAGAAAAAGCTATTTGCAAACGCGGCACTTCATGGTTATGAAATGTGGAAAGAATATTCTAAATTACAAAATTTGCCTTTCAAAGAAGATGGAGTTATAGAGGTTGCAGTGGATGAAAAGGGAATCAAGGTTCTTGAAAAATATCTAAAGTGGGGAAAACAAAATGGGTTAAAAGAGAAAGATATAGAATTGGTAAATAAAACAGAATTAAAAAAAATGGAGCCAGAAATAGAATGCGATGGGGCACTGTACATACATAGAGATGGTTCAACAGATTATTCCATTTTAACAAATTCTATTATGCACGAGAGTAAAAAAAATGGAATAAATTTTCTTTTTAATAAAAAAATCACACAAATAAAAAAAACCAAAGAAAAATGGGAAATAACAATTAACAATAATCATAAAATTTTTGCAAATTTTTTAATTAATGCTGCAGGTGGACAAGCAATTGATATTGCACATAGTGTAGGAGTTGCAAAAAATTTAACAGATGTTCATTTCAGAGGAGAATATTGGAAAACTCCAAAAAAATATCACAACTTAACTAAAACCAGTGTTTATTCAGTTCCAGAATTCCCCGATTACCCATTTTTGGATCCCCATTGGATTGTGAGAGTTGATGGGAGTTGTGAAATTGGACCAAATGCGGTTCCAGTTTTTAGTCCATATGGTTATGATACTACAGAAAATATCAAAGAATTCATTCCAAAAATTTTTGAAATGATTAATTCGGGTGCAAGAAAAGCAATTTTTGACAAACAATTTCAAGAACTTGCTTTTAGTGAAATTCAATCATCAATGTCAAAATCAGTAATGATTGAAAGAGTTAAAAAATTCTTACCAAAAATTAATTCAAAAGAAATCACAAAAAAAGGCACATCAGGAATAAGATCATCAGTAATAAACGAAAAAGGAAAATTTGTTCCGGATGTAATTTTACTTGAAGAAGATTTATCGTTTCATATATTAAATTACAATTCACCAGGTGCCACAGGGGCATTACCATTTTCAGCACATGTGATAAATCAACTAAACAAAACAGGTCTATTTGAAAATGAAAAAATGGAAGCACAGTGTGGACCTTGGAAATTTAATCAAATAATTGAAAAACTAGAAGGATAAAATGGCGCCGAGAGAGAGATTTGAACTCTCGTTCCCTTGCGAGAACGCGCTTTATGGTTAAACAATTTCCAGGCGCGCGCCCTACCAGGCTAGGCGACCTCGGCAGAAGTCTTGCGACAACTGTATTTCATAAAATGTGATTATAAATTATGTCATTGTTTTGAAGGAAAGTTACTTCCAAATGGTTACAGTGGTTGATTTTTCGACATTATTTCCGTCAGCATCCATTCCTTTTGCAGATATTTTGTAAACACCTTCCAATGCAGTATTACCATCATTGTTGATTTGATTCCATGAAAAAATTATTTCGTTACCAGGATCAAGATTAGAAATTACTTGTGAAGATAAGGGAGAATACATCAATATTCCAGATAATCCAGTAATTTTTAAACCATATGAGGAATCAGAAAAAGTTAATTCATTTGTTCCAGAGTTTACAATTTTAATTTGAATTAATTCATCTTGCTTAAAATCAAATTTTTCAGTAACTATTGAAAGAGAAGATCCTTCAACAAAAACTAATTGAGCAGTAGTTTTAAAATCTATTAGATATATTCCAAATGCAAATCCGGCTATAATGCCAACACCAATAAAAATTACAAGACTTTTTGCTAGCAATTCTTTAAAAATAAATTTAGTATGTTTTAATCCTTTGGAGCAGTAGGTTTTGTTCTCCACTTTTTTGGATAAGTGTTAGGAGTCATAATTATTCTCTTTGTAACAAATGCATAACCTTTTGTAGAATCACGAATTTCTTCTTCATCCATAGTTGATTCAGCTAATGCAACAGCTTCACCTTTTTGAGTATAAATTCCAACAATATCACCAGCTTTCAAATGTGAAGATATTTGTAAAATTCCAGGAATTGCAAGTTGGGCTCCATGGCACATTGCATCAACAGCAGAATCACGAATTACAACTGATTTTAATTCACTCAATGCAAATTCAACAGGTTTAATCATTTCAATTAGTTTAGTATCATCCTTTTTTTCTTCCCAAATAGCAAATGCATCAGCTAATTCATGTAGAGTAACTAAACCATCTTTTTCATGAAATTGATCTACACGACTTCTTCTTAATTCAATCATTGTCGCACCAGGACCTAAAACCTCACCAATATCATAGTATAATTTTCGAATGTATGTTCCTGCTTCACACAAAATTCTAGTTAAAAGTAATCTTTCTTTTTGTTCAATTAATTCCAATTCATAGATTGTTCGAGTTCTAGTTTGTCTAACAACAGCAGAACGTTGAGGAGGTTTTTGAAAAATTTCACCAGTAAACATTTCAATTATTTCATTTAGTTTTTCTTTAGAAGGTAAAGAATGAACTCTCCCCAAAGCATGATATTCTTTAGGGCCATATAGTAAAACTCCTAAAGCTTTAGTTGCCTCACCTAATCCTAAAGGTAAAACTCCAGATACTTGTGGATCTAATGTTCCACTGTGACCAATCTTTTCAATCTTTAAAATTCTTTTTGTCCATGCAACAGTTTCATGACTAGTTGGGCCTGGAGGTTTATCTAAAAGAATTATCCCATTTTCCAATAGTTGCTCAACAGTTCGTTTATCATAGTAAACACCATAATCATCATCAGTAATATCCTGATCAATTTCAATTAAATTTTCTAATTGTTTTAGGGTCATAGTAATTTTCTCACAGTTTCTGTTGTTACATCAATTACTTGATTTGCAGTTAAATTATCAGTATTAATTATTACATCAAATACTGCTTTATCATCACCAAAACTGAAGCCATAAAGTTTTTTGTATAGTGCTTTATTTTTATCAAAACGAGCCTTTGTAATTTCATAAGCATTTTCGGAAGTCATATTATCTCGAGATTGCATTCTTTTAGTACTACTTGCGTGAGAACCTTCTAACCATATTTTTACACCATCTTCGATTAACCAGGGTAATGTATAACTTGTAATTACCATTCCACCTTGATTAAACATATCAGTTAATTTTTTATCCAAATTTTTATCAAATTCAGAATTTTGTTCACGTTGATTTAAAAATGTCATTCCCTCTTCTGTATCCCACCAATCATCACCATCAGAGTTAAATCCTTGTTCTTTAGCCATTTCTTTTAAAACATCTCCACCACTGAGATACTGTAAATTAAATTCTTTAGCTAATCCTTTAGCAACAGTTGTTTTTCCGACTGCAGGAGGGCCAGAGATAACAATAGATTTTGTCAACCTAAATCCATTGAGGTTTTAGTAATTCTCATAATTATTCCACTAAAGGCAATTGAAGAAAGGAAATACCAAGCCCAAAGCATTAGATGGTTTTCTTTACCAAAACATATGTGTGCAGTATCTAAAGCTTGTTCTGCAGTACATGTTAGTTGGAACATATCTCCAGGAATTACATTGAGTGGTATAGGAGAAATTGCTACAGTGTATGTAAATAATTGTGGTAATACAAGATAGAAAATTAGAATTAATGGAACAAAAGTAATCATCATAGGTCGCATATTCATTTGCATCATCTCCATGGACATCTTGTTCATGTATGAAGATTTTTTGTTTAGTTCAGCTGATTTTGCAGTATCTTTAGATCGCATTGCAGCCATTCTTTCTTTTTGCCAAGCTTTAGTTTCTTTCATTATTCTCTTTAGTTTTGTTTGATCAACCATTTTTTTTCTTACTGCAGAATTGAAAATATTAAGCAATATACCAAATCCAGATACAGCAAACATGGACAAAATCAAACCTTTGATTATTGGATCATCACTACCAAGTGCCATTCTACCCTCACCACCTAGAAAATCAGGTAATTGAAGAAATGCTGAATCAATAAAAAGTAGTATTAAGTTAAAATCCATTTTTTACAGTCCTATTGCCTTGATTATTTTATCTGCTGCTTCATCAATCTTTCCCTCACTATTGAAAACATGTCTGACTGGGGAACCTGTAATTACAGCACATGCAGAAATCATACCAGTTTGATAATCAAGCTCCTTCTTAATGTTAGCTAGTGTTATTTTATCTCTATTCCGAGTGTCATCTTTCATTCGTCGATTATAGATTTCTTCAGGTTTTGCAGAAACAGAGACGAAATTACTAGGTCTAATAATTTTCAAAACATGTTCAGGTAATCCAGGATAATATCCTTCAGGAGAGCTAATGAATGCATGTGTATCGATGATTACAACTTCTTCATCATGAGTAGCAATTTTTTCTGCAGCAATTTTTTGAAGACGTTGTTGTTCAATTACAGATAATTTTCTTAAATCATCTCTATTTTCTAATCCATTTTCTTTAGCAACATCAAACATTAAAGTACCATAATTAATTACAATTACATTTTTTTTATGATTCTTTAAGATTTCAACCATTGTTGTCAACAAGGTACTTTTCCCAACACCTGGGATTCCAACCATGAGAATTTTTTTATTTTCTACCAAGTAAGGCACCCAACCGCGGCATAACAACTTCTACTTGTTCTCTAACTAATTGTGTGTAATAATTAATGAGAATGTCTACCATAAGTAAGATTCCAATTCCAGATCCAAATACACCTAAGACATCTGATACTCCTGCCAGAAGACCCAAAATCATTGAACCGATAATTGTGACAGAAGGAATGTATTTGTTCAGTAATGCCTCTACTGGTTTGTTTGATCTTCTAAATCCAGGGATTTGTACATCTGCATCCAATAAGTTTTGAGCTGCACTCTTTGGAGACAGACCTCCAAGCTCAACCCACAATCTACCAAACACAACAACAATTCCAATCATAAACAAAACATAGCCTACAGCACGCATAGGATCTAATGCGGCCACATCTAAACCACGAGGTGGTGTAACATAGTAAATAATTCCACCAATTGGTGTAGACGGACTAGTAGGATCAAATTGAGCTATAAAGTTTACAAAGAAATTATTGTTACGTGGGTTAAAGTTTGACCAGATCATTTGGAAAACAAACACAGCATTAGCGGTTAAAGCAGATGCCAAAATTACTGGAATGTTTGAAACATACATCAATTTGATAGGATAAACGGCTTGAAATCCCCTATATTTTGTAGAAACAATTGGAATTTCAATTTTCATACCTTGTGTAAATACAAGAATTAAAAGAATTCCAGCAGTCAAACATAGTCCAAAGATACTGGGCAATTGATTTGAACGGAATAATACATTTCCAAGATCACCACTTCCAACAATTGACTCAGCAAGATATGGAATTATACCAATCATCCCACCATCACCTGCAGGTAACGGGCTAAACATACTCCAAAGAATTTGTTGAGCTACACCTGCCATAATAAATAAACTAATTCCACTACCCAGTCCCCAACCCTTTTGGATTAATTCGTCTAAGAACATAATTATGATTGACGCCGCCATCAACTGCCCTATTATTACATACAAAACATAAGGTTCAGTAGCAGCACCTCCATAAACTGCTGCAGCATATACAATAGATTCAGCAACAATTACAATATAAGTAACAATTTTTGTTGCAGTTTGGAAAATTCCTCTTTCCTCTGGTTTTTTGAAATCAAATTTGAGAATATCAGAACCTCTTAACAATTGCATCAAAAGTCCAGCTGTTACAATCGGTCCAATTCCTAATTCAACCAAAGTACCTTGTTGGGATGCAAAAATTACTCTAGCAAAAGCTAGAAAATCAAATTCAGGTGCTGTTGCCCCAAATAAAGGAGTCTGTCCCATCACCATGTAAATAAGCAATGCAACACCACACCAAAGTAATCTTGTAGGTAATGGAATTTTCTTTTTTGGTTTTGGAACTTGTGGTAAATATGGCTCTGCCTTGAAAACTACTTTTCTAAGGATTGAAGTAATAGTACCCTCAGCCATTTTCAGTAAACACCTAAACCTCTACAGGTTTTTCTTCTGTTGAAGATTGAAAAATTTCTCCACCAACAGCTTTCAATTTTTCTTCAGCTGATGCAGTAAAGTTTTTCACTTTTACAGAGTATGCATTGGAAATATTTCCTCCACCAAGGAGTTTATCGTATCCTGCACTTTCAAGGTCTACGATTTTCTTTCCACTTTCCTCTTTACCAAACTTTGTGAATAAATCGTCTAGATCTCTAACACTGGCCCATTTTTTTGTGATATTTGGATGAGGAGGACTAGTTGATTCATGTCCATAATGATCAGGTTCATCCTTTAACAAACTACTGTAATGGTGTTTTTGGAAACCAGTAACTCCCAGACCTCCTTTATGACCACTTGCACGATGTTGACCTACTTGTCCCCATCCCATGTGTCTGCCACCTCTTAGTCTTCGAGTTTTTCTTAATCTAGTTGCCATGTTAAATCATTCTCCGAACAATTGTATCAAGTTCTTTGTTAGCACCAAGAACACCTTTTTGTCCATATAATTTCTTGGTACTTCTTTTGAATCCATGAATTGGAGGTGCTAAAGCAAACCAAGGTTTTAGTGGTCTTAATTTTGATAATGAAGTTTTTCCATCAGCTAAAGCAGCACCCAATTCTGCAGCATTTGCAAATCCAAGTTCTTTAAGATCATCATCAGTAATTTTTTGATAACCACTTTTTCGTGCTTTCTTTTCAACAAGCTCTTGTGCCAAAGATGAATCAAGTTCAACCCATGAAACATAGTGTTGGACTTTTCTCAACATTCCCAGTGTATTGTCTTTTGCAGGTAAAATTGTAGCACGATATTTTTTATCTAATTTTAATAAATTCATTGTATGAGTAGCCCAATAAGGACAATCTGCTTGACCTTTAATTCTTACAACAAGATATGCGTTTGCCATTTTATCATCCTTGACTGAATGTCTGTCTAAGACAATCCAGTACTGCTTTTGATGTTGAATTCATTGTAGGTGTCGAACCTTTTGCTGTAGTCCATGCATCCTTTAAACCCGCTAATTCTAATAATCTCTTAATTTTTCCACCTGCAACAAGACCTAATCCACGAGGTGCAGGAATAATTTCGATAGTTACACTTCCACCTTTCCCTTTTACTTTGAATGGAACAGAGTGTTTTTGATCACATTTACATTCCCAACTTCCACATCCCATTTTGATTGGATTTATGTTTAAGAAAGCCTGACTAGTAGCTTTTTCAATTGCAATTCTCATTTGTTTTGATTTACCTTGACCAATTCCTAAGTATCCATTTTCATTACCTGCTGCAACAATTGCTTTAAATCGAGTTGATTGACCATTAGATGTCATTTTTTGAATAATTCCTACATCAACAACTTCACTTTTTAAATCAGGTAATAATTTTTTAATTATTCCAGATTCTTGAATTCTTAATCCAGCTTCTAAAATTTCTTCAACAGAAGTAATTTCTCCAGCTGCAACTTTTTGTCCCAAAATAGTTTTTGGTACCCAAACTTCTTCTTCTGGTTCTCTTCGTCTTTTAGGACGTGTAGATGCTGCTGCTCCAGGTGGACCTCTCCCATATACTGGTGGACCTCTCCCTCTTCCACCTTGACCTCCTTGTCCGGGTTTAGATTGTGTTGTTTGACTCATATCTATTTGACCTCACTGTCTATTGTAGATTTAATTTTAGAAATTTCATTTTTTACTGTTAGATGTTCACCGTTTATTCTTTCATCAGCTGGAAATGTTTCAGAATCTGCAGGAACGTCAAGGCCTGCATCAATGATTCCTTTCAAAGCTGCTGCCATTCTTTGAGTATATCGTTTTGTACCGGTATACAAAATTGCATCCTTTGCACCCTTACCTAATGCTTTCTTACCTGCTAAATAACCAGTTAGATATGCTGCAGATACACTTTTTCTAGAACCTTTCCATCCTTTTTCGAGTAGATATCTAGAATGGGCAGATGCAACGACAGTATCGCCAGTCATGCCAGGTTTAAGCACCTGAACTTGTGTATTCTCATTTGAAATATTTACAGTGATAAAATCACGTTTACCCATTAACATAGTGCCACGTTTTCGATAATTGGTCTTTTCCTCTCTAAGTCTTCTCAATATTTTTGAATAGGCCATCTATAGGATCTGACTTTGAAACTGCTATTATATACGTTAAGCGTGAAGTAGTGCAGAAAGTAAGGCTTTTTGAGAATGTAACCTATTTTCTGCTTCATCCCAAACTACAGATTGAGGTCCATCTATTACAGATGATGAAACCTCTTGTCCACGTTTTGCAGGAAGACAATGTAAAAAGATCGCATTACTTTTTGCTAGATCCATGATTTTGTCATTGACATGATATTTTGGAAGAAATTTTTTGATTCTTTTTGGATCATCATTATGAATTGAAGAGTATGTATCAGTAACAACTACATCAGCATTTTTAGCTGCTTTTAGAGGGTCAACAGTTAATTCAATATCAGTTAAATTTTGAGAAATTTTCACAGTTGATTTATCAGGTTCAAATCCTTTTGGAGTTGCAATTGACATTTCAACACCAGATAAGGCAGCGCCATAAATCATTGAATTACAAACATTGTTTCCATCTCCAATCCAAGCAATTTTTAATCCTTTGAGATTTTTTTTCTTTTCTTTAATAGTCATAAAATCTGCCAAAATTTGACATGGATGAAATGAATCAGACAATCCATTAATTACAGGAACGCTTGAATGTTCAGAAAGTTTTTCAAGCAAGGAATGATCATAAACACGAGCCATAATACAATCAGTATAACGTGAAAGAGTTTTTGCAGTATCTTCAACTGATTCACCACGAGATAATTGAGTTTCGTTTGAAGACAAATTAATTGCATGACCTCCTAACTGATACATTCCAGTTTCAAAACTAACACGTGTTCTTGTTGAAGGTTTTTGAAAAATCATGGTTAGTGTTTTATTTTTTAATACAGGTTTGCATATACCTTTTTTCAATTCTTTTTTTAATTTAATTGAATGTTCAATTAATCCCAAAAATTCTTTTTGAGTTAATTCAGATAGTGTAAGTAAATTTTTTGTTTTAATTTTCATGTTTTAAATCTCCCAAATAATCCTCGTTTCTTTTTAGATTCCTCTTCTTTATCTTGTTTGTGTATCTTTTCTTCATCAGATGAAACAACTTTGGACTCTCCAGGTTTGGGTTTTCCGTCTTTAATCCATTGACGAATAATTTTACCTAGCTTAATGGCTTCAGCATCTGATTCAGGTGGAAGAATATCAAACAGATCAGAGTACTTTGCAATTTCATCATCTTTGATTCCATAAAATGGATCATCAGACGGAGGTTCAGGTGTTGGTTCAGGTTCAGGTTCTGGTTCAGGTTCTGGTTCTGGTTCAGGTGTTGGTTCAGGTTCTGGTTCTGGTTCAGGTGTTGGTTCAGGTTCTGATTCTGGTTCAGGTTCTGGTTCTGGTTCAGGTGTTGGTTCAGGTTCTGGTTCATGTATTTCTTTTAATTTAGATACATCATTTTGTTCAATTTTGACATCAGTTAAGGAACCAAATACAGTTTCCAAAAAGATTTTTTTGTCAAAGGATTTTAAATCAGAATATTCTTGTCCTGTTCCCAAATATAGAACAGGCGTGGATGTAACTTTTGCAATAGATAATGCTGCACCACCTTTTGCATCAGCATCACTTTTGGTTAGAATTGAACCATCAAATTTTACGTGTTCATGAAATTCACGGGCTTGATTAACAGTGTCATTTCCAGCTAAAGAATCACCAACAAAAATGGTCATATCAGGATTTACAACTTTAGTGATTTTTGCAATTTGTTCCATCAAATTTTTGCTAGTTTGCATTCTCCCCGCAGTATCAATTAGTACACAATCAGTTTTGTGGGATTTTGCATATAATACAGCATCACGTGCAACTGCTGCAGGATCAGATTCATAGTTTTGAGCAACAAGTTTTAGATTCAAACGATTACTATGCTCTCTTAATTGTTCGATGGCACCAGCTCTAAATGTATCAGCAGCAGCAATAACAACAGAATATTTTTTTTCCTGAAGTAATGATGCAAATTTTGCTAGAGAAGTAGTTTTTCCCGTTCCATTAATTCCAACAAACACAATCAAAAATGGTTGCTCCTGCTTCTTTTTTTCATCAATTTTTTCAAAAATATCAATATTCCCAACACCGTCAAACAAATTAGAAATAATAGAAATTAAATTATCTTTAACAAATTTTTCAATTTCATTTTTATCAACTTTAGAACCAATTAATTTTTCCTTTAAATCAGATTTGATAGAATCAATTACCTCACCAGCTACATCAGATTCTAAAAGAGAAATTTCAAGTTCAAAAAGTATATCTTCGATATCTTTTTCGTTTAATTCTTTTTCTCCAAGACTTTTAGCAGCATTGGAAAACGCCTTACGAAGACTATCAAACATGATTTATCCCATTTTTGGTGGCGGTTGTGATTGCATTAATTGATTGATTTGGGCTTTACCCTGTTCTAATCTATTTGCAGCATCTTGTTTTTTTGCAGCTGTATCTTGTAGCGCAATTTCAATTTCTTTAATTCTGGCTTCAAAATAATTTATTGCTGTAGGAAAATCTTTTTCGACTGCTACACCAGCACCGATATTTACAACGATTTTATTATTGGATGAAATTTTTGTTGGAACATAAGCCCCCATTCCTAAAGGAACTAAAGTATCAGAATCAGGTTTTGTGCCAAGGGATTTGATTGATTCAATTGCAGCAGTGGCCTCCCTCAAAATACTAAGAAATGTACCCTCTCTTTGAGATAAATCAGAAAAATACGTTTCAAGCATTTGCATCTGTTGCATTAATTGTTCAGCCTGTTGTTCACTCATTTACAACAAATCATGCTCTGATGGTTATAAATTCATTCATGACGATAATTTTTAAAATAAAAAATAAATAAAAAATAAAGATCTAACTTTATTTTGCTTTAGAGAATCTATCTTCTACTTCGTCCCAGTTCACAACATTCCACCATGCATTAATGTATACTGGTCTTTTGTTTTGATAGTTTAGATAGTATGCATGTTCCCAAACATCACAACCCAATAGTGGAACTAATCCCTCAGTTCTAGGACTAGTTTGATTTGGCATTGATTTGTATTCAACTTTAGATGTTGAAGGATTGTATACTAACCATCCCCAACCACTACCTTGAATAACTGCAGTAGTAGATGTGAATTTCTCTTTGAAGTCAGCGAAGTTTCCAAAGGAATCATTTATTGCATCAGCAATTGATCCACCAGGTTCTCCACCACCATTTTGTTTCATGTTATTCCAAAATAACCTGTGATTATCATAACCACCACCGTTGAAATTAATTGCGCCTCTTTTATCTTCAGGAACTGAATTAATGTTTGATAAGATATCAATGATATCTTTCTCTTGAATTTCAGTTGGACATGCTTCAAGTGCGGCATTCAATTTGTCAGTATATGTTTGATGATGTTTTGTGTGATGAATCTCCATTGTTTTTGCATCAATGTGTGGTTCTAATGCATCATAAGCATATGGCATTTCAGGAAGTGTATATTTTCCCATTAATTGATTTAGATTTTTATTCCATTTATTGCTTTAGTACCAATTCATTTTTACTTGTTAAAATATTAAAAAATTTATGAAATCAATCACAATTTTTTCTTTTACGTTTATTATTATTTCCAGTATTCTTGTTTTACAACTAATTCAATCTGAAAATGAAATTCAAACATACATTGAAAATAGTGTTCCCTATGTTGGAACCGAAATTGCAAGAATAGATGGAATGGATGGAACTGGAATCAAAATAGCAATTATTGATACAGGGGTAGATTTCAATCATCCAGATTTATTTGGATGGGGTCCAGATGGTAAAGTGATTGGAGGGTACAATTTCATTCAAGAAAATGAATTACCTATGGACAAAAATGGACATGGAACTAAAGTTGCAGGAATAATTGCTGCAGATGGAAATACTTCAGGGGTTGCACCTAAAGCAAAAATTCTTGCTTACAAAGTTTCTGAAGACGGAGAGGGGGTTTCATCAGAATTAATTTCAGGTGCAATTGAAAAAGCAATTGAAGATGATGCAGATATTATTAACATCAGTTTAGGAGTAAATAGAACAAATACAAAAATCGATTATGCTGTAAACCATGCATTAGAAAATGGAATTTTTGTGGTAACAGCTGCAGGAAATGATGGTCCTGAATTAAAAACAATTGGAAGTCCTGGAAGAAATTTTGAATCACTTACAGTTGGTGCAACATATAACAACATGACTTCAAGTTTAATTGCAACTTTAGATGTCGATGAAAAACAATACACATCTATTCCAATGGTAGGTTCTTCAAAAACAGATAAACCAATTATAGGTAAAATTGTCTTTGGTGGTTTTGGGAAAAAGATTGATTTAGAAAATATAGATGTAAAGGATTCAATTCTAATCGTAGAAAGAGGTAGTAATGTCGAAGGAGAATTATTATTTTTTTCAATTAAAGAAAAGAATGCAGCAGATGCAGGAGCAAAAGCACTAATTGTATACAATAATGAATCAGGAATTTTTTTGGGAGAATTGATTCATGAATTTTCTGAACCAGGATATATGCCACAAATTCCAGTTGTTTCTTTGGACAGAGAAGAAGGGTTAGAAATTATCAAAAAGATTGAAAGAAATACTCTGGGGAAAATGAATTTATTTTATAATCCGGATTTCATTGCACATTTTAGTTCAAGAGGCCCAGTTTCACCATTTTATATTAAACCAGATATGGTAGCCCCAGGAGCATATATCAATACTACACAGATTGGTTCAAGTTACAATTTTACAAGTGGGACGAGTTTTGCAGCACCTCATGTTAGTGGTGCAGCAGCACTATTACTACAAAAAAATCCAGAATTACAAAATCATGAGTTGAAATCACTACTAGTTACCACATCTCAACCAGTCACCAATGCTTATGGAAAAGAATTTTCACTTCATGAAGCTGGTTCTGGAAGACTAGACATAGCCAATGCCTATAATGCAAAATTAATTGTAAATCCAACAAATTTTGTAGTTAATTTTTCACCAAATGAGTTTTCAATACAAAAACAATTGGAAATGAAATTAATTCAAGGGGAATTAGAAAAAATCAATATAGAATTTGAAGGACCAGAATTTATTGAATTTACACACAAAATCACAAATACTAATTTAGAAATCGAATTAACAATTTCTGGAGAAAAATACGGTGAGCATGAGGGGAAAATTCTCATAAATCATGAAAAAACAAAATATACAATTCCAGTTCTAATTCATTATACAGAAGGTTCAGTTTCAGTAATTCAAGAAAATGAAGAATTATTTTTTGAAATTAATCATCCAGGCACATGGAGTTTTGCAAAAATCACAATTACAAATAGTAAGAATGGAAATTCTGAAACAATTACAACAACACCAGGAAAAAAAACATCATTAGAAGTTTATGAAAATGGTGAATTTTGGGTAGAAGCAAAAATTATGAGTGATGGGAATACAACAGATGCATTCAACACAATTAAAATCAATTCAATTTTAGAAAAAATAGAAAGATTAGAATTAAGAAATATTCCAGAAAAACAAATCATTGTAATAATTTCGATCTTAATAATTGCAGGAATAATTGGTTTAATAATTCGTAAATAGCTTATGAAGTAAATTTTGGACCGGCTTGAATTATTTCATCTGAAACGTTTTCAAATTTCTTAAAGTTTTCAACAAACATTTGAGCTAATTTTTTTGCAGAAAGATCATAGGAATCTTTGTCAACCCAAGTATGCTTAGGATCTAAAATTTCTGATGGAACATTTTCAACTTCCACAGGAATATCAAGATTGAATAAGTCATCATGACGATATTTCACAATATCAAGTGCGCCAGATATTGCGGCTGTAACCATTGCACGACTATATTTTATCTTGATTCTTTTACCAACACCGTATGGTCCACCAGACCATCCAGTATTTACAAGATAAACTACAGTATTGTGTTGATTGATTTTTTCGCCAAGAAGTTTTGCATAAACGGAAGCTGGTCTAGGCATGAATGGGGCTCCAAAACATTGAGAAAATACAGATTTTGGCTCTTTAATTCCTCTCTCAGTACCTGCTAATTTACTAGTATAACCTGACATGAAATGATACATTGCGCCTTCTTTAGTCAATCTAGAAACAGGGGGTAAAACACCTAAAGCATCTGCTGTTAAAAATACAATAACACGTGGATTTCCACCTACACTAGGAATTACTGCACCTGGAATAAAATCTAAAGGATAACCAACACGAGTATTTTCTGTTAAAGAGTTATCATCATAATCTGGAATACTATCATTTAAGACAACGTTTTCTAAAAGTGCACCAGGCTTTATTGCATTCCAAATTTCAGGTTCTGCTTCTTGACTAAGATTAATACATTTTGCGTAACATCCACCTTCAAAATTAAATGTTCCATTATCAGACCAACCATGTTCATCATCACCAATTAAGTTTCTATTAGGATCTGCAGAAAGAGTTGTTTTTCCAGTACCAGACAATCCAAAAAATAATGCAGTATCTCCTTTTTCACCAATGTTTGCAGAACAATGCATCGGGAAAATATTTCTGTCTGGTAACAAGAAATTCATTACACCAAACATGGATTTTTTCATTTCACCAGCATATTCAGTTCCACCAATTAAAACAATTTTTCGGGTTAAATCAATTAAAATAAAAACATCAGTTCTGGTTCCATCAATTTCAGGATCTGCTAAGAAATCATTAATACATAAAATAGTAAATTCAGGTTCATGTTTTTCTAATTCCTCATCAGTGGGTCGAATAAACAAATTACTTGAAAACATACTTTGCCAAACATGATCATTAATTACCCTAATAGGTAAACGAGTTTCAGGATCTGCTCCTACAAATCCATCAAAAACAAAAAGTTCCTTGTTATCAACAAAATTTTTCATCTTTTCAAAAAGTTTTTCAAATTTACCACTTGGAAATTGATGATTAATTTTTCCCCAATCAATAGTGTCATGTGTTTTATCATCATATACAATAAATCGGTCATCAGGAGATCTACCAGTATATTTTCCAGTATTTACTGAAAGTGAACCTGTAGAATTCACAACACCCTCCTTTCTATCCACAGAAATTGCGACCATTTCATCAGTTGGCAAATTCCTATGAACTTTACCAGGATTAATGCCAAAAGCAGTTAATTGAGACAAAAATTTTTCAGTTGCAGATCTTCCAAGTAATTCTGTCAACAGTCTAATCTCCAGTAGGGGTTTTGAACATATACGAGAGTCATATAATATTTAGATCCGCCTTGATTTTCCTTATTATCTCTTTACCATACAAATTTTCAAGGTGAGGAACGTATTTATTCCAAAATTCAAAACTTAGTTCCATGCCAATTAACAAAGAAAAGATCGAAAAGAGACAGGAAATAAAAGGAAACAATCCTGATTTTGTAAGACCAGAAAGTTGGCGTTATGTTAGACTTCAAACTAATTGGAGAAAACCAAAAGGAATAGATCATCATCAAAGAAAACAAAAGAGTAGAGGTCGTCCAGGTCTAGTAAAAGTAGGATATGGCGGACCTAAAGATGCAAGAGGATTACACCCTTCAGGATTTACAGATAATTTAGTTTACAACATTTCAGATTTAGAAAAATTAGATCCAAAAAAAGATGGAGTTAGGTTAGGACATGGTGTTGGTACTAAAAAAAGAAAAGAAATTGTTGTTAAAGCAGTAGAAAACAAATTTAAAATATTCAATGCAAGAGTGAGCGTAATTGCCAATAAATCTTAAAGCTAAAAAAAGACTTGCATCCAGAGTTACTGGAGTAGGAGTCAATAGAATCAGATTCGATACTGATCATTTAGATGACATTGCAGATGCAATTACTAGAGAAAATATTCGAAGTTTAATTACTGCAAATACAATTCAAATTAAATCATTTACTGGAACGTCCAGAGGAAGAGCACAAACAAAATTAGATCAGAGACACAAAAGAGGAACAACTCAAGGTTCCAAACAAGGCAGAAAAGGTGCAAGAGTTGGAAAAAAAGAAGTCTATGTTGCAAAGATTCGTTCACTTAGAAGATTATTGAAAATTGCTAAAGATAGAAAAGATTTGACTAATCCAGAATTTTGGACATTGTACAAAAAAGTTGGTGGAAATACCGTTAGAAATAAGGCTCACTTGAGAACTCTAATGGATGAAATTAAAACCAAAAGAAAAGATTAGAATCTAAATAATTTTTTATCAAAACTTGTAATTTTACCATTTTTGATTTCTATTCCTTCATCACTTAGCATTTTAGTTTTGATGTGTTCACCGTAAGCATAACCACCAATTTTACCAGTAGACATGACAACACGATGACATGGAACTAAAACAGGATACGGATTATTATTCATAATTTTTCCAATGATTCTTTGACCATTTTTTAATCCAACAGCCTTTGCTAATTCACCATAAGTTGTGATTTGACCTTTTGGAACATCCAATAATTTTTTGTAAACTCTTTGTTCAAGATTCATAATTTTATTATCTCAAGAGATGTAGATTCAAGAAAAGAAATAATTTTTTGTTTATTTGTTCCCAGTCCACGCCAATCTAAAAGAGCAAATTTTGCCATCTTATTTTGATTGATAATATGAACAAACAATTCTTCATCAAGTTCATCTAATGCATGTTTTGGAATTACAGTTCCAAGAGCAAATTTTCCTTCCAATAATTCATGAGTAAATTTTGTCGGATAATGAGTTCCTCCAAAACATATAGCAACAGGATTTTCAGAAATATGATTGGAAAAAACATGGTGGACTAGTTTTGCAATAGAATTACACAATGAAACATCAGTCCATTGTTTTTCAGTGGTACCAATTTCAATGAAAATTGTTGGTTTAGTTAATCCAGTAGGACCATGATGAGTGGCTTCAATTGTTATTTGAAATTCAGGAAATTCAGATTGATGTTTTTTCAATGTTTGAAGATATTGTTTTTGAAGATTGGGATGAGGAATAGCAACTTGCCTGTTATGTCCACCAAATTTAGCTTCAGAAAAATTTCCAGTACTATGACAAGTTAATGCCAATACCTCAGATTCTGCGGCATGCTTTGAAAGAAATACAAATCCGTCATAATCATATTTTTCTTCAAGCCAGTCTGCAGAAATTGCAGGTGTAGAAATTATGATTAAATCATAATATTTTCCACGAAAAATATCTCCATCCAAAGTCATTTTTTGTGAAAGAAAATTTGCCATATTGGACCCCGCAGGGTCATCTCGATATGCAATCAAAAGTTCCATGAGATAAGGATTATAAAGACACCTTATTAATTTCCACCAATGAACCCGAAACAGACTTTGAAAAATATGGCAAATACTATGAAGATGGCAAAAAAGCCTGATAAAGATGAATATCAGCAACATCTAAGATTAGTATTAACTGGAATTTTAGGAGTAGGTGCAATTGGATTTACAATTCAGTTTGTGTTTTCGGTAGTTACATTTGGTCGATAAAATTGTCTGAAGAAATTAAATCACATTTATTTGCAATCAGAACCACAGGAGGTCAAGAAAAAGTCGTAATGCGATTATTAGAAGCAAGAATGAATATGGATCATAAAGATGAAAAAGATGTAGAAAAAACCGAAGAAGTACCACTTTATGATTCAACAAAATCATACACAATAAACGATCAAATCAAGATAAGCCAAACCTCGTTACCTAAAGAAGAAGCGATTTTGAATATGAACAACACAGAAAAAATCCTAGCTAAGTTTTGTTTTTTTACAGCTAAAAAGCCAATAAAGGTGGATCCGAAAGATGAAAAAGATGTAGAAAAAACCGAAGAGGAACAACAAGTCCTTGGTCTTCTTCCACCACCAAAAATAACATCAAATGGCAAACATTCTACGGATGATCCTTATTGGGAACAAAATTATACTGCGTATCCTAGGGTAAACAATATTCAATCAGTATTTTGGGTAAGTGATCTTAAAGGATATGTAGTCGTTGAAGCCGCTAGGATTGACAATGCATACTTGGCAGTTGAAGGCATTAGACATATTCGAGGTCAATTAAGAGGAGAACTAGAATTCAAAGATATCGAAGGCTATCTTGTCAAGAAATCAACAGTTTCAACATTAGAAGTAGATAATATTATTGAAATTACCGGCGGACCATTCAAAGGAATGAAGGCCACAATTACTAGAATAGATGCAGATAAAGAAGAAGCAACAGTTGTTTTACTTGATGCATCTTATCAATTACCAGTAACTGTAGATGCAAACTATCTTAAACTCTCGAGTGGAGCTTAGGAAGGATTAAATTTTCGGGATTAAACTGATTTAACATGGGAGAACAAAAAGTATCATCACTTGTAACTGGAGGAGGAGCATCAGCAGGTCCGCCATTAGGTCCAGCATTAGGGCCTCTAGGAGTTAACATCATGGAAGTTATCTCAGCAATTAATGAAAAAACTAAAGACTTTGAGGGAATGAAAGTTCCTGTAACTGTAATAGTAGATACAGATACAAAAAAATACGAAATTGAAATTGGTATTCCTTCAGCTGCTGCACTAATCATGAAAGAAGCAGGAATTCAAAAGGGTTCAAGTACTTCAGGTACTGAATGGGCTGGAGATGTAACGATGGATTCAATTGTTAAAGTAGCAAATACAAAACTCGAAAAATCTTATGCATCATCATTGAAATCAGTTGCAAAAACCATTATTGGTACATGTGTAGCATTAGGAGTCAAAGTAGAAGGAAAAACTCCAAAGGAAATTACTGCTGAAATCAATGAAGGTAAATGGGATCAAAAATTCCAATAATTATTTGATAAGATAAACAGGTTCCTTATCGGTTTTTTGTAATTCTACAAAGGTTTCAGTATTTTGAACACCTTCTATTTTTCCAATTTTCTCAATTACCACAGAGTGTAATGCTTCAAGATTTTTAGCATACACATCAATCATGATATCAAATCTACCAGTTACTTCAGAGATAGAAACAACATCAGAGATTTCCATAAATTTTTGGTGAATTTTTTCTTTAAATTTTGGATCACGGTTTATTCCTACTGAGGCCTTGACTCCTATGCCTAACAGAGTCTGATCAATTTCAATAGTAAATTTTTTGATCAATTTCTTTTTCATTAATCTCTTAATTCTACTATACAAAACAGATGCATTAATTCCAAGTTTTTTAGATAATACTGGAACAGAAATTGATCCATCTTTTGTAAGTTCATAAAGTAATTTCATATCAAGATCATCAAATCTATGCAATATGCTTGAAATAAGCGATTGTCATTTAATATATCTAAGTTTTAGTCAAAAATTGCTTTTAAATTACAACAATCATCGGTAAAAAAAGGAATTTTTCTAAAAAAATAATTGATGGAAATGTCAGTCTCTAAACGATTTTAAGTAGGTTTTCCAGAATTTGTTCGTAATGGTTACAGAAGCACAATTGGCAGAAGTAGTAAAAAAAGCCAAAGAGGAGACTAAAAAAAGGAAATTCAAACAATCAATTGAATTGATTATTAATTTCAAAGATATTGATGTCAAAAAAGGATTTGCAATTAATGAGGTAGTTCAACTTCCAAAAACAAATTCTCCTGCAACTGTATGTGTAATTGCTACAGGTGAGATGAATCAAAAAGCAAAAGCAGCAAATGCTGATTCAGTCATCGGAAATGATGAATTAACTAAATACGAATCAAACAAAAGAGAATCACGAAAATTTATCAACAAATATGATTTCTTTTTAGCTGATACAAAAATTATGCCAACAGTTGGTAAAGCATTAGGTCAGCTTTTAGGTCCAAGAGGAAAAATGCCAACACCAGTTCCATTTAATGCACCTATTGATGCATTTTTAGCAAGATTTAGAACTTCAATTAAAGTTAGAACAAGAGCATCATTATCAATTTCATGTAAAATTGGAGATGAATCTATGGAAGATTCTGATTTAGCAACAAATGCATTTACTGTTCTTAATGCAATTGAGAAAAAATTACCAAACGGTGAAAAAAATATCAAAAAAGTTTTGATAAAAACAACAATGGGCAAACCAGTTAAACAAGTACAGGAGATAAAGAAGAAGTATGCATGAAAATAGAACTACATATCCAAAAAGAAAATCTGAAATGTATCAACAATTAGTAGAGTTACCAAAAAAATACAAAACCATTTCAATAATCAAAATGAACAAAGTTCGTTCAACACAAATTTTACCATTAAGAAAAACTTTGAAAGGTGAAGTAGAATTTGTTTGTGTCAAAGATAGAGTTGCAAAAAAAGCACTTGAAACATTAGACATTGCAGGAATGAAAGAATTTTCTACAGAACTAAAAGGTCAAATCATGTTCATATTTACAAACATGTCTCCATTCAAACTCAATGTTTTACTAGGCAAAAATAAAGTCATGATGGGCGCACGTGCTGGAGATATTGCAAGTATGGATATTGTGGTAGCTGAGAAAAATACAGGTATTGCACCAGGACCAATGCTTACAGAATTCAAAGAGGCAGGAATCCCAACAAAGATTGATCAAGGAACAATTTGGATTGCTAAAGAAACAACACCAGCAAAGAAAGGTGATGCAATTAATGAAAAATTAGCAGCAATTTTAGGTAAATTAGATATCAAACCAGTAGAAGCAGGAATTTCACTTTACTCAGCAGTTGAAGAAGGTCTCAAATATACTGAAGATGAGATGATTGTTGATGTTGAGAAAACAAGAGACTTGTTTGCACAATTCCATCAAGAAGCAGTATCACTATCAATTGAGGCAGGCTACATTACTGCAGATAACGTTACACAAATTCTTACAAAAGCAGCCCAATCTGCACGCTCAGTATCTATTGAGTCAGGTTTCATGACAGATGAAACAAAAGAACAAATTTTACAAAAAGCAGATGCACAAGCAAAAGGTGTAGCAGGTCAAGCAAAAGATTACACACCTGCTTAGACTAAGTTTTAAAATCAAGTATATTTTCACTGTAGTTAAAATTTGATGTTTGATAGCAGTGCCTTAGATTATATCAAAAAACAAGCAGTGTATACATCATTATCAAATAAGATAAATCAAAAAAACTCTCAATGACTCTTAGCAGAAACAGACAGATCGGTTCTATGTTTTTTGTTGTTTTTGTTGTTTTAGTTACTTTCAGTATTCCAAATGTCAGTGCTATAACTCCAGAAGAGCAAAAAATCTATGATGCAGAAACAGAGTGTAAACAACAAATTCGTACCAATGATTCATTGACATTTGCTGAAAAATTAGTAAACGTCAAAGCCTGTAGTATCGAATCAAGACTAGCAATTCAGGCATTAAGTGTAGCCACAGCACCAAGTGCAGTACAGATACTTCAACACCAAGTAAGAGATTGTGAAGCAAAATATCCAATTTTCAAAATGATTGGTGAGATTGGATTCCTCAATTTGGAGAGAAGTACTCTTGCAAGACATTGTACAATAATGTATGAATTAGATGAATGGAAAATTCAAGACGATACAAGAATGGATTCATTAGTTAATGGATTAGGCAATGCATTACAAGTAGAACTTGATAGAGATATTCAATTGAGAATAGATAATGTTCACAGAGCATTAGACAGATATCATAACGGATGAATTATAATTTAAAACTATAATTCAAAGTCATTTTTTATATCAAATCAAAAATCAGGATTCACGAACCCGTGGAAGATTCCAATTATACTTTATTGCAATTAGTCTCAATGTCGTAGTCAGAATTATACACGTAATAGTAGCAAAGTAAATTTCTTCTGTAAAATACAAAATAAAAGAGAAAATAACAATTCCAATAAAACTTGCAGAAAGATAAAATTCTTTGATAAATACTATTGGAGATTGATTAACAAATACATCTCTTAAGATACCACCGCCAACAGCAGTCAAAATACCTGCCAGTAAAATTGCTAAAAAATTTAATCCAAAAATATTGTATGCAAAAGTTGCTCCAATTATTGTAAATACTCCTAATCCAATTGCATCGAATTTTAAAAATAGATTCCAGTGCTTTTTTAATCTAGAATACAAAAAGAAAATTACAATTCCTGAAGCAACAGTGGCTATAACATACGCTGGATCAGCAATGGAATTTGGAACTCTACCTAAAACAACATCTCGAATAGTTCCACCTGCAACTCCAGTAATTGTTGCTAAAAGTAAAATTCCTACAACGTCAAATTTCTTTTCTATTGCCTTAAAGGCACCAGTAATAGCAAATGCAACAGTTCCAAATAGATCTAAAACATAAATAAAAAATTCAGTACTAAAAGAGAATTCTGTCAACAGATTCAAAAATGATAAACTGAGTAATTAAGATTAATAAAAATAAGTATAAAATTAAATTGAAAGAATAAAGTTGCTTAGCCGAATAAGGATGAGAGTCCTTCCATGGCTGCTTCTTCGTTTTTAGGTTCTTCTTTCTTTTCTTCTTTTGCTGGTGCATCTGCTGCTGGTGCATCGGCTGCTGGTGCGGCTGCTGCAATTGCTACAGGTGCGGCTTTAACTGCCTCATTGATGTCAACATCAGCTAAGGCTGCAACTAGTGATTTAACTTGGGCTTCATTAACTTCAGCGCCAGATGCTTTAACAACTGAACTGAGGTTTGCCTCGTTAACTTCTTTGTCTAGTTTATGAAGAAGTAAAGCAGCGTAAACATATTCCATTGTACCATGAATTTCTTGGGGCATAATATAAAACTATGGCGAAGTTATGCCTGAAAATAAATTTCTAATTGAGAATTTTCAAACTTCTACAAACAGCATACAAAGTTCTCTTCAAATTAGGATCAGTTAAAGTATCCATCCTATTTTTCAAAACTCGTTTTGCTTCATCTCTTTCTGTCCCAGGGGCCAAGGATAAGACAGTATTGATAAATTCTGGAAGAGATTCACGGATCCAACCATCAAGAACTGCATAAATTTTTGGAGGAATAATATCACATTTATCAACATCAAGATCCAAAACTTCAGCGAAATTTTCAGATTCTACTCTATACACCAATGCCAAAACTACATTATCAGGTGTAGGATGATTAAGAATTTCTTCAGATCTTTCACCAGTTTTGCCTTGAGAAATCTTATTTTTGAGGCCAATTGGATTGACAATGACTCCATTGACACCCACTTTTCTACCATCAACGCCACTAACTACAGCAAAGATAAAGTCATTAAAATCACCATTTTTTTTAATTGAGAAGATATGAGTACCTTCCTTAAGTTTAGGTTTCTGTCCAAACATGATTAAGGTAAAAGATTGATTGTATTTAATGTAATCATTAATCGACAATACTTAATATCGGAAAGAGACATCTTCATCGTTGGATAAAAATCAAATTTTAAAAGAATTCTCATCAGATCCGGACAAATACTATAATGTCAAATTATTCCAAGAACAAGGATTTGTCAGAAAATCATGTTCAAAATGTGGAAGATTTTTTTGGACTTTGGATGCAAACAGAACACTTTGTCCTGACGATGGTATTGATACTTATTCATTCATTGGTGAACCACCAACATCAAAGAGATTTGATTATACACAAGCATGGAAACAAGTTGAAGAATTTTTTGTAAAAAATAATCATACATCAGTTAGTAGATATCCAGTTGTATGTCGATGGCGTGATGACTTGTATTTTACAATTGCATCAATTGTAGATTTTCAAAGAATCATGGGTTCAAAAGTTGTTTTTGAATTTCCTGCAAATCCATTAGTTGTTCCACAAACATGTCTAAGATTCAAAGATTTAGAAAACGTTGGAGTTACTGGAAGACACTTTTCGAGTTTTTGTATGATTGGACAGCATAGTGTTCCAAATAATCAAGGATATTGGAAAGATGAATGCGTTGATTTGGATTATAGATTACTAACTGATCAATTTGGAATTAAAAAAGAGGAAGTAGTTTTTGTAGAGGACGTCTGGGCAGGAGGAGGTTCATTTGGTCCATCACTGGAGTATTTTGTTAGAGGATTAGAGCTTGGTAATGCAGTTTTTACAGAGTTTCAAGGGGAATTAGGACAGCATACTACTTTAGACCAAAGAGTAATTGACATGGGTGCAGGGCTAGAGAGATTTGCATGGATTACTATGGGTACACCTACTGCATATGATTGCTGTTTTGGTCCGATTAATGAAAAACTATTCAACACAATTGGCATAGATTCTGATTCAGAAGTTTTACGAAAATACTTTACAGAAATTGCAAAAGAAATTGATCACTACGATGACCTCAACGAAGTAAGACGTCTTGCAATAAAAAATGCAGGAATTACAGATTCACAATTAACAAAAATGATTACACCTATGGAAGGAATGTACCTAATTGCAGACCATCTCCGAACTTTGATATTTGCAATAACAGATGGTGCACTTCCAAGTAATGTTGGTGGAGGATATAATCTCAGAATGATGTTACGAAGAATCAATGCAACAATTAGCAAATTAAATCTTAAACTAGACATCGATGACTTGATTGATTCACATATTGATTATCTCAAGGATACATATCCAGAACTTGATGAGAAGAGAGAGGATGTAAAACAAATTCTCAAAATAGAATCTGCCAGATATGAAGATTCCAAAGTACATATGAAGAAGAAAGCAGAAAAAATTCGTGAAAAGGGAACACCGACAGTAGACGAACTCATTACATTTTACGAATCAGATGGCATCACCCCAGAATATCTCAAAGAAGTTGATGCGATTGCTGAAATTCCGTCTTCGTTTTACTCCAAATTATCAGATTTACATCAATCAGAAAAGAAAAAACCAATTACAGAACTACCGCTAGAGCAACTTACAGAAACTGAGGCTCTATTTTACAAAGATGATCCAATGGAATTTGAGGCCAAAGTAATCAAAGTCTTTGATGATCAAGTAGTATTAGACAAGACTTCATTTTATGCCAGAGGAGGAGGCCAGGAACCTGACCATGGAAGTATTGCAGGATTTGAGGTAATTGATGTCGATAAACATGCAGACATTATTGTTCACAAATTAAAAGGTGGAATACCAAATGAAGGAGATACGGTTCAGTGTAAAGTGGATGTAACAAGACGTTCTAACATTACAAAAAACCATACAAGTACCCACATCATCAATACATCAGCTAGAAGTGTTTTAGGATCATGGGTTTGGCAACACTCTGCATTCAAAGATGATGACCATGCAAGATTAGACATTACACATCATTCTTCACTTAATGATGAACAAGTAAAACAAATTGAAGATGCAGCAAATAAAATGGTTAAAGATAACTATCCTGTCAAAATCGAATACTTTGATAGAGGTACTGCAGAACAACAATATGGATTTAGAATTTATCAAGGTGGGGTAGTTCCAGTAAAATCTGTAAGAATTGTATCAATTGAAGACAAAGACATTGAAGCTTGTGGCGGAACACATGTAAAGAAAACTGGGGATATAGAGTTAATCAAAATTACAAAAACAAAGAGAATTCAAGACGGCGTTGTTCGTTTAGAATTTGTTTCAGGACCAAATGCATTTGATTATGTCAAAGAACAAGAAGAAGTGTCAAAGAAAAAAGAACAACAAGCAATTGCAAAACAACAATTAGAAAAACAGAGAGAAGAAAACAAAGATAAATCAAGAGAAAAAATTCCAGCATTCATAGAGAAAATTCTTGCTGGAGAATCATTAGAATCTGAAGAAATTAGCAATAAAGGAAAACTTTGCTTTACATCAAGTGAGAATTATGATGATTATTTCAATCAAAACTTTGGAAAGAAACTAGTTGCAAAAGACGATTCAGCAGCATTTTGTGGAATTTTTGAAGCAGGACCAACCATACGAGTGATGATCTTTGCAGGTGAGAAATCAGGCATAAATGCAGGTAAAATTGCCAAGGAAATAGCCTCAATTTTGGGCGGTTCTGGCGGTGGTGATGCTAAATTTGCTCAAGGTGGAGGTAAAGACACATCTAAAAAAGACGAAGCAATACAAAAAGCAAAATCGATGATTTTAGGATAAATGAAAAATGGAAATTAACTGGAACCAAATTGAAACTAAATGGCGAGCCAAATGGAATGAGTCAAAAGACTTTGAAACAAATCCAAATGAAAAGCCAAAAAAATTCATTACAGTTGCATATCCATATCCAAACTCACCACAGCACATTGGACATGGAAGAACATACACGCTAGCTGATGTTCATGCAAGATTTTATCGAATGAGAGGATTCAACGTATTGTTCCCAATGGGATTCCATTATACTGGCACTCCAGTTTTAGGAATGGCAAAAAGAATTCAATCACAAGAAAAAGAAATTCTTGATGGATTAAGAAACATCTACCATGTTCCAGAAGAGGACATCAAAACATTTGTAGAACCAATAAAGATTGCAGATTACTTCCACCAAGAAATCAAATCTGGAATGATTGAGATGGGTTATTCCATTGATTGGAGAAGAGAATTTACTACAATTGTTCCAGGATATCAAAAATTTATTGAATGGCAAATTACAACACTAAAAGAAAATGGAAAAATAATTCAAGGATCACATCCAGTAGGATGGTGTCCACGTGATCAAAACCCAGTATCACAACACGATACAATGGGAGATGTTGAACCAAAAATTGATGACAAAAATCACCTAGTCAAATTCAAGTTTGAAGAATACATATTCCCAGTAACAACACTTCGTCCTGAAACAATTTTTGGAATTACAAATCTATGGGTCAATCCAAATACCATTTACAAAAAAATCAAAGCAGATGATGAAAAATGGATTGTGTCAGAAGAGTGTGCAAAGAAAATAGAATTCTTTGGAAAAGAAATTACAATTGAAGGAGATATTGCAGGAACTGAAATAATCGGAAAATATGCCACAGCACTACACAACAATCAAGAGATTCCAATTTTAGAAGCAGAGTTTGTAGAACCAGCAATTGGAACAGGTCTAGTCATGTCAGTTCCAGCCCACGCACCAAAAGACTACCAGGCATTAATGGACCTCAAGGCTAAAAATCATGAATTAGCCTCAAAAATTGAGCCTATTCCAATTATATCCACTGAAGGATATGGAGAGATTCCTGCAAAAGAGATTTGTGAGAAGATGGGAGTATCAGACCAATCTGATCAAAAATTAGAAGAAGCAACAAACGAGTTATACCTCAAAGAATTCACAGATGGAAAACTAAATGACAAATGTGGAGATTTCCAAAATGAGAAAGTTCAGTTTGGACGAAATAAAGTCAGAGACTGGTTAATGGAGAACAAACATCTAGAAAAATTCCCAGTACTTGAAAATGCTCCAGTTAAATGTCGTTGTGGAACTGAATGTGTTGTTAAAGTTTTGAACAATCAATGGTTTTTGAATTATGGGGATGAAGAGTGGAAAGAAACTGCTAGAAATTGTTTTGATGAAATGAATATCTTACCAAATAAAATTACAACAGAATTCAAAGAAGTGATTGATTGGTTACATGAAAGAGCTTGTGCAAGACAACAAGGGTTGGGAACTAATCTACCTTGGGATAAAGATTGGATTGTTGAGAGTTTGTCTGATAGTGTAATTTACATGGCATACTATACCATCTCAAGATTTGTAAATGATGGAACTCTAAAACCTGAAAATCTTACAAAAGAATTCTTTGATTTTATTTTACTAGATAAAGGTGACATGTCACTAGCTGTTAGTACATCAAAATTATCTGAAGACATAATCAGTATGGCTAAAAAAGAATTCCAATACTTTTATCCAGTTGACTCTAGACATTCAGGACGAGACCTTGTTCAAAATCACTTGTCATTTTTTGTCTTAAACCATGTAGCAATATTTGAGAAAAAATTATGGCCACAAGAAATTGTTGTTAATGGTTCAGTAATGATGGATGGATCTAAAATGAGTAAGAGTATGGGAAATATCATTCCACTTCGAACTGCAATCAAAGACCACGGTGCAGACCCAATCAGATTGGCAATTATCTCATCAGCAGAACTACTTCAAGATGCTGATTTCAACATGGATAGTGTTACAGGAATTCAAAGCAAGCTTGAATCACTACTAGAGGAGTGCAATAGCCTCAAAACATCAGATGTAGGTGATTTAGAGGCTGAAGATAGATGGATTTTATCAAAAACTCAAGGCATGATTGCCCAAGTTACAGAAGCTGTCGAAAAAATGAGGCTACGAGAAGGACTCCATGACATACTATTTTCATTTGAATCTGATTTGAGTTGGTACACAAAGAGAGTTGAGGCCAAAAAAAGAGACAATGTTTCAGGAATATTACACAAAATTAATTCAGCAAGAGTTGTAATGTTGTCTCCATTTGCACCACATGTAGCTGAAGAGATGTGGGAAAAATTAGGATATTCACAACTTGTTTCAAAATCAAAATGGCCTGAATTTTCAAAAGAAGACGTAGATGCAACATCAATTCAATCTGAAGAATTACTAAAATCAACAATAGATGATATTGCAAATATCCTAAAAGTTACAAAAATCACTCCACAAAAAATTGTAATTTATGTAAACTCGGACGAGTTCAAATCTAAAGTTTATAGAAAAATTTTAGGAATTATGGTAGGAGGTCAAAACAATATGGGTGTAGTGATGAAAGAGTTGATTGCAGATCCTCAAACTACAGATGCTAAAAAGATGCCTGACTTTATCCAAAAAGTAATCAAAGACTTGCATTCAGAATCTGAAGAAATCAAATCAACAAAATTAGAATCTGAAGAATTTGATGAAAAACAATTCTTGTCTGCAGAGTTATCAAGTATTGGTAAAAAAGAATTTGGAGTAGACATTCAAGTGTTTGGAGCAACTGATGAGGACATCTATGATCCAAAAGGCAAAGCAAGACATGCAAGACCATTCAAACCAGCAATACTAATTGAATGACTAGTAGCGACTTTCACACGTCGAGCAAACATAAGCATATTTAATTTCTAAATCATAAGGAATGCTTACTTTAGCTAGTTGTAGTATGGTAAATCCTCTGCAAATCTTACAAATTCCTCGCAACAGTACTGATTGTAAAATTTAGAGTTAACCAGATATGTCAAAATCTGGTTCGATCTAGGTCATGCGTAATTTACCCACGAAATTAACTACTTATTGCTAAAAACACCATATGATTAAAGAAATAATTGGATTTGTATGGGATTTAATTTCAGGGCAATAAAACTGATAATCCCTGTATTCATAAGAAAAAATAATTGTAAATTAGTTTTCAATATCTAAATCAACGTGAACTTGCTGTATACATGAATTGAGTTTCTCCTCATCACCTATCCAGGTTTCACGACAATTCTGAATTTTTTCTTCATATGTATCCCAAAATTCATTGCTTTGAAGTAGAGAATTTTTTCCATCCTTTGCCATGTGATAAACTTCAAGACCTGTGAATCCCTCATACCTTTGAATCATTTTTTCATGAGATTCCTCAAATCTTTTTAATTCAATGTTACATGTTTCTTGAGAATAACCAGATAATTCTTCACATTGTTGAATTTTTTGTTGTAATTCATAAAATGATAATTCAAGATTTCTCAATTCCCTTTCTTTTACAAAATCACCATAATCAGCAGTAGCTATAATTCCAATGAAAATGCCTACAGCAACTACAGCAATTACAACTCCAATTGTTCGCATTACTAGTACATATTCCTCATAGATATAATCCCTTTTTCAAAATGTAAAAAAAAGAAGTTTCTGGACTTAAGATCATTACCACGCAGGTATACGATGAGAGCCCATGCCACTTAAGATCAGAAAATGTCCCTTTTCTGATGACAGTGTTTGTCTTAAGATCCCAAACGATTGGTTTGTAGATGACAGACTTGTTCTTGCAATTATCCTAATCTAATTTTGCTATATAACCAGGACTACACAATGCTACTAGTGACCAAGTATCCTATTCTAGTGCCATAGAATTGAATTTCAGATAGTCTATTTATTAGAGATAGAAAGGGGCAAAGTATCTTGAAGATAGCAGTTATGGGAATGGGTGTTGCTGGTTCATATCTAATGGCCAGACTAAAAGACACTGAACATGATGTTACAGGTTATGAATTAAAATCAGAAGAAGGACATGACTCAATTTGTGCATGGGGAACAATCAAACCAGTATTACGAGAATTTTGTAAAAAAACTGGTAGGAATTTTGATGACTTTTTAATTCATGATGGAAAAAAAATGCATGTCAAAATGAATGATAATGTAAAATTCGATATTGGTTTACACGGAATGTGTACATATGACAAATTAGCTTTAATCAAAGATTTCATAAAAGATTCAAAAATTATTTTTGGAAAACCACCATCAAAAGACGAATTAGAAAAAGAATACGACATGATAGTTGATTGTACTGGATTCCATAGGGTGTACTTGCCAAAAATGAAAGAAGATTTCTTTTTACCAACTTATGAATACAAAGTAGAATATGAAAACGGTTTACCATATGACGATTTTTACATTGAACCATTTCCTGGAATGTCAGGATATTTTTGGTACTTTCCATTAGGTGAGAAATGGGCACATATTGGTGCAGGTGATTATAACAAAAACCACATAAAGGCAACAGATGCATTTCTAAAAAAACATGGTGGCAAAGTTTTACAAACTAAAGGCCGTCCAATTAGACTGGCAACACCAGACAGATGCAAGCCGTACTATTCTGGAAAAGTTGTAGGTGTAGGTGAATCAATTGGTACTGTTTATGCTCTCTTAGGTGAGGGAATCATTCCATCAATGCAATGTGTCGATATTTTTGTTGAAAATATGCATGACTTTGCTGCATATGAAAAAGCAATTGAAAAACACTACAAAGTATATGCTAAAGTTTTCAATTTTGTTAGAGCAAAAATCAAAAAAGACTTTAATTTCATCAAAGCCTTACCAGACTTTTTGGCAATTTTCCGTTACATGAAAAAGAATGAAGACAGATTTGGAATGGACATCAGAATTGCAGATTTGCTCAAAGTTGCTAAAGCATAATTTTAAAGATTTTTTGTAAAAAACATACTAGAATTTTCAAATCCCAAATGCGTGTAAAATTCGTGAGATTCGACACGTTGATTACCAGATTCTAGCCTAATTCTATGACATTTTTTGTCTTTTCCAATTTCAATTGATGAATTTATCAGTTTTTTTCCAATTCCTTGAGTCTGATAATTTTGTGAGACAACTAATTCAGGGATATACAATTCCAATGTTTTTTGATTTAATCTTGGTAGAAATACAATGCTTATCAAACCAATAATTTTTGAATCGTTGATTTCAGCAACTAGGATTTTTTTGTCACTATCATCTATGTAGTTTTTTAATAATTTTATAAAATTCTCAAGTTCATCATCATTTTGCGGTTTTGGTCTTCCAAGTTCATACAACAATTCTAAAAGTAATGGAATGTCATTATGTTTAGATTCTCTAATTGTGACATCATCCATACAGAAATTGTGTGATTGTTTCTTTTAACAAGTACGGTTTTTCTCTAAGAAAAGCTAACAGAGCTAAACCCTTCTCTGTTTGTTCTATTGCTAGCCATGTTATAATCATAAATTGTTGTTGAATATGCTTGAAGTTCTTCTTTCATTTGATCTAAATTATCAGCTAGATAAAACCCTGGACAATCGCCTGTAAATTGATAAGTTGCATGAACACGTGCTTTTCCTCCCTCATTTTCAAGCCAACTAGCAAATGGATAGAGGTAACAAACTCCAGGTCTGTCAGGATGCATACTACATCCACCCTCATCGTCTAAGAATCTACATGAGATATGAGTTCCATCTTCTTCAGGAGTCTCATTTGTTTTTCTTTTCAGATTAATTGTAGTCATTGTAGTCATTTGGCCTGAGGGACCAGGTTCATCATAAGTAACAGTCAATGTTTCATTTTTAATAAAATCAGCAGTATTTTTGTATTTGAGACCTTTCCCAATTGTAATTAAATCATCAGAAGTTAGTGGCAATCTACCTTGTCTATCACAGCAATTATGACAATCAGGCCAAAAGCATTTCCACAAAATGTATTTTTTTTCAGACTTTAGATAAGGGACATGAAAAATTACATCCTTGACTTTGATTGCATAGTCAGAAACATCAGTTATTTGACCCAAAACAAATTTTCTTAAAATTGGATCAAAATCCCAATCCTTTTCTAACAAATCTAGTGATTCCTGAATTTCTTTTTGAGACAACTATTAAGTTATAACCGCTTTTGCAGATCTTATTAATGTTGAGCGAAAAAGGAAAATATGCAGCAGCCACTGAGAACAGAAGATTTGTTTGGTCAGAAATTATTTGGCCATTAATTTTAGAAATTAATGATGTAACATTTTCATTAAAACAATTTCAAGAAAAACGTAAGAGAGTTTGTATTAAAAAAAATACAACAATTACAATTGCATCAAGAGGATTAGTTTCATTAGTTCTGAAAGGACTTTTGATTAAAGAAAAAGATATCTATTCAATTCATTACAAATTAATTCCGTACATGCGATTAAAAGCAAATTGTGATTATGCAACTGCTATTCAAGAAATTAAAACAAAATAATATCACAGTAGCCCGAGGCAGATTCGAACTGCCGTCTCCGCCTATCCACTCTTGAGATCCAGAGGGCAGAATCCTTGACCACTAGACTATCGGGCTACTTGATAGAAATTCAAGCAATTTAGAATATAATGATTTGGTGAAAATGAATTTAAGAAAATTCTATCGTGATGCTTGTGCGATGCGTTCTAATTCGTGCTTTTTCTTTACAGAAGGAGCATTAGTATCATTAGAAGCTGCAAGCATTAGTTGTTCAGCCATATGTTCTTCTATTGGTTTTGGATTAGAAAATGTTGCTTCTTTGATTGCATCAGCGATAAATTTCAAAGCCAAGTCTACTCTTCTGATTGGGGCAACATCAACTGATACATGGTAAACAGTACCACCATAAACAATTCTAGTTGTGTCTTCGTTTGGAGCTGAATACTCAATTGCTCTAACTAAAACTTCAACAGGATTTTGTCCAGTTTTTAATTCTATAATTTCAAAAGCAGTTTTTACAGTGTTGATTAATTTAGTTTTTTTGCCTGTCATTCTACCAGTATTTTTTGCATATTTTTTTCCAAAATGCATTGTTTTGTTGATTAATCTCTCAACAATATTGACATCAGCTTTGTTGAATCGTTTTAATGCTGAGCGACCAAAAGTATAAGGTAAAATTTGTTTTCTTAATGAGATAGCAGTTTTTAATCCAGGATCTTTAACTTCGATATCTGATAAATCCCATTTTCTAAATAATAACATGTTTTTTGTTTCAGCCATTTCTATCTCCTTGGTTTTTCCTTCTTTCCAATAACTAATTCATGCAATGATGTTCCATTAACTTTAGAAACTTTGAATCTTACACCAGGAATATCTCCCATTGCACCACCTTGTGTTGCACCCATTCCTTCAATTGTGACCTCATCGTGTTCATCAATAAAGTTCATTGCACCGTCTCTTGGCAAGAATGCTGTAACTGATTTACCATTTCTAATTAATTGAACTCTAACACATTTTCTGATTGCAGAGTTAGGTTGTTTTGCTGCAATACCAACTTTTTCTAAAACAATACCACGTCCTTGTGGTGCGCCTCCAAGAGGATCTGCTTTTTTGTCAATACCAAGTTTTCGTCTTTTGAAAGTTGAAATTGCCCAGCGTTGTTTTTTCTTTTTAGTAGTTAGTACTCTGCCTGCAAATAATCCTAATGGTGATTTTCTCATATCCTATAACTCCATTGTTGCCCTTTCAGGGCTGTTAATCAATACAGTTCCAATATCAAAATATCGTTTAGCTAATAATCTTGCTTTTTCAGCATTTCTACCTTCTCTTCCAACTACAATTCCTTTCTTTCTTGGGTCTACCATCACAATTGCCTGTTTTTTCCCATCTGTACGTGTATTTATTTTTACTTCAGAGATTAATTTGTTGTTTAATAAATTAGAAAGAAATTTTGCTGGATCTTCATCAAACTCAACGAGTTCGACATTTCGTTTAACCATGTTTTGTAGTGATTTAATATGCATTCCACCTTTACCAATTGCAAGTCCCATTTTACCAGTGTTAACTACAAAAATTACTCTGTTTTGTTTTTCGTCTTCTATACAATCTCTTGCAACTGCACCAGTTACATTTTGAAACAATGACATCATTCGCATTTGATCAGTTGTAAGTTTAATTGATTGTGCCATAAGAATTCCTTTTTATTTCCAAACCAAAAATGTCTCATTTAAACTTAGATTCAATAAAATACAACTAGACATTTTTTTCCTCAGTTTTTGTATCTTTTAAAATTGATTTGATGTTTGCATCATCAAGTGATGTAAATGAAATTGTTGAAATTCTAAATTGTAAGCCGCACAATCTACCCAGTGCAACTGAAGTTCCTTGAAAGTTTACTAGAGGGACTTTTTGTTTTTTTGCATCAGATTCAATTTTCTCAAGCATTTTTTTGTCTACGGATTGAGATAATACAATTAACTTGGAATTATTTACAGAGTTCAAAACTTGTTTACTGCCCATAGTTAATCTATCCTCTTTACGGGCATCCTTCAATGATTTCTCAAGTATCTTACTCATGTATTTTCCTTATCACGATCGTCTTGAGAGTCCTTTATAGGTTTATTGAAAAAGTATTTTTATTTATTAAAAAAACCAAATTAAAGTAATTTTTTCAAATAATTAGAAAATAATTTTGTGAAAATCAATCAATAGTTATTATTGTAGTGGTAGCGGGACTCATAGGAATTAATTCATTTAGCGAATTCCACACATAAGTTTCTAAAATATAATTTCCAGATTTTTTAGGAATCCAAGATTGAGAAATATCTAAAATTTGATTTGGAGATAATTTTCCTTGAATCCAAGATAAAGATTCAACTAAATTATCTGAATTTTTTACTTGAAAAAAATAAATGAATTTTTGGTCATATTCAATTTGATTTTCAATGGTTCCAATAATTTGCATTTGGGTGTTTGAAATTAAAGAAATCACAGGATTGCCAAAACTGTCAGAAAAAGAAATCGGTGTTGTATGTATTCGATTAATTGGTAAAGTTGAATGTTCAACAATAGAAGATGCTTGAACATACTGACTGTCAGATTTTGAAAATGGTTTTGGTAATGTATGGTCATTATATTTTGCAAAAATTGTATCACCTGGAATTGCATGCAAGCGATTTCCACTAGAAACAGTTGTAGACAAGTTAATGTTTGCTAGAAAATCACCAGAACGGTTAGAAGTTTCAGTTGCAATCACTTGTATTCCACCATTATCAGAATCTGAAAAAATTTCTATAGGAATGGTATCAATTGTTTCAGGATTTAAGTTCAAATCAAAATCAACTACACGAATTTGAACAGAGTCATTTGTAAAGAAAATATCTTGTGAAAATTGAATCGTTCCATGATTCCAAGATATTGGAATGGATTCAATGAGTACAACATCATCTGCAAATTCAAATGAGATTGTTATGGAATCATCATTATCAGATTCTAAAAATCCATTTGTAGGTCCGCTACCAATAGTTTTTGGATTGGTATCAAAAATTCCATCACCATCAACATCATGCAAGAAACCTGTAAGAATAATTTCGCCAGAAAAAATTCCAGAATTAGATGAAGTTTCCGTTAATCTATATGGTTTTAAAAAATTTTCGCCTGATGAAATTTTAATCGAATGAGATTCACTTTCACCAATAGAATCAATTTGATTAGAATTGCTATTCCAACTCGGTGCATGTATAGAAACTATAATTTTGTCAGTCCAAGAATAAGTTGGTTTATCAGTAAAAATTGGCGCAAAAGGTTTTTCGTAATCAGGAATAGATTCAGCAAAAACTGGAGATAAAATCAAAAAAAGACCTAATAGAAATTCATACACAAATAATATTTGGTAAAATCAGATTTAATGGTTGATGAAATTAAGATTTTTCAGTAGGTAGAGAAATTGCTAAAATATTATCTCCACGTAACAAAACTTTTCCAAGACTCAAATGTTTTTCTTCAGTTATATCCTCAGCACTTTGTAGAGTTAAGTTCATGTGGATATCAAAATCAATCAAAGTCCCTTGAACAGTTTTGTTATTTCTTAAACGAAGCAACACTGTCTTTCCTTGGCAGCTAGTCATCAATGTAGAAATTTCATCAGCCATAATAATCACTTAACTTTGTTTTTTCTTGCTCACTTGCATATACAAATCAACAGTACCACTTCCAATTGGAATGTTACTTCCAACAATTACATTTTCAGTAATACCTCTTAGTTGTTCAATTTCTCCAGCTAATGCTGCATGAGCAATAGTTGGAACAGTAATTTCAAATGCTGCTCTTGCAAGTACACTGTCTTTGGTTCCAGCAATTCCGTGTCTACCAATTTGTTGCATGTAACCTCGTGAACACATTAAGTCAGATACTAACATAATATATCTACTATCAACTTCTAATCCTTGATCTCCCAAAGTATGGTTAAGCTCTTCAATCAATGCAAATCTTGCAGCCTCAATTCCCAAAGTCCCTGCAATTTCAAAGACATTGTTTGTTCTAACTTGTGTTTTATCAATTCCTTCAACTTCTAAGACTTTAGCAATGTTTGAACCAGTAGTTTGAATTACCCATTCATCATCTTTTTGAACTAATGTAACTCGTTGAATGTCTGAAACTCCTTTTACAAGTGTTTTAAGTACTTTATTTCTAATTGCGATTACAGTTGCAGCATCATCTGTTTCGTCAACTAAATTCAAAGTTATCAATTCACTAGTTACTTCCATCTTGAATTTTTTATTAGAAGAAAGTGCTTTTTCAACATCTGCAACAGAGCAACCTCTTTCACGGAGTCTATTCTCACTTAAAATTAATTTAATGTTTGTAGAATAATCAGTTTCAGTATCAACAATTAGATCACTAACATTAGTTTGTAAAACATTTCTTGCAACTTCAATTGCTTTTTCTCTATTTGTTTTATTTTCTTTTTCTAAGTAGATATCCATAGTTGGAGTAACAGGTTTCTTTCTTGCATCAACTAATTCAATTAATCTTGGAAGACCTAAGGTAACGTTTCTTTCCTTAATACCTGCAAAGTGGAATGTTCTCAATGTCATCTGAGTACCAGGTTCACCAATAGATTGTGCTGTAACAATTCCTACTGCTTGTCCAGGCTCTACACGTGCTTTATCATAAAGAGAAAGACCTTTTTTACATACTGCCTCAATTCCAGATTTACTAAGGCCAGATTTGTTTAATGCATCAGTTACAAGTTTTGTTAATCTTGGATTGAATGTTTTAGTATATTTTGTTGCAAGTTTTTCAATTTCATCTTTTGTTGCCTTGGCTCCAGAATCAATCATAGTTTGAGATGCAGCTAATCTACTTGGATTAAATGCCTCACCATGATCACTTCTTTGTACATCTATACCATCTTCGCCATAAAGGAATTGAATAATATGTCCATGAGGATCTCTTACAGTTCCATCATATTCTAATCTGATGTGTTCCAATGCATTGATCAATCTACGTTGCATGTAACCACTTTGTTGTGTTCTGACTGCAGTATCTACAAGTCCTTCTCTACCACCCATTGCGTGGAAGAAGAATTCTAATGCAGATAATCCAGTTCTATAGTTTGATTTTACAAATCCGTGTGCATCAGGATTACTATCATGTTCTTTGTAGTGAGTTAATGCACGATTTGCATATCCCTCATTCATTCTATTACCTCTTCTTGATTGTTGACCTAATGCTCCAGCCATCTGACCTACGTTAAGTGCTGAACCTCTTGCACCAGTTGTAGCCATAATTTTTCCAGCATTACCATCATCAAGTGAATCATTTGCAGTATCACCTGCTTTAACTCTGGCTTTACCCAATTCATTTACAATGTAAGCCTCTAATGCTTCTTCAGCCTTCATACCTCTTGTAAGTTTCAATGTTCCTTTTTCATATTGATCAGTTAAGTCAGCTACAACATCATATGTTTCACTAATGTCATCTAGAATTTGTTGTTCATTCTTTTCTGGAACTTCTAAGTCACCATAACCATAACTAAAACCATAGTGAGTAATGAATTGTTTTACCATAATTAAGATAGAATTCAAAAAGTTCTTTCCAACTGCGTTACCATAATCTTTAGTAATTCTGTGTAAGACACTTTCTGGCTCTTCTGCACCAATGGATGTCTTGTCAATTACACCGCTGATTAATTCACCGTTTTTAATTACAACATCATTTACTTTTCCACCAGTACCTTTTGACCATTTTGATGTTAGAGTATAATTGAAATCAGATGGTAAGAATAATGAGAATAATTGTTTTCCAGTGTATGCAGGGCTACCGTCTTTTACTTTAGTAGTTGGTTTTGGAAGTGCATCAGTGTATCCTCCAAGCATTGCATAGTTTGAGAATTCTTGAACAGATAAGATAGTATCATCTTTTGTTAACAGATATGCACCAGTAACAAAGTCTCTTAGTGCTCCAATAATTGGTCCACCATATCTAGGTGAAATTAATTGATCTTGAACTCTCATCAAAAGAATTGCTTCTGCTCTTGCTTCCTCACTTTGAGGTACGTGAAGATTCATTTCATCACCATCAAAGTCTGCATTGTATGGTGGACAAACAGATGGATGTAATCTGAAAGTCTTTCCTGGAAGTACCCTCACATAGTGAGCCATAATGGACATCTGGTGAAGTGATGGTTGTCTGTTAAACATTACAATGTCTCTATCAGCAAGATGTCTTTCAATCAAATATCCAATTTCAATTGTTTCTGCAATCGTTGAACGATCTTCAACAAAGTCCAATCTAATTTTTACACCATCTGGTCTTACAATATAATTAACTCCTGGGAATTTTTCAGGTCCATTGATAACTAATTTTCGCATTCTTTCAATGTTCCATTCTGTAACAATTTCAGGAATGGTTAGTTTCATTGCAACTGCTTCAGGTACACCAACTTCAGACAAATCCAAGTTTGGATCTGGAGAAATTACAGTTCTACTTGAAAAGTCAACTCTTTTTCCAGAAAGGGAACCTCTGAATCTTCCTTCTTTTCCTTTGAGTCTTTGAGTTAAAGTCTTTAGAGGACGTCCAGAACGATGATGAGCTTGAGGAATTCCAGAAACTTCATTATCAAAATATGTCGTAGAGTGATATTGTAACAAATCAACCAAGTCTTGAACAATTAGCGGAGGAGTTCCTGCTTCTTTACTTTCTTTTAGTCTTTGATTAACTCTAATGATATCTACCATTTTGTGAGTTAAATCATCTTCAGATCTAATTCCAGTTTCAAGGATAATTGAAGGTCTCACAGTAACAGGTGGTACAGGTAATGCCTGAAGAATAAACCATTCAGGTCTTGCAGTTACAGGATCATAAGACAATAGGGACAAATCATCATTGGTGATTTGTGAGAATCTTTCTCTAATTGTAATTGGTAATAATCTGTTATCACCAATTTCAGTTTTTTCGGTAAAGATTGTTGGTTTTGTAAATACTAATTCGTATTGTGTTTTTCCACAATGAGGACATTCTTTTGCTTTCTTTGCCTTTTCAATAATCTCAGCTGGAATATCTTTTCGTGATAAAATTGTATATGCAGCACCTGTGTCTTTAATTTTTTGGTATTCATTTAGTGTTTCTTGTGGAAGTTTTAGCCTATGACAAGAACGACATGTTGATTGTAACAATTTGTGTATGTTATCAATAAATGCAATGTGTAAAATTGGTTCTGCAAGTTCAATATGGCCAAAGTGTCCAGGGCATCTTGCTGCAGTATTACCACAAGTTAGACATTTTTGTCCAGGTTCAAGTGTTCCCAATCTTCCATCCATAAGGCCTCCTTGAACTGGCATTCCATCTTCATCATAAGTTTCCGGAGCAGTAATTTCAGTAACAGAATATTTTCTAACTTCATTTGGAGACCAAACAGAGAATTTAATTCCGTCTATTGCTTTGATTGCTTGAATAGACATCTTAGAGTTTCTCCTTTATGAGCAATCTTGGTGCAACGTTTAGACTTTGCATTTCTTGTAATAATAATTTGAATGCATACGCTACAGATACTGAAGATACTTTAGCTTTATCTCCACAAACTCTGCAAACATATTTTCTTTGTTTAACATCATGATAAGCAACTAGACCACATCTTTCACAAACAAAGACATCAGATTTATCTGATTCATCTAACAATCTATCTTTTAGAATCATTGAAGCACCATAAGCAATCAAACAATCTCTTTCCATCTCACCAAATCTTAATCCACCACCTCTTGCTCTACCTTCTGTTGGTTGTTTGGTTAACATCTGAACTTGTCCACGTGCTCTTGCATGTATTTTGTCAGCAACCATGTGATGAAGTTTTTGATAATATACTACACCAATAAAGACATCAACTGGGAATGCTTTACCAGTTCTTCCATCATACATTATTTCTTTACCAGAATATTTAAAATTGTGTGCATCCATTACTTCTTTTACTTCATCCATTTTTTCTCCAACAAATGCTGAGCCATCAAATCTCTTTCCACGAAATGATGCAGCTTTTCCACAAATAGATTCCATCATCATACCTACAGTCATTCTTGATGGGAATGCATGAGGATTAATCAAGACATCAGGAGACATTCCTTCAGCAGTGTAAGGCAAATCTTCTGCTTTTGCTAAAATTCCAAGTACACCTTTTTGTCCGTGTCTTGAAGCAAATTTATCACCAATTTCAGGAATTCTCATATCTCTTGCTCTAATTTTATACATTTTTCCACCTTCGTTTGATTGAGTCATTACAACTGTATCAATAACACCGGTTTCAGAAGGTCTTACACCAATTGAGGTATCTCTTCTGTAAGGTCCAGATGATTCAAACTCTCTATATTCTTCCATAAATCTTGGAGGACTAGTTTTGCCAATTAAAATATCTCCGCCTCTAACAGGTGATTCAGATGCTACAACACCATCTTCTTCAAGTAATCTATATGCACGTTCACCCTTGTAGCCTCTAACGTTATCTTCAGCATTTGGAATTTCAAATGAATCTCTCATTCCACCAGGGTATTGTTTTGCTTCAGCATCATAAATTCTAAAGAAGAAAGTTCTACCTAATCCTCTATCAACAGAAGCTTTACTGAGAACAATTGCATCTTCAATATTGTAACCATCAAATGGTAAAACTGCAACAACACAATTCTGACCAGCTGGTCTATCTTCTAATCCCAAAAGTTTCATTGCTTTTGTATTAACAGCTGGGACTTGTGGATATAGCATAAGATGTTGTCTAACATATGTACTGGTATTCATCATAGGTGTTGAAAATCCTAAACTTTGTTTTGCCATTGCAGATTCGTATGTATTTCTTGGAGATTGGTTATGTTCAGGATATGGAATAATAGAAGCGCCTGCACCTAAAATTGCTGGTGGGAATACTTCAAGATGAGTATGCTTCTTTGAATCTTTTTCATCTAATGTAATGTAGCAATTTTCTTCTTCATTTGCATCAATCATTTCTAAAACACCCATCCTTAACAAGTCATTCCAAGAAAGTAATTTCTTTGAAATTTTATCTAAAAGATCTTGTGTAAGTAATGGTTTGTTGTCTTTGATAATTATTAATGGTCTTAAAACTCGTCCTGCATTGCAATTTACATATAATCTTCGGGTAGCCTCATCATGTTCGTCTGATTTATGAAATGAAACACCTACATGAGGATGAATTTTTGAATTTCTTCTAAGATCTCTAAGAGATTCTGCTAATTCAAGTCCATCTTTGTAATAACCAATTAAGCGTCCATCAACAAATATTCTAGTTCCGTCTTTTTTCAAATCATCTTTTGCATCAAAGAAATGTACAGTTCCAAGATCATAGAGTTTTTCAACAATTTCTTCAGAAGGAACATTTACAGAAATTATTCCAGATAATGCCAGATTTTTTACCAAACCACAGTTAGAACCTTCAGGTGTTTCACTAGGACAAATTCTACCAAAGTGTGTTGCATGCAAATCTCTTGCTTCAAAGTTTGGTTGGGTTCTACTTAGAGGGGATTGAATTCTTCTTAGGTGACTAATAGTAGAAAGATAATTTGTTCTATCAAGTAATTGTGTTACACCAACACGTCCACGACCCCAGTTTCCTGTTGCAATAGCATTGTTTAGTTTATCAGTGATAATTCCAGGACGAATAGATGCAGCAACAGCATTTATTCCACGTTTTTGACCTGAACGCTCTAATTGATATTTCATATCTCGTACTAAATTTCTAAATGCAGTCCTAAACAAATCTGCAAGCATTTGACCTGCGAATTTGATTACTTTATTTCCATAATGATCCTTGTCATCAGGAGTAATCCAACCAAGTTTTAATTCTAATAATTTACAAGCTGCTTCTCCTAAGAATTGTGCCTTTTCTTTTCTATTTTCAGGATGTTTTCCTAGATGAGGTAACAGACCCCAATCAAGTAAAGTTTCAGCACGTTTAATTTGGAATTCTTCTAACATTCCAGGTGCAATTCTTTTACTGATGTAAACAATTGCATCTTTAGCTGTAGGAACATCACCTGCTTTTTCAAATGAGCCTTCTAATTCATCTTGAAGTTCATCAACTAGTGAAACAACTGAAGCAATTTCTTTATCAGATTCTAATCCAAGTGCTCTCATCAAAGTAACAACTGGTATGTCAACGGGAGAACCAGGAATTCTAGCAACTATTAATCCATCATTTTTCATGACAAGTTCTAATTTTGCTCGATAACCAACAATGGATGAATATACTTTAGCTTTGAAAACAGTGTTACCGCCAACTAATTCTCTATCAACAATAATTTTATTGTAAGAAAGATCCTCTAGTCCAACAATTACTCTTTCTGAACCATTAATGATAAAGTAGCCACCAGGATCATTTGGATCCTCTCCATGTTCAATTAATTTTTGATTAGAAAAATTATTCAAAATACATGCATTTGATTTTGCCATTACTGGTACATCACCAATATGAACAAATCTAGATTCCAAAATTTTACCATCCTCAACAACACTTGCTTCCATCATTACAGGTGCTGAATAAGAAACATTTCTCAATCTTGCTTCAGCTGGAGTAATGTGAGTGATTGAACCATCAAGTTCCATCATTCTTGGTTGTTGAAGTTTTACTTTACCTAATTGAATTTTATATGGATATTCAGCATTTTCAATATCAATTTGTCCAACTTCATTTATGATACTTTGAAGTCCTCTTTCTAAAAATTCATCAAAAGAATTAAGATGTTGACGTGCAATACCTTCACGTTTTAAAATATCTTGAATTACTGGCCAACGTTTGTTAGAAGGATCAACCATTATTTCTTTGGCTCCTCTACCACATATCGATAATAAAGACTCTCACCAGCAGTTGGACTTTTTCTAGTGATTTTTATCATATCACCAGGTTTTACTCCAAGTAACTTAATGGCAGGGTCACTCACATAGATTAATGGTAATTCCGTTGGTTTACAATTGTATTTTTTTATAACTTCTTCTGCCTCAGATTTTAGAATTATTTCATGTTTTGGAACATAAACATGATCTGGAACTAAAATTTGATTTTTCTTAATTGCCATTTAAGCAGCCTCCAGATCGAACATTAAATGTAATAGTAAATAATACACACAAACTGAAAAAAATCACGTCGGGGTTAATATATATCTAATCTGAAAGTTCAAATCAAGAAATTTTTTTCTTATTGACTCTATTTGCAATATTCGCAGCTATTCCACCAGCAGCAATTCCATTATCAATATTTACTACAGATAATCCCAAAGAGCAGCTTTGTAACATTGATGCCAAAGCTGCAATTCCTTTTTCACCATATCCATATCCAACAGATGTTGGAATTCCAATAATTGGGATATCAACCATTGTAGAGACAAGAGTTGCCAATGCACCTTCCATTCCAGCTGCAACAATTATACAATCAACATCCTCTTGAATCATTTTTTTCAAAATTGGGAAAATTCTTTGAATTCCTGCAACACCAACATCATAACTTGTTATACATTTACAATTCATTGCTTTGCACATTAGTCTAGCCTCTTCAGCCACCCCTATATCAGAAGTACCAGCAGTTAAAATGCCAACTTTTCCACTTTGAAATTTAATTGATTTTTTAAATAACAATATTGTAGAAGAGTTTTTTCCTGTTTCCAAATTAACTTTTAATTTCTTAATAAATAGAATTAATTGTTTATAATCATCTTTTTTAATTCTTGAAACAATTACTGAATTTGTTTTTTCTAAAGTTTTTTTGATGATTTTTTTTATATCATCTAATTCTTTTGTTTCTGCAAAAATTACTTCTGGAACTCCTCGTCTTCTACTTCTATTAACATCAATTTTTGCAAAATTTTCTACCTCTTCAATTGAATATAATGTAAGAAGTTTTTTTGCATCTTTGGTAGAAATTTTTCCAGATTTAACAGATTCTAATATTTCATTAATTTTCAATAAATACTATAATTCACATCTATACTAAAATGCTTAGATTTCAATACCAGATATTGCATCTTTTACATTTGCAACACCCTTATCAAACATTGTTCGTTCTTCATCATTAAGATCTAATTCAATAATTTTTTCTACACCATTTTTACCAATAACAGCTGGAACACCAATGGTAACATCAGAATGACCATACTCGCCATCAAGATAAGTTGCTACTGGAATTACTTGTTTTCTATCTCTAACTACTGTTTCAATGATTGCAGAAATTGCATTTCCTGGTGCATGAACTGTAGCACCTTTTAATTCAATTACTTTAGCTGCAACTTGTTTTGTGTTTTGAACAATTTCATCTAATTTTTCTTTATGTAGAAATGATGAAAGTGGAACTCCAGAAACGGATGAAAATCTTGGTAACGGAAGCATGTTTTCTCCATGTTCACCAATCACTAATCCTCTAATGGAATCTCTAGAATAGCCAGTAGATTCATGAATGAATTGTCTAAATCTTGACAAATCTAACATTCCACCCATTCCAAATACTCTACTTCTATCAAACCCAGAAACTTTTTGAGTAATGTATGCCATTGGGTCTAGTGGATTTGTTACCGGAATAATCATAGAATCATCAGCATATTTTTTTACATTTTCAACTACACTTTTTACAATTGAAGCATTGATTTTGAGTAAGTCCATTCTTGTCATACCAGGTTTTCTACCGGATCCAGCTACAACTACTACAACGTTGGAACCTTTCATATCTTCATAATCATTTGAGCCTTTAACTTCAACATCAATACCTTGTTCAGATAACATATGGTTGATATCCATGGCTTCACCTTGTGGTAATCCTTTAGCAACATCAAGTAACAGAATTTGATCATCCAATTTTTTTAATGCTGAAAATAAGGCTGCATCCCCACCTACTTTTCCAGAGCCAATAATTGTAATCATAAAAATCAGTATTAAATTTGAAATTATAAATCTAATGAAATAGACGAAATATTAGGCGAATTTATAAGCATTTTTGATAATTTTTAATCATGGTTATTGTGATTGATCCTCAAATAGCAGGGGTCTCAGGAGACATGCTTTTGTGTTCTTTGATAGACTTGGGTGTAGATAAAAATCAAATTATTGAAGGGATTAAAAAATCAGAAAAATTTCTTTCAAATTCAACAATAAAAAAAATAGATTTTCAAAAAATTCAAAAACACAAAATTGAATCAACTGAACTAATTTTAGAAATCGATGAAAATATTTCTGAAAGAAAGGGAATTGAAATTAAAAAGGCAATTATTAATTCAGTTAATGAATTGCAACTCTCAGATAAAGCAAAATCATTTGCAGAATCATGTATCAATACTTTAATTTCATCAGAATCTAAAATTCATGGAATCCCAGAAAATTCAGTCCATTTTCATGAGGCATCAAGTATTGATACATTGGTAGATATTGTTGGTGTAACTATTGCCTGTGAAAAATTGAAACTGTTTGAAGAAAAAATTGTCAGCTTGCCTGTATCAGTTGGAAGTGGAACAGTTAGTTTTTCTCATGGAACAATGTCAAATCCTGCAAGTGCAATTCTCCAAATTTTTAAAAATTCAAATTTGATTATTCAAGGAAATAATGCAAATGAAGAATTAACAACACCGACAGGAGCCTGTATTTTAGTGAATTTGACTAATAATTCGATTCAACATTATCCTACTATGAATGTAAAATCAATTGGTTATGGTGCAGGTCAAAAAAATTTTGAGACCTTTTCAAATGTGTTAAAAATTATTCAAGGAAATGAGGATCAAACCGGAATGGATTTGGTAAAAATTCTTGAAACAAATGTTGACGATGTTTCAGGAGAAATACTAGGACATTTAATTGAAAAGATTATGAAAGTGGGAGCAAAAGACGTTTCAATTTATCCAGGAATTACAAAAAAAGGTAGACCAACAAAATTGATTAGTGTAATTTGCGATGATGAAAAAGTTGATGCAGTTACAGACATTTTAGTCTTAGAAACGGGTACTTTAGGAATCAGAATATCAGATTCTAATCGTTTTATTGTTCCTCGAACAAATCATAGTTTTTCATTGACTTTTGAAAACAAATCTTTTGAAATTAATTATAAAAAATCAACCTATAAAGGAAAAACTCATTTTAAAATAGAATTTGAAGATTTAAAAAATATCTCTGAAACGTTAGAAAAACCAATTAGAGATGTCGAATTGTTTTTGAGAAAAGAAATTGAAAAAATAGAGGATACATAATGAGTGAATTAAATGATTTAGTGAATTGGTTTGAAGACAAAAACAAGGTAATGATTGCACTGTCAGGTGGAGTGGATAGTGCAGTTGTTGCATATGCAGCTTTTCAAGCACTAGGAAATTCAGCAATTGCAGTTACTGCAGATTACAAAACTTTGTCTCAAGAAGAACTTTATTCAGCAAAACAAGTTTGTTCAGAAATAGGAATTAAACAAATTATTTTAGATTATAGTGAACTTGATAATGAGGAATTTGTAAAAAATGATTCAAATCGATGTTTTCATTGTAGAATGGAATTAGGAGATCATTTAATCAAATTAGCTAAAAATCATGATGTGAAAACTATAGTGGATGGAACCAATTTAGATGATTTAGGAGATTATCGCCCAGGAATTCAAGCATTAAAAGAAAATGGGATTAGAAGTCCACTTGTAGAAACTAGATTTGTGAAAGATAATATTCGTGATATTGCCAAATTTGCAGGACTTTCAGTACATGACAGACCATCAAATTCATGTTTGGCATCAAGAATTCCTTGGGGCCAAAGAGTCACTGCGGAGAGATTAACACGAATTGAATTAGGTGAAACTCTTGTAAAACAGCTTACCAATCTTAAACAAATCAGAGTAAGAGACATTGAAGGTTGCGCCAAAATCGAAGTCAATAAAGAAAAGATATCAATTTTTGACAAAAATATAATCAATCAATTAAATGAAAAATTAAAAATTATTGGATTTACTTCTGTTGAAATAGACAAAGATGGGTACAAACCTGGAAAAATTAATGTGATTTCAAATTGATCTATTTAGATAATGCAGCATCAACACAAATTCATGATGATGTATTAAATTCAATGTTACCTTTTCTCAAAGAACAATATGGGAATCCATCATCTATACATAAACAGGGTAGAATAACTCGTAAGGCCATCAATAAAGCTCGAAAACAAATTGCATCTATAATTAATGCAGATCCGGCTGAAATTTTGATTACTTCTGGGGGAACTGAATCTAACAATACTGCACTTTATGGAATTACATCACAATTTCCATCTAGTCAAATTATTACAACATCTATCGAACATGATGCAGTAATAGAGCCTTGTAAAAAACTCAGTTCAAAAGGATTCAAAGTCGATTACCTACCAGTGGACAAATTTGGAATGATCAACACATCAGACTTGGAGAATATCATATCTGAAAAAACGAGTCTTGTCTCAGTGATGTTTGGAAATAATGAGGTTGGAACCATTCAACCAATTGCTAAAATTGCTAAAATTTGTCATGAAAATAAAATACTCTTTCATACTGATGCAGTTCAAGCAATAGGCAAACTTCCCATAGATGTCAAAGAATTAGATGTAGATTTACTATCAATTTCATCTCATAAACTTCATGGACCAAAGGGTATTGGCGCATTATATATCAAAGATGGAGTAAAAATAGATCCTATAATTTTAGGAGGAGGACAGGAGTTTAGATTAAGATCTGGAACTGAAAATGTTGCAAATATCGTAGGATTTGGTCAAGCATGTGAAATTGCCCAAAATCATTTGAACGAAAATATTTCATTAATTAAAAAACTACAATCTCAATTAGTAAAACAAGTGTTAGATGAAATTCCAGAAGTCACGCTCAATGGTCACATAGAATCTCGTTTACACAATAATGCTCATTTTACTTTTTTGGGAGTTAACGGAGAAGATCTCATAATCAAACTGGACGAATATGGGATTGCTGCATCTACGGGTTCAGCATGTTCAGTAAATACACAAAAAGCGTCACATGTTTTAGAATCAATGGGGTTTTCTCTTGAACAAATTACAGGTTCTTTGCGTTTAACTGTTGGAATTTTTAATGACGAGGATGAAATTAATGAAACAGTAAAGATTCTCAAAAAAGTTATCGAAGAACTTCGAGCAGTTTCACCATTCAAAGAAAAATATTCTTTTTGAATCTAAAAATTAAATTTTGACTTGAAATTTGTTTTTTGTTAATAGAATTGATGCCATTATTCCTATTGTTAAAATTACCATCACAATCGCACCAAATTCTGGAATCACATATGTTCCAATAATTTGTATTTGAGAATCACCTTCTTCAAAGCCAATTGTAATTTTTCTAATTTCTGAATGCGATGTCTCTTCTTCGTATACTGTTTCAATAATTTCTCCGTTTTGCTTTTCTACTAGTATTATGAATACATCATCTTTTCCATTTTGTTTTTCAGCATCGATAAATTTTCTAGGTAAATCTAAAATAATTTTTCCTTCATCAGATGCGTCAATTTTAACAACTAGTCCAAAAATATTTTCGTCAACTGAGATATCCGAAATGATTCCACCTCTAATAGTATAAAGCACATCAAATGTTCCACTATTTCCTGCATTAACTTCAAAAATATCTGTGGTGTTTAGAACTTGAGATTCTGGGATATACAAAAAGACTGTTTCTGCAGTGTGTCCTTCACCATAAGTTACTTTGATAACATATTCACCTTGATTTTGCCACAAATTACCTTCTGCAATAATGGTATGTGAGTAATTTCCATCCTTAGATACTTTGATTTGTGCAATTTCAACCATATTTCCATCTTTGAATAGTTGTAATGTTACTTGCGTGTCACCGATAATTGTTGAAATTTTTCCAGTAACTACAATTGTATCTCCTTCATCATAATTATCATCATCAGTTTGAACTGAAATCAAAGAAGTTTGCGCAAAAGCTGTTCCAGAAATAACTACTACAAGAATCATCATAGTAGCAATTATTTTTATATCCATAATATTTGAAATACAAATTTCTATATCTCTTTTACTATGAAAAATAAAAAATGAAAAAAAGTTGTAATTTTTAGTATCTTGGAACGATGCTAAGTCTTGATTTTGCAGAAATTGCAACTATTGAGATAATTGCTACTGCTAGAATCATGGCTGCAATTGTACCAAACTCTGGAATTACAAAGGTACCGATAATTTCGATTTGTTCAGCTTCTGCACCAAATGGAACGATAACTGTGTTACCGTTAATTTCTGCATCGTCTGATTCCTCTCCATCAACTAATACCATAAAGATACCTTTTTGTGTTGATGTTGAAGGACTAATTGTCAATACACCATCATCCTCTGCGTGGATGTTGATAATGACTGAATTATCATCTGTATTTACTGTTGCACTTGTGACATGTCCACCTGAAATATCATAAGAAGTACAATTACCTCCAATGCTTACTTCACTTGAACCACATTCAACATCATCATGATGACCTGAATGTGTTTTTTCAGAAACTGCAACTCCATCAGTTAACTCGACTTTGACGTTATTGTCTAAACTACCATAGTTAACTTCAATGGTGTATGTACCATCGTATTTCCATAAATTACCAGCTGTACTCATAGTTGTAGAATAACTTCCATCACTATTGACATTGAATTGATCAATTGTAACAAGGGAAGCCATTGGACTCATCACAGTAACTGTGATTGGTACATTTCCTGGAATTACGTTTGCTACATGTCCTGTAACTGTAATAGTACTATCATGATCATATGATGATTGATCTGCTTCAATTGTAAGTGGAAGGTTTGCGTGATTACCTGCATGGTGATCTGCATGTGCTTCCGAAGCTATGCTCATGGTACCAATTATTGCTACTAGGGCTACTAGCATTAACGATGTGGAACTATTCATGTTATCAGAAAAGCAGGAATATCTCTATTTATGTATAATGAACAAAGGAAAAAATGAAAAAAAGTTGTAATTTTTAGTATCTTGGAACGATGCTAAGTCTTGATTTTGCAGAAATTGCAACTATTGAGATAATTGCTACTGCTAGAATCATGGCTGCAATTGTACCAAACTCTGGAACTACTAGTCCATCTGCTACTTCTACATCTACAGTGTCTGTGAATGATGATCCACTACCTTGTTGAGCAGTTACTGAATACACTCCGTCTTGTGACCACAATGGGCCTCCAACTGCAATGTCTAAAGCAAAGTCACCATCTGATCCTGGTGATACTTGATCAACACTTACTAGATTACCATTTGGAGATTTTACTGTGAATGTAACATCTACGTTGGTTTTACTAGTTTGACCAGTTATTCCAATAGTATCTGATCCTTCTACAGCATTGGCTGAAATAGACAATCCTGCCATCTCTCCAGATGATGCAGTAGTCACTTCTAATGCATCTTCACTAGAATAATTATCAACGATACTAGATTGGGTTGTAGTTGTTTCTGCAGTCATTCCACTATTTACCTCAACACTGACTGTGATGCTGTATAGTAGGGATGTGCCTTGATTGGCTTTAATTTGATACATTCCATCTTGTGTCCAGTTAGAAACATTGAATTGTGAACTAAATTCTCCGTTTGCATCTGGAGTTACTTGATCAACACCAACAACATTTGAACCATTTGGAGATACTACTCTAATAGTTACATCAGTTATGTTTGATGTAGTTTCTCCAGAGATTGAAATGATGTTTCCATCTTCTTCTGCAATTGCAGTTAATGACATTCCAGCGTCTTTTGCAAAGACATCTTGGTGAACCGAAGTTACTGACATTAATGCCACTGCCATTAGAACTAGGCTAATTGATCTTGTTGAATTTTTGAAATTCATCTGTTGCAATCACGTTATCTCGGTATTTATGTATATATAAACATGAAAAAAAGTGAGTCTTTTAATATTTTGACAGCACAAAAAGTCTTGATTTTGCAGAAATTGCAACTATTGAGATAATTGCTACTGCTAGAATCATGGCTGCAATTGTACCAAACTCTGGAATTACAAAGGTACCGATAATTTCGATTTGTTCAGCTCCTGCAAGAAATTCAATAGTTAAGGTCCTATCTACAGAGGTTGTAGTTTCTTCAAAGTCTACTTCCTCTCCATCAACTAATACAAAAAATTCATCATCATCGCCATTAATTGTCGAATCCAATACAGACCTAGGAATAGTCAATGTGATTGAGCCCTCATCTGTTGTTTCAATGTAGATAAGCAAGGAAACTGCATCCAAATCAGGAATGACATTGATTAACTTTGCATTAATAATTTCATATGAAACTAAATCTGTCGAATCTTGAACTAAGATAGTAGTTGCAGTAACAACAGAATCCACAACCACAGGATCTTCAATAATTATTTCATCCAAGTCATTTGGAGATAAACTAGATATTCCACCAAATTCAAAAGAACTAATTGCAGATTGTTCTCTGTATTGAACTTTAATTGTGTAGGTTCCTTCTGATTTCATTAATTTTCCACCAAGTTTAATTTCTGTACTAAATTGGTTATCTCCTCCAACTGTTAATTGATCAAGTGCAACTAAATTTCCGTTAGGGGATTGAACAAGTATACTAAGTTGGTCTCCAGGAATCATATTTTTTATTTCACCAAAGATTGCGATTATGTCACCATCAGAATAAGATGATTTATCAGTATTTACAATAATTATTTCATTTTCTCCAAATACCGGAGAAACACCAACACTAGTAATTAAAATTCCAAATAGTGCAAAAATCATTAATTGAGTTTTCACTAATTGTTAAATTTGATAATTGATATTTAAGGTTGTGAAAATATTTTTTGACCAATTGGAGGAAAAACAAAAATCAGTAAAATATCAAAAATCTAGGTTTGTAATGCTCGTAAATGATATATAACATAGTCTAAGGATTGGAGTTAGTTGGCTGGTAAACGTGTTGTTCTAACTGCAGACCGTAGTTTAATGACAAATTATAGAGGAAATTTCTTGTATGGATTTATCGCATGTGGACCTTACGAAGTTTTACCTGAATGGGTTTTTGATAAAGTATTTTGTCCATCAGTTGAAACAGACCCAATTACAGGTGAAGTAAAAGTAGCCCAAGTGGGATTAAGGAGAATTGAAAGTTCACTAATTCAAGGAGGCTACAAAAAAGAAGATGTGTTTATGGGACATCCAGAAATGCTTCACAAGTCCATTGGTCCAGATACCAAAGTTGTTGGAATCAACGTAATGGATCCTCTTGGAATGGCACCAGTAACTACAACAATGTCACCAGAAAAATTATCCTATGTAGCAATGAAATTCAAAAAAATGTGTGCCAGCATTATTCAACTGAAAAAGAAATATGATTTCAAAGTTGTAGTTGGGGGCAATGGAGCATGGGAATTAGCAAAATCAGATAGAATGAAAATTCACGGAATTGACACAGTTGTTGTCGGTGAAGCTGATGAATTAGCAGTTGATTTATTTCAGGATTTAGAAAAAAATGATGCGCCAGAATTAATGCATTGTTTTGTAAGAAATTTAGAAAATATTCCAGTTATTGAAGGTCCTACAATCAATTCATTAATTGAAGCAATGCGAGGATGTGGAAGAGGTTGTGATTTTTGTGATGTCAATAAAAGATCAAAGAAAGACTTACCATTAGAAAGATTACAACATGAAGCAAAAACTAACTTAGATTATGGATTTGATTCAATTTGGTTGCATTCAGATGAGATGTTACTTTATGGATGTGACAGCAGAGATTTCGTTCCAAACAGAGATGCAATTGTAGATTTATGGAAAGGTCTCAAAGGATTAGGTGCCAATTTCATTGGAACTACACATATGACGTTTTCAGCAGTTGCAGCAGATCCAACATTAATGCAACAAATTTCTCAAGTTAATGAACAAGATAAAACAGGTAGATGGCTTGCAACAAACCTAGGAATTGAAACAGTTGCACCAGATATGGTAAAGAAACACTTGGGTGTTAAAACAAAACCATTTGCTCCTGAAGAATGGGGTAGTGTGGTAAGAGAAGGAGCAAAAATTCTAAATGAGAATCACTGGTTCCCAGCTGCCACCATCATTATTGGATGGCCTGATGAGACCCCAGATGATGTTCAATATACAATTGACATGATGAGTGATTTTAGAGAAATGGACTTTAGAGGATTAGTGGCACCATTACTATACCAAGACTTTAGTGAGAAAAATTCAATGCATTTTGGAAATCTCAATGAAGCGCAATTTACATTATTTTGGAAATGCTGGGAAAATAATTTGCGAGTAATTAATGATATCATTCCAATTATTCTAAGAAATAAAACATACGGACCACCAATGAAGGTGTTCATGTATGGTATTCTCAAAGCAGGGACTTGGGCAATTATGAGGTATCTCAGAGGATTATCTAAAGATCTGTTCAATGGTAAAACACCTGATCAGATTATTGATAAATATGCAAGAACTAAATCAGTATCTGAACCAAAATTCCTAACAAAAAAACTATAGAGATTACTTTAGACGTTTGTAAATCTCTTTGAACTCTGTTGAAAGATCATAGCACATGTTAAGCAAATGTACTAGCTGATTCATAGATGTTTTTTCATGACCCAATCGTTTTAAAATATTCAAAGCTTTTTGAGGTGAATTTGTAACCAATGGAATTTGACCAGACCATGCTTCAAAAGCATGTTCAACATCTAGACTAAAATTTAGTACAAATTCTCTCCAAGTGGGCATTGTGTTAATAGCATTTTCATGTAAGAGCACCTCAGATAATTCACGGAATTGATTTTTCCTATCCAAATACAACATTTCTAAGGCTTCATGAATTTTTTCCTGACTATAATTTTCAGAATTTAACATGTACATTCCAGAGATACTCATGCAGTTAGTATGAAATTATTGCACATAAAGTGAGTAGATGATTTTCTAAAAATCTATCAAAAAAAACCATATTAAATTAACAAATGTAAAGAAAAAAGTGAGATTAAGAAATCATTTAAAACAAATGAATTAGAAATTAGATCTTTTACAGATTTTCAAGTGCTTTATCAGCAATTGTATTTCGTTTTGGGGTTAATGAAATAAAGTAAATTTTATCAGCTCTTTCAACTGATTCTACTTTTTTGTAAGATTTTGTAGATACATCAAATTCATAGATTCCTGCTTCAAGTTCACCTTTTGCATAAAGCATCAGATATGATTCTCCAGTTGATGGACTAAGTGGAATAAATGACATGATGTTGCCTTTGTAAGAATTTATTGGAATAGTATTTTTCATTGGAGGAGCAGCTGCTGACATGTACATGAACAAGTCTTCGATATTTTCAAATTCTTCATATTCAGTATTCATAATGTAAGATAATTCGTTTCAGTATAAGAACCTATTATGTTAAATCAAGAAATTTTAAATTCTGGATCTAATTTGTTGGTGAACTTTAATTCCAATTAATGCTGGTGCTGCAATGTACATTCCAAGATTCAATGCAATAACTGACAAACCTAGTCCCAAGACTTCTGATTCAGATTCTGCGTTCTCCATGATTGCCAAAGTTGAGAGCATTGGTGTCAATCCAGCTTTTACAATTTCTTTAAACATTGGACTTTCACGTTCCATGTCTGCAATGT
>Ga0207992_1000039_pt1 | contig 81282 bp, 74 predicted proteins | sample ETN02SmetaG_FD_185788 | JGI IMG/M metagenome (GOLD analysis project Ga0207992, IMG submission 185788) | Marine microbial and viral communities from oxygen minimum zone, Eastern Pacific Ocean - ETNP2014F10-02SV255 (SPAdes) (version 2) | ecosystem: Environmental > Aquatic > Marine > Oceanic ...
ACCTCTCCCGGTCCCAAGTCTGGCCGTGCTCGCAGAATTCAACCCGTTGAGCGGGTTGATTTACCCACGAATGTACCAAACCGGCTACGGACGTTTTAGGCCCAATAAAAGCGACTACCACTTGAGGCGCCGGTATTACCGCGGCGGCTGGCACCGTCCTTACCCACCCCTTATTCCAAGACCTTTGAAGAGTCAAGAAAAGCATCGGTCTTACCCGATGCACTTGGAGTTCCCTGGTCACGATTTCTCGCATTGCCAAGTTTTCGCGCCTGCTGCACCCCGTAGGGTCTGGATTCGTGTCTCAGAATCCATCTCCGGGCAATGTCTCCCAACACCCGTACGCGTTGATGGCTAGAGGGTACGTTACACCCCCTACAACCTGATACGGCGCAGGCCCATCCTATGCCGCCGGAGCTTTGATCCACTCACCGTTCCAGGCGTAGTGGACTATGGGGCATTGTTCTCAATTTCTCGAGGTTATTCCCCAGCATAGGGCAGGTTACCCACGTGTTACTGAGCGGTATGCCGAGCTCCGAAAGCTCTCGACTCGCATGGCTTAATCGAACTCCAATAGCGGTAGCCTCCGGCAGGATCAACCGGATTTCGCGTGAGCGGAATCACGATCCTCTCGGAGTCAAGATTGTCACAAGTTGTCACTAATTGGAAAATGGCGCAGATGCACTTCATCGAAAATAAATGAAATTCCCTGCTTCTTGCACCCCCTAAAATTGGGGGCCAAGTAATAATTTGTGGTTAACCTCCTAAACCACGAGAAAACTCGTGGCCGCACTTCCTCGGCAGCGTCCTGCATGATGGAAGAAGTCATTGCAACTAGTGCTCGGTCTCCAACGCCTGCTAGACGCAGCGTCTCGCCGACCTTCATGCGGTATAAGAACGTGACGAGCAAGGAAAGAGCCGCTCAAGGGAGAATGCAGGGGTTGAATCACTCCGCCCCGAAGAACTCCCTAAGAACGGGATGCATCTCCATGGCCTGTTCCTTCTGTATCTGTTCATAGGTCCTCAGTATGATTCCAACGGCCAGCAGCAGTCCGGTTCCAGTGGCATTACCTACCGTTCCCAGCAAGTCTGCTCCAGCTGCGAGCAAACCCACGAAAGCCCCCGAAAAGAGGGTCACGGGAGGGATGTACCTCTCAAGTATCCGCTCCAAGACAACTGGATTCTTCCTGAACCCGGGAATCTGCATCCCAGTCCTCTCTATCTGCTTGGCTACGTCTTTGGCACTCATGTTGGTGGTCTCAATCCAGAATTTGGCGAACACGGTGGACCCCGCGGTCATAACGAACACGTAAACAAACACGTGAGTCATTATCTGACCCAGTGAATGGCCATAGACGTCGCCACTCTGATTCAGCAGAGGGAGGAACCAATCACCAACCCCATTGACCATGGAAGAGTACCATGCAAAGCCGTCAGATGGGGTTGTCGCCCCTACCTCGTAAGTCCCGAGCCAGTGAGCCTTGCTCCATGCCCCATTCCGCCCTAAAATTGGTACTGTCGAGAGTGTTGGATGACTCCAGAACAGAAGCGTGAACATGTTGACATTGGCCAATAGAGCGGCCATTAGAATCACTGGGATGTTGCTGGCGTAGACCAACCGGATTGGGTACTGACCCCTGTGGCCCCTGACCTTTCCATGCGTCAGGGGAAGCTCCAGCTTACTTGATTCGGCATATGCCACCACCAGGAACACGATTATTGAAGAAATGAGGGCGGCGATCGGATTGGCGTGATTTAGAAGCATCACCTCAAATCCGTTATCCGACACTAGTTGCTGATTTGTTGCAGTTCTCAGGATGTATACGATCATCGGTAGAGTACCCGAAGGCGGGTTTTCGAATGACATTGGGGTCCCTTCGATTGATGGCAGAGGGGAGAGCGTACCTACAAACGTGGATTGTGCAACCCCTGCTGCGATGAAAAGTGAGATTCCACTCCCAATTCCCCACTTGCTGACGAGCTCATCCAGAAGGAAAACCAGTAAAGAGCCAAGGAACAATTGTGAAACTATCACAGCATTTGCCCATCCTATGCCAAAGTCGAGGATCATGGTCTCAGAAGGATCAAGGAAGCCATAAACCTGGGGAATTGATTCGACTGGGATCATGATCAGAACTAGGATTTTCTGAACCCCTTGGTACAATTGCTTATCAGCTGAGTCCTGCAAGTCCAGGTTGATGATCTTGGCCCCAGAGAACAATTGCATGATAATTGAACCTGTCACGATCGGCCCTATTCCCAGATGCATTATCGATCCGGAAGCACCTGCCATGATGGCCCTGAATGATGAGAAGACGTCCAGAGTTGTGTCTGAAAGCCCGTAAATCATGACATTCGTCATAATGAAGTAGATGATCAGAACAAGGGTCGTAGTCCAAAGCTTCTGATTGAATCTGACATGCCCTTCGGGTTTTGTGATGCTGGGGTAGACGTCTACCAGCCTCTTCAAACCGTAAAGCCTGCTACTTTCCTCGCCTGAATATAGGAGGCAGGATAATGCGAGACCGGTTCCGAGGCCGAATAAGGCAACTCCAACTAACAAGAAGCCCACAGCTGCTTTGTCGACCCAGCCCCAATATGCCATCGCCAGAACAATGACGAGCCACACGAGTGGCTTGAAAAATCGGCCGATCAATGGTAGTTCGCGGAGGGACTCCGGCAAGTCCGTCATCGTGGCCCACATAATCATAGCTACGTATGGAATTGAGGTGAAGAACAGCACTGCGGCCCTAAACTGCTCTTCTGCTACGCCACTATTTAGGTCGTCCTTGATCCAGTAAAACAATGCCCCCCAATAAATGAGGGTCATCGCGACGAGGCCGATTACATTCGGTCCGCGCTTTACCATAAATTATCCCTCACTGTCCCTATTCCTCTTCCCAAATGTCTTCTTCGGTCTCGATGCTGCCACCAGCGGCTTCTACTTTCTCAATTGCCCTAGCGCTGGCCTCCTTGACCGTGATTCTTAGCGCTCTGTCAATGCTGCCACGGCCGAGAAGCTTGTCGAAGCCCAACTTGGAGAGGTTTATCTCATCACCCTCGGCCATCTCATTGACGCTTCCCAGATTTATTGAAGAGTTGACGTTGCGTAGGCTTGGGTGACGGTTGAAGCCGTGCATGCCCCAATGCCCGGGCATATACTTCAGACGAGTCATTACACGATGCTTATTGAGTCCTGCATTTCCTCTTCCGCCCCTCTTACCGGCTCCTCTTCCTGCCTTCTTACCTCTACCGTGATATCGGCTTCCCCGGAATTTGTTAGTTCTTGAGACCATGAATCGCACCTCAGTACATCCTAGAAGCCAGGTCTTCTATTTGCTTGCCACGGAATCCCAATGCCCCGCCTACTGAATAGGGCCTCTTGACGCCGCCCCATCCCTTTGATCCACGGGGTGGATGGAGTCTGAAAACTGGTTTCATCCCATCGACCTGCTTGGTGGAGGCACTGCCGGAAGCAATTGCCTCAGAAAGTGAGCCCACTGATTTGAATTCGCTCGAGGATTTTACAGCTTCATCTGTGACTGGTTTGTCTCCCATCATTCTTCCTCTCTGATTGATCAAGGACTCTATTGTTCCGGAATCGACCTCGCCCCATGTAACGTAGTCCTTGACCTTCTGAAGCATCCCAGTGAAACTTGGGGTTTCGGGGAGCAAAACGGCGTGATTGACCTTAGTGAGGTTTAGCATCGCCATTGTGTCTCTGATCTTCTTTGTGACTCCTCGATCACTTCGAACTCTGATTACTAGGTAGGTCATTAATGTCGCCTCCCGTAGGTAATCTGGAGTTGGTTGATCACATCATCGCTAACCTTTGTCATGTTCATCTTCTCTAGAGCATTGAATGTGGCTTTCGCGAAGTTGATTGTTGACCTAGTTTGGCCTGATGAGCGTGACCAGACATCGCTAACGCCAGCTAGGGTGAGCACCCTACGTCCATAATCCCCGATTACAAGGCCCTTTCCAGATGGTGCGGGCAGTAGGGTGATTCTGGTGGACCCTGAGCGCCCTGTCGCCTTGAACGGGATGCTATTACCTGGCCCCTCGGCGGACTCCCATGATCCATTTCCCCTGCAGACGGGAATTAGGTTTAGCTTGGCTTTCGTTATTGCCTTCTGGATGGTATTCGCGACCTCCTTGCCCTTACAAACTGAAAGTCCGACATAACCATCGCCGTTTCCGACAGCACAGAGGACGTTGAATCTAACTCTGCGTCCTGAGTCGGTCATTCGCTGTATCATATTGACGCTGAGAACATCATCTTCCAGCTCTGGAATTAACGCATCGACGATTTCGACTTCCCTTATTGGTAGTCCGGTTGCCATCGCCTGCTCGTAGGTGATGACCTCGCCGTTTGAGACCATGTGGCCCAGACGGGTTCTTGGCACCCATGACCTTAGTGTAGCGAGGGGGTCTGGGCCCCTCCTCCTATGAGGGGGGCTATCTTCAGAACTATCAGGAGGGGAGAATGCCATGGCCAATCCTGGTGCGATCTGCACTGGTTCCTCGGTTGTGTTTTCTTCATCACTCATTTCTTCGAACCCCCTATTGATTTCTTCGTAGTCGCAACTGCCTTTGCAATGCTCTTATCGATGTGTTCGCCATTGGCCCTCTCATCAGAGGGTAATACGAAGTCAGAATGTGGCATATCCAAACCGGCTTCGACCATTCCTTTGAGAGCGGCATAAATGCGGCCGCCACTGGTGGAGGCGGCAAGACCGATGTCGAGAATTGCATTTTTGTGCCCGGCCGCCAAAGCTTGTGTGCCAAGCAAGAAGCCGGCCATGTAACAAGCTGGCACTGATTTCCTCGAGGCGTCCGATGGCCACTTGTGGTTCTCGACCAGATTCTTCCCCGTGACCGAAACAAGAACCCTGTCGCCCTCGGTTGTGAAAGAAACCAACTGGCATGTGACTTGCTTGTTAGAGATCCTGACTACCGCCCTAGGTAACCCTCCACGGAGCATTCGCATCCTCCTCGGGTAATCAGTCTCCGATCTCCTTCTCCTCTTGAAGCGGAGTCTCTGGTTACTTCCCTTTGCCATCAGTTCTCACCTGCCAACGAAATTCCAGCGGCCTCGATATTACTCCTCATATGCGCAATGGAACGATAAGAACCGCCCTTGGCCTTCATGTAGAATGTCCTGTATTCTGAGGGGGAGAGCTTTCCGTCTTCCCTGAGTTCTCTGAGAGCTCTTCTCTGGGATCGAATCTTTGTGATCCACCTTTTTTTCTTTGGGTTGCGAGAGTTTGCACTCCCCTTTCTAGAGCCTTCCCCCTTGCGCCTTCCCTTGGACTTCTGGACGTAGGCCTTGCGCGCCCTTGATCGGCTTGTCCCTACAAGTGGCTTGGCCTTGATGATGCCGTCTTCGATGAGGTTCCGGACGTCGCCCTTCTGTACGGCGTCGGCGACTTCACTCAGATAATCTGGGTGGACCCATACTCTATGAACTCCAACAGTTCTGCCTTCTCTCTTTGAGAGAATATCTGCAGCCATTCGCTTCTGATTTGTTATCATCATCTTAGATCGCCCCTGTGGTTAATGGCCCTTCTGTTCAGGACACGAAGTCCGAGATTGTCAGCCCTTTCGTGGATTCTGGAGCGTTTCCTGTTGCCGACCGTTGCGGCGATCCTTATTGCTTGGAGCTCAGGATTGAGGCCATCTAAATCATTGGAATTGTGGACTAGAACTTCCTCGAATCCTGAAGGATGGAGTCCTCGGGCAGAGCTGATTTTGCCATACCCGACCCGCGCCATTGGAGACCTGTATTTCCTGTTCATCCTCATCTTCGAGTCTTTGCCCTTTGGTTTCCTATATCCAGTCTTGGAGAGCCTCCTGTATCTGAACCACTCTTGTCTCCTGAACTTTGGCTGCTTCTTTTTCTGAGTGAGTCGGATTCCTAGGGCCGACTTTGTGTCGTCGTCCAATACTGGTTTTTGACGGGAAGTGTGGAATTCGTCCCACTCTTCGAAGTCTCCCTCGTCCTCATAGAAGTCTTCTTCCTCTTCTTCCTCTTCTTCCTCTTCTTTTGGGACGTCCAACTGAGGTTTCGATTCTTCGACTGGGGTATCACTGGACCCAGTGGTCGTGTCATCGGCCTCCAACCTTTCAATCAATTCGGACTTCTTTCCTGAAACTTTCAGACCCCTCTCCTTGAGTAGTTCCTTTAATTCGGGAACCTTTAGATCTTCGAATGGCATTATTTTCACCCCTATGCTCCCTTTGAAACTATGTAGACTCCGTCTTGGAAGACCCTGGGGTCCCTCTTCTTTATCTTGCAAGCCCCCTCTATGTTAGCTGCGGTCTGACCGACTTTCTCTCTATCGGCCCCAATAACTATGACATCGGTCTTGTTTTCGACTTTGACCGCCACCTCTGCAGGTGTCCACGGCAGTTTTGCCACGCGGGGGACCTTCTCCCCGAGCATGTTGTTTATCGACATTCTATTGCCCTCGACCTTCAAGGACATTGGAAAGTGGCTGAATACTGCCTTGAGGCGGTACTCGAAGCCCTCGTCGACTCCCCTTACCATATTTCGTAGATGTGCTGCCCATGTTCCAGCGATTGCCTTCTCAGAGCGTCTAGGCAATGAACAATAGACCTGTAAGCCGGATTCAATCTCTCTAATTGAGACTCTATTGTGTGTAAAATCCCTAGAAATTGAACGGCCTTCCTTAGCAAAGGAAACTGTCGAATCGGAGAGGCTTGAGCTGACGCCATCTGGGAGGTTGATGTCAAGGCTTATTTCTGCGGATCTTGGCATCAAATCATCTCCTTAGAATACGTACGCGAGCAAACGCCCGCCAACTCTCTCCTTCTTTGCTTCGAAGTGGTTCATCACACCTCTGTTTGTTGTAAGAATCAACAAACCGAAGTCTCTGGCCGGGAGGTACCTAGATTCCCACTTCTCAAAGTCTGACCTCTTCACCGAGTGGCGTGGCTTAATCACCCCACATCTGTTGATTGCACCTATTAGCTCGACTCTGAAAGAGCCTCCCCTTCCGTCATCTTGCATCTCGAATTCACCAATGTATTCGGACTTCCGCATGATTTCAAGTAAGCTTCCTAGAAGTTTGCTCGCCGGGCCAATATTAACCTCATACTTACCGGCATTTTCGGCATTATATATTGTTGTAAAAGCGTCATTCAATGGGTCGAACTGCATCATATCACCTCACGAGTACTTCTTGAATCCTATATTTGGGGCGGAGTCTCGGAAGCATTGCCTGCACAACCTGATTCCATGGCGTCGAATCATTCCACGCTTTCTGCCGCATCTTCTGCAACCGGTGCTGCGTCCGATTTCTTCCCCATGATCGCGTGCCATAATTTACTCCTCCACGATGTTGAGTCCGTAATGGTCTACAAACCAGGACCGTGACTCGTTTCTCCCGATCATATGGGATCGGGGCACTCTTGACTTGTGTCGCCTTCTACGTGAGACCCTATGTCCGGGCCTCTCCAAAACAACATTGATGTCCATTCCGAAAATACCAATATCGGGGTCATACTTTTGCTTTGGGAAATCAGTGTAGTCTGAGACTCCGAAGGAAAGGTTGCCCTGATCATCGAAGCTATACTCTGGGAGAGTATGTTCCCTGACCCAGAATGCGTCCTTAAGGAATGATTCTATCGTCTCCTCACCCCTAATCGTCACCTTGCAACCTATTGGGGCCCCCTTCCTAGTGCCAAGGTCCCTATTTGTCTTCTTAGAGAGTGTTCGAGATGGTTTCATTCCGGTTAGGATCTCCAAGACCTGTTCAGCTAATTGCAACCTCTGACCCCCCTCCCCTACGCCTATATTCACTGTGACCTTGGTAATTCGAGGATTGACCATAGGAGTTTCTGATTTACTCATTGTTGTTCCTCCAGTGGAATGTCTGACTCATTCCCGATAATGAAGACATAATCGAAAATGGTTCCAAAATTCTCGAATAGAGTTTCATTGGGCTTGGAAGACCGCTTTATCGAATTCTCCTCCATTACCGATGTTTCCCCTATATGGCTGCCACCGGTTAGGTATGCTAGTGCCCCTTTCTTCATTTCCAAATGTGAGGAGATCTTCTGTTCGGGTAGTGAGATTACCAAGGAGTCCCCGGTGTTGTAGATTGAGGGTTCTTCGACTAAGATATTCCTACCGTCATGCAAGTGAACTTGTGTCTTCCCCCCCTTGATGGTACTCTTTCCCATGACTCTGCAAATCTTGCTAGATGCTGCCTTCTTTGGAATTGGCCTATAACGGAGCTTTCCATTTGTGTCGATGACGCATCGGTAGTTATCCTCACCGACAGTTAGAACGTCCATCAGACCCACAGCACGAGCTCTGTCCATCTCCACTTTGCCGTCCACCATGACCTGTCTTGAATGCAATATCCTCTTGGCCTCCCTCATGTTGTGGGCTATTCCCAAGACATCTCGGAGAATGACGCCTAGGGGCATGCACAATTCTAGAGGATGGCCACTTGGGTTGGGCTTCTGGGCCCAGATGCTTGTCTTCCTTGTCAATGGCCAGCTTCTAGGGATTACTAACCTCTTTATGTGACTGCGGCTCATTCAACACCACCCCCATCTGCCCTATCAATAAGGCTCTTTATTCGGATTGGATCGCCGTCATAGAGCTTTGTGACTACTACATTTGAAGGATTGATTGGCAATGGTTCCTCTTTGCCATCGGCGGTTGTATGCGTCAGACCGTCAATGAAAATATGGCCCATCTTTGTATCTACCGAAGCTACCTTGGCTGTTATCCCCGAACGGCCTCGGGATTGGCCGAGCCTCTTGCCTCTTGAATCAGCTTTCCTACTATTGGGGTGGCTGAAGTCTCCGCGCAAAACCTCTACCTCGTCCCCTTCTCTGACTGTGACTGATCGGATATGCACCAATTGTGGGTCATTTGTGATTAATCGGGATCGCATGCGCTTCCTTCGAACGTGAATTGGGGCCTGTTTGCTGGCCAACCTCTGTTTTCCTGCCTTCTTACTCGCCATTCTCTTCACCTCAAACAATTTGCTTTGCAGTAGCTGCTATTCTGGGCCATCTCTCGGCCGCTTCTCTGCTGACTGGCCCCTTGATGTCCGAACCCTGGACTTCTCCTCTTTCATTAGTGATTACGCATGCATTATCTTCAAATTGAACCCACGTACCATCTGCTCTTCTGAATGGCCTTGCTTGCCGGACCACAACAGCGTTGAAGATTTGGCGTCGAGTATCGGGTGTGCCCCTCCTAACAGTCACTCTGACCATATCACCGACACCGGCCGCCGGATAGCGCCTAGCTACTCCGCCCTTCTTTAGCACGGTGATTAGTTGTACGACCTTTGCACCCGTATTGTCAACGCAATCCAGTCTGGCCTGCGTTGGTAGGCCGGCAGTTACTCTCCCGGGAATGCCCTTCATTCAACTACCCCCTTCTCAATTACACAGAATTTTACCGTTTTTGAAAGGGGTCTGCACTCCATTATTCGGACGTTGTCACCATTGGAAACCTCACCAATGCAACTAGGTATATGGGCAGAATAATTCCTTGTAATCTTCTCATATCTCTCGAATTTCTTCATATATCTGGTGTTCCTTCTCTCGACAACGACCGTGCTCTGCATTCCAACTGAGGAAATGACTCCCTCGATAATCTGCCCCCTTAACCGCAATTTCCCATAGAAAGGACAGTTATTATTGCCGTCCCACTCACCCTCCGGTGGCCTGACGTCGACTCCAATATCCCTCAACTTAGACCCCCCCGATGCCTCTTACTGATTCGGTCCTCTGGCCTCTGCTTTACAAGTGAACCGTCAATCTCTTCATTTTCAATCTTGAAGTGGATGGAGTCTTTTGCCAATGTCATTGCCCCCTTTGCTGACATTATACGGATTGTCCGGCGTGTTTCATCATGAACGACGCCAGAGACGCCGACAAGCGTCGGATCTGTTGAGTCGGTGACTGTTAGTCTCCTAGCTAACCATGGCATGTGAATCATTTCTCCCATCTACCTAACCTCCACCTGATACCCATTCTGTTCTAGAACACGTGCGGCTTTCTTCTTGTGATCGCCTTGTAATTCGATAGTTCGACCCTTGACTGTACCTCCACTGGCACAGGCCCCCTTTAGGATCTTAGCGAGCTGTCCGATATCGATAGCAGAATCATCTATTCCCTCGACCATTGTCACCATCTTCCCATACCTCCTCCTAACTACTGAGATCACTGCCTTCTGCTGCTCCTTCGCAATCTCCTGGCAAATGCACAGCTCATCAGGAAGACCACAAAGATTGCAGATTCCGGCCATTTCACTCCTCCTTGGCCAGATTGATCTTTGTGAGGAGCCTGGCAATACTCCTCCTTGTCTGCTTGTATGCTCCCGGATTTGAAGCGGAGCCGCCCAAAGCCTGTTTGGACCTTAATTGGAGCATCTCATCCCTGAGATCTTCGAGAGTCTCGAGCATCTGCTCGTGGGACATTTCATCAATATCCCGGGATCTCAAATGTGGCATCTCACTCCTCCTCCTTTGCTGCCTTTTCCAGGGCTTCGTCCAATTCAAGAGGCTTGAATATGGAAACTCCAGCGAGGGGAGGAAGGTTCACCTCTTCCCTGTTGAAGATCGATATCTCATGTGGCAGCTTAGTGCCGGGTCGCATTATCCTAACAGTACAGCCGATGGTGCCTAACTTCTTCACTGCAGTCGAGAATCCGACATCCATGTGTTGCAGTGCGGTCTCACCGCAATACTTGATGTGTCCCTTCTGGAACTTCTCGACTCTGTGCCTAGCCCCGGTAATCTTACCACTCAAAATCACAATGCAACCTCTGGCACCAGCGTCCATTATGTTCTCAACGGTACTATGGCCCGCCCTTCGGAAGAACCAGCCACGCTCCAGTGAGCTTGACAGTCTACTTGCCATAACTTGGGCATTGACTCTTGGTTCCTCAATTTCTTCCACTTCCAATTGAGGATTGAATAGCTCGAAGTCGTTCTGTAGCCTCCTCTGTAATTCATGGATAGTCTTACCTCTCCTCCCAATGACCCTTCCAACTTGCTCGGCACTGAGGGTGACCTTGGTGCCCTCGGGAGTCCTATTGAATGTCAATCCACCAAATCCGGACCTCTCGTTCTCCTTCAGCAAGAATTCCCTAACCAAATTCCTCTCGACATTTCGGTGGATGGTCTTCCTGATTACGTTCTCCTTCACCATACCACCTCAGAAATCTCCGTCTTCCAGATCATCGTCACCGAAGTACTCCAAGAAAATCTCTAGATTAACCTGGTAATGATTGCTGGGCGATGTTCGTCCGCGTGCTCTAGGCTTCCAATTACGCGAGATTTGGCCCCTGTGGGCTGCTGAGTGGGTAATTACCATGTCCTCGGGGTCAATGTTGTCATATCGCTGACGAGCATTGTCCATCGCACTGTTGATTAGTTTGATAAATTCACCAGAGGCCTTGTTTGGGAATTTCCCAGGACCCATCTTGCCCTTCCTGTGGCCAGCCATTGTATTTCCACCTCTGCCTTTCCTGGATCTGCGGCGATAAGGAATCGCACGCTTACCATCGACTACCTCCTCGAGATATGCAACTGCCTTTTCGGCATTCATACCTCTGATTGCTTTGGCAATATGATAGCAATGTTTGTGATGGCAATCAATGTTCAATGAGCGTGCAGTAACTAGATTGGACCCTTCGAGTAACTGACTGTACCCGCTCTGTGGCATCCCTCTTTTCCTACTCATTCCCTTCAACCTCACTTCAATGCAACATGCGCCGATGATCTCGTCGCCCCTACTCCAGGACCGGTATGAGTCACTGATTTTCGTGTCTTGGCAAATTCGCCTAATGCGTGCCCAATCATATAAGGAGTAATTTCAATGTTGACGAATTTCTTACCGTCATGTACGCCGACCTTTGTGCCGACCATCTCAGGTAGGATGTACATCCCCCTGCAATGGGTCCTGACCATCTTGCCATCACTTGTTCGAATCCTGTCCAGTAGCTTCTCGCACTCCTGGTTCAGACCCCTAGCTAGTGACCTCTTTGCCCTAGATGGCATCAATGTCGCGATTGAAATTGAGTCTGGATCTTCCTCAGGAGGATAGAGTGGCATTGCCTGGAGCTCCTCCAATGAATAGCCCCTCCAGAGGAACTTCTTCTTCCGGCGGTCAGCAATCTTCGACCGCCTCTTGCGAGCTTGTCGACGAGCGACTTTAGATGTCCTGAAAACTCTCCTCTTTCTTGCCATAATTATTACTCCTTAGACTTGGACCTACCCCTTCCAGTCCTTCGTGGCGCAATGTTGCCCACCTTTTTCCCAGGGGGTGCGTTTCTGCTAACAGAATTTGGGCCGTGGACTGCTTGGTGGTTCCCTCCTCCGTGTGGGTGATCGACGGGGTTCATCGCAACCCCGCTAACAGTTGGGTATAACTTTCCACGGGCCTTTGCCTTGTGATGTGCAGCACCGGCCCTTAGAAGTGGCTTCTCAGAACGTCCATGGCCCCCAAGAACGCCAATTGTTGCCCTGCACTTTGCATGTAGGTCCTTGACAGTTCCACTTGGAAGGCGTACTCGGACATAGTCTCCCATCCTGGTATCAATCATTGCAGAATTGCCACCTGATTTGGCTATTTTGCCACCGTCGCCAGGTCTGGACTCGACATTGCAAATTTGTGTTCCCTCGGGAATCTGATCCAGTGTTGTAACATTCCCAGGCCTCAGGGAAACCCTATCCCCAAAGGCAATTATCTGGCCGACTGAGAGTCCCTCGGGGGCACCTAGATGGGCTGTAGCGCCATCTTCAAACTTCACTTTAGCTAGAGGTGCAGTGTGAGCTGGGCTATGGACCAATTCAACGATCTCAGCAACCTCACCGGAGATTCTGGGGAGCTTGTTTGCAGCTGGGAAGCGGTGGCTCGAGACCCGATTTTTGGGGCTTGACCCCCGACGTTGTGAACGAGTCCTCTTGCCCAATAAATCACCTCTAGAATGCTCCTAACTTGAGGGATGCCTCCTCGGCATCGAATTCCTCACTCAGTCTAACACTGGCATGCTTGCCAGTTCTGTTGATGCGTACGTTGATCTTTGCTACCTGTACCTCAAGTAACTCTTCTACGGCTCTCTTGATGTCTGCCTTCGTGGCCTCTCTCCTGACTAAGAACTCTATTCTGTTGTTATTCTCCAGGTGGCCACCTTCTGGATCTGCTACTCTCCTAGCCTCGAGGGTTTTCTCCGTGATCCATGGCATTATTATTACTTGATAGGGGTCCATTTTAATCACTCCAAATCCTCAATTGCCGACTTTGTCCAAACAGTCAGTCTTCCGGGATCCCCTCCCGGTGCCAAATCCTCAGCACAGAGATCCTTGACGCCGACGACATCCACCCCTGGTACATTGCGAGCGGCCTTGTTTAGCCCCCCTTTATTTGAAACGACGAGCAAGATGCTCTTGGGCGTTCTGTATTTCCGGCCGCGCATGGTCCCTTTGCCTGCCCTGATCCCCCTTCCAACTCTAGATCGGTTTAGATCATCGGCTAATCCCAGCCCCTCCATCATTGCAACGAACTTTCGAGTAGAATATTGGAGGGGTATTGACTCTATGTCGTATTTCTCCTTTGACTTGCCCCTAGACTCCGTATACTCATCAATAATTATCGGGAAGCGAATTGACTCTGAGAATTGGTGACCCCTTCTTGAAACAATGTCTGGGTCACATGAAGCGGCAATAGCTGAGTCACGTGCTGCCCTCTTTTGCTTCGAGTTGAGCTTCTGAGACCAATCTTTGTCCACAAGGGGGCCATGGGCCCGCCTTCCACCCCTTGTGTGGGGGTTCTGTGCACCGGTCCTCTGGCCGGACTTCCTCATTATCCGGGAAACTCCTCGTCCCTTGCCCCACCATTCTACGGAATGTTTCATCCCAGGCTGAGGGGATTTCTTCCCATCATGCTCCCTATGGCCATAGGGCTGCCTTCTGTTGGCTCTGGAAGAATGCACGGCTGAGCGAATTAAATCGGGCCTAAAGTTAGCTGAGAAGGCTTCCGGGAGGCTGAGCGACTTGCCGTCCTTGGCTTCAATGCTGTAATTCTCGGCAAGTAAACCGGCATCCATCTCCTCTTGGGCTACTGAGTTCAATAAATTGTAAGCCTTTGCCTTCAAAATCAGACCCCCTGCTTGCTAGAAGTACTGACATAGGTAACTTCCACATCCCCACTAATCTTCCTTGGCCGAGTTGCGTCTCTGAATCTAATTAGGCGCTTGGACGGCCCGGGTATGCTTCCTTGTACCACAAGATATGGATTTTTTACCTCGCCATAGTTAAGGAAGCCCCCCGCTGGAGTAATCTCTGACTCACTGGGATTGGAAATCCTGAGGATTCTCTTGTTAAGCTCGGTTCTCTTGTGATATCCAACTTGTCCGGCCTGACGGATGGTCTTCCGTACATATCCAGTCCCGAAATCCCCCATATTACCTCCCTGACGTCGTCTTTTGCTATTTTTGTGGCTGAGAAGTTTGAGACCGAATCTCTTGATCGAGCCCTGCCATCCCTTACCTTTGGTGACTCCAACCACATCGACTTCCTCGCCCTCTGAATAAACATCATCAGCGATGATTTGGCTCCCTAATCGTTCAAGGGCCCAATCGAGCTTCGACTCACTATCACCACCAGAAAGTCCAACTTCCATGATCTCGGGAGTCTTGGTCGGAATACTTGGCACCAAATGTGGCGAAGTACCGACAATTAGTCTGACTTCGAAAAGATCCTGTTCCTTGAGAGAATTAATGGCAGATTCCTGTGACTCGTTGCTTCGTACTGGTATTCTGCCACCACGTTTTGCAGGCTTCCTGCCTTCCTCGGAGTCCCTCTCACCCCTCGTCTGATTTGCATATCGGGGGAAGAGGTTTGCCGGGTTTTCCTCGTTGAAATCCATCCAGACTTCGCCGGCAGTTTGCATACCATAAGGGGTCATTCTGTATCCCCTGACAGCAAGGACATTCATCGGAGGGACCTCAATGACCGTAACTGCCTTCCTGACCTCTTGACCGGCAGTAGTTGAGTTTGAGTTGCCGTCCCTCATCAATATATGAGTCATTCCGGCTTTCCATCCAGCGAAACCTTGGACTCTGATCTCTGAAGAGCCTGAATCTGGCCAGGAAGTAATCCTAGGAAACTGTCGGACGGAGCGTTTTCTAGGGCTATAGCCCATGCTGCCTCGGCGTGGTCGGTGTCGGTCTGCCATGCAATTCCTCCGTAATTTCCGGAACCAGCCGCGAACGGCCTCACCGGGCCCAAAGCGCTTGGGAGGTACCGTGACACCGGACCGAAGCCGGGAATACGGCAGCGGTTTGAGGGGTGCCTTGCAGAGCCCTGTGGTGTCTGGTACCTCACACTGTGAGCGAGCTTGCGAGAAACATACCCTATTTGAACGAATCGGGAATGACTGTTGGCACCCCTATGGGGTGTAAAGACTAATTTTCACTTGTGCAACTATTTTGAACCCTGACTTAAGACGCTCCCTACCATGAGCCCTTTCATTGTGCATCCCGGACTCGAACCGGAGTCGATAGAGGCCAGAGCATATCAACTCCAGGCACTTGATGAATCAATGGCTGGATCAATGCTACTAGTCCTCCCGACCGCGGCGGGTAAGACGTCCGTGGCTTGGATGGCGATAGCAGAAAAAATGCTAGAAAACGATGGTTGGGCACTCTTCATCGCCCCAACGGTTGCTTTGGTCAATCAACATCTTGAGAATGCTCGGGAAGTTCTGCAAGGATTAGAGAAACTTAGGCCAATTGCGTTGAGTGGTCAACAGCCTGTCGAAAGTAGAGAGGCTTTGTGGCCCTCGTCCAAGGTTGTTTTTGCAACTCCTCAGGTTGTTAGAAACGACGTGAAGAGAGGTGTTCTGTCTTTGGAGGATTGCAAACTTTTGATTGTTGATGAGGCTCATCATTGTACTGGCGAGCATGCGATGGCAGAGGCGGCCGAGATGTATGTCGCACAATCGGGATCCCCCCTAGTCTTGGCGACCACGGCAAGTCCTGGATCGAGACAAGAGAGGATTCAGGAGATTTGTAATAGGCTTGGCATTCAGAGGATACACCTCAAAACTTCTGAAGACTCGATGTTGACTGATCATCTATCAGAACTGGACGTTATTGAGACAAAGGTAGAAGTTCCGGAAGAAATCAGGAGCCTTACTAAGCCACTCTTGATTTGGCAGGAGGGCATTGTTGACAGTGAGAGGAGGTATGGCAGGTATGTCCTTCCTGGACCAATTAGTCATCGCGGCCTTTCGAATGCAATGGAGCGGGCTCAAATGGCCATCTCCAGAGGTGATTCGAGCGGATACCGATCCATGTCGCAAATTGCTACCGCTATGAGGTTGCACCACATGATCAATCACCTACTATGCCAAGGGATTGCTGCATCGAGACAATTCTTGAGGAGGATGCATGCAGAGGAAAACAAGAGTAAGTCTGCAAAGGATTTCCTCAAAGATAGGAGGATTTCTGAACTTGATAGGGTCATTGATAGAATGGATGAAGTCCATTCCAAGGTAGGTGCTGTGAGGAGGCTCGTAAGTGAGAGGATGAGGCGTGACAGAGAATCTAGGATCATTGTATTCGCAAACTACAGGGACACTGTGGCAGTTCTTTCGGAGGCACTTGACGGGATAGAGGGCTCCAGAGTTGCCAAATTTGTGGGGCAATCTAGCAAATGGGGGGCAGAAGGCCTTTCTTCGAAGGGTCAAGTTGAACGGCTACAGGGTTTTAGGTCGGGGGACTCAAATGTCCTTGTAGCGACCTCGGTTGGAGAGGAAGGGCTTGACATACCTAGTGCTGACCTTGTCATATTCTATGAGCCGATATCCAGTGAGATCAGAACAATTCAACGAAGAGGAAGAACAGGGAGAAGAAGAGAGGGTGAAGTAATTGTCCTAATCGCCGAAGGTACGCGTGACGAAGGGGCAAGGGCAGCTGCGGCGAAGAGGGAAGTTTTCATGCATAAATCGGTCAGGAGAGTTGGTCGGGGACTTCCAAGACCTCACCACACCGATCTGTCAAATTTGGCCAGATTTAGTGTTGACGAAAATGGATCAGTAATTTCGGCGGCTGAATTTGTCCTTAAGGAGAGGGATCGTCATAATTCTAAGCTTAGTGAGGCAGATGAAACTGAGGTGATTGAGATATCTGAGAGAAATCTGAGTGTGAGTCCGATGAACTTCAGACCAACTGGCCAGTCTGGGCTAGAGGATTTCTGAGTTGCCAGAATTGGCCCCCTGCATTCCTAGTCTCCAATTACTGCTAGCCTTGTTTTGAGCTGTGCTAGTCTGTTGTTGTAGTGCCCTAAAGCGAAGGAAAGCAATTCAGTCAGGTGGATTACCGGGATGTTCGCCGATAATCCGGTAACTCTGGAAGCTTTGGCTTGATAGACGTCCAATACTGTATGAGAAAGTGTGCATGCGCTCACTATTAGATCAGCCCCCTCCGATTTGGCATCGGAGATCACGGATGCGGTTTGCTTCAGCACGGTGGGTTCCTCGGAGAAAAGGCCGGGAACGCCGACGCTTTTGGTTCTGCTTTCCCAATATACGGGTGTGGCTCCCAATGACCTCAGCAAATCCTCCATGTAACATGGGTCAAATACATCGTCATTTCCACATGCACCCTCTTGTTGCATATTTGGGCCGTAGTATCCCGCAATCCTGTATGAAATAGGATTTTTGATCTTTGATTCAAGCTTATCCAAACCAATCTCATCCACAATGACATGCAGAAGATGGTGGACTTCAGTTTCGGCGTTAAATGTCATCCCCGTATTCCTTTCCAAAACATCGTTGACCTTGGCAAGCAAGATTGAATCTCCTCTTAGCTTGTTCAGGTCCTCATGTAAATTCCCAGCAGTTGCTGCACACGGGGTGACTATTTCCAGACCCATGGATTCGGCCATCGCGAAAGTCCTTGCATTCAATGTGATTTGCAGCATTTCATTGGCTTGACGGATTATCCCGGCGCCGCAACTTGTCGCCCCTTCCAGTGGCGTCAGTTTGATATCGAGAGTTCGGGCGACCGTTGGCATTGTTTGAGAAACTTCAGGGGCGCTACTGTGGGCAATATTGCCAGGATGATATGCATACTTTAGTGGCATTAGAAACGACCATCCAGTTCATTGAAAATTGAAACAACCTCGTGATGTTTATCCACGGAAGAGTTGAATTGCTTGGGCATCTTTCCTATCCCAGCGGGCGGTGCAACCATGCCTAGCATTCCATTCAGCATGTTCCCACCAGTTCTAGTGAACCCGAAGACCATCCTTGCCGTAACTCCGGAGAATAGGTTTCCCAGTAGGCCTCCTGGACCAAGGGCCTGCCTGTAAATGACCGTGTCGTTGACTCTGCCGCTGCTCTTTATAGACCAAGTATACCACCAGACATGCTTTCCATGCCTTCCATTGAAGCGATCCATATTCAGAACGGCATTCTTGGCATCAAGAAGAGCTCGAGAAATTGAAGGGCCACTGATAGATTGTCTATGGATGGATGCCAAATCCGTCTCCGCCTTGATCCCATTGCGTGACCTCAGCAACTCATCAATATGATCGAGTTTTTTGGGGGAAGTTCTTGGATCGTTTCTCCGGGCCCACATGCTAGTAATCACCGCAGGTCCGAGATAGTCGTTTGAATAGGGGGTTGCATCAGAGCTAGAGTGTAGTGCAGTATGGCTCGAGTAACTACAAAGTGGATGAAGAAGATCTGCTTTGGAGGGGGACATGGTGCCAATCACACCTTGGGGTATTTTTGCACCTTCACGTGTCGAGGCGACCATCCATGGCCTGCTGGATTCGCGCTTCCTCTCCAAGGACCAAGGTTCGATTGCAAGATCCCTAATCACTTCGAATCCCGAGAGTGGTTCAATCCTGATTGAGACTGAGTCTTCACGAATGGGTGCAACGGAGTCTATCTTGGTCAAACCGGGAAGTACAATCTTCCCATTAACAGTAATTGCCGTATTTGGGTCATCAGGTGTACCGTCACGGAATGTCAGTGTTCCATCCTGAGTTGACTTCAGAGTCCTTAGAACTTCAAGGACAGACATTCGAGCAGGTAGTACGCATAGCCAAACGTCAGAACCGCTGCTGGCTGAGATGGGGTCATACCTGAAGACTGAGACTTCGACCTGAATTGGCGCCGATGAGATTTCTGGTATCGAGAAAACATCATCGCCGTCGGCCCCTGTTGATGATCCGGATGCGAATCGCTTAATCGATTCAACCATGCCCTCATGAAATAATCCGGTGCTATCCACAGCGGACAATGCGGGGAGGGCTTCCAATGCCCATTCAGCTGCTGGGGAATCGTAATCGACATCACAGTCTAACCTATCCACAACCCTAGTAGCACCAAGAGTCTCGAAGCGAGAGTCCCAATCTTTGCCTGACTGACAGAAGAACTCGTATGATGAGTCACCTAAAGCACAAATAGAGAAATGAACCCCATCAAGTTTGGAAGCAGAGTCGGAATTAGCGAATTGCCAGAGTTCCTCGGCGTTATCTGGCATCTCCCCCTCACCCCATGTCGAGCAAATAATGAGGACTCTTTTCATATTGGATAATGAGTTGAAGTCGAACCCATCCATATCATGCACGATTCCCTCCAGGCCGTAGTCCTTAGCCCGCTTCGCCAATTTTGCAGCCAGTTCCTCTGAATTTCCAGATTGGGATCCGAATAAGATTGCAAGTGATCTGTCCCCAGATGTGAGGAGTTCTTCCAAACCACCTCCCGACAATTCCACCTCCTCTGAAGTCTGTGAACTATCGGATGGCTTGTCCGAAATTTCTACTTCTCCGGGCGATGGATCTTTGGCTTGGGTGATCAGAGCGGGATCAAACGAGCCGTCGGCGCCGACAGCTGCAAAGTTTGCCAGTGCTTCGGAGGTGAACTCAGCGGCTGGTTTATCGTAGTCGACATCGCAGTCGAGGCGGGGGATCAGCCTGTTTGCCCCCTGTTTCTCGAACCATCCGTCCCAATCCTTTCCTGACTCACAGAAGAACTCGTATGATGAGTCGCCCAATGAGCAAACAGCAAAATTACACCCCTCTAATGAGGGGGGATTTTCTTCATTGGCGGCTTGCCAGAGATCCTCGGCGTTATCTGGCATTTCACCCTCCCCCCAAGTGCTACAGAAAATCAGTACCCGTTGTGTCCCCTCAAGATCGGCGATCTGAATTTCATCCATTCCCTTGACAGTTGAAGACAAGCCCAATGCGCTGCCCTGTTTGGCTGCACTAGCTGCTAATTCCTCGGCGTTTCCGGACTGTGAGCCAAAGAGAATCAAGAGTGGGAGTCCGTCTGACAAACTAATCTCCTACCCAACCATAGGCTGGGCAATACTGTCGAAATGTTGCCAATTATTGAACATGTGCATCCATGGAGGTAGATGGATGTGCAAATACATCCAGTTGGGCCTCACATCTCCATGCCATCGAAGTCTTCTCCGCCCATTGGTCCCGAGCTCCTACTGGAAATTACATCATCTATTCTTAGGATCATTACAGCGGTTTCAGAAGCGCTCTGAATAGCTTGTTCTACGACCCTACTGGGCTCGAAGACCTTGGCCCTTGACATATCAACAACCCCTCCCTCGAAAACGTTCACCCCATGGCTTGACTTACCCTCTGAGTGTGCCTTGCGCAGATCGATTAGAGTATTTACTGGGTCCAAACCTGCATTCTCTGCTAACGTTCTGGGGATGACCTCTAATGCGCTAGAAAAAGCCTCTATTGCCATTTGCTCCCTTCCCCCGATGCCCTCGGCATATGAACGAAGATCCCTGCTTAATGCTGCAACTACTGAACCGCCTCCAGTAAGAACAGAACCATCTTCATGCGCAACGGCCACAACTCCGATTGCATCCTCAAATGCTCTCTTGACCTCGTCGACCACATGTTCGGTACCTCCCCTAAGTAGTACAGAAACGCTCTTAGCATTGGTGCAACCCTCCACGAAAACCATATCAGAATCACCGATTTTCCTTTCCTCGACAACGGAAGCATTGCCCAAATCGTCCCCCGAAAGATCATCGATGTTGGTGACTATTCGTCCGCCGGTGGCCTTGGAAAGTGCCTCCATGTCGCTCTTCTTCGCCCTTCTAATTGCGAAGATTCCCACTTTTGACATGTAGTGTTGTGCCAGGTCATCGATTCCCTTCTGGCAAATCACCGTGTTTGCCCCTGTTGATTGGATTTTCTCTACCAAGGAGCGGATAAAATTCTCTTCCTCGTCAAGAAACTGAGATAGCATGTTTGGATCTGTAATCTGTATCTTGGCATCGACTTCTGTCTTCTTAACCTCTATTGCGGAGTTTATGAGGGCAATTTTTGCATCTGGAACAGACATTGGCATTCCGCTGTGTACTCTCTCCTTATCGAGGATAATGCCATCTACCAAGTGACTGTCTTTGATTGATCCTCCTTGTTTCTTCTGAACCTTTATGTCATCCAAGTCAACGATGGTGTCGTCTCCTTTTCCCTGTGCTACTGAGAGCACGGCTCCTACGCTGATCTCTGAGAGGAACTCCTTGACCGCTCCGGCACTTTTTCCAGTGAGGGCTGTCTTTGCCACCTCTGAGAGCATCTTCTTATCGACTCCAACCCCATGGCCTTCAATTAGCTCAACGGCTTTATCAGAGGCGAGTCTGAATCCCTCACAAATAACGGTTGGATGCACATTTTGCTCAACTAGTTCTTCACTTCTCTTGAGTAATTCTCCTGCTATGACCACTGCACTTGTGGTTCCATCGAAACAGTGCTGTTCCTGGGTTTTTGCGATTTCTATGATCATCTTTGCAGCTGGGTGCTCAATCTCCATCTCCTTAAGGATTGTAGCCCCATCGTTTGTAATCACAACGTCACCCATCGAGTCAACCAGCATCTTGTCCATCCCCTTCGGGCCAAGGGTGGAACGAACAGCATCGGCGACCGCCTTTGCAGCTGCGATGTTGTTGCTTTGGGCGCCTTTCCCACTTGTTCGGGTGGTGCCCTCTTTGAGGATGAAAATTGGCTGTTGTCCGTTATACACTGTGAATCACACCTACCCTAGCGAGTTCGGCACAGGAGGGGGGGTCATAAGGCCTACCAATCCTTAGTGGTGTTTTGATTGGGCTACTCTTCCTTGTTTGAGTCTATCCACTCCTGGCCATAATGGTTCCATTGCTCTAGGGTCCAGCCCTCTGGAAGACCCCCCTCAGGAACTGGTAGGTCGGGGGAGGGCAGTTGTGAAGGTGCTGGAGGCTGTTCGAACAAATCCTTGGAGCCCCCATACATTGAGTTGGCGACATCATCGGCAGATGGGAGTTCCTCGGAATCTGTCTTGGACCCATCCCAGCCATCGACCATCATATTGTAGTCCTCTAGGGAGGAAAATTCTTCAAGTGGCGATCTGGCACTCCTGAGGATTCTGAATGCCGCCAACAAGACACCCCCCATTATGCTCAGACCTAATGCAATCACTAGGTAATTGGCACCCTTCCAAGCTATTTCCTCGGGATCTGGACCCACAACGATTGGTTCTGTTTTGATCAGTGTGATCTGTGATGGCCTGGATGCCGTATCCAATTCGCTGATTACATTCAGCGTAATGCCGAAATCTACGGAGTTGGAAAATAAATTGTCGAGGTTCTCTTGTCTGATGTCCAATTGAACGGTGACGTTTCTAGTTTCACCGGCCTTTAGGACGAAATTCCTGTCCTCTTCGATTACTCTGGCGTCATAAATTGTGAATGGATTCTCAAGTTCCACCTCAGTTCTGATTTGCTGATCCAGTTGAGGGTGGGTGCTTCTAACTGAGAAGACCAACTCATAATCATCACCTACTTCCACTATGTCGTTGAGGGCATTGGAAGTAGTGATAGGAGGAGAGACAGTGAGGAAACCGACTGTTCCAACGTCAAAAATAGCTGTTCCTTCGTCAAAGGAGTTGGGGTTCATAGAACTTGTAGCTTTTAGTGAAATCTCACGTGCGCCATCGGCTCCTTGCTCGAAGGAGTAAATCAAGCTTAGATTGAAAGATGAGCCGGGCTGAATTAGTGGCGTGCTTCCTCCGGAGATTCCGGAAACAGAGGTTATCACATCGGAGGGGGCAGATAGTTCGATATCGAAGGAGTCGGGGACATTGCCGTTGTTCCATACCTCCCACTTCATGGTTCTTGGGTCGGAGCCGGCGGCAAATACCTCCTCAGAGAGGTCCTTGTCGGGGACCTCAACAAGATTTGTTACTGGGACGTCTAGGAAATATTTGGTTGAAGATGAGTAGCTAGAGTCAGATTGACTGGTGGCAACTATTTCAATGGGAAAGGTAAAATTTTGTAACCCATATGGCATTGGCAGGATTAATGAGATGGTTGAAGTGCCCCCATTTTTCTCAAGAGAGACTGAATCCTTACTAAGTTCTGCCACTCTGAAATCAGAGATTAGGCTGAGATCGAATGTTTCATCCGTGTTGCCAAAATTGAACATGAAGATCTGTACAGTCTGAGTCACTTGATTGGCTGGGGAAGTCAATACAAAGGGAGGGGGGGCTTGGAGAACCAAATCATGGAAAACTGGGACTTCAATAAAGAATGAGTCTGATCCTATGAAATTATTGGGAGTTCTTGGGTTCGCCAAGAATTGAACCCCATAGGTGCCCGGGGAGGTGCCCGGGGGAATTGCCATCTCCCCTAGGAGGGTGATTTCCTCTAATGGGTCCAACTGGAGGACTTCAACCTCCGAACCACCCAGATCATACCAATTAATATTCTCATTACCGATCAAATCGTCAGCGAAGAGTCCACCGAGATTCCATGAGGCTACCTGATTGCCAATATTCTTCATGTTGATTGTTATGTTGGCACGTCCTCCTGGATCGATTACAGCTGCTGGATTGCTAACCGATTCCCGCTCCATCTCCATCCGATACGTAGACTTGACGCTGACTGGGAGTGGGATCTCGAATCTAGTTTGATTATTCGAAAAATCGTTTATCCATGTGTTCCACTCGAGATCTTGGACATCAACGCCATCAGGTATAGTCAGATTAAACCACACATCTGTGTATGTTCTGGCGAAGATGATTTCCGAAGGGACATTGTTGTCGTGATCGTTTTGATTGTTGGAGTCGGTCCTTAACGGGTAGCCATCCATCCAAGTGGAATTTGAAACTTCGGTGTAGTAACGTAGTCTGATGTCGATGTACCCCTTGTTAAAAATCCTACAATGGAGTGTTGGAGGGTGTGGATCGGCGGCTTCCACCACTATTGAATTACTGGCTTCGTCGCTTGAATCGAATTCTAGCTTGTCATATGGGTCCGCAGTTGATGTGTCGGGGAATGTGCATAAGGGGTCAAGGGTATAATCGGGATATCGCTCTATTGCGAAGACCATGAACGAATCGAGATGGACTCCATCTCCAGCTACAGAAGTGTCAGATTGAAGTAAAAAGGAAACAGTGAATCCATCGGTCTGATGCAAGCCTGTAGCGTTCCAGACAAGTCTTGTCCAGTCTCCTTCGGAAGATGACAGGTTGAATGCGGAATAATTCAGGTACTCTTTGGAACCAACAGTTCCAGAGTCGGTTTCCATCATCACCGTATCGCCCCCTTCCATGCTACCCCATGCGTCTGTGGCAATCTGGATGGAATACAGGTAGGGGCTGTTCAGTTTGACTAGGCACAGATTTAGCCCATGAATTGACGAGATTGTTGAGTCTGGTTCCCCATAGCCAAGTCCGTGGCCATAAATGCTGTCGGAGCAAGCGTCATTTTGGTCGATTCTAGACCATGCCCAGCGTAGCCTGTCGAACCTATTGGAGGCATAATCAGTATCTTGCCCAGAGACGGTCCAATGCCATTCACCCGTACTGCTGGAGTTATTCTCCATCCTCCATGTGCCTGTCGGGAACTCAGTATCTGGAACGTATCCGGATGAGTCGTATCCTGCTGCGAACCATGAAGGGTTTCCTGGAGGAAGTAATTGATTGGTGCAGTACTTGCCCTCAAAGGCCTCATCATTGCAGAATCCATTTTCCATTGGGTCGATCCACAAGGCGATTGGGGCATCCCTGTCTAGTTGGTTATTGGATTCATCCCCATCTATTCCAACTCCTGCATCGACGGTCCCCCTTATCGTGACACCCCCACTTAGCCACCCATCATCACTTAGACTGCTATGAGCAGTTGTCGGTTCCCAAGAATAGGAGACTCTTTCTTGGCCACCGGCGGGAATCGAGATATTGAAAGACCACTGGGCTAAGACAATTCCAATTGGGTGCCAGATCTCAAGTGTAGCGTTGGCCAAGATTGGTGTTTGTCCGATTCCGGCTTGCAGGAATGTTACATTGATCTGGATCAATTCACCCTTTGTCATATACTCCAAGGTGCTAGAATCGGGCTGAACCCAGACTTCTGGGGAAAGGGTGTTATTGCCGATTTCAATTCCGGTAACGACATAATCTACGGCATTGTTCCTGGGGGAAACGGGCAATTGTTTCCCGGCCTGCTCCTGCTCTTCTAAATAAAAATGCGGAATCGCAACTGAGAGTAACATCGCACAAAGAAGGACTGCGCCAACGGACCTCATAGACATTAAATTGCGAAAAACATCCGTGTAAGAAGGTTGGGGAGTCCGGTTCGGGTTCAAGGTTACCGGAGAATGGGAAATTCCCCATTTTTCGATGCCTAGTTGGATTGAGGAATGAAGAGCTTATGGCAATGGAGATGAGCGTGGGTATGTGGTCGAAAGGGGCATGGTCATCAAGCGCCTATTACTCGCCTCGATGGTTCTCGGACAAGTCACCCTTGCTCCGATCCTACTTTTCTCACTGACATATCTTCCGGAGATTGATGCGGAAAATTGGACAATTGGGATCAGAACAGAGTTGGCATACTGGGTCTTCATTGCAGGAATTTCTTATGGGCTGATTTCGCTAGCACTGGCTATTTTTGTCGGTGGATATCTGCCATATTTCATAGTAAACAGAGGTGGAGTTGTTTCTCTGTTGGGCCTTAGTAGACTGTCTGGAGATCCCGAAATGGTAGATCGCTCGAGACTTAGGCTTCAGGCAACGCCATATGGGAGAATGGCAAGGCTTGTTCACCAGAAAACCGAGTCTGGTGAGCATGAATTGATGGCAGTACATGGGGGACTGCAGCTATTGGCAATTCCGATGCAAGTAATTCTGATAGCGGTTCCATTGGCGATTATGGAGGGCTTTCCTGATTCCATGATTAAACCTGGGAGTGCTTTCGAAGTTGGAATGGCCGGTTATATCATTGCCTTGTGGATTGCAGTGAGAGTTCATCCGATTATCTCCTGGCACCTAGTTGGAATTGCGGCTATGTTCAGAAATGTCGTTTGGAGGGTTTCAAGACTTTCCTGGATCCTACCCATTTTACTTTACTGGGTTGTGGCTAGGATCGTTCTTGTGGCATCGTTAAATTGGTTGGACGTAGATTATTCTCAGTGGCATGAGATGCAACTTGAGGAAGTGATATTGCAGGCATTTGCAACTGATACGGAGATTCCGGATACGGCAATACTTGACTATATTGTGGCTATCTCTGTGCTACCGATGTCGACATTCACGACGATATCAGTGCTTGGGGGATCCCAACAAATGCCAAGTTGGATGTTTGGGCAGGAGGTCGGCTTGGAATCTCTGGCAATTGGTAAGCTTGAGGCCCCAGATGATGATAAAGAGGATGAAATTGGAGTTCGCCAGAGTGATGACGATGCTGGAAGCGAATCCGGAGAATTCCCCGAAGAGGAGGGTGAGGATGATAGTAGTAGAATGATTGACCTTCCATTCAGCCTATTTGATGGAGATTGAGTTTTCTCAAGTGAAGACGGTTTCGGAGATTTCGTTTAGGAACGCCCATCCAGATCCCAAGAGAGCACCGAATGCAACCGGATTGGGGCCATACCCCCATAGGAAGGCAGCAGAACCTACAATAATTACACAGCCAAACCAAAATCCATGATTTGGTGTTGTAACGACTGAATTGGATGACCATACCGAAACTAGGGTAATTAGAAGTAATCCACCAAAATACAGGCCTGACAAATCATCCCCTCAACTCGCGAATGACCTGCTCGACTCTGTCCATACCTCTAATGATGTCACCTTTGTTAATAGCGTAAGCGAACCTTAGATGACCCTCTCCTGCTTCCCCGAAAGCGGTTCCGGGAGAGCAAAGTACGCCTCCCTCAAGGAGCCTGAGGGCAATTTGCTCGCTGGTCATTCCCGGGATGTCTACCTTCGGGAAGACATAGAAGGCCCCAGTGGGGACGTGGCATGAAACTCCAGGAATTGCATTTAGCCGCTCGCAGATAAGGTCTCTCCTGCCCTTCAATTTCTTGCACATCATATCGGGGTAGTCTGGGGCTTTATTCAGAGCCTCAAGAACAGCGTACTGCATCGCATCATTACTGCAAGCGGTCACATAGTACTGCATCTTCGTCAATTCTCTAATTAGTTCGGGATCGGGGGAAAGCAGGTAACCCATCCTCCACCCGGTCATGGCAAATGTCTTCGAGAATGACTGAATCATGACCATTTTATCATACCCGGCACCAAGGAAGGAGACATGCGGACTGTCATACACTATACGATCATAAACCTCATCAGAAATTAGCCAGAGGTCATTTGAACGGGCGAATTCGACCAATGTATCCCTCTGTTCCTTACTCACATTGCCGCCCGTTGGATTACCCGGGAAATTGTATAGAATCGCCACTGTGTTCTCATCGATTCTGGACTCTAAGTCGGCAATGGTTGGGACGAAGCCATTCTCAAACTTGCAGGGGTAGAATGTGGGTTCCCCGCCGCATAAAACGACGTCGGGGGGGTAAAGAGGAAAGTAAGGCTCGGGAATGAGGACCTTGTCCCCTGGGTTGACTAATGCTAGGAAAACATCGAGTAGTGCATTGGTGCCGCTCATCGTAATACAAACACTAGACTCGTCGATCTCAGGGGAAAGATGCTGCCATAATTCTGCAATCTTCTTCCTGAGCGGGAGTAATCCTGCTGTAGAGGTGTATTTGTTCCTGCCCTCGGACATGGCCCTAGTGAATGCCTCGATTGCGACGGTTGGCGGTTGGAAGTCCGGTTCCCCCAAACCAAACTGGACGGCGTCATCACCGGCCATATCGAACATCCTACGAACCCCAGTTGGTTGTATGCTGTTTGAACGATCGGAGAATCGCACCATGCACCTACGAGGAGTCGTCTAGGTTTTCAATAAGGCGGCTCAAAGCTGCCAAAAATCGACATCACTCTACTAATCCTCGATAATTTCGGCATTGATAGCCTCGCTTTTGTTAGTGCGGAACCTATTGATCACATCACTTATCCCCTCATCGCCTCGGAATCTAACAAACATAACCGAGGAGCACCAAGCAACAAACACGAACATTACCAAGGCAATTGCTGATTTTGGAATCTCGAAGTCACTATTCCCCGCTGCGGATCCATTGACCATTGAAAACGAAGGTAGTGAGTATTTTTCTCCGGAGGATGCTCTTATTTCCAGTTCATGGGTCCCCTCCCCTAGGTCCTCCGGGGAAAGTATGACATGCCAGTAGAATGGTTGCAGGGGACCGAGGTTCTCAATGGCGGAAGAGTAGGATGTCTCGGTCCAAACCCCGTCGTTAATTCTGAACTCGACCCTCTCGACGACTCCCATCTGGCCCCATGCGTGGCCAGTGATATTGATTATTTCCGATGAGTCGTTTTCGCTGAGGATGTGATTCTGTATACTAACATCAATTGAATCAGGTTCAAGCATTCCCTCCATCTTTTGTGCCAGTAAAACTGCAGCGTGGGCATCGACCATCCCATATCCGAAATCCCGATTCCAATATGGGTCGATTTCTGGAGCACTGGGTTCCCCTTTTCTCTCGGCGGTTTGTTTCAACACCTCTTTGATTTGGACAGGGGAAAGATTCGAGTTCGCCTCCATTACCAGGGCAATGATTCCAGACACAGACGGGGTGGCATAAGAAGTTCCGCTCCCCCTTCCAGTATACGTATTCTGAGAGGCATCACCGCCAAGGAAATTATTGCAGCCCCCATCTGAGACGCATCCTTCGGCTTGGATGATATTGCTACCTGGGGCGCTAATCTCAGGAATCAACTCGTCTAGGGGATTTCCATTGCCATTGTCTCTTCTGGGTCCCCTCGATGAATATGAGGCAATAGTGTCGTCATCCCTATTCACAGTATTCTGATCGTCTGTGGCGGCGACAGTGATAGAGAGGGAGGATGCACTCATGCCAGAAAGGCCGTCATTATCGGGACCGTCGTTCCCAGCTGCATTGGAGACCGTGATGCCCGCTTCCATGGCCTCGTCTAGTATCCTGCTGTGCATATCAGAACCATCAGAGCCTCCATTCTCATGGCTAATGATCCCCCATGACAAAGAGATGACGTCTATTCCATGGTTTTCTTCATCGACGCCTGGCCAGGCGTCATCCCTGTGATCAATAATCCATTGTATGCCATTCATCGCGGACTCGTAGAACTCCTGCTCGATCAAATAATTCTCAAAGGGGCCTGCTCCCAGATCAGTCCCTATCCTTACGTCGACGAGTGAAGCATTAGGTGCAGAGCCGTAGAAATTGGACTGTGAACCATCGGCTTCGATTCCTGTGGCGCTGGCCATTCCCATGCAAGCTGTACCATGCTGATTTCCATCATCTGGATCGAATGAACCGTCATCCTCCCTACCTCCCGCTAGTATGCACTGTGGATCTGTATGGACGAAGCAGACCGCATCATAGCCTGCAACGAACTTGCCGGCGAGTCCGGGATGCTCATTATCGACTCCGGTGTCAGTAAGGGCAATATTGACCCCTTTACCACTGACTCCTAGATCCCAAGCCCCCACAGGGTATTCTGTGGAGTTGCGGGCCTTTACAGCAGGCGTCTGGATATCACCAAAGAAAACCAATTGCCCGTACCTTTCTACCATCACCACGCCATCGAGCTCGGAGAGTTTCTGGATCTCTGAAGAATCAACTGCCCCAATCAATAACGCATCTACCGAGTGAATCTCCACGTGTACCTCATGGCCCAACAGGGCGAGATTGGCGACATCGGCTGCATTGACATCCCGGGAGTAGGACAATCCAACATTGACCGGCCCCGAAGATATCTGAAGTGAGTCATGGATTCCGTTGGCATCAGAATCCAATGGAGTAGAGGGCCACCAAGGAACGGAATTCGACCAAGTAACAGGGTTTTGATGGGGTACTGAAGTGAGATGGTTTGGCATGAGGATTTGTGGAGAGTTGTCATACTGGGGAGGTTTGGAAGGTTCAATGCTGCCAGCTAGTGGAGTCAAAATAAGGATGCAAAAGACTGTGCATACCTCTTTGATGCCCATGGTTGGTCGGACCGTCACTTCCCCTTCAAATCAACCTTCTTTGGAATATTTGCAAACTCAATTTGAGAGGCTTCTAACGTAGGACATATTTTGGTGGGGGCACTGGGATTTGAACCCAGATCAGCGGGTGTCTTCCACCTAGCGTGCACCCGGTAGGTGCACGCTCTCGGGTTGCGACGGGTCGGTGCTCCAGTTGGTCATCAAATCCATCAGAAACCCACTCGTCGTCATTCCCGTGCAACTGGAGCCCGCGGTACTACCAGGTTATACTATACCCCCAAGGGTGCCTACAGATAGGACCCCCGCTTATGATAATCACGGTCGGAGATTCTAGCATTGCTAGAGATTGGAAACTATTGGGCCGGAGATGATGCTAATCAAAACCCAAACACCCATTATCGCCGTAGCTAATCCCCAAGATCTATGCCTGATTCCAACGCTCAGTGATCCTATTACTCCGGCTATTGAGCCTGGCGCCATGGCAATCATGCGAGTGATTAGGACAGTGATTCCAGCACAAATCCCGAATGCTACGAAGATCAATGGAGAAACGGCCAATCCGAATAGACCGGATCTTGCTACGCCCCCCACACCCTGGGGAATCATCGAGGGATCAGAAATCCATAAAAGCCAAGAAAGCCATAAACCGAGATAGACGTCCTCCTTGTGTCTAGCGAGTGATCGCCACTTCCGATACTCCTCGGGCAATTTCAGATGGGTGACTCTGCTTATGGCCTCAATCTCATGAATCTTGCCAAGACGTAGCATTGACAATCCATGGTAAACCATCATCAAGGCAATAAAGGCCTCCAGATACCTCCAAAATGCAGCGAAACCCAACGCGGGCAATACAGAAAGTGGGAGGGCGAGCAAACAGAAGCCCCAGAATGATGCATAGACGGTCAGGAAACCGCCGACCCCTGGGATCAATGGACTATCTGGGGAGTCGTATCTCCTCTCACTGGGTAAGGAGAGGGCAAACAGTGGGAGTAGAACAATCCCGATAAGAAGTGAGATGATGTCCAGAGGGGAGTTGTCAGAACCGAAAGAAGCTGAGATCACGGCCTTCTGGATCTCAGTGGGGGACATTGAACCGGGTTCCCAGTGAGAGACGAAACCAGCGGAGTCAATCACGATTACTGAATCAGTGGGCCCGCCTGGCAACTCCCTTCCAAATGTCGAATCATCCATCAAGAGGGGCCATGTCCCATTGAGGACCTGGGCGTAATCGTCCAGATTAATCGCTTGCAAACCCTCACCGGTTGCAATCTGAACGAAAGAGGGAGATCTGCCTTCATTCTCAAGAATCGATTGGGCAATCTCAAAATCTCCCATCTGCCTGATTGCATTCGGTGAACCGGGTGTGAATACCCCGACTACCACCACATCTGAATCGGCAATCAAATCTGACAGGGAGACAGCACCCCTTTCTGGATCATGGGAGAGGAGTATGAACGAAGGAGCGGCGGCGCCTTCCCTGTATGGTTCGGAATCCACATCTGGAAGTTGCGAAGCAGTTCCTGCACATGCCATGGCTAATATCACGACAGCTGCATATGCGGGAAGCGGTAACATTGTACTCCGAATCGAGACTCCGATCCACAATAGAAGTGAGATGGGGACCAGGAATGCACCGATCTCACCCCTTAGCATGGGTTTGTCATCTTCGGGAACCGTGAACCTTAGTATGGCCCATGAGTCACATTTAGCTCCGGGATCCTGATCTGAGAGGGTAAAACATGCATCTAGCATATAGCTCCCCGATACCAGAGGTTCTATTGTGCTCCAAGTCAGGATTGTGCGATTTGAGACGCCTTTAGAAAAACCATGTGGAATTTCGAAATGATCCGTCCACGAGTTTTCATCTAGATGCCCGTGAGCCATCTCATCCCAATCTACTGGGCCGACTAATTCGATGAATTGGGATGAGAAATCATCCGGGCCCCAAGGGGAGACTGGGGTGAACTCGACCCTAGCCATGCGGTTTCTGTCAATCACGACATTGAGCTCTACTTCAATCAGACTGCCCTCGATTGCTATGGAAGACCTAGCATCATACGTACCCCACCAGAGGGCTCCGGGAATCGAGCACTCATGTCTGACTTTGACTTCGATTTCTATGTAATCCCCCGTGTTCATACTGACGTTTACCCCTTCTGCCCTAGCCTCGAAGATATGTGGGTCAGTCCAATCGTTTGTCATGACAATGGAGTTTGTCCCTAGATCCGAGATTACCTCGTTTCCAGAGATTCGTAGGGAGACGAAAAACTGAGTATCTGCTCCCAATGGTGTACCGGAGATTACGTTAGTTGAAGAGCAAACACTACTGGAAGTCTCCAAGGATGCGAATAGAGCAATTGTGATATTTCCAAGGATTGGAGTCGGCTCTTGAACCGCTGATGTCTGAGCCAAGTAAACGGTATTCAGCGACACAGGATTTGTCTTTGAAAATGTGGAGCTTCCTGCGGGAAGTCCAGTAATGGTTGTCCAATTCCTATCAATGAACAGATTGTCCTCCACACCCTTGAGATAAAGCATACTCTCCTCGGGGTAAAAAGCATCAAAACCTGGGCCATCATACGCAGTTGAGCCCTGTCCGATGACATTTGAGGACCCAAATAGGAGTGTGACTATCGTGGTTATGAATAATACAGCCCAAATTGACCTCCGAGACCTATTTTCTTGTTCTCCGGAGTGCAAATTGATCATCTGGAAAAAACACCCCCACCTATAGAAACCTAATTGCAAGGGCTAGGGCGATAAGTGCCCCGGAAGCAGTGCTGATGAAATTCACACTGTGCTTTCCCAGCAAACCCCTATTTTCGAGTACGGCACCCAGTAAAGAGTCGATTTGGCAGCCGAACCATCCAATGATAGCCACGAAAGTGAAAAGAAACAATGAAGGGGTCCGGTCACCATTCAATGCACCCAATACAGTTGAAACAAGGGCGATAAGTAAAGCCCCATAGAATGCTGCCAGAGTTCCAGTTGGGGACATTCCGCCATTGGTTCCAGGGGGGACTACATCAAGAGTGGTAATTATCCTAGTTCGAGGGTCCAAACTTCCAATCTCCGAGGCGAGGGTGTCGGATGCAGCCACGGAGATTGCTGAACAGAGCAAGAAGTATGCCCATTCGGACCCACCTACGGAAAAATTGACAATTGTCACGATGAAAGCTGCCCCCCCATTGGCAATAACATTCTTCCACCCCCTGACCCCGTCATTTGGCTCCTCGGCTGATATCAAAACCTTCTCCTCGTACCTCCACTTGGTTGCAACTGATCCGACAACTAGGAAGGTAATTAGGACCGCTAGCCAAGTCCAATGACCTAGAAGTGAGACTACTGAGGCAACTGCGAGAGCTGCAATGATTCCGCCGGAATCCAATAAATCCTTGGAAATTGAGATTGCTATTAGCAATGCTACAAGGAAAAATGAGATTAGTAGATCGCTGCCGAATTCTATCATTTGTATGTAATCGTCATCGCACACGGTCAAGAACGATTCGGAAATTTGAGAGTGGTAAAAGCGAAATGAGCAGACGAACTAATTTTCCAGTGACTTGATGCCGGTCATCAGGGACCTAGCGACAGCCAGAATACTTAGTATCAATGTAACAGTCCAAAAGAGGCCTATCAAGGCTGATTCGGAGTCCCCTAGTCCCAGATACTTAGGGATGACAAAAGAGGCGTATGATGAGCCATTCCAAAGTGCATGACCAGAAATTGCCAACACCAGAGCACTCTTGATTGATTTAGGGGTTCTAATTCCTTGACGATCGGGGTAGGGTTCGATTGCTTCGTATTTTATCCCAAAATCATGAGCAGAGAGTTGGAGTTTCTCGTCGGCGATTGAGTCGGACGACTCGTATTTCCCCTCTGTCCACCAAGTTGGCTCGAGTACGGTAATTCTCTCCAGGTGCTCGGCTTCCTCCTCTGGGGTTCTTCGCTCACCGTCAAAGCCGGATAGGTCCCCATCCCCATCTAGATCGATTCCAATTGACTCAATGAGATCCACAGTTCCTATTGCTGCTGATTTGGCTCTCCATGTCAATCGCGACCTAATTTCGCTGTCAGTGGCCATCCAACCGATTGCACACCCGGAAATTGCGGTCCAGACAGCATGACCAGGGATGGATCCAATTCCCCTGACAAGAATCGTGACTGTGATGGATAGGGGGCCTCCTATTAATGAATAGCCAATGTACTGGAAGTTCTCAATAAGGGCGAAACCGAGGCCGACAGTGAAACCAATCTGGAATCCCTTCTTTGGGCCAGTAATTGATGGCAGGAACAAAGCAACTGCGATGGCTTTGAAGAATTCCTCACAAACAGGGGCAGAGATTGCAAGTATGGATAGCTCCATTGCCCAGTTTGGGAATGATGAGGGGATTAATTCGGGCGCGACTAAACTGTTGAAGAAGAATGCCGGAAAGGCGGAGGCCATGCCAGCGATCAGCCAAGATTCGGCCTCTCTGCGCTTAGTTGGCATCCCTATTGAAGAGGTAGACGAGCCCCACCATGCAAGAACTGGTAGTGAGAATCCCACTAGCCAGAGAGGAATTGCTAGAATGAGGAACAGTGCATTTCCTAGCGTTGCAGTCCCACCGAAGAGAAACAACGAAGTGAGTGTGAATCCAAGCAAAACAGTCGCTGCGAAGATCGTCCAGAGTTGCCTACTTGGAGGCGTCTCCAAGATTGAGTCCTCCTTGATTAAGAATCTAGAAAAAATTGTCCTAGTGGGAGTCTGCAGAGAGCCGCCCTCGGGTAAGGCGTGCATCGTAGAGCCCTTTTCATCTGGAGTAGCGAGTCTGACATGGATAATTCGTGGACGGTGAAGACGGAAAAGTAGGAAGATCAGGGGCAAGCTGCACATTCCCCCTGATAGAGTTAGCACTGGTTCATTTTCTACTAGGCCCAGTATGATGAACAGAGAGGCATACATCAGAAAAAATGCGGGGAGAACGGTTGCTATCATGCTGAAATATACCTTCCAAGGCTTGCTCTCCCTGAAAATACGGAGGTTTGCAGGGGGGGGGCTTAGTGCTACGGGGTACTTGACCCTGAATCTCCTGTTGAGGGAGTCAATTAGAATCCGTTCTCCTTTCATATCAATCAAGGTGTCACTCAGATCGCCCATCACTCAAACGCCTGTTGCGTCTGGTGCTGTTCCTCATCACTGTGACACTATTGGGATGGGGTAGTCGATTTTGGGTTTTGGCTTTACATCACAACGCCACATGAACCACAGAATACCTCACTGCGGGAGTTGTCTCGCTGCATGCTCCATTGACCGCATGCCGGGCAAGGGGGCAATCCCTTCTCATTAGAGGAGACTCTGGGAAGTCTCCGTGGCTTCTTTTTCCTTCGAACGAACCAGCCGTTCTTTGGCCTCTTCACCTTGGGCATTGATAACCGAAAAAGATACTGTAATATGAGTTTGGCGGATAGAGTATGAAAGCGACGAGATATTTAGTGATGGTCTCATTCGAGGACCATGGAGTGCAAGATTGTCGGGGCTGGGGTGTCTGGACTTTCATGTGCAGTTAGGCTGCTGGAAAGAGGGCACGAAGTGGAAATTATCTCGGATAGATTTAGCCCAGATACAGTGTCTGATATTGCCGCTGCGCTTTGGTATCCATTCTTGACGGCCCCAGTGGAGAAAACCGATAAATGGGGAATGGTGACTTATCGAGAGTTGGAGAAACTGGCCGTGGATTGTCCAGATTCTGGAGTAACGATAAGGGATGGAAGAGAATACCTGAGAGAAGTTGTCGAATTGCCTTCATGGAAGGATGACATTTCTCATTTTAGAGTTCTAGAGATCGACGAGATACCTGATGGATACGTCTTTGGTTGGGAGTTTAGGTCGCCGATAATTGAGATGAACAGATATATGCCATGGTTAAGGGATAAAGTTGAGTCAGGTGGTGGTTCTTTCAGGCGGCTCCTTGTCAATGACCTCAGTGATGTTGGTGGGGACTTAGTGGTGAATTGTGTGGGACTTGGAGCTAGAGAACTGTGCGATGACAAAGAGGTAAAACCCACAAGAGGTCAGATTTTGTACATCAAACAGGATCCTGGAGTTGGGCACTACGACCAACAACCGGAGACTCTGACATACACGATCCCAAGGGGTGACGTGACAGTTTTGGGTGGAACTGCCCAGGTAGATGACTGGGGTCTAGAAATTAGAGAGGAGGAAAATGACTTGATCCTGAGCAAGATCGAAGCATTGTGGCCAGAAATCGACAGGGGCAAAATAATCGGCGGGGCTGTCGGACTGAGACCCACTAGAACAGAAGTAAGGCTGGAGGAGGAGGAGGTCAGAGGGACGAGGGTGATTCACAATTATGGCCATGGAGGTGCAGGAATCACTCTATCCTGGGGCTGCGCGGACGAGGTATCAGAAATTGCAGAGAGGGGTGTTGAGGATTAATTTCTCATACAGCGGCGAGCACGAATAACCATGTGCGAGGAGATATTTGACGTTGTGGACGTTTCTGACAACATCATTGGCACTGCTAGTAGGAAGGTAGTTCACGATCGAGGACTACTTCACAGATCCGCCCATCTGCTGATTTACAATTCAGAAGGAGACGTTCTCCTACAGAAGAGATCCGAAACAAAGGACTCTTTTCCGGGGAGATGGGATTCATCTGTATCCGGGCATGTTGACAGCGGAGAGGGATATGACGAATGTGTCGTTAGAGAGGCTCGGGAGGAAATCGGTCTTGAGATCAGGGGGACTCCGGAAAAATTATTCAAAATCGATGCATGTGAGGAGACCTCTCAAGAGTTCTGTTCTGTTTACAGGCTGTTCAGTGAAGGGCCATTCCACCCCGATTACAAAGAAGTCTCAGATGTGACTTGGTTTTCCAAGAAGGAGGTAACTAGGCTACTGGGAAAAACCCCAGAAAAATTCTCACCCGCGTTTTGCTTAATCTGGGAGAGACTTAATTCGTAACTGGGATCCTATTTTTGATGCCCTTAACTGGAGTATTGATGTAAGCCAGCTTGGTTGTACTAATCACAGCTGCCCCAATCTTATACGGATCGCCGTTTGATGACGGTCTGCGATCCTCCAAACGGCCGCACCAACCATCCTCAACGGTGCCGATGGGGATCCTTATGGAGGCCCCCCTATCAGAGATCCCGTAGGAAAACTCATGGATGGACTGCGTCTCATGTAGTCCAGTAAGGCGTTGATCATTGTCAGCCCCATAAACGTCCATGTGCTTCTCGATGTGTCTGCTGAATTCTTCACAGACCTGGTTGAATATTTTCTCGTCGCCACATGTTCGCAGGGTTGAGTCAGAGAAATTCACGTGCATCCCTGAGCCGTTCCAGTCAGTCTGCCCCAGGGGCTTTGGATGCCAATTAATGGATAACCCATACTTCTCGGCATTCCTCTCTGCCAGATACCTTGCGACCCAAACCTGATCTCCTGCGTTCTTTGCGCCTTTGGCGAAGATCTGGAATTCCCACTGACCGACTGCGACTTCGGCGTTGATTCCCTCGACATTGATGCCGGCGTCTAAGCACATGTCCAAGTGAGACTCTATCACTTCCCTGCCATAAGCATTCGAGGCCCCTATCGAGCAATAGAATTGTCCCTGGGGAGTCTGATCCCTTGGGAAACCATAGGGCAGGTTTGTCTCGGGATCCCAGAGGAAGTACTCCTGCTCGTACCCGAACCAGAAGTCGTCATCATCCCCTTCGATTGTTGCTCTTCCGTTAGAAATGTGAGGCGAACCGTCGGAGTTGAGTACCTCGCACATCACTAGAAAGGCATTCAGTCTATCTGGGTCCGGAAAAACTGAGACTGGTTCCAACAGACAGTCAGATGATCCACCTTCTGCCTGTTGGGTTGAGCTCCCATCGAAGGACCACATCTTGCAATCTTCGAGACTTCCTGAGAAATCTGAAACAACCATGGTCTTGCTTCTCATGCTCTGCGTTGGTTCGTATCCGTCTAGCCAAATGTACTCTAACTTCGATTTTGTCGCCATGCGGGTATGCGAGAGAAGGCAGTATATAATCTGAACGTATGAGTAACTATATTCAATACTAATGACTAAAAAATAAATATAATCATCAATTATTATACGAATGGAGAATAATGAGCTGTTTTCTATACAAAATATTATTTTATTACTTTATCGGCTATGGAAAAACGAACAGTTTGACATTTGTGGAATTGGCCCATGGGGATAGTGAATACTCAGGACATTCAATAGTAAGAATTCTGCCGGCTGTACATGGGACTGAAGGAAGCGTGGGAAATCGTAGAGTTTCGTCGATTGCTCATCGGGAGATTCGTCAATATAATTGGTGGCTCAATTTTCATTATTGGCATGGGCTGGACGGTTGCGCAGTCAGGAGGCCCCAAGGCATACGGAATGATCTTCACTGCATATTTCCTAGGACACCTCCCCCTTCTACTCTATGGGGGGATGGTAGTGGACAGGATCCCGAGGAGGACCGTTGCCTTGGTTGCCGATCTTTCTCAGGCCATTCTAGTCCTTCTAGCGATTTTGGGGTTAAAAATCGGATTGAACGAGTTCAGAACTCTACTAATAGTCACATTCCTGACTGGTGGAGCTGGAGCTTTTTCCATTCCTGCGATTGGTGCATTGGTACCAGATCTGGTAGACGAGGAATTGCTCCCACAAGCCAACTCTCTGAGAGGTATTGCAATAACGGGCGCTTGGATTCTGGGGCCTCTTATTGGCGGATTTACTGTGGGCAGGTGGGGAATAGAAGCCTGCCTCCTAATTGATGGCTTGACTTTCATAGCCAGTGGGATGATTCTCTGGACGATTTCCAAGATTCCAATAAATCGTGATAAGCCTGTGGGGGACACCATGGATGAGATTGGAGAAGCTTGGAGCTTTGTGAGGACCCAACCGTGGCTATTTGCAGGGATTGCAATATTCATGGTTTGGCACATTGGCGACTCTGCGATAGAAATTGGGATTCCTTTCATCATAGAAGGAAGGGGGCTAGGGGCGAACGAATTCGGCATATTTGGAGCAGTTGGGGCTTTTGGGGCAATGACTGGTTCGCTATTGGCGGGTTTGAGACCAATCTCGAAGGAAGCGAGGGGGCTGGCTTTTTACTTACTAATTGGAGTCTGTTCCTGGTGCATGCTGATGTTTGCAATGCCATTCCCCTTCTGGGTGGTATTGATCTTCGTGCTAGCTGAAGGGATTATGGGAGGCATGTTGGGTGTAATTTGGAGGACTACAATGTCTGACAGCGTTGATCAGCATCTGCGTGGAAGGGTTAACTCGATAGATGCAATTGGATCTTTGATTTTTATCCCCCTGGCGCCTTTTATCGGGGGTTGGATGATTGAGTCAACGAATGTGATTACAACCTACGCAGTCGCGGTCTCATTCATGATTCTGGCTACAATGGTTGGATTATTGACCCCCCAGTATAGGAGTTTTGTGAGGGTTGATTCCGAGAGATTTCCAATATCCACGGTAGACTAAGTCGCATCATTGTCAAACCAAGCTGAGTATGCCCTACTCTGCAAAAAGACGGTCAATGACAATACGATTGCAAAGGTTATCCATGCAAATATTGTTTTGTCGAGCATGACAATTATCTCTGTTAGTACTAGTCCATCAAAAATAACACAGGCCGAGAGGAAAAAAATTCGGCTGATTGTCCTGATAATACCCTCTCCTTGTTGGGAAGCGACCTTGTTTATTCGATAGACACGTCTCTTGTCTGTTGCTGACTTCAGTCTAGCGAATGCTCTGTCCCTCTGTTGGCTTGGGGCTAGGAAAGCCTCATTTTCCAATGAGGAGGATTTGTCGATTCCAGAGCTCTGGCTCATTGCCACGGGATGGAGGGGGGATAAATCAGTACTGTGCTCAGGCCAAAGCATCGGTGCAACATGGGCATGGTTGGACCCAATGGCCCGGGGAAATCTCCTTGAGGGAAAGGTCCATGTCAATACTTTGCTCCCAGTTTGGATGGCTCACGCGGTGCCCAAAGGGACACCCAGGTGGTGGGTTGATTGGTGAAGGAACGTCTCCCTGTAGCACGATCTTGTCCTCATTTGCACCGAATTTCGCCTCTGGAATTGCTGAGATTAATGCCTTGGTGTAGGCATGGGCAGGATTCGCGAATATCTCATCTGAATCGGCCAGTTCGACGATTTTCCCTAGGTACATTACAGCGACCCTGTCACTAATGTGGTGCACTACATTCAGTGCATGAGTGATAAACACATAAGTCAGACCGAATTCCTTCTGGAGATCCTCTAGGAGGTTGAGTACTTGGGCCTGGATACTGACATCCAAGGCACTTGTCGGTTCGTCTAGGAGGATGAACTTTGGATTCAGTGCGAGCGCCCTAGCTATTGCCAGCCTTTGTTTCTGTCCGCCGGAGAACTCATGAGGAAGCCTGTAGAGGTGATCTGCATTCATTCCAACAGTGTTCAGCAGTTCGATGACCCTATCTGTCAACTCCTTGCCCCTGCAGACATCGAAAATCGTTAACGGTTCTCCGACAGCGGTTCTGATTGTCATTCTGGGATTGATAGATCCCCCCGGGTCTTGGAACACCATCTGCATCTTCTGTCTAAGTTCTTCCCTGGGCATCGAGTTGATGTTCGTCCCATCAATCATAATTTCTCCGTCGGTTGCCTCTATCAAGCCCATCATCATGCGGCCCAGAGTCGTCTTACCGCAACCAGATTCGCCTACGATACCCAGAGTCTCTCCCCGCATTACTTGGAGGGAAACGCCGTCGACAGCGCGCACGTACTCGCGGACCCTTCCGAAAAGGCCACCTCTCATTGGAAAGTACTTGCGGACTTTGTCCATCACAATAATTGTATCTTCAGAGTCAATCATTAGGCGTACCCCCAGCTGAGTCAAGTTTGGTGACGAATCTGTCGAATGCGTCTTGGACTTCTGACATCACCTCGGTCTTACCTAAATGGTGGCAGCTAGCAAGATGGCCGTCCCCTAAATCGACCGAGGGGGGAGTCTCAGAGGAACAGAGATCATCGGCAAAGGGACACCTCGGATGGAATCGGCAACCGGATGGCAGGTTGATTGGGTCGGGAACCTGGCCGGGAATGATTGGTAGTGTGTCCCGGCCGTCTCCAATCCTAGGAATACTGTGCATAAGCCCAACTGTGTAAGGCATACGGGGCGAAGTCAATATCTGTTCAATCGAACCCTGTTCTACGATTGAACCAGCATACATCACCCCGACCCTCTCGCACATGTCGGCGACAAGCCCGATATCGTGCGTGATTAGTAGAACCGCGGTGCCTCTGCGATCACGGAGGTCTTTCATCAGGTGAACTATCTGTGATTGGATCGTCACATCTAACGCAGTTGTGGGCTCATCAGCGATTAGTAACTTGGGCTCACAAGCCATCATCATGGCAATCATGACCCTCTGGCGCATTCCGCCTGAAAGTTCGTGGGGAAACATCTTTGCCACTGCCTCCGGTTTTGGTATTTGCACCTCTCTGAGGCGCTCGACTATTACCGAAGAGTGTGCATGGTCGATAGAATTCAGAGAAGAGAGGATCCATGTCAGAAGGAAGAATCCTGCAAGGAATGAGGAGAAGATAGGTGCACTGCGGAAGAGGACCCATGCGCCGTACAAGATTGCTACTGTCATTATATCATTGGCACTGGGCCTGTAAGACTTTGGATCCTTGCAAATGCTTGCAATCTTGGTGAATGGTCTCGAGACTTTTGCTCTCATGCTAGCATACATCCTCTCTATGAAGCTCATTTCGACAGGTGGTAGCTTTCCATGTAGTAGCATTACCTCATGAATCTGCTTCTCGACGGAATAAAGGGGGTTCAAGGCAGTCATAGGTTCTTGGAAGATCATGCTGATCTCGTTGCCTCTTAATTCTCGTAGTCTTTTCTCGGGTACGGATGTGAGGTCCTCTCCCTCAAAAAATATCTGGCCGTTGTCTAGTTTTCCTGATGACAGACCAATTATGGAGAGGGATGATACTGATTTCCCGGATCCGGACTCTCCCACTAAACCAAAGATTTCACTCTCATTGACATTGAAGGAGACGGATTCCAGTGCTCTGACGGCACCCTCATCGGTCGGGAAATGTAGCTTCAAATCGCGCACCTGAAGCATTGGTTGCTCGCTCATGATTTGGACCTCCTCTGCTTCGGATCGAAGACATCCCTTAGCCCGTCCCCTAGAAGGTTGAACCCAAGTGTCGTCACAAGGATGGCTATTCCTGGGAATGTGACCATCCACCATTGCTCTGGGAAGAAGTCACGTCCGTCTGAAATCATCTTGCCCCACTCTGCGGATAGCCCCTCGGCACCGAGACCGATGAAAGAAAGTCCGGCGGCAGTTAGTATGGTGCCACCCACATCCAGAGACACCGCGACAAGCATAGGGGCCCATGCATTTGGGAGTACATGCCTGAAGAGGATTCGGAAGTCGTTCGAACCCACGCTCTTTGCCGCTTCGATGTAAGTGTGCTCCTTCACATACAGTACCTGCCCCCTTATTATCCTGGAATATCCCGGCCACCCGGTGAAAATTAAGGCGAGCATAACTTTCTCCAGACGGCCTAGTCTGACGTCTTCCATGCCTATGGCTCCAAGATCGTTGACATCGCCCATTGCAGCTACAAGCGCAAGAGCTAGAATTAGGCCGGGAATGGCAAAGAAGACGTCAGCGATCCGCATTATTGCTTCATCCACATAACCTCCGAAATAGCCACTAATTCCCCCAACGACCAACCCTAGTAGGCATGTGACTAATGCCACTGTGAAACCTATCGTCAGGGACTTTCTCGAGCCATACAGAATCTTACTCAAAATGTCGTGGCCGGTTTGCGTTGTTCCGAGTGGGCAGAGCTCGTAGCCATCGGGCAACCAATCGTAAGAGTAGAAATCGGGACATCCGTTGTGGAGGCGGCTGGAATCCAAGTCCCTGCCGGTTTCTGTGTAAAGGTAGAGGTTGTAGTCTGAACCAGATTCCACGGAGAGGTTGGCACGCATTTCTGCATTATCGGGAACTGTGACGGAATACCATTCATCCTCTGGATCCGGAGCCGCACTTGTTAGGGGACTGGGGGTAATTGGGGCCTCCTCAATGGGCGAAATGAGGAAATATAGTTCCGAGGATGTAGTGGCGGATGAATCGGTCCTCTCGATGGTGAAATTGTCTTCCCATGGTCCCTCGAATCCCCACACAGTTTCGTTGAAGATGTTGACTTCGTATGTCCACTCTCCGGAACCCCCATCTATCTTGAAAAGGCCAAAAGTCCCATTGATGGCCCCTGAAATACACCCATTGCAGGACCATGTGCTGTTTGCATCGTCATCGACATGAACTGAGAAAATCCGGATGCCTATGGAGGATGGGTCAGCCCCTGTGTCGTGGTGAATCCTAAGGTTGGCAGAAGTACCCGCGGCACTGCCTCCTGATGCCTCCTGTATCCCATCATTGTCAACATCATAGATGTCAGTCAGTGGGTTGTCATCACTGACTTCATCGTAGTCTTCGATCCCATCGCCATCATCGTCGAGATCGAGATAGTCTGGTCCGCAGAACATGTTTGTTGAATTGTCAAACCATATCTCATTGTCACAAGTCTCATTCCAATCTCCATCGAAATCGAATTGTGGCTGGAAGTAGGGTTCGACCATGGTGGTGGGTTCGAAGAAATCTAGAATCCCGTCATTGTCATCATCCGAATCGTAGAAGTTGTTCAGCAAATCCCCATCATTGTCATCATCGCCATTTGATGCCTGAAGATCAAGCTGAAATTTCTGCGCGGCGTCACTTGGGAATGAGACCACACTGTCCATCTGAGGGCCACTGAATGGTGGGAGTTTTTTGTAAGCGTAAGCGACTACCGTGGCACCAGTGTCAGGGTCTTCCATGTAGATGTTCCATTTCTCCTCTCCGGTTAGAGACGCATCCTGGTGTTGCTGGGCGATTTCATCAGCAAAAATGGAGATGTTGACGACGAAAAGTACCATCAGAAGACCGACGACTGAAAGGAAGCTGTTTCTGAATAGCTTCCAGCCATCCCTTGTGGACTGTACTGAGCTCCCAAATCGGGACGACAGTGAACTGGAGGTGTTGGAATTGAGAATTGCATCGATTCGTGAGGAAGTGGATTCCCACGCCTTGTCCATTAGCTTTAGTCGGTCGGGTATTACTAATGCTAGGACGAAAACTACAGTAATGAAGACCATTGTTGGTTCCTTGAACTGGAATGCAAGAAATGCCATGGGGATGGCGATGAGAATCTTGATTCGCCCTTCGCGGTCAAGTGAGGCGAAGAATAAAGCGAAGAGAGAGAAAATCGCCGCTACTAAGGCGCCGAGGAAAATCCTACCGTCCACCCTCTCACCCCAACCTAACCCTTGGATCGACCCATGCGTAAGCGATGTCGACGATCAGATTTGAGAGAAGGAAGATGACTGAGGTGACCATTGTGACACCCATGATTACTGAGAAGTCGACGTCATTGATTGCCCTAACGGCTGCCATTCCCATCCCAGGTAGAGAGAAAATTGTCTCTGTCAGAACAGCCCCTCCAAGCACCCCACCAAGCATGAATCCGAGAATAGTGACGACTGGAATGAGTGCGTTCCTAGCTCCGTGTTTGAGAATTACAGTGCGTTCGTTGAGCCCCTTTGCTCTTGCAGTCCTGATATAGTCCTCATTCATTACCTCTAATAGGCTTGATCGCATATACCTGAGTAGCCCTCCCGCCGTGCCAAGGGAAAGACATACAACGGGGAGGGTGAGATAGGAAAGTGACTGGGTTAAAAGCTCGAATCTTGTCTTGTCCTCTGGAACTGGGTTGGCAATAAGCGAGTCCAGAGTGTACATCCCAGATGCCTCGTAACTGAACAAGGTGATTGGTTCAACGTCCATGGGATTCGAGTAAAATAGTGCAGACAGGATTACCCCCATGGATGCGATGGTGAGGGTCACCTTGTCTCTTGTCGTTTCGGGGGAGGAGACTTTGTCCAACCTACCCTCTACCTTTAGGTCCATCAGAGCTAATACAGAACAAAACAGGAAGAGTGCAGCGAAACCGACATTGCCGATATCTATGACCCCTCCGTCCATCGGGAAATCCGACCCAGGTGGCTTGCGTCCGAAGAGTGGAAAACAGCCACCTTCCGTTCCGAACAATGGGTCGCAGATACCGAATTTGGTCGCGAAGAGGTACTGGAACATCAGTGCGAGCCAGAAAATTGGCAGACTCACGAACGCTATCGCGATGAACCGGGTAGTATGGTCGAGCAACCTGTCCTGATAGACGGCGCTGAGGACACCTAGGAAAATACCGAGGGGGGCACCGATCAATATTGCCCCGAATGACATCTCTAGGGTCACCGGAACCGCTTGTTCCAGAACTTTGGAAACTGGTTTCTTGTAGGAGAGGGAGTAGCCCCAGTTGCCATCGATTATCCCGCCGCTGTCATACTCTATCGTAGAGTATGATGAGGCTTGATCGCCCGTCCCATTATCAGTATCCCAGTCACCCCAGATAACTCCATCACCGTCTACGTCCGTCAGCCCCATATAGTGGATGTATTGTTCGTAAATCGGTACCGGATTGCCTTCCTCGTCTGTGAAGTGGAGCTTGAACTTGATTTCTTTAAGGGTGTCGTCTTGGCACTTGAGTCCGCAATAGGCTCGGGCTGGGTCCGACGGGACAATGTGAGAGATCGAGAAGGTCAGAATTGAGACGCCGAGCAAGACTGGGATTAGAAGTAATAGGCGCCGGACCACATACTCCCACAGCTGCATAGAGCCCCACCCGCAGTAGTCACTAGAAAATGTTGTTTACGGTCAACCGGCAGCGGATGGACCGCTGCCGGCGACCTTACGTTTAATTGTCGTTTTTCGGCCTTGCTCAGGTCTTGTCCACGTTGAACCACGGGATCGTGGCCGGTGGAACCTCCTTCGGCATTGACACCCTGGCAGAGTGGACGTGGTAGCTTAGGTACTGAGCCTGGAAGATCAGTGATGGCTCTTCCATGTACAGATCATGTGCCTGCTCGTAAAGAGCCGCACGGGCTGTGGGGTCCGTCTCTGTCTTTGCTGCAATCAGGAGTGCGTCTACAGCTGAATTGTTGTATCCAGTGTTGTAGACATCTCCGTGGGCATCCGCACTAGCTACGAACGGGAACCAGTAGTTGTCTGGATCGTTGTAGTCAGGGGCCCATCCCATGAAGATCATGTCCCAGTTGTATGTCGAGAACATTCTTGAGAGGAGATCGCCCCATGCAATTCCAGTGACGGTGTTGGCGATTCCGACAGCGTCTAGGTTCTGGGCCATCAGTGCTCCATTCTCCTCACGCTGCACGTTGCCAGTGTTGTAGAACATCCTGAGGACGTCGCCCCCAAACCTCTGGCAAGGAGTGTTTGTATTAGAATCATGGTCATCGCAGGTAAATCCTGCAGCATCCAGAGTTGCCTCGGCAGCAGTTAGGTCGTAAGTGAACATCTGCTGCTGAGTCTCAACGAATGGCATCCCGACTGGGATTGGGCCATACAGAGGAATGGCGTAGCCGTTGTAGATGTCGTCGATGGCAGTCTGATAATCGTAGATCTGGGAAAGGGCCTTTCTCACAGACCCATTGCCCATCCATGCGTTGCAAACATCATCTTCCCCGTCACTATCCGTGTCAGTCTCGCAGGTAGGACGGGTGTTAAGTGCGCCCAATGCGACAGTCAGGGAGTTCTCCGGACCGCAGTCAGTACCAAGAGTGGCATTGCCCGTGATTCCGGTTGGAGTCCCAGTGTTGTCACAGACCTCACCGATCTGGGCGACTGATACCGATCCGAAGTCGACATCCCCGTTCTTCAGGGAAGCTACTCTGGTCGATTCCTCGGCAACCTCCGACCTTGTGATCTTGTTCAGGTTGAAGTTTCCGCTCTCCCAGTACAGCCAGTTTGGCTCGAGAACAATCTCCTGCTCCTCTACGTATGAGCCTAGGACGTATGCGTTAGTCCCGATTGGGTTGTTGTGCATGTACGCGTTGCAGTGGTCATCAGTCTCGACCGCGTTAGTGGTCGCGTTGTAGGTGATGACTCGATTTGCCTCGCACGTGCCCTTGTCGATTACAGCCCCGATCCAGAAAGCGATCGTAGGGATGAAAGCCGAGTAGGCCGATTTAAGTGTGGCGGAGAAAGTTCCGTCTGGGTTCACATTGAGTCCGCTGCAGTCTGCAGCCAGAGTCTCGTGTAGGATCCAAGATACGCCCGAGTCTGGAGAATCATACTCCAGTACCCTGCACCATGAGTAATTCACGTCCTCAGCGGTGAAGGCCTCTCCGTTGGAGAAGTATACGTCGTCACGTAGGGTGAAGGTGTATGTCAGGCCATCCGCGCTGATCGAGTGAGATGTCGCGAGACGCGGTACTAGGACTGGGGTCCCTGCTGCCGAGGGTTCGTATCGGTAGAGGGTGTCATAGACGTTCTCGATGACAGCTCCTGAGGAGGTGTCGTAAGCATCGGCTGGGTCCATCATAGGAGGGTCGATGTCAGCGGTTATAGCGATGATCTCGCATGCAGAGTCGACTCCGTTAAGGGTGTCCTCTCTGCACATCCTTAGGTCCTGGAGGGCAGCTTTTGCCTGATCTAGGCTCATGGCCCCAGTGGCGTACTGGTTGATGTAGTAGGCCTGTCCCAACACGCACGAGCCATCGTCAAGTGTTGCTGCTGCATTGTAGTTGTCAGCAGAAGCGTCGGTACAGCCAGTGTAATCACAGTCTCCGGCTTGTGTGGCGGCTGCGTTGTAGTTCGCTGCAGTGGTGACCATACAACCGACAATCACCTCAACTGTAGTTGTCGTGTTGTTGTATACAGTAACGGTCTCTGTTACGGTCTCCGTTACAGTCTCAGCAGTAAACGTACAAGACCCGTCATCTACGGTGGCGCTCGCGTTGTAATTTGAGGCACCGGCATAGGTGCAACCAAGTGCTATAGCGTCGGGAATGCCGTCCCCATCGGTATCCTCCCCGGCGCATCCCGCCAGGGCCGATGCAATCATCAGTGTGCATAATAGAAGTGCGTTCGCTTTGGACTTCATCAGGCTATTGAGGTTATGCAACGTATTTAGTATCACCCCAAAAATAGGGACAAATGGCGTTTTAGAGGGATTTAGAGGACCAATAATTGACTTTCATTCCATTTTTCTTTATGGTGGACGTGCCGAGATTTGAACTCGGGGCCTCTTCCATGCCAAGGAAGCGCGCTTCCAAGCTGCGCCACACGCCCATTGATTAGCGGAGTCTTTGCGCCCATTTAAGGGGGATGGGGTCGAAGAGATGGCATGGGAACCGAGGGGGGTAATGTTCCGGATGCTCTTGAGATTCCGCCGGGACTAATTGAGGCCCTGACTGAGAATCTCCAAGGTGAAGATGCCCCCTTCCTGGAGCACCTTGGAGAGAACCTATCGTTGGAATGGCTCCCTGTGGGAGAGGCTCGCCTGGGTCTGACACGTTTTGAGTGTGATCATCATGAGCTTTACCGAAGGAGGAGGCTCAAGGTTCCACCTGGTGAGATAGTAATTGCCTTGAATCCGATTCTCTCAGATGATACGGCCCTACTCAAACACACCTTGGTGCACGAGTTACTGCACGCTGTGGGTCTCCTCGATCATGATGGGCTGCACTCTGAGATAGTCAGGAAGGTGGCCCCTCCACCGAAGATGAAGGACTCACCAGTACTCATGCGGCTCCGAGGGGAGGTGCTTTCCAAGATGCCGGAGGGGCAGTGGATATGCGGCAAATGCGGTCATGCATGGGAGCGGAGGAGAGTGACGCGGCCAGATAGGTGCCCTAAGTGCGCGAGCAGGTTCGAAGAAAAGTGAGAGTTCATCTAACTGTGGCCCCCGGGACGGTACGGGCGATTGGTGTAGTCTGGATATCATGTCGGCCTTCTAAGCCGGTGACACGGGTTCGAATCCTGTATCGCCCACCATTCATCTTCCACCCCTAACGCGAATCTCTCATATACACTAAGCAGGTCGGAAGGTCTCGTAAACTGGGAGCTGATTATCCAATGAAGAGAGGTTCCCGAGCTTGGAAGAAGCGAGGGAACCAGCGTTGGAAGTGGAGAAAGAAGAAGCTCAGAAGGCGTAAGGCGGCAAGAAAGAGAGCCAAGCAACGATGAAAATCTGGGTCAGCGTGAATAGGGACAGCCTTGTCTCAATGGCGTGACGGGTCAGGACGCTGTTGATGCCGAATTGGTCATTGATTCTCCCGGGGACAAAATTCTCGGATTCTCGGATCCGAAGAGAACACTAGTAGTTTCGGGGACTTTTCTCGTTGCCTGCCTCCTCTTGGCTGCTGCTTATCACTCACTTGTCTCATCAACGAGTGCTTCCAAAACCGATGATAGGGGTGTTGGAGAAGTTTCCATCGAGTGGGGGGGGCCGAAATACATGCCGAGGCATGAGGAATGCATTGACGAGGAAAATGGGCAGGACCTACCTGAGTTTGGAATCGGTTATGAGCCAAGTATCTCCATCACGGGCAATGGCAACATGTTCATCACGGCCCATAAAGATCTGAGGTGGGGTGGTGAAGACTCCCCGATTCCGATAATCCTAGATCCAGACGATCCGGGTCCTTGGTGGGCCTGTACAGATGGCGAAGAGACTAGTTGGGACTACTGGGCTTCATGGTTCTGGGCCTCGTATGACAATGGATCCACATGGGGTCATGGGGAGAATTTCGAGCCTACTCCTGGGAACATGCTCTTCGCCAACTATATCGCTGGAGGTTCAGAATGCCTCGGAGATGAGGGGGACATTTCGGTGGATGCAATGGGCACGGTATACTACCTCGACACGACCTTGGAGGACAATTGGTGGCACACCCTAACTGATCAGGGTACTGAATACGCCACTGGTGTGTGTCAGAGGATGAACACCATGGCTGCGGATGACAGGCCCTGGGTGGCAGCTCAGGGTGATGGCATCATCCACTACCTTGGTAACTCCGGAGCCTCACCTCCAGAATGCACTGGGGACTCGGGCAGGTACTGGTACTATCACTCTGAGAACGGGGGGAATACGTTCTCCCAGTGCTACTCGGTTCCTGGTGGCTGGAGCACCATTGCCAGCCAACGAGATGGGGCATTCGTGTACATTGCACAGGAAAACGCAGATACACAGTCAGGGACGGTGATTGTCAGGATTAGTGATGACCATGGCAGGGGTACTGGATTCGGAGACGGGACATGGGCGCCCCCGATAGAGGTTGGCCCAAGGGAGGGGAACTGTCCAGAGGGTTACCCAGTGGTGAATACTAATGAAAACGGAACAGTGGCAGTAGTGTGGGCTGATTGCCCCGCAGGAGACACTGGTCCCTGGGAAATTAGATTCGCGATCTCATACGACTACGGCGTGAACTGGTCGACTTGGAATGTGTCTCACATAAATGGGATCCAAATGTATCCCTTTGTGAGCATCAGTGACGATGACTTGGTAGTGCTTGCGTTCTATGGGCTGGACTTCAACGATGGGGGTTTTGAGGGAGACTACGTCGAAGGTGAGGAGTGGTTTCTCTACGCTGGTGCGGTCCGTTCCCCCCAGGAGGGGGACAGTTGGCCGTTCACTATTGCCGACCAAGAGCCGTTGCACGTAGTTACTTCCTATGAGCAACAGGAAGGTGATGTGCATGCCCTGCACGACTTCTTCGAAACCGTCCTGAGCCCTGATGGGGGTTGGGTGGGCATCGCATACCAGCAGAACATCGGTCAGCACCCATTTGAGGAGAATGAAGAGCAGCGTTACATCAAGTTCGTCAGGGGAAACGTCTCATCCGCCTGATGAAACGACGACCAGATTGATCCCTAGGTCATCGCTAATCACTGAGGTATGAGGAACTATGGTTTCATCATGTACTGCAAGTACCGTGGATGAGTGGATCCCGAGCCTCTCTAGGACCTCGTTTATCGAAATTGGGCCATCCGAATCAACGTAGAGGTGTTTGCCATGGTACTCGACGCTTACCCTCATGTCCCCCTTGGGGGCGAGTCAGCCTTATGTCTGATTCGCAGGTAGCCATCTCGCTGCCGAGATCGCATAGCCCGGTATTGCGGTGGATTCGAAATCCACTGTCCATAGGACGCGGGGGTTCAAATCCCTCTCTCGGCGCCATCTCCACTCATCAACGATGTTCTACATTCAGTAACGGGTGGGAAGCCCTTTCTGCCGAACCGAAGCCAGTAGTTCTCAGAACTCCGGGGTGTCCTCGGAGTGCCTGAGTATTACAACACGCGCACCGGGACCAATCCTAACCTGAGGCCTCCCTGCCCATTCCCCGACCTCCCCATTGAGGATGGCAATTTCGTCACCCCTTGTTATGGCTGCTGCGGAAATGGGGATGAACTGTCTGAACGCAACCGAAGCCGCGGAGCCGGTCTGATCCATGAGTGTGATTGACCAACGATGGACGTCCACGCCATTGGGATAGGCATCAATCGACCAGACCCTACCAACAACTGAAACCCTAGTTTCGACGTCTACGAGTTGCATCATTTCATCCTCACTGGCTATGGAAATCGCCGATTTGGGGTCTATGTCCAATTGGAGTTGCCCTCGCCACACAGAAGGGATTGCCCTCGCCACCTTTACTCTGGAGCCATCGGAGATGTACCTAGTAACATCCCTCGTAGACCCTTGTCTAGATGGCCTTACCTTGGCCCTATCGTAACCATCTTTCAAGATGAATTCCAATTCGATGGTCCCGTCATCATTGAGGTTGGGCCCCTTCAGGTCCACTACCTCCCCTATTGCATCAGCCCTAGTGGCGATTTCAGCTATCGGTGTGACAGGCCATGAATGTCCAAATCTCTCTATTTTTGCCTCGAGAGGCAGTTCTGGGTCATAGTCGGACCCATCACAGACACCCCTGTGGTCACAATTGGCACATCTAGCTCTGGGATCGGGGTGAAAAGGGGGATCTGATGGAGTACCGCCCTTGTCGAAAAACATCAGAGGGGATGGTTCGGTTGGGCATTCATCCGTACTGGGATCCTGTGCGTGGATCCTCCGGTATAGAGTTTCTAATTCTGAGGACATCTCCAGCAACTCTTGCTCATTGGGAATTGGCACTTCCTTTGCAGTACCTGTTCCGAGATACCAAATCTCCAATGATTCGGGTAGCTCATTTCGTTCATGAGTCTCCCACCATAGCCAACAGTACATCCTCAGCTGTTCGATGTAACCCCCCGACCTATCCCCTTTCCCGATGGATGCCTTCAGGTCGACAATTCTAGGTGATCCTGTCCAGCGGTAAACAAGATCGTACTCGCCCTGGAACCACTCCCTCGGGTGGGAGCTAGTCTGTGTAAATCTCCTCGCATCGGGATCGACGAACCAAGGACGGGCCTGTTCCCACGCCTCTACCCACGAAATCTCACCTTTTCCTGCTGCCGGATGAGGCTCCCTCCATGATCGGGGGAAGCCATCAGGAGGGGGCCAAAAAGCTCTCGAGCCCACTCTCCAGCCGTCAAAACCGGGACCTCCGCCAGAAGTGAGGCACAGCTCTACTTGATTGAGGTGTAACTCTATGGCGGATTGGGCCATTGCCCTTCCCTCCTCGAAATCGATGTCCGCTGAATCGCCGACACGATTTGGCTGGGACTTCCAATCAAGTATCGCGGATTCCCAGCAGGACTGAAAATGGGAGTCGATTCTCTTTTGGGCCCATTTTTGCAACGAGTCCCTATCATCGGGCCATTGGGATTCGGGCAGTGGTTCAAGTCTTGGTGAAATCCATGAGTCTTCGTCGTCCAGATCTGGGGAGCCATCCGAGTCTAGTGGGGATTCCATTGATTCACTCGAGTCCGTTGCAATTAGAGCCGGGGATTCCCTCAATACGCGACAGACGCACTCCTCTACAGCATTACCACGAAGAATCTGGGGCGGTAGTGGGGACTTGAGGCGTTCCATCCAACCGTAGTACCATAGCCTTGGGCAATTTTTCCATGCAATTACCTGAGATGCCGACAACCTCCTGTATGGGTTGACAATCGGGTTATCTTGGTCTGCCCTCCTGACTGGCACGTGGTAATTTGGAGGTGTTTGGCATATCAACTTGCGCGGGGTCCGAATTACGACTCAGGTTCGTTCAATCGGACCATCGTCACTTCGATCCTCTCGTGGGTAGGAAGGACTTCGACCATGGAAACCGGCGCGTCGACATGGTCGGCTATTGACTCTGCGACCACTAGGGGCATCTCGATTCGCGAGTTGACTGGGTCCCACAGCAGGAACCTCTCGGGCAGACCGGTTGTTGATGCGAGTTCTACTATCCAATCGTCCTTCGAGTCCGAATCAGCCTGAACCGCCCCGAAGATCAGAGTCCCATCATCAGTAAGAATCTCGTGAGGAGCTATGTTCGCCTCCCCCCTCCTTAGGAATCTTCGCCTTAGTTGCCCGGCATCCTTGTAAACCGCAGTGCAGAACTTAACATGAAACCCATAAGGCTCACGGATTTTGTCATCCAGTGGATCGGGTCGCCCCCTTTCAGCGGCGAGCACCCTCTCCCGCATCGATATGGCCAACTCCGAGGATCCAAATGCACCGGCAGTTATGTCGGTTGAGAGGTTGAAACCCCTGAGTTCCATGTTATCGTGATTTCCGACCGTAATCTCGAGCTCGTTCAGATTCAGGAATGAAACATCCATCCCCCTTAGGGTCTCGAGGAGTGCCATGAGTCCCTCTTCTCTGTCTGGCTCGCAGGGAATTTCCACCCCAGTGAGCATTCCTGCTTTCGAACAAGCTGAGATAACCTCCCCATATCTGTTCGCTTCGAGATCTAGAAAATGGAATCTTATCTCATCCAAGCCCGCCTCGGCGAAGTCTTTGGCCCATTCTGCTCGGAATGGGATGCTTGTGTACATGTGGAGGTGGAAACCAACGCCAAACTCCTTCTTCAGGCGCTTGATTCCCTCTATGGTCCTCTCTCTGGCCATCAATGGGTCCCCTCCGGTGATCCCGGCACCAGTAGCTTGCATCGCCCTTGCCTCCTCGATGACCTCGTCGAAGGTCTCACAGCGTCGCTCATTAGCGAACATCCAATCCACATCTCTTCTTGTTTCGGAGAGTGGGCAGTAGTCGCACAACCAATGACATTTGCCAGTAATGAATAGGACTAGTTTGCTGCCCATCTGACACTGTATGCAACCCTCGGTGTCAGCCTCGTCTGGGGCCTCGGGTAATTCGGATAATTGGGGTAGTTCTACCACCTTATTCACCTTCCCCCAATGATTTGGCCGTCTCCAATAGCCAGACATGGAAGCTGACATCGGGAGAGAGCTCGGGATGGAATGTCAGCGCAATCCTATTTTCAGTCCTCACTCCGACAGCCTCGTCGCCAATTTTTGCCACTACCCTCCCAGCGGGGCCAACCCCAGTGAACCTTGGAGCACGGATGAAAACGCCCGGGAACTCACCCCCCATCTCCGTAGCCTGGATCGTTGCCTGGAACGACTCTGACTGGGGGCCAAATGCATTCCTATCGATTACAGCATCGACTAACGGGTCGCCCCCGTCATCTGGCTCTGCCAGTAGTATCGCGCCCGCGCACGTCCCCAGAACTGGTCGCGATAGATCTGCGCGCATCCACTCGAAGAGAGCGGGGAGCAGGGACGATGCTGGGTCATTCCCCGTTAGCCTCATTGTTGTCGACTCGCCCCCTGGCATCACAATTGCATGCACTCCGGAGTCGATTAGGTCAGAGGACTTTCTGAGCTCGTGGACCTCTACTTTGATTCCAGCCTCATTGGAAGCCCGCATTAGCGCTGCTATATGCGAGTGGCGGGCCCCTTGGAGCATGACTAGTCCTATGCGCAGCACGGTATCGCGTCATGCCCGGGTGAAATGAACCCTATGTGCGTCTCCGATGGCCTGAAAGACCGTCAGCTTGCCCGGGTAACCGTGGAGTCACACGGCCGTATCCACAACTTCGGGGCTGGTCCCGCTGTTCTACCACTGGAGGTTGTGAATGAGTTCGCGGAGACTCTTCCCAACTTGGATGGGAGTGGCTTTGGCCTGTTGGAGGTCTCGCACAGAAGTGGGACCTTTCAGGGGGTGATTGATTCTGCAGTGGAGAGGATGCGTAGAATCCTGAACGTCCCCCACGACTACGAGGTCCTATTCCTGCAGGGCGGGGCCTCTACGCAATTCTACATGACAGCACTGAATCTGCTTGGTGAAGGAGGGAAGGCTGATTTTCTGGTGACTGGTGGCTGGTCCCAGAAGGCATTCGAAGAGGCCTCGAAGGTCGGAGATGTTGTTGCGGCTTGGGATGATTCGGAGAATGGCTTCAAGTCAGTCCCAGAGAACGGGAGTTACTCGATCAGAGAGGAAGCTAGCTACATCCACTACACCTCAAACAATACACTCTTTGGTACACAGTTCCAAAGTCTGCCCGATAGCCGAGGAAAGCCAAGGGTTGTTGATGCGAGCTCGGACATCTGTGGCATATCTATCGATGTCTCGGAGCATGATTTGATTTATGCCGGGGCGCAGAAGAACCTTGGTCCCAGTGGGGTGACTGTTGTGATTCTCTCTCCATGGGCAATTGCGAAGGCGGGGGAAGGTTTGCCAACCATGCTGGACTACCGCACCCACGTCAACAAAGGTTCAATGTTCAACACCCCCAACACCTCTGGGATCTACATACTCGATAGGGTTCTGGCTTGGATGGAAAGGAATGGGGGCCTGGAAGGCGCAATCAAGAGGAACCGTGAAAAAGCCGATATACTCTACAAATTGTTGGACAGCAGCGATTTCTGGAAGCCTCATGCCTCCAAGGGATCCAGGTCGCTGATGAACGTGACCTGGCGACTAGCAAGTGAAGATCTTGAGAGTGGCTTCCTCTCGGAAGCGGCGGCTGGTGGGATGGGAGGGCTGAAGGGGCATCGTAGTGTCGGCGGTATCAGGGCCAGCATATACAATGCCTGCCCATTGGGGAGCGTGGAGGCACTGGCCTCATTCATGAACGACTTCGAGAGTCGGCACAGCTGAGTGGTTTGATGGATTCGAGGAAGATTCTCGACGTTCTCGACTTGACTCTGCTGGATCACGGGGCGAGGGAGGGTACGCTGAGGGAGCTATGTGAGATGGCTAACCAGAATCTTCCCGCTGCAGTCTGCATATTTGCCGAGCATGCTCAGATGGTCGGCAGCATGCTGGATGACAGAATAGCTCTGGCTGTGGTTGCCGGTGGTTTCCCGATCGGAAGTCCCTCACCGGAGGAGATTGCAGAGGGCATCGAGAAGGCTATTTCACTTGGTGCTGAGGAAGTCGACTGCGTATTGGAGCCTCGTGAAGACGAGGGTTTTCCAGATGAGAACGAGCTGGCCAAGCTGATCGCGATGAGGGAAGCCTCGCAAGGATGTCGGTTGAAGGTCATCGTGGAGTCTCCGCTACTCGAAGAGAGGGCCCTAAGGGCGGTTACAAGGATGACGCTTGCAACCGGGGCAGACTTCGTCAAGACATGTACTGGTAGAAGGGGTGACTGCAGCGACGAGGATGCCCGTGTAATGGCATCGGAGGTCAACAGACACTTCGTTTCTTTCGGGGAGAGACGTGGCGTCAAGCTATCGGGTGGGATTTCCACCAAATCAGATGCAGAGGGATTGATCGGCATTGTGCAATCGGTAGATGAATCCATCACTGGTCCCGAACGCCTCAGGGTAGGCTCCTCATCTCTGCTTGGCGAATTGGCAGGTAATGGTGGGCTCGGCAGGAATTGAACCTGCGATCTTCGCCGTGTGAAGGCGACGTCATAACCCCTAGACCACGAGCCCCGTTCAGTCCAGCGGCCTGAAGCGGATAAGAGTGATGCGAGCCGCTGCATACCTCCGCCGGAGTCAAAAGTGTCCTTATGGTCGGAAACACGTGGCAGGAAGGATGGATGCGAGTGTATTGCGGGAAAAAGAGACATGGCAGGCATTCGCACTGGGGACTGTTCTTTTCTGCATCATAGCATATACATCTCTTGGGATATTCGGTTTTTCCTCATCCCTATATGGAGTCTCCGAAGAAGTCAGGGAAGTCCCGGACTTCGAAGTTGGGTCATTGAATCGAACGGGGATAGACAACGAGGTGTCTGACCAATATGGAGAGGTGAGGCTCTCGCAACTACGTGGGAAGATTGTGATCCTTGATTTCATGTCGATAGATTGTGGGAACTGTCACTACGTTCAGAAGCATATTGAGGACAACTATGATTCTTGGAAGTCCATGAACAGCTCGTACCCAGTGGTAGTGATTTCAATTGCATCCTGGTATGGTTTCGACACGTTCGAGATGATAAACGAGACCTTTGGGGAGGCAGGCTCAGATAGGCACATGAGGTGGCCAGTGGTGAATGGCGCCAATGATGCCATCATCCTTGGGGATGGCATGAGGGGCGATTTGGTCGAGTACTACTCGGCACAGAGCCTCCCCCTCGCTCTCGTCGTCGATCACGAGGGATTTGTTGTGGCCAAGGAGGGCACTGGAACGCCATTGGATGACTGGGAGTCGTTTGATAACGCGATATTTAGGGCGAGCAATGGGGATGCAGAGGATCTGCGTTTTGGCGTAAAAAAGACGGATAGTTCCTTCTTCGGGGTTTTCATAGTGGGGCTTTTTCTTGGAATCTTGGTGTATTTCTCTCCCTGTGCATTCCCCGTACTACCATCATACATCAGCTACTACCTCAATCTGGGGATGAGGGGGGACGAGCTTCTGGAATCAGGGGCAGTCGAGGGAGGGGTCCCTAGTTCCCTAGAGGCTGGTTCCTTGGCCGCATTGGGGCAATTGACGTTCTTCGTATCTGTGGGCCTAGTAATCCTAGGACTGAATGACTTGGTTGACCTGTCTGGTCTGCTGAATCAATTCGCTGTTGTGATTTCCCTTATTCTGGTGCTTCTTGGGGCGATGTTGCTGCTGGGTTGGACTTCGCAAATGCTTGCTTGGGTTCAGGATGCACTTGACCGTTACAAGAGGACTGATGCTAGTGAAAGTTTCAGTCCTCGTTTGGACATGTTCCTTTGGGGTATCGGCTACAGTGCGGCTTCTGTCGACTGCACCGCTGCTGCGGTCTTTCCATTCATCGCGTGGCTGGTACTATTGGGAGATGGTGCTTTGGTAATGGGGATGTCCGGACTGGTTCTGTCGGCCTCCTTGCTCATGATTTCAGTGACAGTTCTTGTGGGGATGGGGAGGAATGCCATGATCGATAGGCTACGCAAATCCACTGCGCTCGTTAAGGCCACTGGCGCATGGATGATGATGTTCGCTGGGCTGGGCTTGTTTGCTTACCTCACGCAACCGGATTTGGTCTCGGCGATACTAGGTTAGTTCCCGACTATGGGTTTTAGCATGTCCTTGACCACCACTTCTACTGCCTTCCAGATTTTATCATGAACCTGCTCGACGGTCAATCTAGTGGGGATCAATGTAGCACCCAACTTCTTTCCCTCGGACTGGAAGGACTGACGAAGCATCTTCTGGTACTGAAGGAACGATGAGGTGATGGAATTTGATAGGGCTAGGTCCATGCCCGCTTCGAAGTGGTTCAAGGCCTCGAGTCTCTCGCCGAACATTATGCGGTTGAGCAGGCGCCTTGGTCCCGCGTGCAGGATCACGAATGCGTCCGGATCTGGGGTGCTAGAATACAGGGATGAAATCCAATTCCCGTCGCCGCCACGTACCTCCTCTCTAATTCTTGGTGTTAAGGTGTAGCGATCGGCGATCACCACAAAACCGGCACTGAGAAGTGGTTCTACTGCATGCTTAATCTGGTCATGGAGGTCTGTGGCATAGAGAAGCGACCTTGTCCTCCAATTCAACTGGTGGATGTCAGCAGTGTGGGACTTGACTAGAGGGCCCATCAACTCAGACCTGGCAAGGCCGATGGTATGGGTGGCGATCCCATGGGCCTTGAGCCTAGCAGACAGCAGCCTTGCGTGAAGGGTCCTCCCAACGTGGTCCGGCCCTTCGATCACAATAAGTTTGCCCGGGAGGGTCATTCTTCTTCGCCCCCTCCAGAGTAAGTTAGCCAGTCGATATCGGACTCGCTCAGGTTCTGGGCAAACCGGTCTGATTGGTCGATGACATGTACGGCAGACAGGTCGATGCTTTTATCGAAGACCGCCCTGACTCTTGACTGTACCTCGGAGACTGTTCCGATGGCATCGAGACGGGTAATCCTGCCTTTATCCACCAGATTGGAGTAAATCTCAGATACCTTTCCCTGAAAAATCCTGTACGACTCGAATGGGTCGCTCGTCCAGCCCATATCCATCCCAGCCTCATAGAACTTCAGCTTTGGACGTCCCTGGGCGATTCTAGCGAAGCTTACCTCAACTGGGACGTCGAAGTACAAAGTGAGGTCGGGTTCGCGCGCAAAGGCGTATGTTGCCTCTATTATCTCGGATGAGACGTCACGAGAGCCATCCCTAGCCATTGCAGTGTACTTGTATCGGTCGCAGATTACGATTCCACCTATCTCAAGGACGGGTTCTATCTGCCTGGCCCACCTATCGGCAAAGTCAGCTGCATGGACCATATGGAATGTTATGGGTAGAAGCCTTCGGGAGCTCTTTCCTATCTTGGTGGCTTCCTTGACAATCCTACTCGAATTCCACTCCGTGTGGTATACCGGGAGCCCCTTTGCACGCAACCAGTGATAGAGCAACTTTGCCTGTGTGCTTTTTCCAGACCCATCCATCCCCTCAACGGCGATTAGAATGCCCTTTTTCCCCAATTACTCACCTTCCAACCCCTCTCCAGTGGTACAGGGGCAGGGGACGGAGCAGAACTTTCCATATTAGGGTGAGGGGGGTCAATTCCTTTGAATCGAGTCGTATGCCATCATATTGAGGAGGATCTCGCCAAAGTCTCTGGCATAGGCGCAGAGACGCCGGGTGGATTCGGATATCTTGTCCTCAAATAGGAGGGGGGCGGCCTTCCTCTTTCCTGTCCAGAGCCCTTCCTCATGTTTTTCGAGTTTTATTTGCGCATCCTTCAGGGAATTCCGGGCGATCTCGATTTCATGTGAGTCCCTAATTCTAACATTAATCATTAGGGATTTGATCGACTCCATCCATATTGGTATGGAAACAAGTGGCAGATCCCCTGGATCCAGACTAGGACGTTTTGCCGCCTCCATTGCCATCTTGGCCATCTGGTTGGCGTGATCCATCATCCGTTCGAGTGATCGAGCTAGGTTCGCATGTTCAACTCCTTGCTTACGAGACAGACCCAGAGAAGTTAGAATGTGTGAAGAGTCGAGCATTGAGCCCACCTGTCTCTCTATCAGGTACTGTAGTCCGTCGACCTCCCTCTCCCTTTCCTCGTGATCAGAAATCATCGATTCATCGCCCCCACCCAACACGTCCACAATATCACGAACGAGTGATGTTAAGAGCAGGTACATCCTATTCAGACTGGCACTCAGAGGCAATTCCCCGGCATTGAGTAGACTGATTAGTAGGATTCTGGATTCTGTCTGATTCCCTATCTCAAAACCTCTGGTTGAGCGGAGAAAGCGACGTACCTCACTGCGGACTTTGCGGCTTAACTCCCCCTTACTTTGAATGGAAATCTCAAGTGATCCTGAGATATAAGCGCCCATTAGGTGATCATACAGGGCCCCCTTAGGTAAGCCATCGATGTCCAGTGAAATTGATGTCCTTCTTTCTACCCTATGATCCAATGGTGACAGGGCCAACTCACCGTTTGGCCTCCAGTCTACTCGCAGACTATCCCTAGGGGACAGATTGTTTGCGGTCACCCATGGCTTTGGGAGACTGAGGGTAAATGTCGCACCTCCTGTCAGTTGCAGTCTGCGTACGTCTTGATCACCCGGACCGATGGGCATAATAATTGTGAATATAATTATTAATATATAGATTACGCATGTTCTCAATAATATACTCGTAATAAAGCGGTCGGTCGATGGACCCTCTGACGACAATGGTCCTGCTGGCCTCGGTAGTAGTCTGTGCATACCTGGCCTGGAATATTGGGGCCAATGATGTTGCAAATGCAATGGGAACTTCTGTTGGCTCCCGTGCTTTGACATTGAAGCAGGCCGTAATTATAGCGGCCATATTCGAATTCGCAGGCGCCTTCTTCGCGGGAGATGCGGTGACTGACACTGTTCGTAAGGGTATCCTCTCAGTTGACTTTGAGAGTAGCAGTGAAGAATTCTCCAATGATATGATGTACGCATTCATCGCTGCTATGATGGCTGCGGCAATTTGGCTCACTATAGCTACAAGGTTTGGCTTGCCAGTTTCCACTACGCACAGTGTCATCGGAGGGATAGTGGGCGTGGGACTGGTATTGGAGGTACAGCATGAAACTTCCTTAATTGAATGGGGAGTTGTGCAAAAGGTGGCATTATCATGGGTCGCGAGCCCTCTGATGGGGGGCTTGTTCGCTTTTTTCACCTTCTGGATAATCAGGGCAGCGATACTGAACGCCCCCGATCCAGAGGCACGTTCGCGATGGATGGCTCCGATTCTCGCCATACCAACGTTCTTCGTCCTTGGGCTAGCACTACAGTTCAAAGCTCTGAAAGGTTTCTTTTCTAGGGCACAGAGCAATGGCTGGATAGAAAATAAGCATGACTGGCTTCCTGTGAAGGAGGAAGGCGTCTGGAATCCGATAGCAGAAAATGCCTGGTTCCCAATCAACAGCCTCATTCTGGCCGGTGTTATCTCACTTGCCTCCGCATTAATTCTGGCTTACATCCTGAGGAACTACAACTTCAAGGGAGAAGAGGAGGGATTCTATGGTGTTGAGCGGATCTTTGTCTGGTTGCAAGTCATAGCTGCAGCTTATGTGGCGTTCGCCCATGGGGCCAATGACAGGTCAAATGCAATTGGGCCAATGGCTGCAGTCTACCAGATCCTGGCTAGTGGGGGCGAGATGTCTGCCAAAGCCGATGTGCCAACATGGTTAGTTCTCCTCGGGAGTGCTGGTATCGCCATTGGTGTGATGACTTGGGGTTGGCGAGTCATGGAGACCATTGGAAGCAAGATTACTGACATCACCCCAACCCGAGGCTTTGCGGCGACTTTCGGGGGGGCTACAACTGTACTAATTTTCTCAATGCCCTTCCTAGCAGTACCAGTTTCGACAACACATACCCTAGTCGGTGCTGTCGTAGGGGTTGGATTGGCTGGAGGGGCAAAGGCGGTCGACTTCAGGGTTTTTGGCAAGATTGTTGCGTCGTGGTTAGCGAGTCTTCCTGCGGCCGGGTTCGGATCAATAGCACTCTACGTAGCAGTAGGATCCGATCCGATAAAACTGTTGATTGTAATACCGATCGCACTTGCTGTTGTGATCTACTCAATATGGGTAACACGTGATGGCGAGGTGTTTGTAGATGAGGCTCTGGCAGAAGTCGGTGGCTCCGATGTTGGGGGCGTCACATACTTTGAGCTCTTTCACAATCATGCCGTTGCTGTGGAGGAAACCGTCTCGCACATGCTCAGAGCCGTCAATAAAGCGGCAGATGGGAAAGATCCGACTGAGGAAATCGAAAAAACAGTCGCAGCGGAACTAAGGGCTGACAACATCAAGAGCGGGTTACGCAAGAAGATTGGGATGGGGCAATGGAGTCTTATTCTACGATCAGAGGACTTCCTTGAAATGATTAGTAATCAAGACCGGATAGCTGACTATGCCCAAAATGTAGCAGAACAATTGTCTTTCAGACCTTTGTATGAGAATGCGGAAGCTAGAGTGATGCTAAAGGAAATGGCGGAAGCAGTATCAAAGACCACTGGATTATATGAGGATACAGTACTTCAACTAAAAGAGGTGGCTTTGTCAGGATATACCAAAGCGGGTAAGGACCGATTAAGGGACCTTATCGATGAAGTGAACCTCGCAGAACACGAGGCGGACGTGGTTGAGAGTAAGGCTGCTGCGTACGTGTTTAGCCATGGCGAAGATGCACCACTTGCAGCCGTCCACATGTACAGAGTTCTACAGAGGATGGATGACGTCGCGAATGCATGTGAAAAATCTGCCAATTCACTGCTACAGATAGTTTACAGCTAATCTTCCCAGTCAACCAGCTCTGCGAATTCCTTTGTACCGATTGAATCGATGAGTCTCAGATCAAATTTGCACCAGAACCATGCTAAGTGACCCATTACTATGCCGGTTACTAGGTCGAATGCATAGTGCTGCTTGGTAGTCAGGATACTGATACAGAGAAGTGCCCACTCGACCCAGAGAACCAGTACAAAGAGTCTGGAAAGTCTGTTCTCAGGATGGGTTCGCATGAACCAGAATGTCATCAGTCGTGCTAGGAAGTAGGAATGAACGATGTGGAGGCTAGGCCAAGAGTTCCAAGGGTTGTCAGCGGAGTGAACGAGTTCGAACAGGGCGGTCTGCCACGCATTCATCGAGTTCCAATCTATTTGGTCCCTCATGTCTATCTCAGCCGGGAGGATTAGGAAGATGATGCAGCAGATTGTGTTCACGAAGATGAGAGATTGCATCGCTACTGCTAGCTCAGCCCTGCCTCTGTCGTCCCTCGGGCAGATTACAAGGGTGGCTGGGTAGAAAAGGTAGAGAAGTGCGTAGGGCAGGATCATCCAGTAAACCACTGGGATTCTCCTGTCCAGAGCAAGCTCTGGATCAATCACAGTTTCCAGGTACAGGTGAGCTATGTTGTTGGTGATGAAGTAGGGGGCCACCAATAGCAGCAAACCCACGATGAAAGCCTCGGAATGGAACCGAGCACCTCCCCATCCATTCCTGCGTGACCAAGACGCCCGCCAGAGGTGGACAAGGGGTGGCCCGGGTTTGCTCTCCGTGCTTCCTCTCAAGTGAAACATCTCCTTTTAGGTCATTCCTCACCCATGAATGGATATCTCCAATCCTGTGGAGTTTCCAATGTTCTCTTCACAGAGCGTGGTGAAATCCAGCGTAGTAGGTTTAGCGGGCCGCCGGCCTTGTCGTTCGTACCACTGGCTCTGGCGCCGCCGAATGGCTGCTGGGCGACGACTGCTCCCGTTGGCTTGTCATTAATGTAGAAATTGCCGGCAGTGAAGCGTAGGGCGTCGAAGGCTGTCTGGACGTCTTCCTCGTTGCTGGCGAAGATAGAGCCAGTGAGGGCATAGGGAGATGCCTGATCGCATATTCCCAGTATGCCCTCGAAGTCGTCGTCTTCGTAAACGTAAACAGTCAGCACCGGGCCGAAAATCTCCTCAATCATGGTCTCTGATTTAGGGTCGGTGGTTTCGATGATCGTGGGCTCTATGAACCAGCCTGTGCTATCATCCGAGCCGCCTCCTACGATAATCTCGCTTGAGTTTGATTCTCTGGCACGGGAGATGTATCCGGTGATCTTGTCGAAGGCGCGTTGGTCTATGACGGCCGTCATGAAGTTAGTGAAGTCACGGGCATCTCCCATGGGAATCTTTTCGACCTCTTCGCATAGCTCCGATGAGATTGCCCCCCATACCGAGCGTGGGATGTAGGCGCGGCTGGCTGCGCTGCACTTCTGCCCCTGATATTCGAAAGACCCGCGGAGAAGGGCAACTGTGAGTCCGCGTCTGTCGCACTCCGGGTGAGCCACCACGAAGTCCTTGCCCCCGGTCTCGCCGACGATTCTGGGGTATGACCGGAGGTTGGAAAGTGAGTTGCTAATCTCCTTCCAGAGACCCTGGAATGTGGCTGTTGAACCTGTGAAATGAAGCCCTGCGAAGTCAGGGTTGGCTAGTGCGGCATCTGTGATCTCGGCACCCGGCCCAGGTAGGAAGTTGATGACTCCCGGGGGAAGGCCGGCTTCCATCATCAGTTGCATGATTACGTAGTTCGAAAGGTAGGAGTTCCGGCTTGGCTTCCATACTGATGTGCAACCCAACAAGGACGGGGCACTTGGGAGGTTTCCTGCAATGCTAGTGAAGTTGAATGGAGTTATTGCCAGTACGAATCCCTCGAGGGGTCTGATCTCTGTTGAGTTGATTACGCCTTCAGGGGAAATTAGTGGCTGCAAGTCATCGTGGAAGTCCCTGGCGTAGTGGCAGTTGAATCGCCAGAAGTCAATCAGCTCGCAGGCCGAGTCTATCTCTGCTTGGAAGGCCGTCTTAGACTGGTTTAGCATAGTGGATGCGTTGACTCTCATCCTCCAATCGCCGGAAAGGAGGCTGGCGCATCTCTCGAAAATCTCGCATCGCCCATCGAGGCCTAGATCTATCCATCCCTTCTGGGCATTTACTGCAGCTTGGAATGCCATATCCATCTCTGCCCTGCCAGCCAGGTGGACATTGGCAATTACGTGGCCATGGTCATGGGGGATCACCTGGGTAACCGTTTTGTTGGTGAAGACCTCCTGGCCTCCGATGACACAGGGCACCTCAATCACCTCGGCCATCTGGCGGTCCAGCTCATCTTGGAGGGACGCTCTCTCGGGGCTCCCCGGCTCATATCCTAAAATTGGCTCATTGTCGGGATGGTTCGGCATGGGCCTTCGAGAAGCGTCGCATCTAACATTTTTGCGTAGGCGGGATTTGACCGGCGCTACTCCCATTCCCGTGGTTCGCTCTTCTTCTCCTTCTTCCATTCCCTGTAGCAAGGCTTGCACAGTGAAATCTTTCGGACCTTGCGAGAAACGCCCGAGGACCCCCAGACTTCGACAGCTCGGTCATAAGCCATCTTACGGCCTCCAACTCCCTTGTCGGCCCAGTTCTCACAGTCAGAGATATCGCACCTGATTTTGCCTTCGTATTCTTCGGGCGAATCCTGGTCCCCCGAGATGTCGGAAGACCGTGAATCTCCGCGTCTCTTTCGGGCGCGCGACTTGAAACCCATGTTTGACGGGGGTCGTGTCGGTTAGAAAGTTGCTTCGTTCAAATGGACGTCGAACGGTCCATCAGTTGATGCGATAGAAGCGAGCCTATCTGGACCCACGCCAACGCTGACGACCGGTACTCCAGATAGCTCCTCAATGCGTGACAGGTAGCGGCGGATATCAGAAGGTAGTGCCCCTATACCAGCGCCGTTCCTTGATTCATTGGCTAACTCGATCCACTCATCGTCCGTTAATGCAGCGAAACCCGGATGGGTCTCGTAGATTGGCTTGCATCTGGAGAGGTCATCCGCTGATGCAGGGATATGGCCAATCCGGCTCCCATCGAGTTCGTAGGCGATGCAGATCTTCAGCTCGTCCAAACCCCCGAGAACATCTAGCTTGGTGACAACCAGGCCAGAGTAGCCGTTAAGTCTCTGACTCTCATTTAGGGCAACGAGGTCGAGCCAACCAGTCCTCCTAGGACGGCCGGTAGTCGTTCCGAACTCGTGGCCGACCTCTGACATCTGCTTGCCCGGCCCCCCTTCTAACGAGAGTTCGCTCGGGAAGGGGCCGTTGCCGACCCTAGTGGTGTAGGCCTTTGTTATTCCGAAGCACTGTTCGATGTGGCCGGGGTGAATTCCGGCGCCATGAGTGGCATTTGCCCTGCAGGTGACTGAGGAGGTGACATATGGGTAAGTTCCCTGGTCGATATCCAGCATTGCCCCCTGAGCGCCTTCGAGCAAGACGGAATCCCCTCTTTCTAGTGCGGCGTTGAGCATTGGTCCGGTGGCTGCGATGGCAGTCGAAAACCGGCTTTGGATCCAGGAGAGGTCCTCCAGCAAATCCCCTGGTTTGATTTTCTTTGGCACTCCAACAGTTTGTAATTGCTTGTTCATCCTCTCAGCCATTTCAGAAATATAATCTTCATCCAACAGGGCTTTTGATACATCTACGAAGCGGATGCCTACTCTTTCTGTTCTGTCCCTGTAGGCTGGCCCTATTCCACGACCGGTGGTACCGACCAGCTTGTCAGCAGAGTCATAATGGCGGTGGAATGGGAGTATGACAGCCGCCCTCTCGCTGATGAATAGCCTCTCCCCCTCGGGTTTCTCGCCCGTAAGCTTGGACCATTGCTCCAGTTCGTGATCGAGGACCCAGGGGTCGACGACCATTCCGCACCCGAGCACTAGATTGCAGTCCCGGGAAGTAATCCCGGATGGCAATAGGTGCATCTTGAGGGTGGTGTCGCCGACTACTATTGTATGGCCCGCATTGTTGCCGCCCTGGAAGCGAACGGCCCAATTTGAGTGCGCTGCCAATTGGTCTATGGCCTTGCCCTTACCCTCATCCCCCCATTGGGCCCCGAGCACTACGCTGGCAGGCAACGTGTCGGATAACAAAGCCGGAAGCGTTTGAATGCTTTGGCTATTTCTTTGGTGGGCAAAAATGGTTGGGAAGCGGTTATCAATGCCCCTTTGGTCGGCGGGTCGTATGGCACAGAGACACCCAGAGGCAGAAGCGAGGCTGCTGAAGAAGTGGATTTGCATGAGCTGCTCAGCTACTCACCGTGGATCTAAGCCGAAGTCATGCAGGAAATGCGGCTACACCGGCATGAGGAAGAAAGCTACAGAGAGAAGAAGTACATGAAGCGATTTCGACCTGAGTTTGCCGGGATTGCATGATATTGGCCGCAATCCAGTCACAAATGTGAGCAAGTAAATAATGGCCGACTGGTCTTTCCGGGCGTGGACTTGTTCATTGGGGTCGTCTTCATTGCCTTGGGCGGATACTTGTTCAAGGACGGGAGGACTAGGATTTACAGGATCTTCATGATCCTCGGTGCGGGTGCTGGTTACTTCCTATTTCCGATAGTTGGCTCCCTGCTGGGCGGGGGAGCGATCCCTGAAGACTACATGGGAGTAATAGGGGCCGGTCTAGGAGCCATGTATGCATATAGCATCACAAGGACAGCTGAGAGGGCCTTGATTACCCTAGGACCACCTGTAACGATAATCTTGGGTTATGAATACCTCAGGCTTGAGAAGGACTTTGACTTGTTAGAATACGTTGCGGAAATCCCCCAAATGCCCCACCTTACCAATGAGATGATGCAAGGTTTCCTGTTCATGTTCGGCACGTTCATGACCCTTTGGTTGAGGTCATACCTAAGGAAGGCAGTGCCCATAATTGTTTCAGGAGGCCTTTCCGGATTTCTTCTGGCAACGGGGGGGAACACCGTTCGAACTAGCGAGCTTCCTGCTTCGGCGTCCGATCTGGAAATGTTGGTTTGCCTCGCTGTTTCCTTCCTAAGCATTGCCACGCAGGTCTATTTCATGAGGAGCGAGGCGGACAAGAAGCTGGAAGAGAGCATTTACAAAACCGACAGCAAGATTGCTGGGATGCGGGCCGAAAACGAGATGACTAAGGCGGGAAGCGGTGTTGCCGTGGTAAGATGCCCATCTTGTTCGCAGGAGTCAAGCCATCAGATTGTCAATAGGAAGGAGGGTATTGGACGGGTTGAAGTGACCGTCAAGTGCCTTGGAAGGGACGATTTCGACTTCCCGTGCAACAACATTCACGTTGTAGAAGAGGTCAAGAGCGCTTGAGCTCTGCTAGCATTGTCTCGAGAGCTGCCTGAATCTGTAGGCAGAGTGGGCCAAAGTGGCTTGGGAGATTTGGATCGTTGAAGATCTCGTCGAGGATAGATGCAGTCATGCCCAGCCTAACATCGAGGTCCTTGTCGTCGTTGAGGAGCCACTTCTCAACCGAGTCCTTTGCCGCGGAGCGGATGTTCCTTGGAATCTGGCTGTCGTCTAATTGTCCCAGCACTTGCGCGATTTGCTGAATGCGCATATCCGTATCTGGCACAGTGACATCTCCGGCCGGGCCACTAATGGCACCTCCTTAAGCGCATCCCCAACGATTGGCTAGCTAGCATCCATCCAAGAGGCCCATGGCATGTTGGTTCTGTTCGAAAGTCCGAATCCGGGACCTTCGATCCCAAGGCCGATTAGGCCGACCTCGGCTCCTTCTTCCACAAGCTCGTCCAGAGCCCATTGCATAGACTCCCGCATTCCTGAGCCGGATAGGAAGCGTTCGGCGACCCTGAAGCTGATGAGGGCCCTTGTTATCGCCTCGCCGATTCCGGTCGCTCCGATGCCCACTCCCTCTTGGACCCAAAAACCGCACCCTGGGAGAGGGACGTCTCCGACCCTTCCAGGGGGTCTGTAGCTGCATCCACCTGTACTGGTTGCACACACGATCATTCCATTCTTGTCCCTGGTCAGCACTCCGACGGTATCACTGACTTCCTCGTTTGGCGGCCTCCCCTCCACATGTCCTCTGGGGAGTCCTCTGTCATCGGCCCAGATCCTAGCTCCCTTGCCAGCGAGTCCGTTGATGTTCTCGTCCAGTAAATCTGCGGCCAACCTGATTGGGTTTGGCGTCTCCTCCACTGAGACGATGAAGCCCATCCTGCCGTCAGAAGTCTGAATCGATGCGTCCAGAAGAACCGAGCCGTCGGTCCTGAAGACTGAACCGGTTCCGGCGTTGAAGACCGGATCATCCTCAAGGGCGGCACAGGACTCAATGGCGGCTTCTAACGCATTACCTCCTGATTGGAGGATTGTAGACGCGATGTCGACGGCAGCCTCTATGTTCGGCTTCCTATGTGGGCCTGCACCGGCCCCACCATGCGCAACGGCAGCTGGGATGGGCATTCATGCGCCCCCCTGGTGAACTGGAGGATTCCGATGGCTGATTCCCAGTTGCAATAACAAGGCCAACATAAGAACAACTCCAGCTACCCTGAAGCAGGTATGATAGGTCCATAAACCGGTGCCTTGGACAGTGACGGACCAAATGTACGCTGATAATAGGGGACCGATTATCCTAGCTAAGGCCCCTGCGCCCTCCTGGGCACCCATAACCATCCCCAACTCGAATCCACCGGATTGGGATTCAAAGGTCAATAGTGATGACTGAGTAGGGGAGAAGAGCCCATTTCCTATCGCCAATCCTGCTGCGGAGCCAAATATTAGCCAGCTTGCATCCGCTGGAGCATACGGGATGCTAGCTATGCCGATGGCGCAGATTAGTGTCCCGGTAATCATCATCGAAGAAAGCCTGAAGCGATTAGACAGGGGCCTCATCAAAACGCCCTGGACCAAAACACCTAGTAATCCGATGAATGCGAAAATCCATCCGTTGTCCATCTCGCTCCATCCGAGACCTCCCATTTCTTCCGGCATGGATGTGAACAAAATGAAGGTTCCATGCATCATTGTGAAGCCCAATAGGAATAGGAAATTTACTATCACCAGTGAGGAGATCTTGGGGAGGCGGATGACAACCGCCATGCTGCTGACAGTTGAGAAGAACGTTCCTAGGGGGGGTTGAGTGGTGGTTGACCTGAGGCTCTCCGGGAGACTCTCTGGCAAGTGGCTAAGTGCAAGCAGGAAGGCGGAAATGGACATTAGACTGGAAAACATACAGGGTAGCAGGTATGGATAGGACCTCCATAAATCGGTGTTGAAAAATCCGCCAATACTGTTTGCTGGGTCGGACAGAACGCCGCCGATGAAAGGGCCGATCATGAAGCCCAGACCGAATGCGGCCCCTATCATCCCCATCCTCGCGGGAATCTTCTCAGGTTCGCTTATGTCTCCGATATAGGCCTTGGTGACAGCAATACTACCATTTCCAGCACCGGCGAGAAAACGTGCCACTAATGCCATGGTCAGGCTGCTGGAGAGACCGAAAACAATGAAGAAGACGGAGTTTGATAGTAGGCCGAACATTAGGATAGGTCTGCGTCCCAGACGATCGCTGAGTGAACCGAGAATCGGTGTGAAGAGGAACTGGGCAAAAGAGTAAATGGCGATTGTGACGCCGACCCAGAAGTCCCTGCTACCAACGTCCGTAATGCCATCAGCTGCGGCTAAATCTTGGATGAAGTAGGTTAGGAATGGAATCACAAGAGTTAGACCCAGCATGTCGACTAGGACCACGGTGAACAGAATTGTCATCGGAGGGCGTTCATTGCTTGCCATGTGTAACGAGTTTCGTTAGCGGGAGAGGGATATGAAGAATTGGGGTGGTCATGCTGAAGGCTGGGTGTCCGTCCCAGTGGAGAAAGTATCGATAACCTTGGAAAGACGGGCTACCAAACTCACTTTCTCCTCCTTGCCCACGAGTGAGTGCTCAAGTACCTCGTCCAGAGAGTCGACGGGCAGAATCTCGACTTTGTCGTCGAACTTCTCATCAATTAGAACATCGTTGAGGTTAGAACGGGGGATTACTATCTTGCGAATCCCGGACTTTGCGGCGGCCTCTATCTTCGCGGAAACGCCCCCGATTGGCAAGACCTCACCCCTGACGCTCAATGAGCCGGTCATTGCCAGATTCTGCTCGATGGGGACTCCTTCAAATGCACTTATTATCGCTGTTGCCATGGTAATAGAGGCACTGTCGCCATCCACGTTGTGAGTGCCTGGGAACTGAACATGCAAATCGAAGTCCTTGATGTCCTTGCCAGTCAGTTTCTTGACAACTGCGCTGATGTTTATCACACTCTCCTTGGCTAAGTCAGAAAGACCCCCAGTTGCGATGACCTGCCCGGACCTCCCCTGCGCTGGGGTGACCATTGCTTCGACTGGTAGTACCACTCCGGAGTAATCAGACAATCCACTGTCAGCCCCGAGTACTGCTAATCCGTTGACACGTCCAACCCGGTGACCTTTGTTCACTAACATGGAATACTCGGACTGCCTTTCCAGATATCTATCGGCGACCTGCTGCTCGAGTGGCTTGGCGATCATTCTGGCCCTAACGACGTGTTTTGACTCTACCAATGGGGCTTGATCCTCCGCGGCTAGATCTCCGGCTATCCTAACTAGGCCCCCCAGTTCCCTAAGTCGAAGGGATAACTTGCCCCTACGACCGCTCCTCCTCTGTGCCTCCTTCAGGACAAGAGCGATTGCGTCCTTATCGAAGTGGGGGATAGCCTTCCCTGAGCTCTTGGAAATCTCGTTCCTGACTTCCTGGGCGATGAACCTGATTAAACGACGCCTATTCCTCTCCGTGTCCTTCATGTCCGTATTGACGTAGACCTCGTATCCATAACCGCGGATTCTGCTCCTCAGTGCGGGGTGCATATTCTGTATGCTGTCGAGATTGCCCGCTGCGACTAAGATGAAGTCAGTGGGAACCGGTTCCGACTTTGTCAGTGCCCCCGATGATCTCTCTGAGCGCCCGCTGATGGAAAGTTGCCTCTCCTGCATGGCGACAAGAAGGGCCTGCTGTTCCTCCATCCTGAGCATTCGAATCTCGTCGATGTAGAGGACGCCCTTGTTTGCCCTGTGAACCGCGCCTGGCTCGACGCGCTCGTGAGCAGGAGTGGCCAAATCAGCTCCGGATTGGAATGGGTCATGCCTAACGTCACCAAGTAGTGCCCCCGCAAGATTGCCCGTGGCGTCGATGAAAGGAGGCTCATCCCCCCTCTCATGCTTGATCAGCAATTTCGGAATGTTTGACTCGTCCCCAGCAGTCAGCCTTGTCCTTAGGAAGAAATACCCAAAAATGAGTAGGAATGAGCCGAAAATGAAGGTCAGAATCTCACCTGACGAGATTGTAGCGAGCAATAGGGCCGCACCGATTACAAGAGCGATGAACAGAAGGGTTCTGTTTGTCTTCTCCCTCTGCTGGCGAACATGTGCCCTTCGCTCGGATATTAGCCTAGATCCTCGCCCAGCGGGAACAGTTCTGATCCTTGGCTCGTTCTCGTCATCGGCGTTTCGATATACCAGTATGTCCTCTAGTTGCTCTTTGGGCAAAAACTCAGTCATTGAGCGCGCCAACATGGATTTCCCGGTTCCTGGCTCGCCAACCATGATCATGTGCCTGCGTTGCTCGGATGCCTTCCTTACCACTATGGATGCTGCTTCCTGGCCAATAACCTGATCCACGAGATTCGGAGGGATAGGGACGTCTTCGGTCGAAATGACGCCAAGTTTGTCCACCCACTCCTCAACTGGCGTCGTGCATACAGGATCGCTATCATCTGAGACGCCAAATGCGGCCCCATCCTCCCATGATTCAAGCGGATCTGTCGGTTTTTCGTCGTCCGTTTCCGCGGATGAAATGTCCTCAACCATAGTGCTCCCGAAAATAGTCTGCTAGACACACCTTCTTGAAGTTGCGTCTATGGTCTGAGGTGGTTTCCGAGGGGGTTACTGCCTCTTGAGGTACTCTTCCCCGTAATATTTCCACTGTTCGATGGTCCAGCCCTCTGGCAGGCCATCCTCGGGCAATGGGGGATAGATTGCGGGTTTTTCCTCCTGCTGGGGTGCAGGCGGGCTCGGGGCCTCTGGTTGCGCTTCATGCTGAGGTGCAGGCGGGCTCGGGGCCTCTGGTTGCGCATCTTGGTATGTGAAATCTATAACTGAATCTTCATGGCGTTTTCCGGTTCCGGGTTGTTCCCTATTAGCAATAATCACCTTGGAGAGATAGATGCCCGCGAACGCGCCCCCTATCACCAAGACTATCGCCAGAATTACGTAGGCGACTAGCTCTAGAGTGTTGCCTGGGTCATCGTCTTCGTTGGACTGCTGGGCCTCGGGGGAGCCTTCCTCGGCAGGGACTTCCGAATCCACGTCTTCGTCAGTTTCGATGAGTTCCAGTTTCAGATAGTCCCCTGTCTCGAGCTCCCAGCCGTCTGCATCCAAGGCAGAAACGGACAAAGTGAGATAGTCACCCCTGGCCATTCCGTTGCCACTTGAAGGTGAGGCGACGAACTGCCCGAATCCATCCATCACACCTGCAGTGTGACAGACACCGACGATGCTGTTGCAAATGGACCATTGCGTGGTGAGCTCGGAGATCTCCTTATTGCCGGAGTTGGTGATTTCAATGGTTGCATTGTGACCTATGTGAAGTCCGCTCACATCCACCTCCAAGTCACCCGTTTCTGTTTCAGTGGACCATGTGAGTGGCTTGGAATCGAAGACTTCGAAAGAAATCTCGCTTGTGCTGGAATCGGCAAATCTGTCACGGAGATTGAACGTTACTTGGTGAGTGCCGGGCTCTTCCCATTGCAAAGTGAGATGGTTCGTTGAGCGGTCGAAGAACGCAGCGCCGGGAATCTCGGTATCCACGGTTAGCCAAATATTCTCTTCCTCCCCATCAATGTCCGAAACCATGGGACTTAGGTCGAGGATCAGTTCTTCACTCACCTTCATCGTCCTCTCGGAATCAGCAATCTGGCTGAGGTCTATCGTTGGTGCATCATTTACATTCACAATCAGGAGGACGATTGTGGTGTCGGAGGACTTCAAGCCGTCACTCGCCCTGATAATCAGCTCGACAGTTCCAGTGGAGTCGTCGTCCACGGTAGAGGCCTCAAGTGTGTGACCCGATATTGATGTCTCGACTATACCCTCATTCCCGTTCGAGACCACTGAAAGGAAGAGGAACTCGGGTGACTGGGGGTCGCCGTTTTCATCCGTGTCACTGAGGAATGGCGTCAAAACGATGCTTGTAGAGCCTCCTTCGAGGATCGGCTGTGGCGGCATCGGGAACCACCGGGGGGCCCCGTTCTCAATTACATTGAACAGGAGCATCCCACTGTTCTCGTCCTCACCATCACCTATGGTGATGAAGATCCCCTGGAGGATCGGGTTGCCGGATGAGTCAGTGGCAATTGATTCGAACTCAACCGAAACTGACCTTGTGATTGGGTCCCATCCCTTGAAAGCGGGATCACTGCTAGTTATGGAAAGCATAGATAGTTGTGTCTCGGCATCCAGAACAAGTCCTGTGAGTGAGATGATCTCCAATGACTCCACCTTCACTGTTGGGTAACCGGCGAACCCGGGGTCATTTGGTCCTAGGACCCTAGGTAGGGCATTACGCAACTCGAATGCTTCATCGACGACGAGCCAATCGCTATCCTGGCCTGAGGCATCTGCCCACTTCACTCTGATGTCATACATTCCGGAAACATCTGACCCCCCATTTGTTGGGGTCTGAATGGTCAGTAAGTAGAATGAATCCCCCTCGGAGCCGACTAGCTGAGGATTGCCGGCCCAAGCGGACTTCCAATCAAACTGTCCTTCTTTGGAGTATTCGAGTGTCGGGGACATGGTGGAGATGTCGTCGACTAGGTCATTTGGCATGGCGACCGCCTCGAATTGTATGTCGTCCCCTCTCTCTATTGAGGTAGGGCCGGTTGAAGCTGGGAACAAAGGAGTGGGTGGGAGATCGTGAGGTGCGAAAACCTGGTTCGCGTCATTGGTGGAGTTTCTGTCACCGGTCAAGTCTGATAGCCTAGCACGGAAGGCCGTCGCGCCTGAATTGGTCATCGTGATTCCGGAAGTGTCGAATTCCAACTCAAGGGAATCTGTTCCGGAGACTGGCATATTGCCGAGGGACTTGCTACCGATTTGGGTCTCCTCTGAGCCGCTGACCATGAAAACGCCGAATTCACCCCCATCAGAGTATGGTTCTTCCCCATTGTTCGTAACTTCGATTGAGATGTCTAGGATATCTCCTGTTACAAAGCCCTGCATTTGGTTTCGATTCTCGACGCTGAAGGTGGAGATTCCGACATCAATCAATGGTCCCATAGCCGGGTCAACAGCAGCCAGTACGGTGTTGTAAGTAGAATGCGGGCCATCCATCAGTGCAAAGACCGGCCAGAAATTCTCCCACTGGGAGTAGCCACCAGTTGCCCTTACGAGGCTTAGGGGGGCAGTCCATGAATGGGTGCTCTGAACATCCTTGACCAGTGTTAGCTGTTTGAAACCGTTTGAGGCATCATTCAGGAGCCATCCCCTCCAGTTGTGATGGGGTTTGACGCCATTGTCATAGGCATCCTTGCCAACTTTCTCGGTGATCGCCCCATAGACATAGACGTCTACTGATGCCTGCGAACCAGTGTATGTCGCGCCCAATGAGACGGAGACGTCCTGGGAGGTGGAGTCCAGTGACATCGAAATTACAAGCTCGAAGTCTGGGGAGTCACTGCTCATGCAGCCCCCATTTGAGAACTCGGAGTCGTAGTAATTGTTTCCTGCGGCCCCAACTAGCATGCAGGGCGAGGATTGCTGATCGGCGAATGAGAAAACAGGAATCCCGGAACTGGAACCCGAAACGTGAGATATCCTGCCAAGTGGGGAGTCGTTTGGATATCCATCACTAGAGGACTCGAAGAAAGAAACAAAAGTGAACTCATCGGGATTGGAGTCCTTGAGATTAGCGAGAGAGGGGGATGCACTGTCCATGCATGGGGGGCACCAATGGGCTCCCACGTACTCGCCGAAGACTGAGTGACCTGGGCTTGGGGCGTACAGAGGCATCGGTTCCTGCTCCAACTCGTCCCTGAATTCCACCTCATTTTCACCATCGGAAAGGCTGTACAGAGGCAAAGCTGAGATTACTAAAAATGACAAAACGACGGCCAGTGCGGGGAGCCTAGCGACCTGTTGCACGGTGAATGAAAAGGTAGATCCCGTATAATCATGATGCCACTCTGTTAATTCCAATGCCAGTAAGATGGTTAAATGAGTTGAAACGTGCACTGCGTTCTCGATATGCATGAGCGAGGGCCGAAGTGGGAAATGGGTCGCTCTCAGGGAAGATGATGGTAGGGCATATTTGCTCTGCAGGGCACCTGGTGAAGTCAAAGTTAAGGGTCTAGGGAGATTTGACGCGGAGAGAATCCTAGAGGGGTACTCGTTCGGAGATAGGATCATTGTTGGTCAGAAATCCCTGACCATAGTTGACCCCGCACTTCCTGAAGCAAGGCGGAATATGTCCAGGAGGGCTCAGGTAATCGGTGCCAAGGATTCTGGTTTCATAATCTCCTGGATGGGGATAGGGGTGGGCTCCAGAGTCCTTGAAGGAGGGCACGGTTCAGGTGGACTAGCCATGCACCTAGCAAACGTAATGGGGTCTTCTGGGACCCTAATCTCGATCGAGTCTAGGCCGGAGCACGCAGAGGTTGGGAGGGCCAATATGGAAAGGATGAGGGAGGTGCTTGACGAGTTTCCCGATTGGCATCTGATAGAAGGCGATCTATCCGAAGTGGGTGAACGGGTGAGTTCCATATGCGATAACCTAGATGCAGTCATAATCGACGTTGCAGAGCCTTGGGGAGTTGTTAGTGAAGTCTCTCCTCTGCTAAGGGCAGGTGGGAGGGTGGCATGCTACTGCCCCACCACCGTTCAACTTGAGAATTCGTGGAACGCATGCAAGGACCTCGACCTAATTGTCGAGTGGGCTGGAGAAATAATTGAACGCAGGTGGGTCAAGGCTAGCAAGGGGGGGGTCAGGCCCGGTAACCAGCCGATGGGGCACACGGCCTTCCTCCTGATTGCAGCAAAGGTTGCCCCCCACGAAGAAGAATGAGTTGTTTCCATGGGGTTTTACAGTGACCTCAAAATCAGAGTGGGCGAAGTTGGCTGGACGTCGGGCACCGTTCTAAGGGAGTTCATGAGGTTCAACGTTACTGGTTGCTTCAACACGGCATTCTCTTTCACTTTGTACCAGATTCTGTACTGGGCCAATATATGGGACGCACATACTGCCGTATCCGCATGGGTGGTATCCAATATCATCGGGAATGTAGAGGCTCACTACATGCACTACAAATTCACTTTCGACTCTTCTTTCGCGTATAAGGCCAGCCTGAACAGAGCCTTTTGGTGCTATACCGGACAATTGGTTGTTACCACTGCCCTGGAATTCTTAATGATCGAGATATGGCTAATCAACCACAACATTGCATGGCTGATTAACACCTGTGTATTCGGATTCCTAAATTTTGTACTCATCCGATGGCTCGCATTCCCACCGGATCTGGATCACTCTTACCTCGGTCGATTGGCTGACTGTTGAGGCTCGGTCCCCAATATCATTCAAAACCCCATCCCGACACGAGAGGTCATGAGGGACAGTAGCGGATGGAAACCTACGGCCTACCGATCCCACACGATCGGTCAAGTAGTGGCTAACGGTGAGGAACTGACTGGGGAGGATGTTACCATCGCGGGATATGCTGAGACGATAAGGGGGAGGGGGGGCATCTGCTTCCTTATGCTCAGAGATGGAACTGGTCAAATGCAAGCATTCCTGAAAAGGGACAATTTGGATGGTGACCTCTTTGATGCTATCCAATCCGCAACAAGAGAATCAACGATCCAGGTGACTGGCAAGGTTGCACAGAAAAGACCCCCTAAGCTATCTGAAGGCGAGGCTCCACCTCCCCCTGAGTTTGAAGTAAACGTGACATCGGGGGAAGTACTGACTGGTGCCGCAACCCCTCTGCCGCTCGGAGTTACTGACGAGGTGAACGTGGGACTTGATGTGCGACTCGACAACAGGCATCTGGATGTCCGTAGGAGACACGTGAATGCAATGTTCCTACTTAGGAGTAAGGTTCTGGAATATGGCAGGGAACACCTGATCTCCGAGGGTTTCCAAGAGATTAACACCCCGAAAATAATCGCTGCGGCAGCAGAAGGAGGGACCAATTTGTTCCCAATGAAGTATTTCGAAACGGATGCCTTCCTCTCACAGAGCCCCCAATTGTACAAGCAACTGGCGGTTCTTGGAGGATTAGAGAGGGTTTTCGAGATTGGACCGGCTTTCAGAGCTGAAAAGCACGACACTTACAGGCACCTTAACGAGTTTGTTTCTTTCGACATTGAAGGAGCTTGGATGGACGATGAAGACGTCATGGGGGTGCAAGAAAGGATGATACATCACATTTGGAGTAAAATTGCCGGCAATGACCAGGGTCTGATTGACGTTGTAAACGAATATAGGGGGAGCCAGGGGAAAGACCCGGTCATTGTTGAAATCCCTAGCATCCCATTTCCTAGGATACCATACTGCGAGGCGATAGAGATAGTGAAAGAAGGCGGTGGGGACATAGAATGGGGTGATGACATCGAAAGTCACCACTGTGACATTATTGCTTCAAAATTCCCCGGTTTCCACTTCATCCCGAGATGGCCGATGTCTATGAAGCCATTCTACATCCACCACAAAGAGGATGAGATTGGGCCAAGTGGGGGACAATTGAGCAGAGGTTTCGACCTGAACTACGGTAGGGACGAGATGACTAGTGGCGGTGCACGTGAGCATCGAGTGGAAGTCCTCGAGCAGAACCTCAGGAACATGGAGCTGGATCCTGCTGAATTCGCATTTTACACAGATGGCTTCCGATATGGGGCCCCGCCGCACGCGGGATGGGGACTTGGGGTGGCCAGACTTCTGATGGCCCTAACCGGTGCGGGAAACGTCCGAGAGGTCGTCCTCTTCCCCAGGGATAGAAGTCGAGTGACTCCCTGATTATTGCACACAAGGGACCTTGTGACAATTCGCATCATGATACGTACAATACTATGGGCCCATACGATCTAGTGATTTGTGCGTTTCTACATAGGTGTTTTGAATCAAGTTGGTCATCGGAAGCCATGGAGAAGAGTGCCTTGGATGCCTGGCGCATGATCCCCCAGACTCCTGATGTAGTAGCATTCTTCACCGGGATCTTTGACGTAATAGGGGTAAGCATCTCTGAGACTGGAGAGGAGCTGACCGTGGCGATCGAGGGGGATTCGATTAGGATTGATCCAGGAATGCCGGAAAATCCTGATTTCATCGTTCCGATTGCATGGCAGAACGTGGAGAACATGATTTCTCATGCGGAAGACGGAGAAATTGACCCTAGAGAAGCATGGAGGATAGTCTCGGTTCTATTCACGTCGTTGACCCAAGCCACTCTTCGCAACCCAGTCATGTCGAATAACCTGATGCGAAGAATGGCCATGGTCGAGGACATCGCACATGTTTATCTGGTTGCCCCGGACGGGAAAGAGGCAAATTGCCACAGCCTTGTGTACGTGAAAGGGCAGTGGCTTGTAATCTCCGGACTTCACGGAGAGCCGAAGAGGACCTTCAGGATGTCCGCTGAAGATTGTATTGATTACCAGAGGAAGGTTTTCTCTGCGATAAAGAAGAATAGCCTTTTCGAGTGGTTCAGATTCTCCTCTTGGTACAGGAAGTGGAGAAAGGGAGTCTCGGTGCGAAATAGGCGATAACGTGAATTCTACGGCATCATCCTGAGCTCTTCTTTGTGTAACATTCAAATAGGTGCCGCAGTCGGGCGGCGCTCATGGATTTGATTGCCCTCTCGCTGGTCATCGTTCCCCTGATTGTGATAGTTGACCCGCCCGCATCGATAGCCCTATTCCTAGCTATGGGAAGTGAACTAGACAAGAGGGATTTGCAGATTGTTGCTACTCGTGCCTGTGCCTTCGCTGCCCTAGTTCTGCTGACCTTCCTTGTTGTAGGTGAGGGTTTGCTAAATCACATTGGAGTGGAAATGTACAGCCTTCGGATTGCCGGTGGGCTGATGCTGGGGATCGTGGGAATGAACATGCTCAAAGAGGGGCAGAAGCCCTCTGGTAAGACCATCTCCGTGGCATCAGGTGGGGAGATTGCAGTAGACGGTTCCGTCGATTTTAGCCTAGTCCCTCTCGGGATGCCAATGATTGCAGGACCAGGGTCGATTACACTCGTAATCCTGATGGGCACGATTTATGGTTTCAGTACCGTCTCCCTAGCCATCCTCTTAGTGATGTCGATTACGCTGTCTTTGTTCTACCTTGCGTCGAATATGAAGAATGTGATAGGGGAGAACAGCACGAAGGCCATCACTCACGTAATGGGTCTTCTGATTGTCATAACTGCAGTCCAGTTTTTCCTAGATGGATTGGATATGTGGCAACTCACTTTGTAGAGTCTCAAAGGGTACCGATATTGATGCAGACGTATGTTCGAGGTTTTTTTGCCGACCTAATCGTCAAATAGATGAGTCTGTAATACGACGAAAGGTTTTCTTTAGAATTCGTAATCCCGAGTGATATGTCACAGACAAACGGTAGCGACGCAGAATGTCCATTCATGCACGGTGCGACAACAAGCCCAAACCACGGGACAACAAATCGAAATTGGTGGCCCAATCAATTGGATTTG